>Ga0068714_10002063_pt1 | contig 26957 bp, 24 predicted proteins | sample MTBNYHSulfiMetaG_FD_62988 | JGI IMG/M metagenome (GOLD analysis project Ga0068714, IMG submission 62988) | Enrichment culture microbial communities from rom New York Harbor, USA that are MTBE-degrading - MTBE-NYH (New York Harbor Sulfidogenic)... | ecosystem: Environmental > Aquatic > Marine >... | reverse complement strand
TCCAAATCGCCTTTTAGGAGAGGGGGTTGAAGCAGGAAGGTGGATTATGCTATTTTTAGGTTGCCGTTTTGCCGCCGGAGGCATCAGTGGACTGGACCCTGGACTGGAACGAGACCCTGGATCATTGGCCCATACCCATCTTCGTCGTTGATCGAGACTGGCGGTTCATTTTCCGGAACCAGGCGGCCAGCAGCTTGTGCCCGGGGGAGGAGACGACCCTCGAGGATCTCCTCAGCCCCGACTCCAGGCCGGTCCTGAACCTGCTCCGGAACGCGGGGCCGCCCCCGGTCGAGCCGGTCAAGGTGGAGATAAGGACGGCCGGCGGTGAGGAAGGCCTGCTCATGGCGGTGGGTACGGCGGCGGGCGACCGGATCGCCGGGGAGCTGAGACTCTCCAGCCAGACCTGCCTTTCCGACCCGGAGAAGATGGAGGGGACCATCCAGCTTATCCGGGCCCTGGGCCACGACATGGCCCAACCGCTGACGGTCATCCTCGGCCAGGCGGAGATGCTGACCCTGACCCATGGCCGGGACAGCGAGCTGCTTCGCCGGCTGACGGCCATCATCACCGAGGCCGAGAAGCTGGAGCTCATCGCCAGAAAGATCTCCGAGACCATCTATCAGGCCCGGAAGGATTGATCCCCGGCCCCTCTCAATCGTTACAACTCAGAAGAGATTAAGATGAAAGCCGTTGTCCTGGGCTGTGGAATGGTGGGCGAGCTGATCGCCCTGGATCTGGCCAAAGAGGCGGAGGTCACCGTGGTCGATCCTGACGAGGAGGCCCTGGCGAGGGTCTCCGGCCGGCCGGGCTTAAGGACGGTCAGGGGCTCGGCCCTGGATCGGGAGCTGGTGAGCCGGGTCTGCTCCGGGGCCGAGGTGGTCTGCGGCGCCCTGCCGGGAAGGTTGGGGTTCGGCCTCCTGGAGATGCTCATCGACCTGGGGCTGAACGCGGCCGACATCTCCTTCATGCCCCAGAACTTCCTGGACCTGGATAGGGCCGCCCGGGAGAAAGGGGTGACCGTGGTCCCCGACTTCGGGGTGGCCCCGGGGATGTGCCACCTCCTGGTGGGCCGGGCGGCCCACCTCCTGGACGAGGTGGAGGAGGGCCGGATCCTGGTGGGGGGAATCCCGGCCGCTCCCAAGCCGCCGTGGAACTTCAAGCTGGTCTTCTCCCCGGAGGACACCCTGGACGAGTACAACCGGCCGGCCCGCTTCGTCGAGGACGGGGGAATAAAAGAGGCCCCGGCCCTGAGCGGCCTGGAGCTGGTGGAGTTCCCCGGGATTGGGACCCTGGAGGCCTTCTTGACCGACGGCCTGCGTTCCCTGACCAAGACCGTCAAGGCCAGGCGGCTGTCCGAGAAGACCATGCGCTGGCCGGGCCACGCGGCCATGATGGAGGCCCTCCGCTCGGCGGGGATGTTCGACCCCAGACCCAGACGGCTGGCCGGGGTGGAGGCGGTCCCCCTGAAGATCACCTCGGAGCTGCTTTTCGAGGAGTGGCGGATGAGGCCGGAGGAGGGCGACCGGGACCTGACCGTGATGAGGGTGGCGGTCTCGGGCCGGAAGGGGGAGGACAGGGTGACCTTAACCTGGGACCTGGTGGACCGCTTCGACGAGGAGGAGCGGCGGAGCTCCATGTCCCGGGTGACCGCCTTCCCCTGCGCCATCATGGCCCGGGCCATCGCCTCCGGGCTGGTCCAAAGAAAGGGGGTCCTGGCCCCGGAGAGCCTGGCCGGGGACGACCGGCTCTTCGGGCTCCTGATGGCCGAGCAGGCCCAAAGGGGAGTTGTCTACCATCAGAAGACGGAGGTGGAGAAGGGCCGCTGGGGGCTTTAGCACGGGTTAGTATTATCGCAACCAGACTGTCGAATTCCGGATCTCTTCCTTCCCGCCTCAAGGGTCAAGCAATGGAGATATAGCCAGGATTTTTCAGGAGCGATCGTAGCGAGGGGGCCAGATCCGGGAGATGGTCCCCGCAGTAGATTGGCTCATGAAATATCCGGGCTAAGGTAGATCCTGGTAGACCCTGGGGTTGAGCCCGCCCAGGGAGCACATGATCTCATAAGGGATGGTTCCGCTGGCCTGGGCCAAGTCGTCGGCCAGGAGCCGTTCCTCTCCCTGGCGGCCGATGACCACCACCTCGTCGCCCATCCTGGCCTCGGGAATCCCGGTCAGGTCCAGGAGGGTCAGGTTCATGCAGACCCGGCCGACGATGGCCGCCCGCTGGTCCCTGACCAGCATCCAGCCCTTGCTTACCTGGCCGGCGGAGGAGAGGTGGCGGGTCAGCCCGTGGCCGTAGCCGATGGCCGCCACCCCGATCCGGGTCTCCTTCGGGGTACAATAGGACCCGCCGTAGCTCAGGCTCCGCCCGGGGGGAAGCTCCCTGACCTGGATCAGGCGGGACTTGACGGTCATCACCGGCTCCGGGCTGAGCCCGCTCAGGACCCCCGGCCCGGGCCTGGCCCCGTAGAGGAAGATCCCCGGCCGGGCCAGGTCCATCCGGGCCGCCTCCAGGTCCAGGAGTCCGGCCGAGTTGGCCAGGGAGTTGAGATCCAGCTCAAAGCCCCGGCCCCGGAAAAGGCCCACCGCCTGGGAGAAGCGGTCCAGCTGCTCCAGGGCTGAGGTTTTGTCGGCCTCGTCGGCGCAGGCCAGGTGGGAGGCCAGCCCCCTGACGGTGATCCCGCTTTCGGCCTTGAGATGCTCGATCAGCCCGGGCAGCTCGCCCAGGTCGAACCCCAGCCGGCCCATGCCGGTGTCGATCTTGATCAGGACCTCGGCCGGCCGTCCCAGGACCCTGGCCGCTCCGGCCAGGGCCTCGACGGCCTCCAGGTCGAAGACCATGGGCAGGGATCTGAGCCGGACCGCCTGCTGGGCCTCCCAGGGCAGAATCCCGGTCAGGATCACCACCGGGACCCCCAGACCGGCCCGGCGGAGCTCCTCCACCTCCTCCACCCGTCCCACGGCCAGGGCGGCCGCCCCCTCGGCCACCAGCCGCCGGGAGACCGGAATGAGGCCGTGGCCGTAGGCGTCGGCCTTGACCACGGCCAGGATCTTGGTCCGGCCGGCCAGCTTTTTGACCAGGCTCAGGTTCCGGCCCAAGGCCCGGAGGTCGATGAGCGCCTGGCGGTCGGAAAAATCCTGGTCCATGCCCTTCCTCACCCCTCAAGCTGGTTGCTTGGCGACTCAACCCGCGGCCGGGGCCTTTCCGGGACCAGGCCCCCCGGCCCGAAAGGCGCGGGAGATACCCGGGCTAGCCGGCCACGTCCAGATGATCCAAAAGAAGGCTGGGGGAGCCCACGTTTCCCATGAACCGCAGGTCGCCCCCCACCGCCGCCACCCGGTCGAAGAGATCCATCAGGTTGCCGGAGATGGCCGCCCCCTGGACCGGAAAGGTGCGGCCGCCGTTCTCGATCCAGGTCCCCAGGGCCCCCAGGGAGAAATCGCCGGAGATGGGGTCGGCGGTGTGGAGGCCTAGGAGCTCGGTGATCAGAAAGCCGTCCTCCACCCGGGAGACCAGGTCGTCCAGGGAACCCTCGGCCGGTTGGAGAAAGAGGTTGCTCACCGCCCCCCCCGGCGGAGACTTCGGCCCGGCCCGCCGGCCGTTGCCGGTGGAGGCGCGGCCGGCCCGGGCGGCCTCCACCAGATCGTAGAGGAGCCCCATCGCTTCTCCCCGGGTGACCACCTCGGTCCTCTGGGAGGGGCTGCCCTCGTCGTCAAAGGGCCTGGTCCCGGCTCCCAGGGGATAGAGCCCGTCGTCGACGATGGTCACCGCCCGGGAGAAGACCCGGCGTCCCTCCTTCCCGGCCAGGAGCGACTTGCCCTTTCTGACGTTCTCGGCCAGGAGGGCCGGGGCCAGGACGGAGAGGAGCATGGCCGCGGTGGTGTTGTCGATGACCACCGGAAAGCGGCCCGTCCTGGCCTTGCCTGCCCCCAGCCGCTCCAGGGCCCGGGCCGCGGCCCGGCGGGCGCAGCCCTCCACCTCCAGCTTGCCGAAGAGGGGGGAGAAGGAGAAGTCGTAGCCCATCTGGCTGTCCTCGCCCTCCCTGGCCAACAAGGCCAGATCCACCTCGGTCAGGGTGGCCTCCCGGAACAGGTCCAGGCCCCGGCTGTTGACCAGCCAGACCTGGGTCCGCGACTCGTGGTAGCCGGCCCGCCGGACCTTGACCACCCGGGGATCGAACTCCAGGGCGGTCCGCTCCAGCTTCAGGGCCACCTCGGTCTTGACCTCCTGGGAGATCTGGTCCAGGCCCTGATCCACCGTCTCCACCTCGGGCAGCTCAGCCGGGGGGAGGGCCAGCAAGGCCTCGGTCTCCACCTCGAGCGGCTGGCTGAGCCTGGCCAGACTGAGGGCCTTGTCGGCCGTCTCCCTGATCAGCCGGGGGGAGAGATCGAAGGTGAAGGCGGCGCCCATCCGCCGGCCGGAGAAGGCCCTCAAGCCCAGCCCCGTCTCCTGATCCCTGGTGGCCGTCTCCAGCCTGCCCTCCCGGGCCTCCAGGGAAAGGCCCCGGGTCCGGACCAGATAGACGTCGAAGTCCTCGGCCCCCGCGGCCGACATTATCTCGGCCGCCTGATGGGCTAGCCGCTCCATCAAAGCTCCAGCACCAGGGCCACCTCGTCGCACTTGGGAAAATGGATGCAGTGGATGCAGTCCACCCAGATCTTGTGGGGGAGGGTCTCCTTGTCCACCACCTGGAAGCCCATTTTTGAAAAGTACTCGGGGATATAGGTCAGGACAAAGACCTTCTTCAACCCCAGCTCCCGGGCCTCCTTGAGGCAGAGTTGGACCAGGGAGCGTCCGATCCCGTCCCCCCTCGAGCCGGCATCCACCACCAGCGACCTGATCTCGCCCAGGGTGTCCCAGCAGATATGGAGGCCGCCGATGCCCTGGAGGCGGTCTTGGCCGTCCAGGTAGAGGTAGTAGTCCCTCAGCCGGCCGTAGAGGTCCAGCCTGGTCAGGGGCAGGATCCGGCCCTCCTTGACGGGGGCGGCCAGGAGATCAATTATCGGCTCCACGTCGCCCACCAGGGCCTTGCGGAATGTTCCCTTGGGAAGCTCAGGCATGGCGCATCTTAACCTGGGCTTTGAGGCCCGGTCAACACGTGGGCGATGGGCCCGCGGGGACTGCCTGGAAAGCGTTTGACAAGCCCCTGGAGGTTTTCGTAATTTGGTACGGCCCGGGACCCAACCCGGGCGCTATTGGTCTCAAGGAGAAGGCATGAAAGAAGCGGTTATTGTCAGCGCCTGCCGGACCGCCGTGGGCGGGTTCGGCGGCGGCTTGGCCGGGGTCTCGGCCACCGACCTGGGCCGGATAGTGATCCTGGAGGCCATGGCCAGGGCCGGGCTGGAAAAGAGCCAAGTGGACGAGGTCATCATGGGCAACGTCCTGCCGGCCGGGCTGGGCCAGAACCCGGCCCGCCAGGCCATGCTCAAGGCCGGGCTGGACTACTCCACCGGGGCGATCACGGTCAACAAGGTCTGCGGCTCGGGGCTCAAGGCGGTCATGCTGGCCGCCCAGGCGATCCAGGTTGGCGACGCCGAGGTGGTGGTGGCCGGCGGCCTGGAGAACATGAACCAGGCCCCCTACTACATGCTCAAGGGCCGGGGAGGGGTCCGGATGGGCCACGACCGGCTGGTGGACGGGATGATCTGGGACGGCCTGTGGGACCATTTCAACGACTTCCACATGGGCATGTCGGCCGAGCTGTGCAGCCAGAAGTACAACGTCAGCCGGGCCGACCAGGACCAGTTCGCCGCGGCCTCCTACATCAAGTCCCTGGCCTCCCTCGAGGCCGGGTTGTTCGAGGAGGAGATCGTTCCGGTTCCGGTCAAGGTCAAACGGGAGGAGATCCTCTTCAAGGCCGACGAGGTCCCGGTCCCCACCCCCCTGGAGGCCCTGGCCAAGCTCCGGCCGGCCTTTACCAAGGACGGCACGGTCACGGCCGGCAACGCCTCCAAGATCTCCGACGGGGCGGCGGCGGTGGTGGTCATGAGCGCCGAGGCGGCGGCCAGGCTGTCCCTCCGGCCCATGGTCCGGATCGGGGCCCAGGGCTCGGCCGGGTTGGACCCCAAGTACGTCCTGGTGGCCCCCATCCTCTCCATCCCCAAGGTCTGCGCCAAGGCCGGGATCAAGCCGACCGAGGTGGACCTCCATGAGATCAACGAGGCCTTCTCGGCCTCCTCGGTGGCGGTTCAGCGGGAGCTTGGGCTCGACCCGGAGAGGATCAACGTCCGGGGCGGCTCGGTCTCCCTGGGCCACCCCATCGGCGCTTCCGGGGCCAGGGTCCTGGTGACCCTCCTCTACGCCATGAAGGAGCGCCGGGCCAGGACCGGGATGGCCTCTCTCTGCCTGGGCGGAGGAGAGGCGGTCTCGATGCTGGTGGAGGCGGTCTGATCCAGATTTCGGAAGCAAAGGCAACAATTGCCTTTGCAGCTGCCGGCCGGTAAAAGCGTGGTTTTGCCGGCCTCACGAGCGCTACCGGGCTCGCCGCGGTTTACCTGGCGCGCAGGCCCAGGTTGCCTTTAAAATGCAGCTTAGGTTTCGACATCGGATACCTCTTCCCGGAGTCTGGCTCGCCGGCCGAAGCGCCGGACCCTGACCAGCGACAGGACAGATTAGCTTAAGGAGTAGACAGATGAAAGACCCGGTCATCGTCAGCGCGGCCAGGACCGCGGTGGGCAAGTTCGGTGGTTCGTTGACGGACGTCAGTCCGGTGGAGATGGGGGTTACCGCGGTCAAGGCGGCTTTGGAGAGAGCCGGCGGCCTTGACCCGGCCCTGGTGGACGAGGTCATTTTGGGCAACGTCCTCTCGGCCGGGCTGGGCCAGAACGTGGCCCGCCAGATCCTGATTCACTCCGGCATCCCCCAGGAGAAGGTGGGGATGAGCATCAACAAGGTCTGCGCCTCGGGGCTCAAGTCGGTCATGCTGGCCGCCCAGGCGGTCAAGTGCGGGGACGCCGAGGTGGTGGTGGCCGGCGGGGTGGAGAACATGTCGGCCGCGCCCTACCTGGTCCCCAAGGGCCGCTGGGGCCACCGGATGGGTCACGGAACGCTGGTGGACCACATGATCCACGACGGCCTGACCGACATCTTCAACAACTACCACATGGGCATCACCGCCGAGAACGTGGCCGAGAAGTACGGCATCACCCGGGAGGCCCAGGACGCCCTGGCCCTGGCCAGCCAGAACCGGGCCGAGGCGGCCATCACCAGCGGGCGGTTCAAGGACGAGATCGTGCCCCTGACCATCAAGACCAGGAAGGGCGAGACCGTCTTCGAAACCGACGAGTTCCCCAGGTTCGGCACCACGGCCGAGTCCCTGGCCAGCCTCAGGCCGGCCTTCAAGAAGGACGGCACGGTCACCGCCGGTAACGCCTCGGGGATCAACGACGGCGCGGCGGCGGTGGTGGTCACGAGCGTGGAGAAGGCCAGGGAGCTGGGGCTCACCCCCCTTTGCCGGATCAGATCCTACGCCGCGGCCGGGGTGGACCCGGCGATCATGGGGACCGGACCCATCGAGGCCACCAAGAAGTGCCTGGCCAAGGGCGGGCTGGCCGTCTCCGAGCTGGACCTGATCGAGGCCAACGAGGCCTTTGCCGCCCAGGCCCAGGCGGTCATCAACGAGCTGGGCTTCAACCCGGAGATAGTCAACGTCAACGGCGGGGCCATCGCCATCGGCCACCCCATCGGCTGCTCCGGGGGGAGGATCCTGGTGACCCTCATCCACGAGATGGTCAAGAGGGAGGCCAAGCTGGGCCTGGCCACCCTGTGCATCGGCGGCGGGATGGGCGCGGCCATGGTGGTGGAGAGGTAAGGAGGTAGTGATGAACTTTGAGACTCTCCTCTATGAGGTTCAGGACGGGGTGGCCCTGATCACCATCAACCGGCCCAAGGCCCTCAACGCCCTGAGCCCCCTGGTGGTGGAGGAGATGGGCCGGGCCCTGGAAACGGCCTCGGCCGACGAGGCGGTCCGGGTGATCGTCTTCACCGGGGCGGGCAAGGCCTTTGTGGCCGGGGCCGACATCGCGGTCATGGCCGGGTACGACGCCCTTCAAGGCAAGAACTTCTCCATCAAGGGGCAGCGGGTCCTCAACCTGATCGGCCAGCTTCCCCAGCCGGTGATCGCCGCGGTCAACGGCTACGCCCTGGGCGGGGGCTGCGAGCTGGCCATGGCCTGCGACTTCGTCTACGCCTCGGACAAGGCCAAGTTCGGCCAGCCGGAGATAAACTTAGGTATAATCCCCGGCTTCGGCGGCACCCAACGGCTCTCCCGGCGGGTGGGGCCGGCCCTGGCCAAGGAGCTGTGCCTGACCGGGGCCATGCTTGACGCCGAGGAGGCCAAGGCGGTGGGCCTGGTCAACAAGGTCTTCCCGGCCGAGGATCTCATGCCCGAGACCATGAAGGTGGCCCGGTCCATGGCCGAGAAGGGCCGGGTGGCCCTTCGCGAGATCAAGACGGTCATCGAGGAAGGCTACGAGATGGACCTGGTCAAGGCCTGCGCCTGGGAGTCGGACCGGTTCGCGGTCTGCTTCAGCTCCCCGGACCAGAAGGAGGGCATGACCGCCTTCCTGGAGAAGCGCAAGCCGGAGTTCAAGGGCGGGCTGTAGGAACCAGCGCCGTTTTTTTTTAGCAAGGCAAGGAGCAGGAACGGGACGGCCCCGGAGAGGGGATTGGTCCGGTCGATGGATCCGCCCGGCCCGCCGGCCGGGCCTGGAGGAAGTGGAAGATGAATTTCGCCTTGACCGAAGAGCAGAAGATGGTCCAGGAGATGGCCGCCCGCCTGGCCGATGAACATATCAAGCCCGTCGCCGCCGAGTTGGACCGGACCCACCGCCATCCTGAGGAGATCTGCCGGATGCTGGGCGAGCTGGGGCTGATGGGGGTGGCCGTTCCGGAGGAGTACGGCGGAGCCGGGATGGACAACGTCTCCTACGTGGTGGCCCTGATCGAGGTCAGCCGGGGCTGCGCCTCCTGTGGGGTGATCATGTCCGTGTGCAACTCCCTCTACTGCTTTCCGGTCCTGACCTACGGGACCGAGGAGCAGAAGAAGAGATATCTCACCCCGGTGGCCTCGGGCCAGCACCTGGGCTGCTACGGCCTGACCGAGGCCGGGGCCGGCTCCGACCCGGCGGCGATGCTGACCACGGCCGTGGCCGACGGGGACGGGTGGGTGATCAACGGGGAGAAGAAGTTCATCACCAACGGCAACGTCTCCAAGTACGGGGTAATCGCCGCGGTGACCGACAAGGAGGCGGGCTACAAGGGGATCAGCACCTTTGTCCTGGACCTGGAGGAGACCCCCGGGTTCAAGGTCGGCCGGGTGGAGGAGAAGCTGGGGATCAAGGCCTCGGGCACGGCCGAGCTGGTCTTCGAGGAGGCCCGGGTTCCCAAGGAGGCCCTTCTGGGAAAGCCCGGCGAGGGGCTCAAGCAGATGCTCTCCACCCTCAACGCCGGCCGGATCGGGATCGCCGCCCAGGCGGTGGGGATCGGCCGGGCCGTAATCCGGGAGGCGGCCGAGTACGCCCGGGAGAGGGTTCAGTTCGGCAAGCCCATCTCCTCCCTCCAGGCCATCCAGTTCAAGCTGGCCGACATGGCCATGGAGATCGACGCGGCCGAGCTGCTGACCCTTCGGGCGGCCTGGCTGGAGGACAACCACCACAACTTCGAGCCCCAGGCGGCCATGGCCAAGTGCTTTGCCGGCGACTCGGCCATGCGGGCCGCGGTGGAAGGGGTTCAGATCCTGGGCGGCTACGGCTACTCCATGGAGTACCCCATGGAGCGCCACCTGCGGGACGCCAAGATCACCCAGATCTACGAGGGGACCAACGAGATCATGAGGCTGGTGATCGCCCGCAACCTGCTCAAGGAGCGGTAACCATGCCCGTCAAGCGGAAGCCTTTGGGAGACCGGATCAGGCTGCTGCGGGAGGAGAAGGGGCTTCCCTTGAGCTACCTGGCCAGCGAGACCGGAAAGTCGGAGGAGTACCTGGCCAGGATCGAGGCCAACGAGATCATTCCCCCGGTGGCCCTCCTCCTCCAGCTGGCCAGGGCCCTCCAGATGGACACCGGGACCTTCTTCAAGGCCGACGGCACCCCGGAGATCCTGGAGGCCGAGAGAGAGAAGAGGACCGACAACTACGTCTACGAGCTCCTGACCCCGGCCTCGGCGGATAAGCATCTCAAGGCCTTTGACATCAGGATCCCGCCCGGGTCCACGGCCCGGGAGGGCCTGGGCTACCGCCACAGCGGGGAGGAGTTCGCCTACGTCCTGGAAGGGCAGATGGAGTACACCGTGGGCGAGAACGTGACCCGGTTGGGTCCGGGGGGGACGATCCACTTCAACTCCAACATCCCCCACAACCTGGCCAACGTGGGCGACGAGGAGGCCCATCTGCTGGTGATTCTCTACACCCCGTGAGCTCCGGGCCCGGCCACCCAGGCCGGGCCTATTTTTGCCGGGAGAGGTGATGTCCTATCCGCTGACCGAAGAGCAGCTCATGATCCAGGCCATGGCCAGGGATTTCGCCCGCCAGGTCCTGGTGCCCACGGCGGCCGAGAGGGACAAGACCAAGGAGTTCCCGGCCGGGAACCTGAAGCAGATGGCCGAGCTGGGCTTTTTGGGGATGATGGTCCCCGAGGAGTACGGCGGGGTGGGGCTGGACACGGTCAGCTACGTGGTGGCCCTGATGGAGATCGCCTACGGCTGCGCCTCCACGGCGGTGGTCATGTCGGTCCACAACTCGGTGGTCTGTGGGCCCATCGTCCAGTTCGGGACCGAGGAGCAGAAGCGGGGCTTTCTCCCCCGGCTGGCCTCGGGGGAGATGCTGGGCTGCTTCGCCCTGACCGAGCCGGACGCCGGCTCCGACCCCTCCAGCCAGCGGACCACGGCCCTCAAGGACGGCCGGGAGTGGGTCATCAACGGGACCAAGAGGTTCATCACCACCGGGGCCAACGCCGGGCTGTGCGTGGTCACGGCCAGGACCGAGCTGGCCTCCAGACACCGGGGCATCTCGGCCTTTCTGGTGGAGACCGAGAACCCGGGCTACAAGGTGGGCAAGATCGAGGACAAGATGGGGCTCCGGGCCTCGGACACGGCCGAGATCATCTTCGAGGACTGCCGCATTCCGGAGGAGAACCTCCTGGGAAAGGAGGGAATGGGCTTCACCATCGCCATGTCCGCCCTGGACGGGGGGAGGATCGGGATCGCCGCCCAGTCCACCGGGGTGGCCCAGGCCGCCCTGGACGCGGCCGTGGCCTACTCCCAGGAGAGGATCCAGTTCGGCCGGCCCATCTGCCAGCACCAGGGACTCCGGTTCATCATGGCCGACATGGTCACCCAGATCGAGGCGGCCCGGCTGATGTGCTTCTCCGCCGCGGCCCAGCGGGACCGGGGGGAGCGCTACGCCCAGGCCGCTTCCATGGCCAAGCTGTTCGCCTCGGAGATGGTCAACAAGGTCTGCTACCAGGCCATCCAGATCCACGGCGGCTACGGCTACGTGACCGAGTTTCCGGTGGAGCGGTTCGCCCGGGACTCCAGGGTCTTCACCATCTACGAGGGGACCTCGGAGATCCAGCGGATCGTCATCTCCAACTACCTTTTAGGGCGGTGATCTAACCGGCTAAGGCCTGCTCAGGACCTGGGCCAAGGCCTGGACCAGGACCCGGTTCTCCTCCTCTTTTTTCACCGCCACCCGGAGATACCCCTCCTTGAGACCCCGGTAGTTACTACAATCCCGGACCAGAATGGCCTTGGCCGCCAACTTATCCACCACCTCCCTAACCGGTGGATGCCCGGGGGCCAGGCGGAGGAGGAGGTAGTTGGCCGCCGAGGGAAAGACGGTGAGCCTTAAGGCGGCCAGCTCCCGGGATAAAAACTCCTGCCCGACCCGGATAAGAGCCCGGGTCTTTCGCCCGTACTCCGCCTGGTCCAGGCAGGCCAGTCCCACCTCCTGGGCCAGGCCGTTGACCGTCCAGGGGGGCTGGAGCTCCCGCAGCCGCTCCACGATCCGGGCCGGTCCGGCCAGGTAGCCCAGCCGCAACCCGGGGATGGCGTAAAACTTGGTCAAAGACCCAAGGATTACCAGGGCCGGATGAGCTCCCAGGTCCGGGACCAGCGACTCCTGGGGGCAGAAGTCGATGAAGGCCTCGTCGATGACCAGGAGCCCCCGCCCGGCCTGGGCCCGGGCCAGGCCTAGGACCAGCTCCCGGTCCGGCAGCCCCCCGCCGGGGTTGGCCGGCCGGCCGAGAAAGACCAGGTCATAGCCATCCTCAAGCTTTGCCTTGAGTTTTCCCAGCTCCGCGGACGGGTCTTCGGGGACGCCCCCGGGGGGCCAGAGATGATCCTCGATCTCCCAGCCGGCCGCCTCCAGGCCGGCCCGGTACTCGCTGAAGGCCGGCTCCACGATCAGGGCCCGGCCCCGGCCTTTAAACCGGGGCAGGAGGTGGATCAGCTCGGTGGCCCCGTTGCCCATCAGGAGATTATCTGGGCTTATGCCCAGCTTAGCGGCCAACCCCTGAGTCAGGGCCTGGGCCCGGGGAGGCGGGTAGGCTCGGAGGAGAAAATCCATCCGCTGGCGGAGGATCTCCAGGGCGGTCGAAGGGGGTCCCAGGGGGTTGATGTTGGAGCTGAAGTCCATGATCTCGGCCGGGTCCAGGCCCAGCCTGAGGGCCAGGTCGTGGACCCGGCCGCCGTGTCCTTGGGCGTGGTTCATCTCAGGTCGTACTTCTCCTCGTAGCCGCGGGGAGTAATCATCAGGCCTTTCCAGATGTAGGTCCGGCTGGAGCCGATGATGACCAGGCTCTGCATCCCCACCGGCTCCACCTCGAACTCTTCCAGGGTGGTCAGAATGACCTTCTGGCCCGGCCGGAAGGCCTTTGTGACAACCCCCACCGGGGTTTGGGGGGCTCTCCAGGGGGAGATCAGCTCCAGGATCCTGGTCAGGAGATTGGGCCGGCTCTTGGAGCGGGGGTTGTAGAGGCACAGGACCAGGTCGGCCTGGGCCGCGGCCAGGGCCCGTTTCTCGATGACCTCCCAGGGGGTCAGGAGGTCGGACAGGGAGAGAACCAGGAAGTCGTGGCTCAGGGGGGCCCCCAGGAGGGCCGCGGCGGCGTTGAGGGCGCTCACCCCGGGCAGGGTCCGGACGGCCAGCTCCCCCCCGGCCGGGGCCCGGTCATAGGCCAGGTCCAGGCCGGAGGCCCGGGCCACCTCCAGAACCAGCCCGGCCAGGCCGTAGATCCCGGCGTCGCCGGAGCAGACCAGGGCCACCCGGCGGCCCCCCGAGGCCAGGTCGAGGCACCTCTTGACCCGGGCCACCTCCTGCCTCATCCCCGAGGTGATGACCTCCTTTCCCTCCAGGAGGGCCGGGGGGAGGAGGTCCAGGTAGGTCTTGTAACCCACCACCACCTGGGCCCCGGCCAGGGCCTCGGTGGCCTGGGGGGTCAGGAGCCGGGTGTCACCCGGGCCAAGGCTGACTACATCCAGCCGGCCTAGCCCGGATTTTTCATGAAGACCGCCAAAAGGTGAGGTTAATAGACTGATAATTCACCTCTTTACGTTGTTTTGAGGCGATTAAACATGGTCACAGTTTGTGCCCGTTGCGTGGTAAGAAATCCCTGGCGGTCTTCACCCTGCGGGCGAGTCGATTTGGCCGCATCTGCTGCGTTGCGTGACACTCGGCATAGGGCGACTATAGCCTCATGTCCCGCGCCTTGCATCTGCGGCCAACTCGACTCGTGAAATATCCGGGCTAGCCCGGGGACACCCGGGCCAGGGCTACGGTCACCTTGGTCCATCTGGTCTTCTCCACGATCAGCTCGGCCCGGGGCCAGCTTAAAATGGCGGCCGCCTCGCAGACCGAGGGGGTGGCCACCCGCCGGGCCACCAGGCCGGAAGGGTTGGGGGTGGGGACCGCGGCCAGCTCCTCCGGGCTGAACCAGGCCAGCTCCAGGGATCTTTTTCGAGCCAGGCGGGCCAGGGCCGGGGTGTCCCGGCGGCGGTCGATGGAGGCCAGGCGGGCCAGGCTCAAGGGGCTTAAAGAGGCCCGCTCCATAGTCTTGGTCAAGGCCTCCTCCAGCTCGGCCAGGCCGGTTCCCCGGTGGCAGCCCATTCCGGCCGAGAGAATGGGGGGGCGGAGGAGGAGGGTCCGGTCCGTCTCCGGGACGAGCCTCTCACCCACGTAGATCCTCCAGGAGATCCCGGCCGGGACTTGATACAGGTCGGAGAAGGCCGAAGTCCGAGGCGGGAGGGGCCGGATGAGCCCCCGGGGATCCACCAGGGCCAGGCTCTCCCCGTCCAGCCAGGCCGAGGTCAGCGGCGGCAGAAGGCCGGGGTTCTCCACCTTGAGCCCCAGCTCCTGGGCCAGGAGGTCCCAGCCCGGGAGGTCCAGCCCGTCGGTGGCGGTGGTGATGACCGCCTGGCCGCCCAGGACGGCGGCCACCCGCCGGGCGAGCTGGTTGGCCCCGCCCAGGTGGCCCGAGAGGAGGCTGACCGCGAAGCGGCCCTGAAGATCGACCACCACCACGGCCGGGTCCTCGGACTTGTCGCTCAGGAGGGGGGCCAGGAGGCGGATCAGCAGCCCTGCCGAGCCGACGAAGACCAGCCCCTGCCTGGTCCTGAAAAGGTCCGGGAGGGAGTCCTTGAGGCTGCCGGCCAGGGCCTGGCAGGGAGGGGCCGCCTTGCCGGCCGGGCCAAGGCACTCGGCCCCTTCCAGACCGGAGGCGATCCGGGCGGCCAGGTCCAGACCGGGCCCGGTCAGGGAGATGACGCTGAGGCCGGTCATGTTTCGGGCTCGGTCTCGGATCGGCGCCAGCCGTGGGAGAAGGCCGGGTCGTAGAGCTTAGAGAAGCTCCTGAGCTCCTCCCCGGCCAGGGCCCGGCCCACCAGAAAGACGGCCTGCCTCTTGATCCGGTGCTCTTTGACGGCTGCCTCCAGGGAGTCCAGGTCGGTCCGGACCAGCTTCTGGTCGGGCCAGCCGACCCGGTAGGCGATGATGACCGGGGTCTGGGGGGGGTAGCCTTCCAGGAGAGCCTCACGGGCCCGGGCGGCCATCCCGGCCGAGAGGTAGAGGCAGAGGGTGGCCTGGTGGCGGGCCAGGGCGGCCAGCCTCTCCTTCTCCGGAACGGGGGTCCGGCCGGAGAGACGAGTGATGATAACCGTCTGGCTGACCTGGGGCAGGGTCAGCTCCTGGCCCGCGGCGGCGGCCGCGGCCAGGGCTGCGGTCACCCCCGGGACCACCTCCGAGCCCACCCCGGCCTTGGCCAGGAGCTGGCGCTGCTCCTGGATGGCCCCGAAGAGGCTGGGGTCGCCGGTGTGAAGGCGGACCACCTTCTCCCCGGCCCGGACAGCCCGGGCCATCAGGGCCACCTGCGCCTCCAGGTCCAGGCCGGCGGAGGAGACCTTCCGGACCCCGGGAGGGCAGACCTCCAGGACCGCCTGGGGGACCAGGGAGCCGGCGTAAAGGACAAGGTCGGCCTGGGCCAGCAGCCGGGCCGCCTTGAGGGTCAGGAGCTCCGGGTCGCCGGGGCCGGCCCCCACGAAATGGACCGGGTTCACCGGCTCCCCCTGACCAGGAAGACCGGGTTGAGGGGGGCCAGCCGGCCCCGGCCCTGGCCTCGGCCGGGGATGGCCTGGAGCCGGTTCACCTGGACCTGGCTAAAAATGGGCTTAAACCCATGTTTATCCAAGGTCTCCATGGCCTGGGCCAGGCTCTCCCAGGTGGCCAGGCCGAGGACGACTATCCCCCCCGGTTTAAGCCGCGGCATGGCTTCTTCCAGGATGGCCCCGAGCCGTGATCCCCCTCCGCCGATGAAGATCCGGTCCGGGTCCGGCAGCCGGTCCAGCCCCCGGGGCAGGTCCAGCTCTCGAGGCTCCACGTTGGCCCGCTGGAAGCTTCGGACGTTCTCCCTGATCTGGGCCAGCCGGGCCGGCCTCCTCTCCACGGCAAAAACTCGCCCCGGGGCCACCAGCCCGGCCGCCTCGATGGCCACCGCCCCGGAGCCGGCCCCCAGGTCCCACATGGTCAAACCTGGTATAAGACCCAGATAAGCCAGGGCCACGGCCCTGATCTCGGCCTTGGTGATCAGGCCGGCCTGGTGGCTGAAGGACTCCTCGGGGTTGCCCAGCCAGGGCCGGGGGTCTTGGGCCCCGTCCGGAAGGGGCCGGATCAGGACCAGGTTGGGCTCGGCAAACTCCATCTCCGCCGCCTCCCGGGCGCTGAGCGAGGAGATCCGCTCCTCCTCCCGGCCCAGGGCCTCGGCCACCACCAGGGGCCGGTGGGGCTGGCCCAGGGACTCCAGCCAGGCCCCCACAAAGGCCGGGGAGCGCTCCGGGTCGGTGTAGACGTAGACCGGCTCCCGGGAGCCGGCCGCCAGGGCCAGGGGCTCCTCCCCCCGGCCGTGGAGGCTGATGACCATGGCCTCGGCCCAGGACTCCTTGAGCCGGGCGGCCAGGACCTGGACCCAGGTCAGGTTGGGGTGGACGTTGACCGAGTCCCGGCCCAGGGCCGCCACCAGCCTCGGGCCGATGCCGTAGAAGAGCGGATCGCCCGAGGCCAGGACCACCACCCGCAGGTCCTCGGCCGCGGCCCGGGCCGTCTCGGCCAGGACCAGCTCCAGGGGGCTGGCGATGACGATCCGCCGGGCCGGGTGGTCCGGAAAGAGGTCCAGGAGCTTCCGCCCCCCCACCAGGACCTGGGCCCTGGCCACAACCCCGGCCGAGGAGGGAGGGAGCCCCTCCGGGCTCGGCCCCAAGCCGACTAGGTCAATCGGTCTCATCCTTTCCCTTCTCCGGTCCGCTCACCCGGATATTTCACGAGTCGAGTTGGCCGCAGATGCAAGGCGCGGGACACATGGCTATAGTCGCCCTATGCCGAGGGTCACGCAACGCGGCAGATGCGGCCAAATCGGCTCGCCCGAAGGGTGAAGAACACCAAAGATTCCGCACCTGGCAGAGGTTACAAGCTGTCGCCTCGGAAAATAGAGTCTGACCAGATGTATCTATCTGAGACATTTACTACTTTACCTTCCTCTTTGGCGTTCTTCACGAAATATCCAGGGTCAGGGCCTTATAAAGGACCTGACCCCGGGGATCAAAGAGAATATAACCCGAGTCCACCCCGGCCCCCAAGGTCCGGGAGCAGAAAAGATGGGCCCGCCGGGCCGTCTCCCGGACCACCTCCCCGGCCCCGGCCGCCTCCAGGAGCTCCAGGGCCATCCGGGCGGTGTTGGCTCCGGCCACGGACCGGGCCAGGTCGCGGTGGCCGGTCAGCCGTGCGGTGAGAGCGGCCAGGGGGCTCAGGTCCAGGGGGGCCAGGTCGAAGCGGAGGTCCTCCGCCCCCTGGGCCATCTTGACCGTCTTGCCGAAGAAGGCGGCCACCACCACCCGCCGGAACCCCTCCCGGGCCTGGCGGAGGCAGAAGGAGAGGTGATCCCCCATCCTGATCAGGGCCAAGGCCGGGACCCCCAGCAGGTCCCCGGCCAACCGCTCCGAGGTTCGGCCGGTGGCCAGGACCACGGTCGTAAGCCCCGAGGCCCGGGCGGCCTTGAGCTCCAGGGCGACGGTGGCCCGGTAAGCGGCGTGGGAGTACGGCCTGACCAGGCCGGTGGTTCCCAGGATGGACAGCCCGCCGACGATGCCCAGCTTGGGGTTGAGGGTTTTTTCGGCCAGCTCCAGTCCCTGGACCACGAAGGCGGTAATCTTAAGGGTATCAGTGGGTGTAAGCCCACCATACTCGGCGGCGGCCTCTTGGACGACCCTCCTGACCAGCCGCCTGGGGCCGGGGTTGATGGCCGGCTCGCCGGGCGGCAGGGGCAGCCCCGGCCTGGTCACGGTTCCCACCCCCTCTCCGGCGATAAAGATGATATTAAGCCCATGATTATCCGGGGAGGGGTGAACCGGGCCGGGCTCCGGGGTCCGGGCGACGAGCTCGACCACCGCCCCCACCTGGGCCCCGTGGGTCAGGTCCGGGTCGTCGCCGGCGTCCTTGACCACGATGCAAACGGCCCGGTTCTCGGCCTCCTTTTTGAGGCCGTGGAGGGGCACGGTCCAAAACCTGGAGCCGGGCAGGTCGATCCGGACCGTCTTGGGGCTCAACCCCCCCAGGAGAAGGGCAAGGGACCCCTTGACCGCCGCAGCAAAGGCGGTTCCGGTGGTGAAGCCCTCCTTGAGACGCTCCCGCTCCTCCATCCGGGGTCCTTCCCCCCTCGCCTGGTCAGGGGCTCAGGAAGGGGTTGGAATCGGGACCCGGGGAGCCGGCCGCCCGGGGCTATCAATCCAGGTCATGGGCCTGGAGGATGGCCAGGGCGTTGAGCACGGCCGCGGCCACCGGGGAGCCGCCCTTGTCGCCCAGGGCGGTGATAAAGGGGCAATCCAGGCCCAGCAGCTCCTCCTTGGACTCGGCGGCCATGACAAAGCCCACCGGCAGGCCGATCACCAGCCCCGGGGCGGCCTCCCCGGCCTTGACCAGCCGGATCACCTCCAGGAGGGCCGTGGGGGCGTTGCCCACGGCCACGATCCCCCCCTCCATGTCCCTTACCGAGCGGCGCATGGCCACGGCCGACCTGGTCAGGCCGAGCCGGGCGGCCTCCTGCCTGGTCTCCGTCTCGGCCGTCCGGACCACCACCTCCACCCCCTCGGGCAGCCTGGTCAGGCCTGACTTGAGCATATTGGTGTCGGCCACCACCTTCCGCCCCTGGGCCAAGGCCTGGAGCCCGGCGGCCACCGCCCGGGGGTGGAAGCGGACGTTCTCGAAAAAGTCGAAGTCGGCCGTGGTGTGGACCATCCGGCGGGCGATCTGGTACTCGGCCGGGCTTAAGCCCGTCCGGGGGGCCCGGGCGTCGATGATGGCCATGGATTGCCGTTCAATATCCTCCGGTTTCAACTGGCGCGCTCCTTATATTCCCGGCAGGCCCGGACCAGGCCAAAGGCGGCCCTGGGCTCCGAGCCGAAGTGGAGATGGACGTAGGAGCCGAGAAGATTGGCCCGCCCGTCCTGATAGCCTTCCTCCCAAGCCTCCCCGCCCCGGCCGGGCCTGACCAGGTAGGCCCCGGAGGGCCGGCCCCGGCCGTGGTCCAAGTGGGAGTAATGGAACTCGTGGCCCCTTACTTTAAGCCCGGCCGGTCCCAGGAGGCAGTCCCGGGTCAGCTCCACCTCCCGGTAGCCCAGGGCCCGGAGCCGCTTCTCCATGGTAAAGGAGAAGGGCAGGACCCCGGCCATGGGGTGGCCCTCCCCGGCCAGGTCGGTCAGCTCACGCCCCAGGTACATCAACCCGCCGCACTCGGCGTAGACCGGCAGCCCGGCCCGGACCAGCTCCCTGAGCCAGTCCTTGAGGGCCGGCCCCCGGGCCAGGTCGGCGGCGAAAAGCTCGGGGTAGCCGCCGCCCAGGTAGAGGCCTTTGACCTCCCGGGGGATCTCCCCGGCCAGGGGGGAGAAGGGGACCAGCTCGGCCCCGGCCGCCCGGAGGAGGTCCAGGTTGGCCTGGTAGTAGAAGCAGAAGGCCTTATCCCAGGCCAGGCCGATCCTGACCCGGCCGTCCCCGCTCCGGGCCGGGGCCGGTCCGGAAGGGACCGGCCCGGCCAGGCCCCAAACCCGGTCCAGGTCCAGGCCCTCGGTCACCATCCGGGTCAAGGACTCCAACCCCTGGGGGTCGAGCGGCTTCTCCTGGGCCGTGGTCAGACCCAGGTGGCGTTCCTGGAGAACGATCGCCTCCTCCCGCCCCAGGCCCCCCAGGACCGGAACCTCGGAGACCGAGCCGACCGCTTCCTTAAGCATCTCCAGGTGGGTCCGGCTCCCGACCCGGTTGAAGATCACCCCGGCCAGGGTCAGGCCCGGATCGAACCTCTCGAAGCCCAGAATGACAGCCCCGGCCGATCGGGCCATGGACCTGGCGTCCACCACCAGGACCACCGGCAGGTTCAGCCACTTGGCCATCTGGGCCGTGGAGCCGTCCTCCCGATCGCCGGAGAGCCCATCGAAGAGGCCCATCACCCCTTCCACCAGGACCAGGTCGGCCTCTTGCCCGGCCTGCTCCAGCCCGGCGGCCAGCTCGGCCAGGTTGGCCTCCTTGCTAAGCATCCAGCCGTCCAGGTTGCGGCTGGGCCGGCCGCAGACCAGGGAGTGGTGGCCGGGGTCGATGAAGTCCGGGCCGACCTTGAAGGGCTGGACCGTGAGCCCCCGGGCCTTGAAGGCGGCCATCACGCCTAAGGAGACGGTGGTCTTGCCCACCGAGGAGTGGGTGCCGGCGATGACGAGGCCGCGGGCCATGAGTCACTCAAAGGAAAGGGGGTGGAAAACAAGGGCCTCCCTCACCTCGGCCTGGAGATGATCGTCCGCCTCCGGCCTAGAAGGAGCCCACCTAAGCTACCAGCGGCCCAAGGGGGTGTCAACCAAGGCCGAAGGGCCTCCGACCCTTGACAATCTCCCTGTCTCCGCATAGTTTATCGCCTACTTGAGGCCTCGGCCCCGGGAGCCGCCCGATCCCGGGCGGCGTCAAACCTGGATGACGCCAAACCTGGATGGTAAAAGAAGGATATGGACCTGGACTTCTCCAAAATCGACGGACTCCTCCCGGCCGTGGTCCAGGACCAGGCCACGGGGGAGGTCCTGATGGTGGCCTTCATGAACCAGGAGGCCTGGGAAAAAACGTTAGAGACCGGGGAGGCCCACTACTGGTCCCGTTCCCGCGACGTCCTCTGGCACAAGGGGTCCACCTCGGGCCACGTCCAGAAGGTCAGGGAGGTCTGGGTCGACTGCGACGCCGACACCGTCCTCCTCAAGGTCGAGCAGGTCGGCCGGGCGGCCTGCCACACCGGCCACGTCTCCTGCTTCCACCGCCGCCTGGACGAGAAAGGTGAGCCGGTCACCGTCGGCCGGCCGGTCTTCGACCCCAAAAAGGTCTACGGGAAATGAGCCCTCTCAAGTTCGGCATTCCCAAGGGCAGCCTCCAGGAGGCCAGTATCGACCTCCTGGCCAGATCGGGCTGGCGGATCAGAACCTCGTCGCGGTCCTACTTCCCCTCCTCGGACGATCCGGACCTGGAGTGCAGCCTCCTCCGGGCCCAGGAGATGTCGGTCTACGTGGAGAATGGGACCCTGGACGCCGGGCTGACCGGCAAGGACTGGATCGAGGAGAACAGCTCCGACATCCAGGTGGTGGCCGACCTGGTCTACTCCAAGGCCACCCAGAAGCCCACCCGCTGGGTCCTGGCCGTGGCCCAGGAGTCGCCCATCACCTCCCTGGAGGATCTCCAGGGCAAGAAGGTGGCCACCGAGATGGTCAACTTCACCCGGCGCTACTTCGAGGCCCGGGGAATAAAGGTGGAGATCGACTTCTCCTGGGGGGCCACCGAGGCCAAGGTGGTCAACGGGCTGGCCGACGCCATCGTCGAGGTGACCGAGACCGGCTCGACCATCAAGGCCCACGGGCTCAAGATTATTCACGAGCTGATGCAGTCCCACACCCAGCTCATCGCCAACCACGCCTCCTGGGCCGATCCCTGGAAGAGGACCAAGATCGAGCAGCTCTCCCTCCTCCTCAAGGGCGCCCTCCAGGGCCAGGACATGGTCGGGCTGAAGATGAACGTCCCCGACGAGCTGGTGGAGGAGATCTCGGCCCTTCTGCCTTGCCTGGACGGCCCCACCGTGGCCGACATCCACGGCCAGGCCATGAAGTCGCTGGAGATCGTGGTCAGCCGGTCCCAGGTCCGGGACCTGGTTCCGGACCTGAGGCGGAGAGGGGTCCGGGGGATCATCGAGTACCCTCTCTATAAAGTTGTCTAGTTGGGATTTTTTTAAGCTCGCTTCCGGGGCAGGGTCGAAGAAGTCAAACCCTCCCGGAAGCAACAACCTGTCGGGGTAAGCCATGACCGTGTGCCGGAGAGCCAAGGATCTGCCGCCCTTCATCGCCATGGACGTCATGGAGCGGGCCCAGGAGCTGGAGCGGGAAGGTTGCCGGGTGGTCCACCTGGAGGTGGGCGAGCCCGACTTCGACACCCCCAAGGCCATCTGCAGGAAAGCGGCCGAGGCCATGGACGCCGGCCGGACCCACTACACCCACTCCCTGGGGGAGCGGGGCTTAAGGGAGGCCGTGGCCGAACATTACCGGCGGACCTACGGGGTGGAGGTGGAGCCGGAGCGGGTCATCGTCACCGCCGGGACCTCCCCGGCCATGCTGATCCTCTTCGGGGCCATCCTGGAGGCCGGCGACGAGGTGATCATGTCCGACCCCCATTACGCCTGCTACCCCAACTTCATCGATTTCCTGGGGGGCTGCTCGGTCAAGGTGCCGGTCTTCGAGGACGACGGCTTCCAGCTCCACGTGGAGGCGGTCAAGAAGGAGATCTCCGGCCGGACCAAGGCCATCCTGATCAACTCCCCCTCCAACCCCACCGGCCAGCTCCTGAGCGACGAGCACATGGCCGGGCTGGCCGGGCTGGGGAAGCTCATCGTCTCCGACGAGATCTACCACGGCCTCAACTACGAGGGCCGGGCCAGGTCGATATTAGAGTTCACCGACCGGGCCGTGGTCCTCAACGGCTTTTCCAAGCTCTACGCCATGACCGGCTGGAGGCTGGGGTACATGATCGTCCCCTCGGAGCTGGTCCGCCCCATCCAGAAGATCCACCAGAACTTTTTCATCTCGGCCAACGACTTTGTCCAAGCCGGAGGGGTGGCCGCCCTGACCGATCCCTCGGTCCAGGTCGAGGTCAAGGAGATGGTCGGCCGCTACAACGCCCGGCGGAGGCTGATGATCGACCGGCTCAAGAAGATGGGCCTGGGGATCAAGGTCGAGCCCACCGGGGCCTTCTACGTCCTGGCCAACGCCCGGCACATCGACCGCGACTCCTTCCGCCTGGCCTTCGATATCCTGGAGAAGGCTCACCTGGGGGTCACCCCGGGGATCGATTTCGGGAAGGGGGCCGAGGGCTATCTCCGGTTCAGCTACGCCGCCTCCAGGACCAATATCAACCAGGGGCTGGACCGGCTGGAGGCTTATCTCAAGAGCAGGGAAATGGCCTAATACTAACTTGCCTTTCAACTTGGACCAGCGCGCTAAGTTAAGCGCGCCGAGCTCGAAAGAGCTCGTAAGGTCGGCAAAACCACGCTTTTGCCGACCGTAAGCAATCAAAGCCATCAGTTGGCTTTGATTGCGGAATCTATTAAATTGTATCGGCTCCCGTGGAGGAGGAAGCGATGTTCAAGAAGATCCTGGTTCCCCTGGACGGCTCCGAGGTGGCGGAGAAGATCCTGGAGGAGGTCAAGAAGATGGCCACGCTGACCAAGGCCGAGATCGACCTCCTAAGGGTGGCCCGGGCCACGGGGGTCTTCCCCGGGACCGACCCCACCGACAAGGAGGTGGAGGTGGTCAAGAGGGCCGAGCAGTACCTGGACTACGTCAAGGAGAAGCTGACCAAGGAGGGGTTCTGCGTCTCCTCCCACGTCCGCTACGGCCAGCCGGCGGCGGAGATCCTGGATCACTCCGAGAGGGTGGACCTGGTGGCCATGTCCACCCACGGCCGGACCGGTCTGGACCGCTGGGCCTTGGGCTCGGTGGCCGAGAAGGTGGTCCGCCACTCCAAGACCCCGGTCCTCCTGATCAGGGCGGTCTGAAGCCCTTTCCTGGATCTTCCAACAGGCCAACCTCCACCTCCGGCCCGGCCGGGGGGGTTGGGCCGGGCTCCGGTCCCTGGAACAGCGGCCATCCGGTCCGTCTTGGACCCCAACCCCAATCCGATCCCCCTTTTCCCGCCGGCCGGTCCGGATGGGCCGATAACCCCTTAATGGCGGAATAAGAATGAGGAGGCCATGAGCTCCTCCCCCCAAACCCAGGCCGGGCAGCCCTCCGAATCCGGGCCCGGTCCGGTATCCATCCCCGGCTTCGACCGGGTGGAGTTCCTTCGCCACGGATTGGCCCTGGTCCCCGACCCGGCCGATAAGCGGCCGGGGCTGCCCCTCCTCCTCCTGGGCCGGGACTCCCTTCCCGAGCTGAGGTCGTGCAGCTGCGCCAGGTCCAAAACAAGGACCTGCGACCATGTCCTGGAGCTGGTGGGGCTCTACCGCTCCTTTCTGGAAAGCCGGGGGGGCCGCTCCCCCTACGACCTCTTCAAGGCCAGCCTCTGGCACAAGCTCTCGACCGTCCTGGCCCGCCGGGGCGAGCCCCTCCTGGAAAGGGTGGGGCTTTCCTCGGTCAGGGACGGCCGGGGCGGCTGGATCGGGATCAGCGGACCGGACGGGGAGGAGCTGGCCCGCTACCTCTCCTCCGGCCCTGACGCCGGCCGGCTGGTGGAGCGGCTCGGTCCGGCCGGTGGGGAGGACCAGGTTCCCGGGCGGAGCGAGATCCTGAAACGGCTGGCCCTGCGGACCCTCACCCAGGACGAGCGGAGTCTCATCGAGAGGGGGTACAAGTCCCAAAGAATGGCCCTGGAGGGGAGCTTCTGGTACCGGCTGGCCTACCATTGCTTCATGGAGTTCGGGCCGTCCGGGATCACCTTCCAACCCCGGATCGAGGAAAAGACGGGCCGGTTCACCTTGCTCGGGCTGGGCCCGGATCAAAGACCGGTTCTCCAACTGGCGGTCCCCCGCCTTGAGGTCGGGTCCCTCCTGGCCGCTTTCAGGGACGACCTCCCCAACCAGCACGGCCTGACCATCCATCCCCTGCCCCTCAGGTCGATCTTCAAGGTGGACCTCAACACCGAGCTGGATCTGGAGGTCAGGCCCCTGATCCAGGTTCTCCAGGGGGACGGGGAGGCCTTCTACCTGGACCGGGCCGAGGTGGAGCGGTTCCGCTACGGCAACCTGATCTACGTCAAGGAGCTGGGCCTCCTGGCCGAGCTGGAGCGGGAGAGGGGCCCCGGCCGCCGGTTCAAGGCCCCGGTCAGGATGCGGCTCAAGAAATCCCAGGTTCCCAGCTTTCTGGAGGAGCACGCGGCCGAGCTGAAAGAGGACCGCTTCCTGGTCGGGGAGGAGGTCAGGAGCCTTAAGATATTCAAGGAATTTGACCGGATCGAGGTCGATCCCAAGGCCCTGGAGCGGGACTGGTGCTGGCTGGACCTGCGTTACGGGTTCGGGACCGGCTCCGTCTCCCTGGCCGAGCTCCTCCGGGCCAGGGAGGAGGGCCGGCGTTACCTCGGCCTGGAGGGGGGCTGGGTGGACTGCCAGGCCGAGTCCTTGAGCGGGCTGGAGGGTTTAGGCCGGCGGGAGATCGATCCGGCCGACCGGGTCCGGCTCTCCCGGCTGGATCTGCTCCGCCTCCAGGCCGCGGCCCAAACCCCCCTCCGGGTGACCGGCCGGGACCAGAGGGCCCGGCTCCTGAAGCGCCTTTTAAGTCTCTCCCCGGCCCTGCCGGGGGCCCGGGTCAAGGGGCTGACCTCGAGCCTGAGACCCTACCAGACCATCGGCTTTGAGTGGCTCAGGTTCTTAAGCGAGAACTTTTTAAGCGGGCTGTTGTGCGACGACATGGGGCTGGGCAAGACCCATCAGGTCATGGCCCTGATGCTCTGGCTGAGGGAGTCGGGCCGGTCGGACCGGCCGATGCTGGTCGTCTGCCCGGCCACGGTCCTGAGTCACTGGAGCGGCAAGCTCGGCGAGCACGCCCCGGGCCTGAGAGCGGCCGTCTTCCACGGGGCCCAGAGGGAGGTCGAGGATGTTCTGGCCGGGAACGACCTCCTCCTGACCTCCTACGGCGTTCTCCTCAACGACATCCGCCGGCTGGAGGAGATCGACTGGTCCCTGGTGGTCTTTGATGAGATCCAAACCATCAAGAACCCCCAGACCAAGACCTTTCAGGCGGCCCGGAGCCTGAGGGCCGGGTTCAGGCTGGGCTTGACCGGAACGCCCCTGGAGAACAGGCTGGAGGACCTCAAGGCCCTCTTTGACCTGATCCTGCCCGGCTACCTGGGCTCTGACCAGAGCTTCCAAGAGCGCTACGCCGGCCGGGACAGCATGCCGGCCCCGACCCGGAGGGCCGAGCTGGGCCGGTTGATCTCGCCCTTTGTCCTCCGCCGGCTCAAGGGAAGCGTCCTGGAAGAGCTTCCGGACAAGATCGAGGACATCCGGACCTGCCGGCTCAGCCAGGATCAGGTGGCCCTCTACCGGGAGGCGGTCTCCTCCAGGGGACGGGCCCTGGCGGAGGAGCTCAAGGCGGCCGGCCGGCCCATCCCCTACATTCACATCTTCGCCCTGCTCAACCTGCTCAAGCAGATCTGCGATCACCCGGCCCTGGTCTCGGACCCGGGGGAGGACCCGGAGAGGTGCCGGTCCGGGAAGTGGGACCTCTTCCAGGAGCTCCTCCAGGAGAGCCTGGACAGCGGCCAGAAGGTGGTCGTCTACTCCCAGTACCTGAGGATGATCGAGCTCATCGCCGGCCACCTGGGCCGGCTCGGGGTGGACTTCGTGACCCTCACCGGCCGGAGCCGGAACAGGGGCCGGATAATCTCCCGGTTCAATGACGATCCCGGCTGCCGGGTCTTCGCGGGCAGCCTCAGGGCCGGGGGGCTGGGCATCGATCTGGTGGCCGCCTCGGTGGTCATCCACTATGACCGCTGGTGGAACGCGGCCCGGGAGGATCAGGCCACCGACCGGGTCCACCGCATCGGCCAGCGGCGCGGGGTCCAGGTCTTCAAGCTGGTCACCGAGGGCACCCTGGAAGAGAAGATCTCGGCCCTGATCGAGAAGAAGAGACGGCTCCTGGAGGAGGTCGTGCCCGAGGACGACCCCCGGGTCCTGAAAAGCTTCTCCCGGGAGGACCTGATCGGCTTTCTCTCCTTCTCTCCCCCGGTGGGGGAGTAGAACCGGGAGAGCGAGGCCCGCCGCCCTCAGGAGGGAACGGGAGCGGGCCGGCTCAGGAGCTCCAACCCCGCCTCCACCACCTCCTCCACGGTGATGTTCTCGATGCAGGAGCGGCCCTTGGGGCAGTCCCTCTTCCGGCAGGGGGCGCAGTCGTCCGGGCGCCAGAGAAAGGTCCCCGAGCCG
>Ga0068714_10002062_pt1 | contig 26958 bp, 20 predicted proteins | sample MTBNYHSulfiMetaG_FD_62988 | JGI IMG/M metagenome (GOLD analysis project Ga0068714, IMG submission 62988) | Enrichment culture microbial communities from rom New York Harbor, USA that are MTBE-degrading - MTBE-NYH (New York Harbor Sulfidogenic)... | ecosystem: Environmental > Aquatic > Marine >... | reverse complement strand
CTGAAAATGTGGCCGACTTAAAGTATTTTGTATGTAAAGCAAATCCACCATCTATTAATAGTACTACAGATAGTATCATAAATAATGGAACCACCTTAACGTCTCTATTAAGTCTATGTCTAATTAAGAAGTCATAAATAACAAACAAAAGGCAGAATGAAGCAATGGATACCCCCAAAAAGTATAATATCCTCCACCATAACAATGGTGCATCTGGATATGCAAAGGGAAGCGCCGTTGAAGCTAGCGTACTACCAAGACCAAGAATGAGGCCGATGAGGGCGAGTCTATCTTCTCTCCGCATTCCCCTAATCCCTATGCATGAGGAAGTAATTGGAATTCCTGGCTATTAGCCTAATGCTTCCTAACTGGATATGTCAATGTTCATCTAATTTCAATATTTATCGATCGCCCGCCGTGTGCCCCAGTATCCGCCATTTCTGCCGGTGTACGGATGCGTCCGATATTTCGGGACATTTGCATGACGGACTAGGGAGCCGGGGGGAAATGTGACAAGACGTGACAGAAAGGCTCGTTTTTTCATCGTTGACTTATTTCAGTTCAACCTTAAACGGGAGTTCAGCGTTAGCTCCTCCAATTCTGGTTCCGATTATAAATTCAGCAGGTTACGCCTATATTGACCGTAAGACCCCTCAACAATCCCTTTCATTGGAAAGCTCACGCCACGGGCCGTCGAGAGCGGGCGCGACCCCTTTGCCTCCGGATTTCTCTTGACGGTTACTGGTAAAATCGGTAATAGTTCATACCTGTCGGTTGCAAGATCGATAAAATATATGACCATATTGGTCTTAAACCGGTAAAATAATGACCAGGATCGATCCGATGTTAGAGACGATCAAAGCCATCCTCCTGGACTTCCAGGAAATGCGATTGGAGACCGGGGTTCCCCGCCGTTTGCACATCGAGACGGTGAGCGGCAAGGCCACCGTGTGCATCGGGGTGCGCCGGAGCGGAAAGTCGACCTACCTGTTCCAGGTCGTCCAGCGGCTGCTGGACGGTGGGATCCCGCGGCAGAACGTCCTGTACCTGAACTTTTTCGACGACCGGCTCCACAACCTACGTCAGGACAACCTCGGCCTGATCACCGAGGCCTATTATTCCGTGTACCCGGAGAAGAAGAACGCCGAGACGGTCTACTGTTTTTTCGACGAGATTCAAGCCGTTTCGGGTTGGGAGCCTTTTATCGAACGCCTGATGCGCACGGAGAAATGCGAGGTGTATCTGACCGGCTCGTCGGCCGGGATGCTCTCGAAGGAGATCGCCACGCAGATGAGGGGACGGGCGCTCTCGTGGGAGGTGTTCCCGTTCTCGTTCCGAGAATTCCTGGACTGCAAGGAAATCGGGAGCGAGGGCCCTTTTTCCACGAAGCAGCGGCTCCTCGTGCAGAAGGCTTTCGAGGATTACTGGGAGACCGGGGGCTTTCCGGAGCTTGCGGGCGTGAATCGCCGCCTGAGGATCAAGATCCACCAGGAATACTTCAACACCATCCTGTTCCGGGACCTGGTCGAACGCCACGACGTATCGCATCCCAAGGCAGTCACCGACCTGGCCCATTGGTTGGCGGACAACATAGCCTCGCTTTACTCCATCAACAGCCTGACGGGGTATCTCAAGTCGCTAGGCCATAAGGTTCCCAAATCCGCGGTGTCCGAATACGTTGAATGGTTCGAGGACGCCTATTTCCTGTTTACCGTGCGCCTATTCGACGCTTCCCTGGCGCGGAGCAAGGCCAATCCCAAGAGGATCTATTGCGTCGATCACGCCATGGTCGCCTCGGTGTCTTCGGGAATCCTGGTCAACTCCGGACATCTTTTGGAAAACCTCGTGTTCACCGCGCTTCGGCGTGTTCATCCGGAGATCTATTACTACAAGACGAAAGCCGGCCGGGAGGTCGATTTCATCGTCCCGAGACGCGGAAGAACGCCGAGCCTGGTCCAGGTGAGCGAGTCCCTGGCCGAGCCCCGAACACGAAAGCGGGAGACGGCGGCCTTGAGCGAGGCGATGGCCGAGCTGGGGGTGCAAACCGGAACCCTCGTTACCCGGAACGAGGATGAACGGATCGACGTGGAAGCCGGGACCATCGATGTGGTTCCGGCTTGGCGGTTTCTGCTCGATTTGCCGGAATCGGCGGAATAGGCGGCCGAAACTCCTGTTCTTCGGATTCAACACCGAGGTGTCCGAGTCGCCCTTCTAGGAAATGCCCTCATCCCGACCTTCTCCCAGAAGGAGAAGGAGTTGGCCTGCCCAGAGGCATGGGGTCACCCATTAAAAGGCTCTTGGTCAAGGGGAAAACTCCCCCTTTGCAAAAAAACCATTTTTTCTTGCCGAAGTCGGCGTATGTATTGGCTACACGGTGGCGGTATCCTTGCTTTTGCCGAGATTATTCTACGTTTGATGTCAGCGTCCTGTTCATGGAGCTCCCCGCGGTCCAGATACACCTGTCGCTGGGACACCCCTATTGGTCTTCACTGCATCAGTCACCCATGAGGATCAAGACCCGGCCTATGCGGCTTCGGTCCCTTCCGCCTTCAGCGGTCCAGATAATCTTCGGTGCCGTGCCGTATCCAATAGGTGTGTGCAAATCTCGTGGTTTCAGGCCAACCCTTTAAGGGCTCACGGCACGGTCAGTAAAGAACCGGCCAACCAGCCATAGTGGCATGGGGTCATCCGCTCTTGACGCTTGTTGCCCCAGCTTTCCAGACATAAGCTTGAACGCTAGCTCCCTCCGATATCAGGTTTAAAAGTAATTTAAGCCTGTTACGCCCATTTCGCACGTAAGACCGCCCGATAACCCCCGCAATGTGCCGCTTGCTACAATACAATAGTTGTACCATCAATAAGTTAGAATTATAAGGATAGCCGTTCTTGCACTACAGGACCCGTTTCATGGCAACCTCGAAGGAATGGGCCGCGCGCCAATCGAGGCGAGTCAGAAGAACACGCCACTTGTTTCCTCTGATTGCGCGTTCTCCCACCTTGATCGGCTGCGGTTGAAATAGCGCCTTGGTCACGGAGACGGTTTTCAGCGCCGTTGGTGTAAGGTTTTTTGCCGTCAAGCTGCTCTTGATCTGAAAGCCCCTGGTGCGGGTGCGCCTCGAAGCAGGCCCTGCGTGCTCAAATCCTCATCGATGTCTGGCCAGTGAATGCCATACCCGCCACCGGCAATTTGCCAATTGGACCTTTGATCCGTTGTGGCGTGAAGAAGGCGAGGATACCACGCCAAGGGAACAGTGATTGTACGTCCATCTACCAGGTCATTTATCGATCGCCTGATGCGCACGGAGAAATGCGAGGTGTATCTGACCGGCTCGTCGGTCCGGATGCTCTCGAAGGAGATCGCCACGCAGATGAGGGGACGGGCGCTTTCGTGGGAGGTGTTCCCGTTCTCGTTCCGGGAATTCCTGGACTACTGATCAGTTAACCTACTTTACACACTGGAAAAAAAACCGACACAACCACCGGGTCTCTTTTTCCTCAAAGTACGGCAAGGTTTTGGAAAACACCTTTATTATCAGGATGTTTCCGCCTCTTGGCGTAATGATCCGTCTGGCATATTGTTTGCTCCAAGATGACGGAAAGACTGTTGAAGGAGAGTGATACGTTGAAATCGCACATAGTAAGAGATTTAATGGTCCCTCTTTCGAAGTACGCTACCGTCTCTGAAGACGCTACGTTATTCGAAGCGGTTATGGCTATGGAAAAGGCGCAAGCGGCATTCGACCAGACCCGGTATCGCCACCGCGGATTGCTGGTCTTGAATGACGATCAACAAGTTATCGGCAAAATCAGTCAACTGGACGTGCTCAGGGCCCTGGAACCGAAATATGAACAGATGCTGGGACGGGAAGGCATGGCCCATTCCGGTCTGACCAGGGAATTTATGAAGTCGTTAATATCCAATTACAACCTTTGGAACGCGGCAATGAGCGATATTTGTAAAAAAGCCGCCTCTCAAAAAGTGAAAGACTTTATGTATGAGCCCACAGAGGGCGAGCATGTCGAAGAAGACGCCTCTTTGGATGAAGCCGTTCACCAGCTGGTCCTGGGCCGACATCAGTCCCTGCTGGTAACCCGCAAGTCAGAAATAGTGGGTATATTGCGGCTGACCGATGTCTTCGCCGTGATCTTCGATGCCATAAAAACATGTGCCCTTGATGATTGAACCAACCGACGGTACATTCCCGATGTTTCCGGTACGATAGAATCCGACTTCATGATGCGTCAATTATAACTTCCGTACATGATAATCTTTGAACCGCTGTGTAATTTGAGGATAAACCGGTCGTTCATCCAACTTGATTTCCAAGCGCCTCCCGCAGGGTGGCGGCGGCTTGAAATGTTTTGAGAGTGGCATGCGGGGGAAAACTCTGCAAAAAGTTTTCCCCCGCAAGATGTTGCCGAATAATCTTTTCTACCTGGCTTCGGCAGCGCCGCGCCGCAGGTCTTTCGCAACGGAGGCTCGGAGGTCTTTGGACGTTTTCGGGGGTTCTTTGATGCCTTCGGTCGGCCGCATGGTGATGGCTTCGGAGGGGCACAGGCTCGCGCATGCGGCACATCCCAGGCAGAGGCCCTGATCCAGCTCCGCGGTCTCGTCTTCGTTGACCGCTATAGCGTCCATCTGACAATGTTCCTCGCAGGTTCCGCAACCGATACACGCTTCGGCGTCGATCTCGGGGTAATACCCCGAATTGGCTCCGTAAAAGCTCAGTCCGGTCTCTTTGATCTTTTTCAGAGAATCGCAGTGGCACCCGCAGCAATTGCAGAGGTACTCGAGGAAATTGGAGGTGTTGGAAGTCAGGTGAATCAAGCCGCTTTCCTCGCATTTTCCGAGAATCTCGAGGGCTTCGTCTTTACTCACCATGCGTCCGAGGCCGTGTTTGGTGATGTATTTCGCTCCGGGACCGAAGCTGAAGCAGCTTTCTCTCGGAGCTTCGCAGGGTTCTTCTCCCAGGAGAGAGGCCTGATGGCGGCAGTAGCAATGGCCGACGGAAATGGCTTCCGCGTCCTCGATGTATTTGGAAAGCTGGTGGAACGTGTAGATCCGGGGACCGACATCGATGGACCGTTCCACTGGAATGACGCGGGCAAACGAGGTCATATCTTCGGGTATGGGGACGAGTTGCCTCATTTTGTCTTCGGCGATGCCGATATAGTCCTTGAACAGCCGGGCCAGCCTGCGGTGACGTTCGGAGTCCTTGCCGCCCATGAATTGAAACTCGAAAATACCGGGGAGGAGAGGCAGCAGTTTGTACAGGGTGACACCGTCTTTTTCGCGATCCAGCACCGTACCCTTGTCGGTCATGGACTCTAGGACCGGAACCAGGTCCGCTTCCTTGGTGGAAAGGGTGCTTGCCAGGTCTTTGGCGGAAACGGCCGCCGGCGGCATTTTGGCGGCCAGGGTGGCTTCCTGTTCAGTAAAGAGTTCCTCCAGGAGTTCAAACAACTCGGGAATGGGAAACGCGAGCACCGCGCCGCCCCGGTTGTTCAAATTATTGCAAAGTTCGATTCTGAGCTTCTCGTCCATGCGTTCGCTCCTTACCGTGTAAGAGATTAAGGGCCTTTTGGTCGTATTTAGGCTTTTACCGAAGTCCTTTTTATCATAACTTCGGCCCTTATCGCAAAGGCTTGCCGAGCTTCACTTCCCCAAGCCTCTCCGCCGGAGGCGGTGAGGCCTGCCCGAAGAGCTTTGAAAAGGGGTGCGGGGGAAAACTTTCTCGAAAGTTTTCCCCCGCAAGACATCACAGCCCTCCTAATCGCCGGATTCGATGCCGCGGATGACGGATTCGATATTGGCGGTCCCTGTGGCGAGGAAGGTATCGGGTTTCCGGGGGATGACGTCTTTGCTCGATACGAGCAGCTCGAGATGACTGAGAATCTCGTTTGCGGCCAGCAGTCTGCCGTGTCCTCTCAGCAGCGATTCTTCGAAGTACTCGTTGACGATTTCAGGGACCGTCATCGGCCCTTTTCGAAGCATCTCGAGAAGTTCCCCACAGCGCTGGACGTGATGCCCGATCAGCTCGTCCACCCTTTCGTCCAGGTTCATCCGGTTCAATACGGATTTGTAGAACAGGCGGTGCGCCGGAAGCACGATCATGTCGGGGTGGGCTTGGGCGATTCGCCTGAGCTTTTTCAGCGAGCGGATATATGCCCTGAGTCCGTAGATTCGATCGGCCTGTTCATAGCCGGGCGGAAGGATGGCTTTCGTAAGGTTGTGAAATTCCTCCCGGGTGGGATGCGGGGTGATATCCGGCAGTACGGTGTCGCCGACCAGGATGGCTTCGTCACCGATTCGGACGGCCAGAGAGTCGGGGCTGTGGCCCGGAACGTAATGGACGTGGGTCACGGCATCGAGGGTGCTTTCGGAGCCCTGGATGGTTTCGATTTGCAGCGTGCTTCTGGTTTTGTGGTAGTTCACGCAATGGATGTCGGAAAAGGCTTTGGGCATGGGACAATGCCAGCAGGAAGCAGGAAAACTCCGGGCGGCGTTTGGAGGTGTTTTCGTGGGATAGTAGCGTATCAGACGGTCGTAATTTTCATGAGCCCTTATGGTTAGAGGGGCCACGCGGGCGATCTCGGCCAGGCCACCGTCGTGATCTTCATGGCCGTGGCTCAGCAGGATGAACTCGAGATCCGTGACGGTCAGGCCCAAGCGCTCCATGAGTGCTAAAAGTTTCATGCCCATGCCTTTGTTGCCCGTGTCCACCATGAAAGGTGCGTCGGCGAGCACGATGTAGTTCCACGTGGGCCCGAGGTCCCAGTCGCCACCGTAATCATTCTCCGTGCCCAAAGCGAATATCTTGACACCTGACGGAAGATCTACCCGAAGGGCCATGTTATTGCCCCTGTCGTCTCCTTCTTGAATGACTTCAATCGCGTTCATCGACATGATACGGTTCCTCCGGAACGGTCCTTACGGAAAAAGAATGGGAGCGTGTGAACATGGATGAAGGTTCGCATTTGCACGGATGTCGGGCAAACGAATCGGGTACAGGATGCGATCTACTTGTGTACACCCGTCGGAGCCATTTATCCAGAAAAAGAACGCTCATGCGTTCAGGGGGAGTTCGGGAATCTGTTCGTGTGCGTTGGAAGATCGGGAAGAGGCCGAAAGAATTCTCGATCGGCTGAAAGTCGAGTTCAACGACGCGTGAGAAAAACGGGAGCGGATTCAGCCAGGAACTCGAGGGATTATAAAGCCTCGGGTCCTGGAGGTGTTTAAATTGCTTCCCAGAACCAGCTGCAAGGAATGCGGCCGCCCGACGGCTCCGGTGTTCGCCTCTCTCGTGGAGGAAAGCATCAAAGAGCCGCAAGATTGCGCCAAATTCGATCCTGAGCAGGGAGCGAAGTTGAAGCGCTGCATCGAGGCGTTCGATTTCGAGCTGTGAATCCGGTGGATTTGGGGATCGTTATTCTGATGTAGGGTACAGATTTCCAAATCGAGATCAAAGAGAGGATGGTGTGAACGAACATTACGAAGCTCTGGTGAATAAAGCGGTGGAACTTGGCGAGGTCGAGGCGAAAATCATGGACGCCGATGAAATCGTGTTCGATCCTCGTTCGTTCCTCAAATGTCGATTCGGCTGCCGGCGGTGGGGCAGGTACTGGACGTGTCCTCCTCATGTGGGTCTGTCGCGGGAAACCTTCATGGAGGCTTTCGGCCGGTATGGGAAAGCGATTATGATCAAGTCGGCGGACCCCAAGATCGGACAGGAGGTCACCATGGCCGTAGAGAAGGAGGCCATGATGGATCACGGGATGGGATTCGCGTTTGCCCTGGTCCTATGTGTCCAGTGCGATGAGTGCGCGCATCCGGAACCGTGCCGCTATCCGCATTTGGCGCGGCCGTCCATGGACGCGTATGGGATCGACATAGGGAAGACTTTGGAACATACGGATTTTAAGGTGGAATTCGATAAGGAAGGGAAACTGCTGCCCGCCTGGTACAGCCTGGTATTGCTGGATTGATGAAGAGGCTAAACGAATGTGCCTGCAAGACACCAGGGGAGCCCTTTTAAACGGTTCCCCCAATTAAAGCCCCCATCATTCCAGGTAGCCGCTATCCGGATCGGACATGAAGGGGTTCAAAACAGCCATGGCGGTGCGCATTCTTCTGAACCCGCATTTTTCGTAAAACCCTTCCCGGCCCGGAACCGCGTACAATATGATATTGTCCACGGGCAGTTGCTCGCACAAACGGCGCATGATTTCCTTGCCCATCCCCTTGCCTTGATATTCGGGAAGCAGCACCACGTCGTAAACCGCCGCCTGGTATTCCCCGTCGCTCAGCGCCCTTCCCAAACCCACGAGTTTTGGGGAATCGAACACAAACACAACGGCATCGCTAGCTTCAAAAGCCCTTCTCAGCTTCTCGGGATTCCGTTTGTTTTTGCCGAGGGGGGCGCGTTCAAAAACGATGGCCGCTTCGTTCCAGTCCACTCGGGCTCGGTCCGTCGAGTATTCCATGCTCCGTATCACCAAAGAACCAAAACCCTTTTACCATCCTCGATCATTTTGCCCCGGAGCTTTTCCATGTGCCGGAGGGTAGCCACTTCCCGTTGCAGTTCCTCCGGTTTGATGTTCAGTCTTCGAGCGACTTCTGCGGGTTCCGCCCCGCCGGTTTCCTCGAGCAGGGAGAGGATCTTCGTCTGGAGTTCAGTGAGTTGAGTTTCAGCTACTCCATCCTGTGGGAACGATTTTGCGCTGTGTACGGCCCAGGGGTCGCAGGTGCGGGGGGGTGAAAGATGATCCATATAACAATCTTCGCATACCTGTTGTCCGAAGAGTTCTCTCTCTTCCCCGTTCTCCATTTCAGCGCCGCATTTTTGGCATTTCATCTAATCACTCCTTGTCGTTGGCTATACGGTTTCCATAGTAAGCGGTAGAGGCTGTAAATAGGCATGATGAAAGGTTCATCCGTTGCATCGGCCGGAACCATCTAACCAGATTCCAATGGAAAAGGAATCGCCCGTTTGGGCCATAAGACGGATTTATGTGCTTTCACGGACCGAGCGAATACAAAGAGGAGTCAACTTCGGGCACCCGTATGATGCGGATGATCGCCGAACTTCGAAAGCCGGCCGAACGCATGAATCGGCTATCACCCATTTTCAACGTAAGCCTATTCTTTCATAAAAACGATTGGATTTAAAGACGCCTCGAGCGCCGTTTTCACATCCGAATTCGGTCGGGTGAACCAAGATTGTAATTGGAACGACGAAATCCGTCACCGCCTTCAACTCATCCAGGGCACTAAATATGCGTTATTCAAGCTGATAGCGGCGCCCTTGCAACTTTCTTCAGATCATCCAGGTGGTATGAGGCTTGCTTATCGAGTGTGATCCATAGAGAATGAATCCCGCACGCGAACGTGCTCACGCGGATATTCGATGGCTCCAATAGAAACCACACAGGACAGGAAACCGTATATATGGACACTCGCCGTCTGACTTGGATGGGCCTGGCGGCCTGCTTGGTTTTCATACTGATCTCTTCGGTTGTTCCCGTCGGCGCCGCTCGATCTGAAGTCGATTCTAAAGCGATTTCCATGCAGGCGCTGAGATCGGATAGGATAAAGAACACCCTGTTTGCCCTGCCGAGCCGTCGCGGAAGCCTGGACTGGAGTGACGATCTTACGGTGATTCGCAGTCGTTTCGTGGATGTGAATCCGACTCTGCTTTCCGGAATGGATGGGATGGGGGCCGCAGCCCTCGCCGGTGGGGCTTTTGTCGACTTGAATCTGTTCGATGACGTGGAGCTTTCAGCCGTATTGGAGCGATTGGATCCGCTTCTGTCAGGTGGTTTTACCTGGATCGGCCGGATTGAGAAAGTGGAGCGGAGCCTGGTCACGTTTGTCGTGAAGAACGGCATCGTAACGGGCAATGTCGTACTCCCCGACGGCGTCATGTATCAGGTCCGCTACGCGGGAAACGGTGTTCATGCGGTCCGCGAGATCGATCAACGCATGTTCCCTCCCGAAGCCGAGCCGATTCCGGTCGAATGGAGACCGAGCGTACGGGAGCCCGGGATGCGCAATTCCGCAATGACGGGAGACAGCGGTTTCACCATTGATGTTCTGGTGGTGTATACGCCGCTTGCGCGAGCCGTCGCGGGGGAATCCTCCGCCGCTATCGAGGCTGAGATCGCGCTGGCTGTCAGCGAAACCAATTCGAGTTACGAAAATAGCGGGATCCATCAACGGCTGAACCTGGTCCATATGGCTGAAGTGAGTTATACGGAAGGAAGCATGACGAATGCCTTGCACGACGTGACGAATTCCTCCGACGGTTATATGGACGAGGTTCACTCGCTGCGCGACACCTATTGTGCGGACGTGGTGGTGTTGATTGTGGGCGACGGCGAGTATTGCGGTATAGCTTGGATGATGAACTATGTTACCACCGATTTCCAGTCGCACGCCTTTGCAGTAGTGCACCGCGGTTGTGCTACCGGCTATTACAGTTTCGGGCATGAACTGGGACATAACATGGGAGCAAACCACGACTGGTACGTCGATTCTTCGACTTATCCCTATCCGTACAGCCACGGTTATGTCCATACCGAGGACCGATGGCGCACCGTGATGGCTTATAACAACGCATGCAGTGCCGTCGGTGGTTGTATCCGATTGCCGTACTGGTCCAATCCGGACGTCACTTATGGGGAAGCACCCATGGGTGTGCCTGAGGGTGAACCCCAGGCTGCGGACAATCGCAAAACACTCAACACGACCGCCGTTACAGTGGCCGACTTCCGACAAAGCTGTTCCGGTTCGCCTCCGGTTGCGGCCGTACCGATCTCTCCTACCGGAATTATCAGTCAGACCAATCCTGCATACATCTGGTATTCGGTATCGGACAGCACTTCGTATTATCTGACCGTAACCGGGATCGGGGGCAATATAATAGAAACCAACTACCCTGCGGCGGTAACATGTTCGGGAGATAGGTGTTCCATCACCCCTACGGCGGCTTTGGTTGCGGGAGACTACAGTTGGAAAATTCGGACGTGGAACGATTTCGGCTTCGGTCCTTGGAGCGAAGAGTCCTACTTCACGGTCTCAGGGGGTAAAGGGGGAGGCGGAGAGGCCCCTCTGGACCGGCTGCTGCTGATTTTGTTGAACCTCCTGGAGGATGAGGATTGATTCCGCTGGATTGACTCCCCGATCATACACTCGGCCGATGAAACAGGGACGCGGTCGTTGGCCGCGTTTGTGTTTGAGTACGCAGGACCTGTAGGCTCCTTGAGTACGTTCTCAACTTCTCGTGCGTCCCGGGGCCCACATACTCTGCGCTGTTCGTTTCGAGATGAAGTGCACGCAAAGACTCGGGCGAAAATGGGAACATACGGCGGATCACTCCGGTGTCAGCGTTTCACCGAATCAGCTATCAGCGACTGCTTCAGGGGTTTGGGTGACTTGCCCGTCAATACCACGTGACCCGAATTCATGATCACGATGGTCTGGGACGCCTTTCCCTGACCCGTGTTTAACAACTTGCCTTCCCGCTTGGCCTGCGCTCGCATCTTTCTAGCCATCGAAGGTCGCCCATCGGTAATAGGGACGATCTTAATCACTCGTCCGGAAACCACGTAATTGCCGGGTTCCAGATTCAGCAGGGGATTTTTCATTCGAATTCCTCTGATAGTTTGATGGGCTGCCAACAGTGATTTGCATGTTTTGGATAAATGGGTCGGGGCGTCACCGACATCGAATGACCCCATGCTTTATGTCGGAAGGACAGAGCTAGCAGCATTCATTTCAATTTATATTAGACGTAAACAGCTACTACGGTCAAGAGGGGCGGGACGGTGGAACGTATTTTCCCGGTGCACTCGCCGGATCCGGATCTTGGTCCCATGTTATGCGAATGCTTTTGTGCAACGTACTAGGAACGCCTTTGGCGCGATGAGCATCGGAACTGGAAACCGGTTTCGGTCGATGGGGTGTATTGCCCAAAGCGGATGGGCCTGGAATAATCCGAGCTTGCCGGCACCGGCTGCTGAGCGAAAAGCGAAATCCGGTGAGAAACGAAGTCTGGTTGCAACCGGCGAAGTGTTGGTTTACCATATAGCTACGCTCCGGTTTGTCCGGAATCAGTGGTTTCGAATCTGATTACAGCCGACCATATGGGGCCGGAAAAAAGGAACCAGTGGAGCCGGACGAGTATGAAATAGGCGCTTACCAGAACGAACACGGCAGTGACACGATGAGTAAGATGCAAAGCAACGTTCCGAAAGAAGGACCCAAAACGGTCCAGGGCATCAAGAAACAACGCGCGTCAGGGAGATGGTGGCGGTGGCTGCTGTATGTCCTTTTGACATTGTTGATATTTTCCGTCGGGAGTTTGACGGCGGGCTACTACTATTTTACGTATGACCTGCCCAAACTATTTACGGTTGAGGACTATAACCCCCCTGTAATCAGCCGCGTCTACGACGTCAACCATCGACTGATCGGTGAGTTCTACAGGGAGAGGCGCGATCTCGTACCCTTGTCCAAGGTGCCTGATCTGTTGATCAACGCTTTCGTGGCTGCGGAGGACGACCGATTTTTCCAACATCCTGGTATTGATTTGACCGGGATCTTGAGGGCGGTAATCAAGAATATCATCGCAGGTCGCAAGATTCAGGGAGGCAGTACGATCACCCAGCAGGTGACTCGTTCGCTGTTGCTTTCGCCCGAGAAAAGCTACACTCGTAAGATCAAAGAGGCCATCCTCGCCTATAGAATCGAAAATCGTCTGAGTAAAAACGATATTCTATATATTTACCTGAATCAGATTTATCTTGGACACGGTGCGTATGGTGTGGAGGCGGCCGGCAACGTCTATTTTGGAAAATCCGTACAAGATCTTAATCTGGCTGAATGCGCTCTGCTGGCCGGACTGCCCCGCGCTCCCAGCTGGTATTCGCCGATGCGGGATCCGGAAAAGGCTGGGGAACGACAGGCATATGTGTTGAGGCGCATGGTCGAAGAGGGGTATATCACTCGGGCCCAAGCCGACGCCGCGAAGGCGGCGCCCTTGCATTTGGCTGCGAATGGCGAACATACATTCGACCAGGCTTCCTATTTCACGGAGCACGTCCGCCGGCATCTGGAAGAAGTATACGGGGCTACTCAACTCCTCGAGGGCGGTCTCCGGGTGTATACGTCACTGGATCTGCATCTTCAGGAGGTGGCTCAGGAGGCGATTCGCAGAGGGGTTGACGCTCTCGATAAGCGCATCGGCTATCGCGGCCCCATAGAGTCCATAGAAAAGAATCGACGAGATGAATTTTGCAGTGAACTGGGACAGCAGGACCTCAAGGAAGGCGAAATTGTCCACGGGCTGGTGACGAACGTGGATGATACGAAACAACACGTCACGGTTTGCCTCGGGCAGGTCACCGGGATCATTGAAATGCAACACATGAAGTGGGCCCGCAAACCGAATCCTGAGATTGCTTCCGACTACGCCGCCATCAAAAGCCCTTCCCAGGCGTTGACGTCGGGAGATCACATTCTCGTCAAAGTCCTGGCGATTCCTGATAAAGAAACCCCAATACAAAAAAGGACGACCAAAAAACCGTTGATATTGGCATTGGAGCAGGAGCCGGAACCACAAGCCGCCTTGCTCTGTATGGATGGGTATACCGGACAAGTTAGGGCCATGGCGGGTGGAACCGATTTCAGGAAATCCCAGTTCAACCGGGCGTTACAGGCAAAAAGGCAACCCGGTTCCGCTTTCAAGCCGCTTATTTATGCTGCCGCAATCGACAAAGGATTCACACCGGTTTCGGTTATCATAGATTCTCCTGTGGTCTTCAACGATCCGGCACAGAGAGAAAAATGGAAGCCGATGAATTACGAAAAGAAGTTTTTCGGCCCTACACTGTTCCGGGAAGCACTGATCCATTCCCGCAATGTAGTGACCGTAAAATTGCTCCAGACCATTGGAGTGGACTACGCCATCAACTATGCCAAGAACATGGGGATCGAATCCGAACTGGGAGCCAACCTTTCTCTCGGGCTGGGTTCTTCGGAGGTAACATTGTTGGAGTTGGTGAAATCCTATGGGGTATTCGCCAGCGGGGGACTTCTCCTGAAGCCCATCTTCATAGACAAGATCGTTAACCGGAAAGGAGAGACGATCGAAGAGAACCTGCCTGAAAAAAAACGTGTGATCAGTGACGAGACCGCATTCATCATGACACACCTGATGACGGAAGTGGTAAAGTACGGAACCGGACGGAGCGTTCAGCCTTTACAGCGACCGGTCGCGGGAAAGACGGGCACCACGAACGATTTGAAAGATGCCTGGTTTATTGGGTATACGCCGGAACTGATCTCGGGCGTGTGGGTCGGATTCGATCAATTTCAATCCATGGGCCGTTTTGAAACCGGATCCAGGGCTGCCGGCCCCATATGGTTGGATTTTATGAAGGAGGCGCTGAAAAACCGCAGTGTAACTCCGTTCAGTCCTCCAGGAGGGGTTACTTTCGCCAAGATCGATCCTAAATCGGGAAAGCTGGCATCAGCCGACACCAGAAATTCAGTGTTCGAGTGTTTCAAAGTCGGGACCGAACCTACGGAGCGGGCGGACCAGAAGGAGGAGAGAGACCTCTCGGTTGATTTCTTCAAAACCAACCTCTGAATTTACGCCACCGTTTATCCGGTAATTGGTCGAATCCGCGGCCAAGGCGGACGTCTGCTCCATCTCGGAACCTAGGAGAACGTTTAATGATTTATCGAGAGCACGGTCTTGCCTTCCATGTTCTTCGATTCTGTGTGGCGGCAGCGGTCTGCGCATTTGTGCTGTCCACATGCGCGGGTCCTCCCAAGAGACCGACCACTGAGGCCGAATTCCTCGAAATCCTGGACGATGATCTGAACCTCCTGGAGGTGGATTTTGACTGGGGCAAAGACAATCCGGTCGAAAAACGCTTCGCGGAACGGTTCAAACAATCGCTCAAGGAAGAAGTTATCCGCCGGCCTCGTACCCTCAATGCCCCCTTACACATCACCAATCCCGCTTTTATAAAAGCTTTCGACCGGACCGTTTCGGATTTTGTCGCTGAAGGCCTTCTGGATCAACTCACGCAGAGCGGCGATATTGACCTCCGGTCCGGTTTCTGGGACTTCGGCAAAGGCAATCGGCTTCATGCAGAGTTTCGTTTTGAAGAGCAGGAAGATTATCTATCGCGCATACTTCTGATTCATAGGCCGAACAAAAACTCCGCAAAGGTGAAAGTGACTCATCTCGAAAAAGGCTACATTGCCTACGAGCCTCCGGAGTTTACGATTGGCTCCTTCAGGAAATTTCGTGTTCTCATAAATGATATGTTTACCTATTTGAATCAATTGCAGACGATTCGGGTGCTTTTTACGGCTCCTGATGGCAGCGTCAAAACGCGCTATCGTTGTTTTTCATTCGAGAATCCGCGAGAGGCGGTTTTCTATCGGTCTTATGCGCTGCCGGTGAGAGACATCGATGCGAACTTGAAAAAACTCGAGGGTTCCATGCAGGTCTCGGGTCGAACCGTGTTTCGCAGTCTGGCCAGGGATGTGAGGCGGCTTTACTACGAGATCGGCCTGTTCAAACTTGAAATCTCGGGACGCGATCGGGTGGAGAGGTTTTTCGGGATTCTTATTGATTCGAAGGAGGAGAAATTCCTGCGCGACTTGAAACGCGTCGGCTTTCCCGGAGGAATCCGGGCCGAGGTGGATGAACAGGAATACAGCCGTATGTTGGTTCGTATGCAGTTCGATGGCACTCAACGCAGGCTGGTGTTTCTTACACCTCAGACATTGGATCGAGTGTACGATTCGGGTTGGGTGGATGCGGGTTTGCTGGACGGTGCGAAGGAGGCTAGTTTCAACTTCGGCACTTGGCTTCCCGATCTTTGGCACGCACGAAATGAAAAATTGTTCATGGAAGTGTTTGCCATCAATAAGGCCAAATCCCGCATTGCCGGCAGAAAGACAAGGGACCGATCGGTATTCGATCGCACCATTCGAGATATGAAGCGCATTGGGGCCTATTTTGAAGAACAAAAAGTGCGTATCGATTCCGTGGTGTTTCAACTCAAGATCGACGAGGCGGACATTTCTTCTTTCCTGGCAAAATTGGACCAGGAGTTGCCCGAAGAGGCGCAGGCCTTGGTCCAACCTGAACAGCCTCCCAAGCATCGTCAGGCCGAGTGGCAACTGACCCGGTTCACAGAAAAAGGGATGACCTTCATTCGAGACGCCGATTTTGTATACTACGTCGTAGAGGAATCGGACTTGAACACAAAACAACCGTTGAATGTGATTCGAGGAAAACTCCGCGTCCGGTTTCCTCAGACCTATACATACAAACTCATCTTCAGTGGTTTTGAAGATAAACACCTTAAAGCGGGAATGCTGCTGCCGATTCCTCGTCATCCGGACAAACGCAAGTTGTCCGGTCAGGAACTCAAGCGAGTAATCCTGGAAGCTTGTTCGGCCCATGACTACGACTACCCGGAATTGGTCTTTGCGATCGTATGGAACGAGTGCAGAGCCGGAAGGGATAACTTTTTTCGATTCGAGCCGAATCGGCTTGACAAGGTGTTGGAGTTGAGCAAACGGTTGTCGGGGACGGAGCGGCAGCGTTTTGAACAGATTTACGGTACGTTCTCTTATCTTCTGGCGGGTTCATGGGGACCAGGGCACATACTTTACGAGAATGCGTGGAGACTGGGGTTTCGAGGCTCTCCCGGCGAGCTGGCCCTGCCGCATCACAATATACCCCTCATCGTTCAGTTTTTAAAAGCCAAAGGCATTGGCCGGAATTCGTCCTTGAGTGAAATCAGTCGAACGTACAATGGCCCTTTATACACCAGGAACGGGTACGACAGTCGATTGAAAAAGAACTTACAGCGGGCGGAAGAGGTATTTCAGATATGAACCTAATCGAAGGGGAACAGCCCCATCGGCCGTGCATCGCGTTGAAAAATCAATTGCGTGGCGTTGCTGCCGGCCCATGGGAGGAGGTGTTCCCTTCCGAGGATGAATCGTGGTTTTGACCGAAAATGTCCGAACCTTGGGTTTGAGTTGCAGGTAGTCCTTATTAGTGTTGGGATTCGGATCCCTGTTGGAGTGAAAATCAGGGGTCACCGTCCAGAACCCTGAAGAAGGATTCAGGTTCGTCCTCTCCCGACGGGATTTTCCGGCTATCTGCCGATGGTTTTCTTCCCGTTTATTAAAGACGGCGCCACGAGCTGAAAAGGTGAAATCCATCAGCCTGAAAAGCATTAGCCTGAGATGGAAGCTGATTATCCCGTTTGTCGCTCTGTGCGTCGGCGGTATCGGCGCCACCGTCTTTTTTGGTGTGGGCTCCCTCCTTTCAACGATTGAGTCTCAGGAACGCCGAGTCCTGTTGGGCCATTACAACAACCTTCTCATTCAGATACAGGTCAGAGGCGAGATGATGGGGTCTCTGGCATCCAGCATTGCCAACCACCCTGAGGCCGCCAAACTCTTCGCGGAAAGAGATCGCGACAAGCTCTACGAGATGATGCTTCCCCTTTATAAGAATCTGGAACAGAGTTTCAGAGTCCACCAACTTCATTTCCACGTGCCCATGGCCCGCTCCTTTTTGAGGATGCATCAGCCTTCACAATACGGAGACGATATGTCTCTGTATCGGGGGACCGTCCTCGAGGTTTTTAGAACCGGGCGGGTGGTTTTCGGACTGGAGCACGGCAGGTTTGGAGTGGGCTTGCGTGGCGTGGCCCCGGTCCGATGGGACGACATCTTTGTTGGGACCGTCGAGGTTGGATGGAATCTGGATGAACGGTTCCTGAAATTTCTCAAGTCCGAGCTGGATGTGGATTTGTGTGTCTACAAACTCCGGGAAAGCGGATTTTTTGGTGTTGTGGCCTCCACTTTGACTCACGACCTGGCTTTTCGTATCCAGACTCTTGCGGATGCGCTATCATCACCGGTTCCCTTGATTTTGGTCGAACCTCCGAGTGAACCGAGCAAATCCATACTTTTGGGAACCTTGTCCGACTACTCGGGGCTTCCCCTGCTGCTCGTAGCCGTAGTGCTCGACCGCTCCGGTGTTAAGCGGGAGATGGATCGTACCCGCAGCATGATGCTGGCCGTGGGTCTAATCACGATCTTTCTGGCCGCCGTGCTGGTGTACTGGATCATCAATGTTTTCCTGCGACCGGTTCACGAGATGGTGCGCCTTGCCGGAGACATCGCTTCCGGTAAGCGGCATCAGCGGTTGCCCGATCGTCCCCTGGATGAAATGGGTCTGCTGACTCAGTCACTCAATAAGATGTTGGACGCGATCAACAAGTCCAGGGAACAGCTCGAGAGATACGCCAAGCACCTCAAGGGGAGAGTTGAAGAGCGAACCAGCGATCTCATCGCTTCCGAGGTGAAATATCGGACTCTGGTGGAAAACGTCCCGTTGGTCGTCTATCGATTGGCGTCGGACGGCAGGCTGATTTTCATCAATCAGTACTTCGAAACCCTTCTGGGCATATCCATCGAACAAGTAATCGGGCGTGGGCAATGGCGGCGGGACTTCGTCCTCCCGGATGACGTGAACCGTATGGAAAAGGCCGAGGAGAATATGCTTGAAAAGGGACTCCCCATGCGGGTCGACTACCGATGCAGGAACCGGGCGGGAGAACTGCTGTATATCGTGGATCAGGCGATTCCGGAAAAGGACGATGAAGGAAACACCGTATTCATAGATGGAATCATAATCGACGACACGGAACACCATGCCCTGCGAGAGAAGACCCTTAAAGCGGAGGAACTGAAAACACTCCACGAAGTTTCCATGCAATTGGCGCACGAAATCCGAAACCCTCTGACAACCGTGGGCGGATTTGCCCGCAGATTGTTGAAGGCCGTCCCAAAAGACGATTCCAACCGCGCTGTCCTCGAAATCATCGTTCAGGAAGTGGCTCGTCTCGAGTCCATTTTGAAGATGATCCTATCATATATCCAGCCGTTGGAACTGCATCCCCAGCCTACGGATGTGAACCGCCTGATTGCAGAAGTGATTGAGAAACAGGAAAGCATTAGCAGCGATCGGGCCTTGACCCTTAAGACGAACCCGGATCCTGAATTGAAACCGGTATTGTTGGACCGTGCGCTTATGGCGGCGGCGTTCCACGTATTGATCAGGAACGCCATGATGCGTATGTCTGAAGGTGGGACCCTGCTGGTCTCCACGCAACATCTGCCGGAAACGTGCCACGTCTCCATAGAATACCCGATGGAGAAAGTGTCCCCGGAGGATATCGAGCACTTCTTCTTTCCATTTGTCGGCAAAGAGAGTGATTTTTACGACTTGGATCTTCCCAGGGCGAAGATGATCGTGTACAAACACGGCGGCTTGATCGAAGTGGCCGGAGAGAATGAGGGAAGTATCCTTATAACCATAGACCTTCCCACTGAATGACATGGGGAGTCAACCGGAGCAAGAGGAGTCGGAGCGATGATCTGCGAGGATGCTATGAGAAATCACGCTGGATGGAAGAGACTCGAACGAAACGCGAGAGCCCTGTTGCTCGCGTTGTTTTTCATCCTCATCGGCGGGTCGGTCTTGTTGAATTGGGCACCGAAAAGCGTTGCAGTCGAGTCGCAGAACGAAGCTGTGGAAGCGCGGAACGAGGCGGCCGAGACTCAGGGTGAAGCCGGCAAAGCGTCCGTCCCGGCCGAAGAAGAGAAGAGCGCCGAAGAAGAGAAGGGCACCTTAGACTCGATAAAAGGCGTTTTCTCGTCCTGGGGACATAAGGCCGGCATAAAAAAGGACAGACTTTCCGTCAAATATGACATGCGTAAACTGCGCGACAAGATCGAAGAGAATTATCAGGAGTTGGGGCGGGTGTTCTTCGCGCTCTACCGGGACGGGGCTCCGGACATTCTGAACGATCCTGAACTAAAAGCCGTCCTGGGATCCATCGTAGAAAAACAGGCGGAACTCCAGAAACTCGAGGCCCGGCTCGCCGAGTTGAGAGCGGAAGAGGAAGGTGAAGAATCGGGAGAAGGGGCTGGAGAGGTACAGGAAGGTGAGGGCTCCGCCGTAGAGGAGAAATCGGCTGACTAGATTTCGTCCGAGCTCATCGACCTGCTAAGGGACGGGTAGGGAGCGCACTGCGCACCAAGATATTAGCCGGAGCCCCTCGTTGCTTTGCAGAGCGCGACGGAGGCGGGGCTCGGAGCGCTAAGCGACTATGGCATAGCAGGTAGACAGGCAGAAAAGAAAGAGCTGTCTTCGAATGTCAATATTTCAGGGATGTCCCTCATTTTTTCAGTCGTTCCACAACAACGAAAAACACGGTGCCCAGCAACATGACCAGGGCTCCGAGCTGGAAAGCCCGCTCGAAGGGAACCCGGTCCATGATGTAGCCGGCGACGAGCGGTCCGAAGAACATGCCTGCGCTGTGGGCCATGGCAAGCAGGCCCATGAGGGCTCCCATAGCCCGGGTGCCTCTCCCTGCGATCACGGCTGCGGCCATGATGGCGGGAAGAGATATGCCGCCGGCCAGTCCGAACAACCCGTTGGCGGCCATCAGAGACCCGAACGAGGCGCCGGCGGAAAGCCACAGCAAAGCGAGCACGGACAGAAGACCTCCAAGAACGATCAGATTCGCTTTGGGGACACGATCGGCCAAGGATCCCATGGGGATCATCAGAGCACCCGATATGGCCACGTTCAGACTCACGATCAGGCCTATGGAAGAACCGCTGAGTCCTCCCTGATTGCTGGCCCATATGGGAAGAAAGGCCCATACGATACCCACGCACGTGGTAAAGGAGAAACGGAAAACGGTCAGAGCCACTACAGCGGGGTTTTTCATGAAATCCCTGTACGTCGCTCTTTTGGAGGACGTTGTCTCCTTTGTTTTAGCAGGTTCGCGCGGCAGAAGAACCAGGCACAGAGAGCTTCCGATCAACGTGAGCACTCCCATGCTTAGAAAGGCGGCTCTGATGCTGAAGAGGTCCATTACGATCCCACCGAAGAGAGGGCCGGTGGCCAGGCCCGCGAACAGGGACAGATTGAAAACGCCCATGACGCGGCCTTCTTTGCTTTCCGGCGAGAGTTCCCCTATATAGGCCTGAGCCACGGGAAGGATCATGGCGGAAGCAAACCCCTGGCCCAGTCGGATCCACACCAGGGACGTCACCTCCGTGGTGAAGGCGAACAGAAGAGAGACCACAAAATAGAGAAAAAGGCCTGTTACGAGGAAGCCTTTTTTTCCGTATCGGTCCGACAAGGACCCGAAAACGGGCAGAAACATGGTCCGGGTAACCGAAAAGGACCCGAAAATAAGGCCGATCAAAAAGGCGTTTGCCCCAAGATCCCGTGCGTATACGGGCAGCAGGGGAGCAATAAGTCCAACGCCCAGGGTGACGAGAAAGATCGCCAGAAACAGGACAACAAAGATTTTGCGACGCATATTTTGTGGGATCGGGTTCAAGCTAGCGGACCTCGAGTGATTAGTACGATCATTTATCCTGCGAATAGTGGGTAAGGCGTCATGAAATTTCCGGGTTCCGCTGGGGGGGACCGTGGTCGCCCGATACGAGAGTCTGGACGGATACTTGGGACATAAGTGCTATCAGATTTCGCCGTGCAGGGCCTGGGCCACGGTATATGTGATCTCGGCCGGGACCGGGCGACCGGCTCCGATGATCAGGTCGCGTGAGAGAACAAATAGTTTTTTCTGAATCCCATCCAGATCCAACGTTGGATAGGTGACTCCCGGCTCGAATCCGGATTTGCCGCAGGTAACTCCTTTCCCATGGACCACGGTGGGAATACCGTACACGCGACAGGTGATGGGGCGGTGTTTGTGCAACAAACATCGGTGTTCGTGGTGCAACGGACACTCTACCCGGGCCCGGGCGATTTCCAGATGCATTTCATTCTTTGAAATCTGTTTTTCGCGCGTCTTCAGATACAGGCTGCGGAGTTGCTCCTGGGATCTATCCGCCTTTTTGAGGACCTTCCTTCGTTCCGTTCGCGGCAGCTCAGATTGAAAAGCGAAGTAGACATAGGCCGCTTCCACGAATGTCAGCTCGAATACGGCATAGCAACAATCGTCACACCCCAAACGACAGCGGACCAGATCAGCGTGCCGGGAACGGACGGTTTCAAAGAGCCGATCTATCTCGGTTCGTAATGTTACGTAAGATTTGAAATTCAGGTTTGGGTCCAACGAATCTTTTCCAGTCCGGTTTTTGTCATGATACCGGGTGTAATTCCATTCTATAGAGAAACGAGTGATCCGTTTTCTTGGACTCCCTTCACGCTTCTCGATCATAGCCGCGGCGACTCGAGGGGAGCGGTTTTTTCCTGATTTCGGGTGTTCCGGGCGCTGCTGATCCGACGTTCGCGGAACGTATGCAATTCAGCAACGGGTCGCTCCGGGGTTGGCCGTTCGCGACGTACTACTACGGGTCATCCTCGCCGAATCTGAGCAAACGTAAGATAAAAACTCGGGTAAGTCAAATGAGGGTTCTCTCTTAATTGATTGCTCGTTTTCTCGAGTTATGGTATAAGTATAATCAGAATAAGAATCTATAGCTGGGTCATGGTAAACGTTTATACGCGACGGAGCTGTCTACCATCGCCGAGCAGTCCTTCTTCTCTTTCTCTCTCATTTCTCCGGCTTCTCATTTCTCGGCAGTTCTAATGGATTGAATCATGGTGATTGGCTATGCAGTCGTATCACTTCTATTTTGAAGAAATGGTGGTCCGGACAACAGAATGCTGTGTTGATGTTTGCATTTCAATGCAAGTTAATATCGGTTTGGGCAGCAGGGCATTCGTCTCCCAATGCTACACATCGAGGCTTTCGATGGTGAATGAGTCTTGTGGAACCGTCCGATGCGGATGCATAGAGTTAAACCTTTGATGACACATGTTCAGATGATTACACACGGGCGAACAACGTCAAATAGCCGTGGTGCCGGGTTGGATGGTATGCAAATGGATCGGAGAAACAAACCAGGCTGATGAGGGTCGCTTTATAACAGCTTGAACCGGAGGGAATCATGTCCCATAGAAGCTTTTTTGCGGGCATTGTATTGTCGGTATTGTTTATCGCATGCATTTTCGTATTGCTTCCCACCACGTACGGCTTTGCTCAGGATTCGACGACAGTCGGTGCGATACAAGCTCTTCTGCAAAGTACGAAGGTGATCGCGCCCGAGACGGTTACGGCTCCCTTCCTCGAGGGAAAAACAAAGACGCGTGTTATCGTAACCCTTCGGGAACCTACCGGTTTCCGGCGAAGTCACGACCTGCGTCGCAAGGAAGAGCGAATAAAACTGTCGGAGGTCGTTCGGGACGTTCAAAATCGATTTTTGACGGGACTGGACACCAAAGAAGTCGGTCTGACCAATCGCTTTACCTACCTGTTCGGATTCTCTGCGGAATTGAGCCTTGAAGGGCTCCGCCAATTGGAAGGCGCTGCAGACGTGGCTTCCATTGAAGAGGATGGGATCTTGTACCCCCATCTGGCTCAGGGCATTCCCTTGATGAATGCTTCCGCCGTCCGAAACAGTCACAATGGATCCGGTGTATCCATAGCCATCTGCGACACGGGAATCGACTACCGGCATCCCCGCTTGGGCGGAGGCGGTTTTCCCAACTCCAAGGTTATCGGAGGCTATGATTGCGGTGACAATGATAACGATCCCATGGACGCTCATGGGCACGGCACGGCCTGTGCGGGAATAGCCGCCGGGGATTTGGGAACGTTCGGAGATTATATCGGCGGAACGGCGTACAATGCGAAGTTGTATGCGGTAAAAATCGCCTTTGGATCCAGCGGCACTGCTTTTAGTTCGGATATGATCGAGGGATGGGAGTGGTGCATTACCCATCAAAACGATGACCCCGATAATCCCATCTTGATCATCAGCACCAGTTTCGGCGGCTCCAAGTTTAGCAACTATTGCGACAGTGATGCGCCGGCCATGACAATCGCAGCAGCCAACGCCGTGGCTGCAGGCATTACGATATTCGCTTCGGCCGGCAACGATGGTTATTGCGGCGCTATGGGGTGGCCTGCGTGTATTTCCCACGTCATTTCGGTGGGTGCTGTGTACGACGCCGCTTTCGGGCCAAATTATTCATGCGTATCGATTGACTCATGTGCTGATAAACTACCCACCAGCGGCTGCTCTACTGGATGGTATGCTATAGACGATACCGTAGAAGACATGGTCGCCTCCTATTCCAACAGTGCGTTTTTCCTTGGCGTGTTTGCGCCTTGCAACGCGGCCTATACCACGGACATTCTGGCGGCAGGCGGATATTCACCGGGCGATTACTATTCGAACTTTGGCGGTACCTCGGCGGCGGCTCCTTATTCCGCCGGTGCGGCCGCGTGTCTCCAGAGTGCCTCCAAAGCGATCTCAGGCTCCTTTCTAAGTGCCTCAGAAGTCAGAGCCGCCTTGTTCAACACCGGCGATTTGATAACGGACGCCAAGATTCCTTCAGTGGCCAGGCCGAGGATAAATCTGGGTAACGCCGTCGACACGCTTCTCGGCGAACCTCCTGCATCCATAGATTACCCGAGTACGGACTGCCACGGCACGTTTACAGTGAGTTGGGCGGCCGTGACCGATGCGACGAGCTATACCCTCGAGCGGGCTGAGAACGAGTCATTTTCCAGCGCTCAAGAAGTGTATAGCGGGCCTTCCACCTCCTACGACGAGTCCGGACTTTCGGACGGTACTTACTGGTATCGGGCGAGGGCCGTGGTAAACGGTGATAACGGCGCCTGGGTTTCGGGCGGAGCTCTGTCGGTGGGCTCTCCGCAAGCGCCCTCGACCTTGACCATTCCCTCCGGCGACTGCGACGGAACATTTGAAGTGACCTGGTCGTCGGTGGTCGGAGCCGACGACTATACGCTCGAACGGGCTTCCGATGCTTCCTTCTCCGATGCGAGCGAGGTGTACAGCGGCGCCTCCGCTTCTCATAGCGAAAACGTACCGGCCAACGGGACATACTATTACCGTGTAAAGGCGGTCGGTACCTGCGGCGAAAGTGATTGGAGCACGGCCGGACCCACAGAGGTTGGCGTCCCTTCGCCCATGCCCGACAGCATCCAATATCCCGGCGAAAGCTGTGAGAGTGAATTCACGGTGACCTGGTCATCGGTGGCGGAAGCTATCGGGTACGAACTCGAGCGGGCCGAAAATGCCTCGTTCTCCGGGGCCATACAAGTTTACAGTGGTGCAGCCACAACTTACGATGAAAACGGACTGGGGACGGGCACCTACCACTATCGGGTTCGGTCGCAGGATAGTTGCGGTCAAAGCGAATGGAGGATCGGACCGGCGGTTCAGATAACCGGAGTGGGTACCATTTCGCAGGATCAGACGGTGAACGGATCGTGGACCGAAGCGTGCTACTCTCGGAATCGGGACTCCTGCTATGCCGGATACTACACATTTTCTCTGTCTGTTTCCACGCAAGTTCAAATGGACCTGATGTCCGCAGCGGACACCTTCATGTTTCTGCTGCAAGGTGCAGGTATGGACGGCAACGTCATTACATCGGATGACGACGGTGGAGAGGGTCTGGATTCGCGCATCGTCACTTGGCTGAATGCGGGAACCTATACGATAGAAGCCACCACATGGGGGCCCCACGAAGTGGGAGATTTTTCACTCTCGCTGGCGAAACTATGTACAACTCCCGACGTCCTCTCTTTCAGCGCCAGTCCAAAAGTGATTTGGAAGCAAGGGGGAAAGAGCGCACTGAGCTGGTCCATAGCGGGAGCGGACACGGCATGGATCAATCCGGGTGGAACAACGGTGAATCCGATTTCCGGTACCCTCGACGTCTCTCCCGCGACGACTACCGAGTACACGCTGCAAGCAGCCTCTCTGTGCGGCGGATCGGACGAAGCTTCTATAAAAGTGACCGTTTCCATTGGGACGAATCCGTTGTTCATGCCGTGGAACTATTTCCTGCTCCACGGCCCGTCCGCAGAATGACCGGGTTAAAGTGGCCTCCTGAAATGGGGCCATTTGGTAAGATAAAATAATAGGTCTCCGGAGGGGATGCTGCTGAATAATACAGCGATATTTGCGATTGAACGAGGCGAAACCGGATCGAGGTTGACGAAATATGAGGAGATTTGCATTAAGAACTACGAAACGGTGATAGATTTCGTAGCCGGACCCCGGGAATACTTTGCTTTCTAAAACCATCCGCGGTCTTAACAAGACGGCCGGCAGATCCCCTGTTGAAGGTTATCAGGGGATCTGACTTTTGTGGAAGGCCGCGGCGCATGCTTGAAGAGCATGAGGGATTTGGGGTGAGGAGTTCGGAATCATCACGGACGGTATGGATCTCGCGACTGAAAGAGTCCCGATTGCTTTTAGCCGCCGAACGCGGCATGGATCAACTCCACTTTGTCACCTTCCTGAATCTTCGTAGAGCCGTACTTGTCCGGGTATACGAAACGTCCGTTCAGTTCCACGATAAGAGCCGGGTCGTCTTCGCCCAACCGGTCGATCAAATCGGTCAGCGTCTCATCGGGTTGGATGTTTTCGGGCCATCCATTCAGCAAAATCTGCATCCGTTTCTTCTCTTTCTTCTAGTCGGATACGTGAGCGTTCATCCACGGTACGGGCCGTGGAGGGGGCCTTTTCCAATGAGGGGTCTTCCTCTGTTGATTCCATGATGCCGTCTTATCCGAAATCAACCGGCAAGAGCCGTTTGGTCCGACTGAGTGCCGGATCGTCATGGAGTTTGGAGAGGCCCCGAAAATCTCATCTCAGAGGTTGCGATCCGGTTTCATTTCCATTTCATTAATAGCTAAATTATAGCTACGTTGTCAAGTTAAACCCGGGGCGGAACTAGCTAGATAAAACGAGATGTCTAGCCGATTGTGGGCTTCCGACGTTCGAAATCAGTTGCACGACGAAAGAATTACGGCAAA
>Ga0068714_10002061_pt1 | contig 26970 bp, 25 predicted proteins | sample MTBNYHSulfiMetaG_FD_62988 | JGI IMG/M metagenome (GOLD analysis project Ga0068714, IMG submission 62988) | Enrichment culture microbial communities from rom New York Harbor, USA that are MTBE-degrading - MTBE-NYH (New York Harbor Sulfidogenic)... | ecosystem: Environmental > Aquatic > Marine >... | reverse complement strand
TCCGGTCCTTCAGGAACCGCTCGGCAAGGTCTTCAGCCGTTTCACTCTTGTGAATCCTGATGACGGTGTAGTCCTCCGACCGGAAGACGAGGGGTTCTATTTCAGGCACATCCTGCCCCATGTCAAGAAAGGCCGATACATTTGCGCAGGCCGGCAGGCAAAGAGACCATCCCACGATAAGCAGGAGCTTTACTCTATCCTTGAGCCGTCGCACATTTTTCCCCTTCCCGAACACCTGTGTCCGATGGCATCACGGAGTAAACCGCAATATCTTTTGTCCTGCCCTTGACCGGAGCCATTCCCCTTTCCTCTATCCTCAAACCATTTCTTCCATGGATCGCGTCATAGGTTGTTTTCGTGATCAGAATCTCCCCTCCCTCCGCGATGGAGGTGAGCCTTGCAGCCACGTTGACGTTATCTCCTACCACAGTGTACTCCATTTTCCTTGACGAGCCCAGGTTGCCTGCAACTACTTCGCCCGAATTGATGCCTATCCCCACCTTCAGGCGGAAATTGTCTTTTCTTCCCTTTGCGTTTGCCTCGGAGACGGCTCTCTGTATTTCCAGTGCGGCCTTCACGGCGGCTTCGGCATGCTTCGAATCGGATAGAGGTGCCCCGAAAACGGCCATCGCCTCATCTCCTGCAAACTTGTTCAGGTGACCTCCGTGCCTGATTACCGCGTCCGTCACGCGGGTCAGGTAATCGTTGAGCATATCCAGTACCGCCTGGGGGTCCCTGTTCTCCGCAATGGCGGTGAATCCCCTGATGTCCGCGAAAAGCACGGTGGCCTCGACCTTGGACCCCTTCATCCATTCGTCGTTGGGCTTGGCGAGGATCATGTCCACGATCTCGGGAGTAACATAACGGCCGAAGGAATCCTTGATCTTTTCCTTGAGTTCAAGATCCTCCGCCATCCTGTTGAAGGCATAGGCAAGGTCTCCAAGTTCGTCGTTCCGGGACGTCTTGATGCGGTAGTCGAACAGTCCCATGCCCAATGCTTTTGCGGACTCCCGAAGTTGCCTGATGGGACCGGAAAAGTACATGCTCAATCCAAGACTGAGAAGGATTCCCAGGCCGGTCATGAGCACGGTGAGAATGAAGATAAAGAACTTGGCTTCCTCGAGGTTTTCCGCGATCTTCCTCTGGGAAAGGGCAAGATGGACTGCGCCCACCCGCAACTTCTGGTAGACCACGGACATCTCGAAATAGAGGAGATCCTCTCCTCCATAGCGGATCATGCTCGCCCTAACCTCATTTCCCTCTTCGATCAATGTCGTCTCTTCCGGCCTGACGTAGGGTTTCCCGACTTCTTCGATCAGAGTGTGAGCCCTGGTGATTTCTCGGTGATCCGTCACCGCCGCAAACACTACCTGGTCGTTTTCCGCGATGTCTTTCACCAGTTGGAACAGGGCAAGGTCCTCTTCGCCGAGAATCTTGTCGGGTGCGCTGCTGCTTGCTGTGCGAACCAGGCTTTTTCCGAAGTCCATGAGCTGTGTGGTGAATTGCCTTTCCTGGTGTCTCAGAATGCTGAAGCTAATGGCGGCAATCACCAGGCAGATGAGCAGGGTGGACATGATGGCCAGCTTGATGAAAATGGGGATCCTCGCCCTCTTTGCTCTTCTTTCCCCTTTTCGGCGATCCTTTCCGCTCCTCCTTTCAGGGCCCTCAAAGGGTTCCTGCTTCCTTCTTCGATCCAGACCGCTCCTGCGGTCCGGCCCGCTTCGTCTTTCAGAGGGATAGGAAGCTGTCATCATTTCAAAGGCTTATCCTTTCAAAACCGGAGTTCGCGCCAAGGGTCTTGATATCCGGATGCAATTCCAATTTCGGCTCGCCACTGTAAGGCAATTTAATTATCGATATTTTATTTTAATTTATTTAAATTGTCAATCCGGCGACATCAGGCCGGTCGGCTTTGATTTCACTTCTTCAGATTCTTCCTTGACGCCGGGAAAAACACGAGATACTTAGGCGCGGTTGTGGAAAGAATCAAGAGGGGTTAACAATGAACAGGAAGAAAGCCCTGCCTGCCCTTTTCCTTTTGCTCCTCGCCGCCGGTGGCGCCTATTACTACTATGCTTACCGGTCTGACTCATTCCCGTCTGAAATCAAGACTTCAGGGCATATTGAAGTGACCGAGGTGGACATGAGTTTTCGCCTTCCCGGACACGTAGCCCGCCTGTTCGCGGATGAAGGGGACCAGGTAAAGCGGGGGGACCTGCTCGCCGAACTGGAGCAGGAAACTTTGAAGGCGAGGCACAGTCAGGCCCGGGCATTGGTGGACGAGTTGGAGAATCGGCAGGCCGCCCTGGCCCTTTCCATCGAGCTCAACGAAGAGGTCCTGAATGCCGAAATAAAGAGGGCTCAAGCCGGCAAGTCAGCGGCATTTGCCCGGTATCAGAGTCTCAAGACCGGTTCCCGGGAGCAGGAGATCGCGGAGGCCGCGGCGGCCATGGACAGGGCCCGCCATGAATGGGGCAACCTCCGGCGCGATGCCGAAAGGATGAAGGAACTCTACGAGGCTCGCATCATCTCCGCGAGCCGATATGACGCTGCGAAAACGGCCGCAGAATCGGCTAAAGCGGCCTACGATGCGGCCGAGGAGCGCTACAAGCTGGTGAAAGCAGGGCCGAGAGAGGAACTCGTAATGGAAGGAAAAGCCAACCTAGCAGGCTCCGATGCGGCCCTCGCCGCGGCCGAGGCGGCCCGCCGGGAGGTGGAAAGAATGAAGCTCGATTTCAAGGCCCTTCAGTCTCAAACCGGGCAGGCGAGAGCCCAACTGGACCTCGCGGAAGACGATTTGAGAAAATCTCGGCTCTATGCGCCCTTCGACGGCTTTGTCACCGTGAAAGCCGTGGAAGAGCAGGAGTACGTCCAGGCAGGGACGCCCGTCTTAACCCTTGCCGCGCTGGATGAGGTCTGGGTCAAGACTTATGTCCCGGAGACACAGCTCGGGAGGGTTCGCCTGGGGCAGAAGGGGGAAGTGATCTCAGACACCTTTCCCGCCAAGAAATATCCGGGTCTCGTCACTTTCATTTCACCGAACGCGGAGTTCACGCCAAGAAACGTGCAGACAAGGGAAGAACGGGTCAAGCTGGTCTACCGCATCAAGGTGACCCTTAAAAACCCCAACCAGGAACTGAAGCCCGGGATGCCCGTGGACGTGGTCCTGAATAGTAGGGAGTAAGGAGTGAGCAGTAGGCAGTGCACTTTGCTGCATACTTTCTACTTCATACTGCCTGCTTTGGTCTGAGGTGACGATCATGCCTATCGTTCAGGTGAAAAATCTCAGCCGCTCCTTCGGCGGAATCCAGGCCCTCGACGGCCTGACCTTTTCTGTCGAGGAGGCAGAGATTTTCGGATTGGTGGGGCCGGACGGCTCGGGCAAGACCACCTGTCTTCGGATTCTTTGCGGTCTCATGGCCCCAACGGGCGGCAAAGCCTTCGTCCTGGGCAGGGACGTAGCGGCGGAGCCTGAGCTCATCAAAGATCAGGTGGGTTACATGGCCCAGCCGGCCAAGCTCTATGAGGAGCTCACGGTCAAGGAAAACATAGAGTTTTACGCGGATCTATATGAAGTTCCAAGAGAAAAATACAGAGAACGCATGAAGCGACTCCTGGACTTCTCTGGTCTGGCTCCTTTCACCAATCGCCTTTTTCGGAATCTCTCCGGTGGGATGAAACAAAAAGTCGGGCTGAGTTGTGCCCTCATCCACACGCCCAAGGTCCTTTTTCTGGACGAACCCACCAACGGTGTTGACCCGGTTTCACGCAGGGACTTCTGGAAAATCCTCTATGAACTCAGAAGGGAAAGGGTGACTATCGTTGTTGCCTCCACCTATCTCGACGAAGCGGACAGATGCCACCGGGTGGCCTTCTTCGACAAAGGGAAAGCCCGAATGGTGATGGAGCCTCTCGAACTGAGAAAAGTTCTCAAAGATCAGCTCTTCAAACTCACGGCGAATGACCGTAGAAAAGCATTTGGGGTGCTCAAAGGGATGCCCGGTGTGCTGGACCTTTATGTCTTCGGAACCGGAATTCACTTCATCCTTTCCGAATCCGGAAAAGTCTCCGAGGTGGAGGCAGACCTCGAATCCGCAGGCATCCAGGGTGTAAGAGTCGAACCGATCCAGCCAAGCCTGGAGGATGTCTATTTGTCTCTGGTCGGAGAGACGGGGGGCGAGCGATGACCTCCGCAGTGTCCCTGACCGACGTGGTCAAGCGTTTCGGCGATTTCACGGCGGTAGACCGCATTTCCCTGGAAGTCGCCCCCGGTGAGATATTCGGATTCCTTGGACCCAACGGCGCCGGAAAGTCAACGACGATCCGGATGCTTTGCGGGCTTCTGCGGCCCACCTCGGGGCAGGGGAAAGTGAACGGGCTGGACATAGTGGAGGAGGCCGAAAAAATCAAGGCTTCCCTGGGCTACATGTCGCAGCGGTTCTCTCTTTACGAAGATTTGCGTGTCGAAGAGAACATGCGCCTTTTCGGCGGCATTTACGGACTCGACACACGGCGATGCAGGCACAGGACGGAGGAGGTTCTTGATCTAACCGGCCTCCAAGAAAGGCGTCTCTCCATCACAGGCGAATTGCCTACGGGCCTCAAGCAACGCCTGGCATTGGGATGCGCCCTGCTCCACAGGCCGGCGATCATTTTTCTGGACGAACCCACCTCCGGCGTGGATCCCGGGACGAGACGCTCTTTCTGGGATCTCATTTACACTCTGGCTGACGAAGGAGTGACGCTGTTTGTCACGACCCACTACATGGAAGAGGCGGAGTACTGCAACAGGATAGGGCTCATCGATGAGGGGAGGCTGATCGCCATGGGATCTCCCTCTGAATTGAAAAGAAGGCATCTGGGCGGGGCGATCTACGAAATCGGTGTGACCGATGCGCTCGCCGCCGTCGATGCCCTTTCGGGTGCCGAAAGGGTCTTGGACGCCGCGGTCTTCGGCAGAACGGTTCACCTCAGGCTCGGACGAGACTTGGATGCACGTCAGTACCTGGAGCCTTTTCTGGCATCCGCCGGCCTGCCGATCCATCACATGAGAACGATCGAACCCACCCTCGAAGACGTTTTCGTCGCCCTCGTGGGACGGAAAGAGAAATCATGAGCATCCGTCGGATCAAGGCCCTCACGAAAAAGGAATTCATCCAGATGAGCCGTGACATCCGGAGCCTCATCGGAGCCCTCTTCATCCCTCTGCTCATGATTTTTCTCTTCGGCTATGCCCTGAGCCTGGACGTGGACCGGATTCCCGCCCTGGTTCTCGACCGCGACGAGACCCCCCTTTCCCGGGATCTAATCCATCGACTTACCGATTCCCGCTATTTCAGCCTTGCCGGATACATGAAGGAGGAAAGGGAGATCGACGATGCGCTGGCACGCGGACAAGCGCTCATGGCTCTGGTGATCCCGGAGGATTTCGCCTCCGGCGTCAAGAAGGGAAAGGCGGTCCATGTTCAGGTGGTGTTCGACGGATCCGATTCCAACACGGCCGGCATCGCACTCGGTTATGTCAAAGCCGTCATGGCCGGCTTTGACATGGGAATTCAGGAAAGGCGGCTGAGCCGGGCCGGTCTCAAGATGGTGGACATGCCTTTGGAAGGGAGGATCAGGGTCTGGTTCAACCCTGAACTCAAGAGCAGAAACTTCATAATCCCGGGTCTTACAGGGGTCATCATGATGGCCATCTGCGCCCTCATGACCGCCCTCAGCGTTTCCCGGGAAAAGGAGACAGGCACGCTCGAACAGCTCATCTCGACGCCCGTCAGAAGCATGGAACTTCTCATAGGCAAACTCCTGCCTTACCTGGCGGTCGGTCTCGTAGACCTGGCCCTTGTTGTGGGAGCCGGCGTACTCATTTTCGGCGTGCCCTTCCGGGGGAGCTACATCTACCTCCTGCTCATATCCCTCCTTTTCCTCACGGGAACTCTTTCCTGGGGTCTCCTGGTTTCAGTCATTTCCAGGAGCCAGCTTCAGGCAAGCCAGATCGCGGTCTTGAGCGCCTTCTTGCCCTCTTTTCTCCTGTCGGGGTTTATCTACCCAATTGAGAACATGCCCGCGGCCCTCCAGGTTATCACCTTTATCGTGCCCGCGAGGTATTTTGTGGAAATCCTGAAAGGCCTGTTCCTGCAGGGCGTGGGCTTGTCAGTGCTCTGGCCGCAGGTTCTGGCTCTCGTAGTGTATGCAGCCGTGGTTCTCAACCTCGCCAGCAGAAAATTCAGCAAGAGGATCATGTGATGGGGCTTCTGCTTCTGAGAGTGAGAGTGTTTGTATGGAAAGAGGTGCTGCAGGCTTTGCGTGACCCCCGTCTGAGGTTCCTCATATTTCTTCCTCCCCTGATCCAGCTCGTGGCCTTCGGATATGCGGCGAACCTGGACTTGAAGAACATCCCCATCGCCCTTTACGACGAGGACAATTCAAGCCAATCCCGGGAACTGGCGTTTGCGTTTTCCTCGTCGGGTTATTTCAGGATTGCGGAGATCGTGCAAAACCCGGATCAAATGACGAGACTCATCGACGGCGGAAAGGTGAAGGCCGCCCTGCATTTCGGCCCGGATCTGGCGGCCCGGATTGGAAGCCAGCGCACCGCCTTGGTCCAGGTCATAGTGGCCGGCACCGATTCGAACACCGCCTCCCTCGTGCAGAGCTACTCTCTCCAAATATTTGAACGCTTCAATCGCTCCAGGCTGGAGAAGCTCCTTCATGACCGCCCTCCGCTCACCAAGATACTACCGGCAGGCCCGGAGGGAATCGTGCGGCCTGAAATCAGAATCTGGTACAACAGCGACCTGGTTTCGCGAAACTTCTACATCCCCGGCATCATTTCCCTCGTGATAATGGTAACGGTCCTGAACCTGACCGCGATGGCCGTGGTAAGAGAAAAGGAAGTCGGCACGATGGAGCAGATCATGGTGACACCCATCAAGCCGGTTGAGTTCATCCTGGGAAAGACGATCCCTTTTGCCCTGATAGGCATCGTTCAGGTGGTCCTTGTAGGGACGGTAGGCGTTTTCTGGTTCGGAGTGCCGATGAGAGGGAGCCTGCTTCTGCTCTTTGTCTGTCTCCTCATCTACCTCCTTTGCATTCTTTCTATGGGTCTCTTCATCTCCACCATCAGCAGAAACCAGCAGCAGGCGCTCGTCACCATTTTCTTCTTCACCTTCCCCATCATCCTTCTGTCGGGTTTTATCTTTCCTATCGCCAACATGCCGAGGATCATCCAAGTACTCACCTACATAAATCCCTTGCGGTATTTTCTCGTCATAATCCGCGATATTTTTTTGAAAGGTTCGGCTGTAAACCTTCTGTGGCCTCAAATGGCCGCTCTTCTCGCCATCGGCCTGGCTGTCATGCTCCTCGCCGTGCGCCGGGTCCACAAGACCCTGGATTAGGAAGGCGGAAGAGAACGGAAGGAGGCAATGTTGGAGGCAGCCAGGGCCTGGTGCCGATTACGGAACAACCGATTATTGTTCACCGATCCCTGACCAGCTGATTACTTGATTTCACTTCGCTCGATCTTTGAACATTTAGCCTCCAGGACCTCGCTCATCTTCTCCTTGAAGCTGAAAGGGTAAAGCCTGAATATCTCGTTCAATCTCCCCTCCAACTTGAGTATCACCTTCCCTGGTTTCGGGTCTTCAAGAGCCATGAGCCAGTTCTCCTGGTGCCTGATCTTGGCACGAAGCTTCATCTTCTCTACCTTTTCGATCCTGGGGACGGCATCGAGCTGTTTCTCAAGAAGTTCGAGGATCTCCGTCACATCGCGCCTTCCAAATCGGCTCATCGACAACCTCCGGCGGAAAGAATTCTGGTTAGGATAATCCGGCCAGGCCTTCAAAATCAAGAAAGACATGACTTCCGTCCTGTGGTGTGGATTATGCGATTTTCTCGTTATGCCCTGCGCGACGGATTTTGCCGGATCGGTTCTCAGTGAGGAGAGAAGGAGGGGAGAAGGGAGGGGTGGCCCTTCGATCAGCCGCTTCTCCTGGCCTTAAGGATCGGTTTCTCAACCAGGCCGTTTTCTATGGCATACACTGTCATCTCTGCCGCGTTTCTGAGGCCGAGCTTTCTCATGGTGTTTGCGCGGTGGGTTTCCACCGTTTTCTGGCTGATAGAGAGAATTGCGGCGATTTCCTTGCTCTTGCACCCTTCTGCCACGAGTTTTATGATGGATCGCTCTCTCGGCGTGAGGGTATGCAACAGGGAAACAGCCTCTGCGTGGTTCGCAACCGCAGCATATCCCTGCAAGAATTTCTGGGACACCTCGTGGCTCAGATGGGAGTTGCCTTCCATAACATGTTTGATCGCAACGAGCAGTTCGTCGAAAGAATCCCCTTTGAGCACGTAGCCGTCGGCCCCCGCCTTAAGAACGCTCATGATTGTTTCTTCGTCCGAGTGCATGGTGACCACCAGGATTTTCGTCGATGGAGCGGACTTCTTGATCTCGAGGATCGCCTGCTCGCCGTTAAAGCCCGGCATGGAAAGATCCATGAGGACGAGGTCAGGACTATGGAGCATCACACTTTGAACGGCCTCCCTGCCGTCAGCCGCTTCGGCGATCACTTCTACGCCTGTCCCGGGATCAGCCTCAAATAGAAAACGCAGCATGTCCCGAAGCATCTTGTGGTCTTCGGCGATAACGACGCGGTACCGTTTCTTTTCCAAGACGGAACCTCTCCTTTCAGGTACGGCTTCACCCCCGTTTCAGAAACGAGAATACAGCACTGATTCTCAGGATAGACAAGGGATTAGGCAATGGGTTGAATCCTGTATTTGGTATGGGGGAAAAACTGTAAACAAGGGGTTCGGTTTTCAGCGTTCAGGGGCCAAGCCGGGAAAAGGTTCTCCTGAACACCGAACCCTGCTCCACTGTGCGGTGAATGCACCGAAGGGGAAAAGTTTAACATCGAGAATCCTCTGGCAATCGGTGTCATGATGCCGTATATTGCCACCAGTCCGTGAAAGGGAAGGGTTTTGCTGATGAGACTCGGCATCGTCGGACTGCCTCAGTCGGGAAAATCGACCCTGTTTGCGGCCCTCAAGGGCGCAAGGGGCGAAGGAGAATTTCTGAAACCCTCCCGCTCCGAAGACCACATCGCAACAGTGAAGGTCATGGACGAAAGGGTCGATTTCCTGACTCATATCTACAAGCCCAAAAAGACTACATACACTCAACTGGAGTACCTCCTTCCAAGCCAAGCCACATCGGTTCCCGGCAAAGCGGACAACCAGGCTTTGAATCGTGTTCGTGTGTGTGATGCCCTTTTCCATGTTGTCAGGAACTTCGATGGTTCGGTAGGAATTCCCCCCAACCCTGAAAGGGACTTCTGGCAATTGGAAGAAGAGATGATCCTGAGCGATCTGGCGGTGGCCGAAAAGCGTCTGGAGCGCATTGATTTGGATGTCAAGCGGGGGAAAAAACCCGACGAGGAGGAGTTGTCTCTTATCACGGCGAGCCGGGAGATGCTCGACCGGGGACTGCCCCTCCGTCAAAACCCGGAACTGGCGGGCGCCCAGGTCCTGAGGGGTTTCACCTTTCTCTCCGCAAAGCCTCAACTCGTGATCGTCAACAACCGCGACGAAGATGAAACCATGCCGGATTGGAAGAGAAAGCCCGCATCGATCGAAACCATCGTGGTGAGAGGCCGCCTGGAACTGGACATAGCCTCCATGCCTGAAGAAGAAGCCCGGGAATTCATGGAAGCTTATCATATCGACCGTTCGGTTCTTGACCGGAGCATTCAAAGCTCCTACAGTATTTTGAGTCTCATCTCCTTTTTCACCGTTCTCAACGACGAGGTGAGAGCCTGGACGATCAGGCAGGGAACGTCCGCACTGGAGGCGGCCGGCACCGTTCATACGGACATGAAAAAGGGCTTTATCCGCGCCGAGGTCTTGGCCTTCGCCGACCTCAAGACATTCGGTTCTTACCACGAGGCTAAACAGAACGGTGTGGTGCACCTCGAGGGCAAAGACTATGTGGTGAAGGATGGGGATATCATCAATTTTAGGTTCAATGTGTGAGGAAAGAAGAACAGGAGACAGGAGATGAAAAAGATAAGGGCCGGTATCGTCGGTGCAGGCGGATACGGCGGCTGCGGTGCAATCGAGTTGCTCCTCGGCCATCCTCAGGTACAAATCGCCGCGCTTTTTGACAAGCAGGATTTAGGCAGGCCCATCAGCGACATTTATCCGCACCTGAAAGGATTCTGCGACCTGCCCCTGATCGACCCGGCCGACCCGGGCAGGCCGGAGGACTTTGATGTAGTATTCTTCTCCACCCCGGATGGGGTGGGTCAGAAAGAGGCCAAGCATTGGTTGAATAAAAATATAAAAGTTATCGATTATAGTGGTGATTTTCGCTTTAATGATGCCCAGATTTACAGGGGTTATGCATCCAGAATCGGAAAAGATTGGGAACATTCCGCTCCGGACTTGCTCCCTGAATCTGTTTACGGTCTGGCAGAACTCCATCGCGGCGAAATCGCGAAAGCACGGGTGGTAGGCAACCCCGGTTGCTTTGCCGTCAGTTGCATTCTCGGACTTGCTCCAGCCTTGAAGTCGGATCTCGTGGAAGAAGACTCTATTATTTGCGACTCCAAGACCGGGGTCTCGGGGGCGGGGAAAAAACCGGCTCAGAATTTTCATTATCCCGCCCGATACGACGCGATGAACGCCTACAAGGTCTCCGGGCACCAGCACGTTTATGAAATCGAAAGAGAGCTCGGCATGATGGCAGGCAAAGAACTGCGAATCACCTTCACACCTCACGTGATTCCTCTTTGCAGAGGGATTCTGAGCACTATCTATGCTGACTTGAAGAAAAGGCAGGACGCCGGAACCGCCCTCGAAGCGTACCGGTCTTTCTACAAAGAGGAGAAATTCGTGAGGGTCTTCGGGCCCGGGGTCAACCTGACCAGTACGGACGTGCGGGGATCGAATTTCTGCAACATCTCGGTAAACGTGGACCCGAGAACGGGAAAGCTCATTGTGGTCAGCATCATCGACAACCTTATGAAGGGGCAGGCCGGGAGTGCAGTTCAGAACATGAACATCATGTTCGGTCTCGATGAGACTGCAGGGTTGCTCAGACCGGGACAGTATCCATGAGGAAGAAGGCTCAAGGCGCACGGCTCACGGCACACCGTAGCCGAAATGAAGCAGGAGTTTGCAGACTGGAGATGTGAGGTCGTGAAATAAGATCAAGCCGACAGGCTTAAGAAGAAGGCGCAGGGTGTGTGGTCCCATGACCTGAGCTTTTTTTTCTTTTTCCTTGCGCCTTGCGCCCTATTTGATGCACACCTTCCTGACCTGGATCAGGTCTGTCACGCCCAGGAACACTTTCCGGATTCCGTCCTGCATGAGAGTCGTCATACCGTCCTCGACCGCCTGGGCCCTTATCTCCTCCATTCTCGCCCGGCCCTGGATCAACGACTTCAGAGCATCCGTCCCGACGAGAATCTCGTGAATACCCGTTCTTCCCCTGTATCCGGTATTCCCGCACCTCGGGCATCCCTTGGGCCGGTAGAGGACAAGATCGTCGCCGTAAGTGATCCCCAGCTTGTCAAAGTCGCCTTCATAGGAACGCACCAGAGTGTCGAACTCTTCTCTGCCGGGGTTGTACTTCTCTTTGCATTCAGAGCAAAGCGTTCGCACGAGCCTCTGGGCCAGGACACCGAGAAGGGCGTCGGCGAAGTTGAAGGGGTCCATTCCCATGTCCAACAAACGTGTGATGGTCTCGGGAGCGCTGTTGGTATGTAGTGTGCTGAAGACCAAGTGACCCGTGAGGGACGCCTCTATGCCGGTAGCCACCGTCTCGTGGTCGCGCATCTCGCCAACCATGATCACGTCCGGGTCGGCCCTCAGAAAGGCCCGCATAGCCGTGGCGAAATCAAACCCGATCTTGGGGTGAACCTGTACCTGCCGCAGCCCTTCCTGGGTAATTTCAACCGGATCTTCGGCGGTCCAAATCTTGGTTTCCGGCTTGTTGATATAGTGCAAAGCCGCATGAAGGGTTGTCGTCTTTCCGCTGCCGGTGGGTCCTACCACGAGCACAATGCCGTAAGGCTTCGTGATCATGTCGATGAAAGCTTTGTAATTCCTCTGGCTCATGCCCATCTTTTCAAGCGGTATGGGCTCCCCGCCGGCAAGAAGCCTCAGAACCACATCTTCGTTCCCCCCTGCGGTGGGAATCGTGGCCACGCGCAGCTCTATGTCAAGGGGGGCGTACTTCTTGAATTTGATTTTTCCGTCCTGAGGGAGGCGCCTTTCGGAGATGTCCAGGTCGGACATGATCTTGAGCCTGGAAACTATGGCCCTCTTGTACGTATAAGGAATGGTCTGGTAGAGCTGGCAGGCACCGTCGATCCTGAAGCGTATGTGAGCGTTGTTCCTCCCGTGCCGGGGCTCGATGTGGATATCCGAAGCGTTCCTGCTGTAAGCATCCACGATCATCTTGTTCACGAGTTGCACAATGGCGCTGTCCTCTTCGCTGAGTTTGTCGGCATCCTCGGCCCCCTCGTCATCACTCGCCTCGAGCTGTCCGAGAATGTCTTCGATGCTACCCGAATCCTCCAGAAGACTCGATCTCTTTACATCGAAGAACAGGTCGATCATCCTGAAGATGTCTTCCTTCAGGGCAGCGCAGTACTCGAATTCCTTGCCTGGGATCAGTCTCCGGATCGTATCCCTGGCAGGCAAGTAATCCGGGTTCTCCATGGCGATGACCACTTTGTTGTTGGTCTGGAACACGGGCACAAAAACGTTGTTCTTGAGAAAGCTGGGTCTCAAGCCCTTCAGTACTTCTCCCGGGATGACCATCTTCTCATCGAAGGGAATGAACCGTGTCTTGTAATAGGCGGCCAGGGACTTGCCGATGTCGTCTTTGGAAACCTGGAGTTCGGACATCAGCACCGACTCCACAGGCTTCTTGGACTTTCTGGCATTGGAAATCGCGTTCTCCAGGTCCCTTTCCGTGATGATGCTGTTGGCAATCAGATAATCGAACTTGGTTGGTCTTCGCTTCTGGGCCGCTTTCTGGTTGTTGAAAAAGGCGATTCCCAGGACCTTCCCTATTTCCTGGACCGAGGTTTGGTCTTCGTCGCTGAAAGGCTTCCCCGATTTCTTGTTGATGAGCTGGATGACGCCGAGGAGGTACTTGTTGTAAGAGATGGGGGCGGCGAGAACTTGGCTTGTCTTGTACCCGGTTTTATCGTCCCAGCTCTTGTCGAAGACAAGGTCCGGATTGATGCACCTGAGTTCGTCATCGTCGTAGGCGTTCCTGACGTTTACGAGCCGGCCGGAGGCGGCACAGTAGCCCGCTATGCTCCCGCTGCCCAAGGGTACGCGGATTTCGGCAAGTTCGCTGCCCGTTTTGAACTTGGAAACGATTTGTTTTCTGATGCCGTCCACCATGTAAATGGTGATTCGATCGGCGTCAAAAAGGCTCAATATCTCCGGCTGCAGATTGAGAAGGATATCGTTGGTGTCCTTGGCGGCATGGATGCGGTTGGTGATGTTGTTGAGTTTTTTTTGAAACTTCAGTTGCTCTTCCAGAGACTTGTCTACAACCACGATCCGTTCTTCAGTCTTCGCCCCCACAGCCATGAACCAATGCAACCCCGCCTAAGGATTTTTGACCTCAATATTTTAGAGAATCCTGTGGAATTTGCAAGGTATTTGTTTGCAAAGCGAGGGAAAAGAGACTAGGATTACGCGCTGAATCTTTTGAGATACCGAAAGGTTGCAACCAAAAGCATGCTTATCGACTCCCACGCTCATCTGGACATGGAAGAATTTCGGGAAGACCTCCCGAAGGTTCTGGCGAGGGCTCTGGAGGCAGGGCTCACCGAGATCATTTCCGTAGGAACCGATTTAAATAGTTCGGTTAAGGCTCTTGAATTAGCCAGGAAACATTCCTTCATTTTCTCCACTGTGGGATATCACCCCCACAACGCGAAAGAGGCAGGCATGAAGGTGCTTGAGACTCTGGCCGATCTCGCCTCTGATCCGAAGGTTGTCGCCTGGGGGGAAATCGGGCTTGACTTTTTTCGCCGTCACTCCTCGCCCGAAAGCCAAATCGAGGTTTTCGAACGGCAGCTCGACATTGCCGGAGAATTGAGCCTGCCGGTGATCATACATGATCGGGAAGCCCATGAACAGCTTCGTGTAATCCTCGGGAAAAGAAGTCTCCCCCGGGCCGGGGTAATTCATTGTTTTTCAGGAGATCATGCTCTCGCCAGGTTTGCCGTGGAGAAGGGTTTCTACATTTCCATACCTGGCACGGTAACCTACAGCAAAGCCGCTCAGGTCAGGGAAGTGGCAGCAGGCGTTCCCCTGGAACGCCTGCTGCTTGAAACGGATGCGCCCTACCTCGCTCCTGTGCCCCATCGGGGAAAAAGAAACGAACCGGCCTTCATCAAATACACGGCACTGGAAATAGCCCGCCTCAGGCAGATGGATTTCGAGGAGCTTGGCCGCGCAACCTCCGAAAACGCAAGGACCCTTTTCAAACTGGGGAATTCTCAATGAGCTATTCCCTGATAAGCGCCGAATTCCCGCTTCTCCTAGCCTCCTCCTCGCCCCGCCGCAAGAAACTGCTCAGACAGATCGGCATCCCCTTCCGGTCTTTTTCGAGCGCGATCGAGGAGAGCCTTTCCGAAGCCGACCCGGGCCTCAACGCTTGCGTGCTGGCCGAGAAGAAGGCAAGGAGAATTTTCCCCAAGTCCAGGGGAAACTGGGTTCTTGGAGCCGACACGGTGGTTGTCCTGGACCATCTGGTTCTCGGCAAGCCCGAGAATCGGGAGGAAGCCTGCTCCATGATTCTTCGGCTCAGCGGACGGGAGCACCGGGTCATAACCGGGTTCAGCCTTCTGGACCCCGCCGGCCGGACTGCACATACCGAAGCCCTGGTCACCCGGGTCAGGGTGAAACAACTCACCGGCGATGAAATCACGGGGTACGTGGCTTCCGGGGAACCTTATGGAAAAGCCGGCAGCTACGCCATTCAGGGGCTGGGTGCATTCATGGTGGAAAGCATTTCAGGTTCGTACACCAACGTGGTCGGCCTGCCCCTGTGCGCAGTCGTTAAGGCGCTTCTGACTACGGGAGCACTCAGGTACTTTCCTTTGCGCGGCGCTGGCGCGCCACCTCGGAAACGATGATTCCGGCGGCGACTGAAACGTTCAGAGATTCCACCGCACCGGTGCCCGGAATTCCGACAAGGACATGGCAACGGTCTCTCACAGTCCTCCCCAGACCCTTGCTCTCGCTTCCCAAGACCAGGACGGTGTTTCTATTCCAGTCAAAATCGTATATTGATTCGGAACCTTCCCCCGCAGCTCCGATAATCCAATATCCCCTGTCGCTGAGGTTGCCGAGTGCCCCGGCAAGATTTACCACCTGGGCCACGGGGAGGTGGAGGTAGGCCCCGGAGGTCCGTTTCAGAAGCTTTCCTGTGACCTGAGCCGAGCGGTCCCGGGGCAGGATAAGCCCATGGACTCCAAAAAAAGCGGCGGTCCTGATCATGGCGCCGAGATTTCCCTCGTCCGTTATATGATCGGCAGCCAGAATGAGGCGGAAACCCTGGGCATCGAGCGGCAGGCGCAGGAGGTCTTCCACCCCGACGTATGAAAACTCCCCGGCAAGGGCCACGATGCCCTGATGGTTGATTCCAGGGGCTGCGCCTTCGAACTCCACGCGATTCTTGAAAAGAGCTTGCACCCCCCGCGCCCTCGCGAGTCGGAGCACGTCTTCCACGCGAGAGCCCTTTTTTCTTTCCTCGATCCAGATTTCATGTATCCGCACTTGCGGGTTGAGGAGACCGTCCCTGACGGCATGGAAACCGGGGATCACAAGAAGTTTTTTTTTGCGCTCTTCCGCCACGGCATGCCTCCTTATCATTCACCACAGGCTCAGAGAGTCTTTTTGTTTGTCCCGGTCGCGACCGGGACAAACAAAGATTTCTTTCCGTGCCCTCGGTGCCTGTGGTGAATGCGCTAAGACGACTCCAGACCGAATACTTCCCGTGCCTTGGGAAGACGGCGGGAGCGGCGGCATCGGTCCGCGATGATCACGGATGCCATCTCTTCCACCGCGGACGTCAGTTCATCGTTGAAGATGAGATAGTCATACCAGAGGCAGTTCTTTATTTCCTTCAGTGCCTTTCCCAGCCGGCTCCTAACCGCGTCTTCCCCTTCAGTCTTCCGGGCTTTCAGCCGCCTCTCCAACTCTCCCAGCGACGGTGGAAGGACATAGATGAGAGCGCTGTTTTCAAAGCGGAGGCGAATGTTCCTTGCCCCTTGAACGTCCACATCCATGATCACGTCCAGGCCTTGCGAGGTAGGCTCCTCGAGGCTGGAGACGGAAGTGCCGTAGTAGTCCTCGTAGACTTGGGCCCATTCTACGAACTCGCCTTTTCCGATCAACGCCGCGAAGGTCTCCCTGTCCACGAAATGATAATCCACCCCGTCGACTTCGGTCCCCCTCGGTTTTCTGCTGGTGTGGGAGACGCTGTAACGCAGCATCGAGAGCTTGTCCCTCACATGTCGGATAATGGTGGATTTGCCCGCGCCGGAGGGGCCGGAGACGACAAAAATGGAACCTGTCACACTCATTCTTCCAGGTCTTCTTTGCTCAATTTGCAGTCCGGGCTGAATCTCTGGGCGATCGTTTCGGATTGGATCGCGGAAAGAATCACGTGATTGCTGTCCGTGATGATCACGGAGCGGGTTTTTCTGCCTTGGGTGGCATCGATGAGCCTTTTTTCTTCCCGGGCTTCGTCGCGCAGGCGCTTGATCGGTGCTGCGTTCGGAGAAATGATGGCCACCACCCTTCTCGACACCACCGAATTCCCAAACCCGATGTTGATCAGCTTACCGTTCATATGAATTCTTCCTCCTCCCATGAAACCTACCAGAGTAGATTTCATTCCACGTTCTGGATCTGCTCTCTCAGCTTCTCCAGTTCCGCCTTCACCTCCACGGTCTTAGCCGAAATGAGGGAATCCGACGATTTCGAACTGATCGTGTTTATTTCCCTGTGCAATTCCTGCAATAGGAATTCCAGTTTCCTGCCCACCGCGTCTTCCTGTGACATGATGGAGCGAAACTGGTCCAGATGACTCCGCGCCCGGACCACTTCTTCCGTGATGTCGGAACGGTCCGCAAAAATCGCCACTTCCTGCATAAGCCGTCCCTCGTCCACCTCTGCGCCCTGGAGCATCTGCTCAATCCTCTGATGGAGTTTCTTCCGATAATCCTGCACCACCAGGGGGGACCTCTCATCGATTTTTCCGATGCACTCTTCGATCAGGGCCAGGCGTTGAATGAAGTCCTTTTCGATCGCTTCCCCTTCTCTCGATCGCATCAGGTCGCAGGAGGCGAGTGCCTGTCCCAGGGCTTCACGAAACCCGGACTTCGCCTGCTCCAGGTCGACCTCTTCGGTTTTATAAAGGATTACGTCTTTCATCTGGCAGAGGTCATTGACCCGCACTTTTTCATCGAGCCCGAACACTTCCCCCAACTGGTGAAAGATGCGCAGGTAGGAGCGAACCAGGGAGATGTTCAGATCGAGATCGTATTCCGTCTCCTGCCCCTCTTTTATTACCTGCAGTGATGCCTCCACGCGCCCCCGTTTTATCTTTTCCGAAACGAGCGTTCTCAAGTCGTCTTCAATCCCCTGAAGCGTCTTGGGGATTCTCACAATTACATCCCTGTAACGGTTGTTGACCGTCTTGACTTCGGCGATGTACCTTTTTCCGCCGACGGTGTTCTCCCCTCGGCCGTAGCCTGTCATGCTCTTGATCAAGTTCCTTTTACTCCTTGTCTTCCAAGTTGGGCCTTGTAACTCGCCCGGATTTCATTGAACTGGGCGATCAGCCCTTCCTCACAGTAATCACGGTAGGTCCATTCCAAAGGTTTGAAGCCGCCTTTGTGGAAAACCAGCGTCAAATCAGCGTAAATGCCTTTCGCAAGGTAAATGCGGTGGGTATAGTTCTTTCCAGTGGCAAGAACCAATCGCTCCAGGCAGATGTATCCCGGGTCTATGTTGACGGATCTCTTTCCCTCCCTCTCAAAAGTCTTTTCAAGAGCGTTGGTCCTCAATTTTATTTCGACGATAGCCTCCGGTCTGATGAGTTCTCTGAAGGATACAAAGCGGCGGTGCAAAGGCCAACCCATCTCCTTCTCGTAGTACTTCGTGCGGTCAAAAAGGAGCGGGCCGCTCAGCCACTCCAATGGACCGAACATTTCCACCATCGTCCCGATCGCAGTTTCGACGAGGTCTTCCCTGGACGAGAAAACGCTCGAGATAAGCCTGACTTCATCTCCTTCCTTGGGGATGCTCATGGTAAACGCTCATGACCAGGGTTTGGCCGCCCTCGCGCGTGAAAATCCCCCTCTATCCCCCTTTTTCAAAAGGGAAAGTAGAGTCGGCCACCGCGCCGATCTGATCCACGGCGGGCTGCCCTGCTAAGGGGATCGCAACGCGACGAAGGTGTATTTCCACGGTAAAGCCACACCGAAGGGCTCGTAATGACCCGCCCAAGCTCAGTGCCGGCCCCATCGCTCCCGAACAACCTGCTTCAAATCCTCCGCTTTCACCGCGGAGGTGCCCACCTCTCCTACCACAATTCCCGCAGCGAAGTTGGAAATCCTTGCAGCCGACTTGAGATTCATGCCTGCGGCGAGCCCCAGGCAAAAGGCGCTGATCACTGTGTCTCCCGCGCCTGTCACATCAAAGACTTTTCGCGCCACCGTAGGGATATGAGTAATCTCTCCTTCTTCCTCGAACAGGGTCATCCCCTCTTTCCCCTGGGTGACGAGAACTGCGCGACATCCCAGCTTGTCCAGTATCCGGGTGCCGGCCATGACCAGGCTTTCCCGATCCATGATCTGAATCCCGCAAAAGGCACCTGCCTCGTGGTGGTTCGGCGTAATGACATCGATCCCCCGATACAGATCAAAGTGTTTTGGTTTGGGATCTACGCCGAGGATTATGCCGGAACCGCGATGCAGATTCCTGAGACCCTCCATGACTTCGGCGGTGACGACACCTTTGTCATAGTCCGAGACAACAATTGCGTGAAGGCTGTCTTTCGTCTTCCGGATGAAAGACAACAACAGGTCCATCGCCTTCGGATCGACCCCTGTCCGGCTTTCCCGGTCAAACCGAACCACCTGCTGACTCTGGGCGATGATTCTTGTCTTGATCGTGGTCGGCCTGCTCGAGACCCTGACAATGCCTCCAGTGGGAAGATTCAGGCTCTCGATCCTTTCGACTATCTCCTCTCCGGTGCGATCGTTTCCCACGATCCCGCAAAGGATCGCCCGGCCTCCCAGCGCGGCGATGTTGTTCACCACGTTTGCGGCACCTCCCAGCATTTTGGTCTCTTGCCTCACATCCACGACCGGCACAGGGGCTTCCGGCGAGATCCGAGAGACATCGCCCCAGATGTACTCGTCCATGATGATATCGCCCAGGACAAGAACCGTCGCCTTGGGAAACTCATCGATGCACCGGATGAGCTCGTCACATTCCCGGGAGGAATCCTTTTCTGGAACCATAAGACTCACTGTTTTGCCGCGCTTCTTCGGATATATTAGGAGTGGTACCTTATCATCCGGTCGCGTTGTTGTCCAACAAAAACAGGGGAATCCCCCCTGCTCTTTGCCTTTGCCCCCTTATAGGGGCGGTCGCCAGACTTTATGAGTTCGCAGACGCTTGTGACCGGTACTGCGGCCGCCCCTGCCCATGAAAACGTCGGGTCCCGGTGATACCGGGACCCGACGCAGTCGCGGTGGGCTGTCCTGGGCAGGGACCGCTGAGCATTGCAGCGCGTCATCGAATGTAAGCGGTTCCAGAAGTTGACTTTTCAGGCCTTCTCGACTAGAAAAATCCCTCATGAAATCTGCCAAGACAGATTTCATGTTGGGGGTTGGTTAGTGAAGATCATCATTGTGGGCGCGGGAGAGGTGGGATACCATATCGCACAAAGACTCTCCGAAGAAAACCAGGACGTTTTCATTATCGACAAAGACCCTGAAAAAATCAGGCGAATAACCGAAAACCTTGATGTCCAGGCCCTGCTGGGATCCGGGACAAGCCCGGAGTTGCTCAAGACCTCGGGCATCAAAGAAGCCGACATGCTGGTGGCTGCGACGGACAGCGACGAGGTCAACCTGATCGCCTGCCTGCTGGCAAGGAACCTCAACCCTTACCTTCTGAAGGTGGCAAGGGTACGCAACCGGGAGTACCTGAAGGAGAAAGCGCTGTTCGGCCGGGACCTCCTGGGAGTGGATCAGATTATCAACCCCGAGTCGGTCATGGTGGAAACCATCCAGAACCTCATGATGGTGCCCGGGGCATCCGACGTAGTGGATTTCGAGAATGGGCGGGTCAAGCTGATCGGCATCACTATAAAACCCGATTCGCCCTTCGCGGGCCGCCAGCTCCTCTCCTTCAAGGGTATGGAAGGAAAGGTTCTCGTGGGCGCCATAGTTCGCGGCGAGCAGGTGTTCATTCCCCATGGTGAGGACACCATCCGGTCTAACGACCTCGTCTATTTTGTCGTGCGAGCCGAGGAACTGCCTCGCCAATTCCGCATCTTCAACTTCGAGCAGAGCGAAGGAAGAAGAGTCTTCATAATCGGAGCCGGAGAAACAGGAAGCGCCTTGGCTTCGGCCCTGGACAAGGAAAAGATGAGCGTGAAGATCATCGACAGGGACGCCCACAGGTGCGCGGCCCTGGCCGAGAGACTTGATAAGGTGATCGTCATCCACGGCGACGGGACGGACAAAGAACTCTTGGAGGAAGAAAACATCGGTGGCGTGGACTTCATGGTGGCTCTTACCGGCGACGAAGAGACCAATGTGCTCATTTCCCTCCTGGCAAAAGGACTGGGGGCCAGGAAGACCATCACCCGGATAAGCAAATTGACCTACATTCCCCTTGTTTCAGCCATCGGGATCGACACGGTTGTCAGTTCGAGACTCTCGGCCATCAGGGCGATTCTCCAGTACATCCGTCGGGGCAGAATCATTTCCGTGGCACCCCTGAAAGGCGAGCACGCGGAAGCGATAGAGGCCGAGGCTCTCGAGACCTCCGACATTGTCAATGTTCCCCTGGCCAGGGTGAAATTTCCCAAAGGGGCTTTGGTCGGGGCTGTCATAAGGGGAGATGAAATCATCATCCCCCGGGGTGACAGCGTCATCAAGCCCGGCGACCGCCTGATCATTCTCACGGTGCAAAAGGTGTTGCCGAAGCTGGAAAAGCTCCTCACTGTGAAGCTGGACTACTTCTGATGAATTTCCGGCATGTGTTTCGCCTCATCGGGCTTCTCGTCTTCTTTCTGGGACTCTCCATGGCCCTTCCTGTCCTTGTTTCATTGCTCCACAAGGACGGCAGCACCTGGGCTCTCGGCTACTCCATGACCTTTGCCTGCAGTGTCGGGCTGCTCATGTTTGTCGCCGCCCGCGGTGGAGAGGCCACTCATCTGAGCCACCGCGACGGAGTCGCCGTCGTCACCTTCGGCTGGCTTGCCGCAGGGGCTGTGGGAGCCATCCCCTTCATTCTCTCCGGCTCCATTGCCCACTTCACCGACGCCTACTTCGAGTCCCTTTCAGGTTTTACCACCACCGGGGCTTCCATCCTGAGCGATATCGAGGAACTGCCTCCCGCCCTACTCCTCTGGAGAAGCATTACCCAGTGGCTCGGGGGAATGGGTATCATAGTCCTTTCCATCGCCATCCTCCCTTTTCTCGGCATCGGCGGAATGCAGCTTTACAAGGCCGAGATCCCGAGTCCGGTTGTGGACAAGCTCAAGCCGAGGATTTCCGACACGGCCAAAACACTCTGGAAGGTGTACATCCTCATCTCCGCCATGGAGATAGCCCTTCTCGCCGCAGGAGGGATGCCTCTCTTCGATGCGGTCTGCCACACATTCTGTACCATGCCGACAGGCGGATTTTCACCGAAGAACGCTAGCATCGCCCACTACAACAGCCCTTACTTCGACGCGGTCATCACTGTCTTCATGCTCCTCGCCGGGATCAATTTCTCGCTTCACCACAGGCTTCTCAACGGCGAGGGGAGAATCTTCGGCAGAGACCCCGAATGCCGCCTGTTCGTATCGCTGGTCGCGATATTCATCCTTCTCGTCACATACGATCTTTACGGCACCGTGTATGACTCCCTGGCAGGAGCCTTCCGCTACGCCTCCTTCCAGGTCAGCTCGATCATGACCACCACCGGCTTCATCACTGCCGACTACGACCGGTGGCCTTACCTTTCCCGCAGTCTCCTGATTCTGTGCATGTTCCTGGGGGGAATGGCCGGGTCTACAGGCGGGGGAATAAAAACCATGAGGGTCATGCTTCTTGCAAAACATGCCTACCACGAAATCTTCAGGATCATACACCCCCATGCCGTCACCACGGTCAAGCTTGGAGGCAAACCCGTGTCAGGAGACATCCTGGGCAGCGTGTGGGGATTCTTCGTTCTTTACCTGGGCATCTTCGTGATCTCCGCCCTGATCATGGCGGCTCTCGGCCTCGATCTCATTTCCGCCTTTTCCTCGGTGGCCGCCTGCATTTTCAACGTCGGCCCCGGCCTGGGATCGGTCGGCCCTTCGCAGAACTATTTGCACATCCCATTTGTCGGGAAATGGGTCCTCATTTTCTGCATGCTCCTGGGCCGCCTCGAGATCTACACCGTCATCGTCATTCTCATGCCTGAATACTGGCGCAAGTGACCGGCCTTTCTGGTGACAAGTCCCTTCCCCCACCACAAAGCTGAAGCTGTGCGAGAAGGCATTGGAAAACTTTTCCTCGTGAGTATACAGGCACATTCAGCGCAAGAAAAAGGCCAAGCTCTAGTCAGGCAAGTCTTTCAATCGTATTTCAAATCCGTCCGCTTTACCGGGTGGATATTATGCCTCCCACCAGAGATTGGACAGATCCATTTCCACCTCCGGGAAGAGTTCTGCCCTTACCTTTTCATTTCCTTCATGTACACCTGCCAGCATGAAACTTCCCGATTGGAACCGGTATGTCTCCAGGGTCTTGTGTATTGGATCGATTAGCCACAAATGAGGGATTTTCTGTTGGGCATAAACACGCATTTTTTTCACTCTGTCGGTTCTTATGGTGCCTGGAGAGATAACTTCGCAGATCCAGTCAGGGCTCACCGATATCCAGTTGTGTTCTTCCGAGGCCGGAAGCCGCTCCCTTTTCCACCCTGCCAGGTCCGGAACCAGGATGTCTTCTCCGAGCCCGATTTCCGGCTCGATAAGAATAATCCAGCCCCCAGGTCCACCGTTGGCAGGTTCCAGAATGGCGACGGAGCTTGACTTAATGGAAAAGGAGGGATAGACTTTTTTTGATTGATCGGGGCGTGGGAGCTGATTCGAAATCTCTCTTCAGCGCGACTTCGATCTACTCGGCTTTCTTATTCATCTACATCTCCCCGAAGGTCTTCAGCTCAGCAGATAAAGAACCCCGATCCGGCTTGAATCGGTTCTTCTTTTCCATTTCAGACCATGGTTTGAAACTTTTGTTTTAGGCTTTGCGCCTCAATTGTGGGGCGAAAGATTGCAGCCGGGAAAAGCAGACCCGGTTGCATCCGGCTCTGCCGGGGAAAGGAGGGTTTGACATGTACATGAAACAGTCGGATCTTCTGAAAGGGTTGAGCAGGGACTTCCTGAAGCAGGTCATGGAGGTCGCGGAGAAGGAAACGCACAAGGGCGGCTATCTACTGTTCAAGGAAGGCGACAGAGCCAAGCACCTTTACATTTTGCTCAAGGGCCGTGTGAGCATCACCATAGGCGACAGAGCGCACACGGTTTACACGGTGGACCATCCGGGAGAGGTTTTCGGATGGTCCAGTCTCGTGGGACGAAAGGGGTATTCGGCCGCAGCGGAATGCCGGGAACCGACCAGACTTCTCAAGATCAACATAAACAAACTTGAGGCACTCTTTGAAAAGGACCGGGCAAGCGAAGTCACTTTCTTCAGACAGCTCGCGGCCGGATTGGGAGCCCGGCTCATTCAGAGCTACAGGATGATCTCGGAAAAAGCGCAAGCGGACCTGTCCCTCTCCTACGGCACAGGCCAAGTCCAGGAATCCACGATTACCGTCTCGTAGGCACGGCCCGAGCAAAGGGCATGGAAGGCAGGGGGCCAATAACTCTGCCTTCCTGTTGTGGAGCGCTGCAGAAAGGATTCCCAAAAACTCTTCACCGTGGAAATCAACCTCCCCTCACCCAAGTCCTCTCCTTCCGAAGGGTTGGAAGGAGACTTTTTTATGCGCAGGGGTGTCCGAGATCTCGTCATGAGCGCTTACGAGCCCACCACTCTTGATGAATATCGTCTGCATGTGTAGCCCTTGATGGGGTATTGACTGTATTTAGCCTCTCCTAAGCATGTAATTCCGGTATCTTCCCGTACCCGGAAGGAAAATTTTTCTTCCTTGCAGTTCGAGACCGCATATGATAACTTCAATTAGAAGCGTCGCCACGGGTTGCGTGGAAACCTTTTTTGCGTATCGTAATTCAAGACCCAAACATTTCCATTGTAATTGCGAATCGACGAATTAGCTTATCTGTGTAACTCACCTGCTTAACCCTCGGGATCATTTCTCTTAATGAACCTCAGGCAGAACTTGGGACCTCGCGGAATTTGTTCTTCTGTGTAATGCCTTGCTAATTCCCTTGCCGGGCGCAGGGTGGCGTAGGGATGCGTTTGGGGCACATCGCGTTGTCTGCGAAAGGAATTCATAACAGGGCCGTGCCGTCTCCCCCGTGTAATATGAGGGCCCGGTATCGGTCGTAGATTCGATCCGTGCTTGGATCAGGAGGATGTATTGATGAAGAACGAGGAGGGTTTGTGCGCCATGTGTAATGTGCGGGGAGTGTGCGGAAAAGGAATCGATCGGTCAAACCCGGCGGTGGTATACAAAAATTCTGTGGATAAACTGACTTCAACGGTCAGTTGGCCCACGATTGCAGGAAAATACTGCTATTTCTGTGACAAGAAACACCAGGGATTAATCAAGCACTAGCCATTTTGTCCTTGACATAATAATGTAAAGGGTAATACTGCTTTCTATGTCTTAATTCGGTTTTGGTCGTTATCCCCAGAGCCTGCATAGAGGGCCTGGGGTTTTTTTATTGTGGAGTGAAGAAAGGAGACAGGTCAGGCACAGGCAAACATCACGACAAGGAGGAACGCCATGGGAAACCAAAATCAGCACAAGGCCAAGAAGCGGCACAAAGAGCTTGACCGCCTTCGCAAGGCAAAGGAGAAAATGGCCAAGCGGCAGGGCAAAAAAGATAAAAAAGAGGGTCAGGAATTTGATCCTGACCCTAACCAGAACAAGGAGCATGAATGAATTTCGAGTCTTTTCACTTACACCCTCATATTGAAGCCGGCATCAGAGCATTACGTTTCAACGTACCGACGCCTATTCAAGTTCAATCCATTCCACCCATTCTCAAGGGCCGGGACCTCATAGGGCTGGCCCAGACAGGCACAGGCAAGACAGCGGCTTTTGTACTTCCTATCCTGCAGAGATTGGTTGCGGGGCCGCGGAAACCCGTCCGTGCTCTGATCATTGCGCCTACGCGGGAACTGGCGGAGCAGATACACGAGGCTGCCGGCGAACTGGGCCGGTTTACCCGGACAAGAAGCGCCACCATCTACGGCGGCGTAAACAAGAGCCCTCAGATCAGGAAACTCCGCGAGGGAGCTGAAATCGTCGTGGCTTGCCCCGGACGGCTGATCGATCTTATGGACCAGGGGGCTGTAAATCTGTCCCAGGTGGAGGTGCTCGTGCTGGACGAGGCGGACCGGATGTTCGACATGGGTTTTCTGCCGGACGTTCGCAAGATCATCAGACGAGTCCCTGCTCAGCGTCAGACGCTTCTTTTCTCGGCAACCATGCCGGACGACATCCGCAAGCTGGGGAAAGAAATCCTTAAGGACCCGGTCACGGTCCAGATCGGCGAGACCGTGCCGGTCTCGACTGTGTCTCACGCCGTGTATCCCGTGGAGCAGCATCTTAAGACGGCTCTCCTGATGAAACTGCTTCACGGCACAAAGACGGAATCCGTCCTCATTTTCACGCGCACAAAACACCGGGCCACCCGCCTGTCAACACAGATTGAACGGGCCGGTTTCGCCGCCACGTCACTCCAGGGAAACCTCACGCAACAGAATCGGCAGAAAGCGCTCGGCGGTTTTCGTAAAGGCACCTACCGGATACTTGTCGCTACCGACATTGCCGCCCGCGGCATTGATGTCTCGGGGATATCGCACGTGATCAACTACGACATGCCCGACACCGTTGACGCTTATACTCACCGCATCGGCCGCACCGGCCGAGCTGCCAGGACCGGAGAAGCGTTCTCCTTTGTGACACGGGATGAGAGCGCGTTCTTGTGGGACATCGAAAGCGTTATCGGTGAAAAACTGGAAACAAGGATTCTGAAGGACTTCGATTACAGCGCGCCCGCTCCGCCAGCTAAAAGCGCTTTCAGGAGTTCGCCCTATTCTGAAGGTCGCAACAATCTCGCGAAGCCGGCCGGGCAGAGGGTTGTTCAAAAGCCCGGAGCTTCCTCCCCTGGGGCGCGCTCAGTCTCAGAGTTTTCCGGCGGATCAAGGCATCATTTCCAGGGTGCGCTCCCCTATCGTTCGCCCAGACCCAAGCTAAATCGGACTCGTCATGCGGGGTGATTTCAAGAACCGGAAGATGGGGTTGAAAATATTTCTTGACATAGAGAAACGCGAAGGCCAGATTAATAACACTATGAAGGCTCACCTTTCTAGGTCGGGCCGGTTTCGTTCTGAGGGAAAAAACCATTTGTCATGAGTGGCAACCTGAAGTTTGAAACAATGGGAATCTAGAGGAAAGGAGGATGTCACCATGGCCAATGGAACAGTGAAGTGGTTCAATGACAGTAAGGGTTTC
>Ga0068714_10002059_pt1 | contig 26979 bp, 19 predicted proteins | sample MTBNYHSulfiMetaG_FD_62988 | JGI IMG/M metagenome (GOLD analysis project Ga0068714, IMG submission 62988) | Enrichment culture microbial communities from rom New York Harbor, USA that are MTBE-degrading - MTBE-NYH (New York Harbor Sulfidogenic)... | ecosystem: Environmental > Aquatic > Marine >... | reverse complement strand
TCCAGCTTAATCAGCGGGGGGAGGCCGGTCAGGACGGCCCTCAGGTTGCCGTCCGGGTGGAGGGTGATCCTCAAGCCGACTCCAAGGCGGCGGCCACATCCTCCAGCCCGACCTTCTCCAGAGTCTTAGGTTCGGGGAGGCCGTTCTCGTCCCAGCCCCGGGCGGCGTAGTACTCGTCCAGGAGCCTCTCCAGCTCCGCCCGCTTCAGGAGGTGGCCCTGGTTGGGGCCGGTGGGGACCGGCTCGGTAAAGAACCGGGCCGGGGGCAGGTCGTGGGCCCGGCCGAACCCTGGAACCTCCCGGACCGAGAAAGCCCGGGTCAGGTGCCAGACCTTCTCCGAGACCTTCAGGAGCTCCTCCCAACTCATCTTCCGGCCGGTGACCAGGCCGAAGAGGTCCTCGTAGTGGACCACCTCGAAGCCCAGCTCCATGTACTGGAGGCGGCAGATGCCCAAGATGTCGAAGAGGGGCCGGAGGTGCTGGAGCTCGATGACCTTGGCCGCCTGGCCGCCGACCTTGGCCTTGGCCATCCTCTCGCCCTTTCCGCCGGCGGTGATCAGGTCGTGGACGCTGGCCGCCGAGCCGGCCACGTCCTGGCCCAGGGCCCAGGAGCGGTTGTGGTGGGCTCCCACGTCGGCGGTCAGGTAGGAGAGCATCATCCCCGGGGCGTTGCGGCACTCGTAGCCGGACCACTCCAACCCCTTGACCTGGATGGCGAAGCCGGCCGAGCCGCGGCCGATCCTCTCCGCGGCAATCTTGACCCCCTCGGCCAGGAGGTCGCCCAACCCCTCCCGCCGGGCCATGAGGTCGAAGAGAAAGGCGGCCGAGCTTAAGCTGCCGAAGGCGATCTTCCGGCCCAGGTCCTTCTCGGTGATGAGCCCCTTCTCGAAGCACTCCATGGCGAAGGAGGCCACCGCCCCGGCCGAGATGGTGTCCAGGCCGAGCTGGTCGCAGAGAAAGTTGGCGTAGCCCACCTCCTCGATGGTTTTTAGCTCCAGGTTGCCGCCTAAAAGAGCGATGGACTCGTACTCCGGCCCCTCGACAAAAGCCTCCCCCAGGGAGGTCCGGGTATGGCCGTACTTGCCGCAGGGGGTGGGGCAGCAGAAGCAGCCCTTGTCGGTGAGCTTAAGCCTCTCGACCACCGCCCGGCCGTTGATGGCCCGGTGGCCGGGGAAGAAGGAGGTCTGGAAGTTGCGGGTGGGGAAGGCCCCCACCTGGTTGACCCAGTCGGTGATCCCGGCCGTTCCCTCCGGAGTCCAGCCCTTGAAACCGGGCTTGGCCTTGATCTTGGCGTAGGCCACCTTGGCCTTGGCGTAAAGGCCCTTGAGATCGTGGACCTGAAGGCTGCCGGTGCCCCGGACGGCCAGGGCCTTGAGGTTCTTGGAGCCCAGGACCGCCCCCAGCCCGCAGCGCCCGGCCTGGCGGCCGAAGTCGTGGGAGAGGCAGGCGAAGCGGACCTTCCTCTCCCCGGCCGGGCCGATGGTCAGGAGCTCGAACTCCCGGCCCAGGTCGTCTTTGAGCCGCTCCTCGGCCTCCAGGGCCCCCATCCCCCACCGGTCCCCGGCCGGCCTGAGCTCCACCTTGCCGTCGTCGATGACCAGGAGGGAGGGTTCGGCGGCCCGGCCGGTGAGGATGACGAGGTCGAAGCCGGCGTACTTCAGGGCCGGGCCGAAGTGCCCGCCCATATTGGCGTCGGCGTAGCCGCCGTTGACCGGGGACTTGGCCCCGAAGTGGGTCTTGCCCGAGGCCGGCAGGAGATGGCCGGAGAGGGGGCCGGTGGCGATGATCAGGAGGTTCTCCGGGCCCAGGGGGTCGGCTCCGGAGGGGAGCTCGTCCCAGAGGAGCTTGGCCACGAAGCCCCGGCCGCCGATGTAGTCCCTGACCAGCTCCTCCGGCAGGGGCTGGACCTGGGCCCGGCCCTTGCTCAGGTCGAAGCGGAGGAGTTTCCCGGCGTAGCCTTTCACTGGCCCATCTCCTTAAGCGGTCCCTCCCGCCAGGAGAAGACGTCCCGGGGGCAGATCTCGACACAGGCCCCGCAGAGGGTGCACTTGATTGCCGGCTCGTCCTCCCGGGGGAGGGTGATGACCCCGTGGGGGCACTCCGCCACGCAGGTCCCGCAGGAGGTGCACTCCTCCGGGTCCACCAGCCAGACTCCCTCCTCCCGGGTGATGGCCTCAACCGGGCAGACTTCGGCACAGCGGCCGCACTGGTCGCAGAGCTGGACCCGGTAGCGGCCCGGGGCGGGGAAGAGGGCCTGGATCTTAAGGGCCGCCTTGGCCGGGGTCATCTCCCCGAAGTTCTCCAGGCCGCAGGCGAGTAAGCAGGCCCGGCAGCCGGAGCAGAGGTTGTGGTCGGCGAACAGCTCCACTTAAATTTATCCTTTTCTTTGAGCCACGAAACGTTTCAGATCGGCCTCCAGCCCGGGGTCGATGTCCGGCTTCCGGTAAGCCGCCAGCCTGGCCTCCAGAACCTTGGCGGCGTTCTCCTCCGGCCGGGGCCGGCCGGCCTGGGTCCACTGGCCGGGGGTGGTCCGGTTGAAGACCTTGGGCAGGAAGAACTCGGTCCGGCAGAGCTTGAAGGTCTTGGGCTGGGTCAGGTAGTGGCCCCCGACCCCCACCTTCTGGATCATCTCCAGGTCGATGGCCTCGGTGGAGAGGTCCAGGGGGCTGACCAGCTTCCTGACCATCCCGCACAGCTCCTCGTCCAGGAGGAACTTCTCGAAGCTCATGGCGATAAAGGAGCCCAGGATCCCGGCCGCGTGGAGGATGAAGTTGGCCCCGCCGCGGACCGCGGTGGTCAGCCCCAGGGTGGACTCCACCCCGGCCTGAAAGTCGGGGAAGGGGGCGTCGGTCAGGGTCCCCCCGGAGCGGGAGGGGAGGTTGTAGAAGCGGGCCAGCTGGATGGTCCCGGAGACCAGGAGGGAGGTCTCCACCGCGCCGATGCACATCCCCCCGGAGCGCATGTCCATGGGGGCCGAGGTGGCCCCGTAGATGAAGGGGTTGCCGGGGTTGACCAGCTGGGTCAGGATCAGGCCGGCCAGGGACTCGGCGTTGTCGAGGGCCAGGACCCCGGCCAGGGTCACCGGGCCGGAGGAGCCGGCCATGGCCGCCGAGGCGCACATGACCGGCAGCCCGGCCCGGGCGTACTCGATCAGCGACCCGGCCATCTCGGCCGAGTAGTGAAGGGGGGACATGACGCTGATGATCGGGAGCATGGGCGGGTTGGCCCGGAGGGGTTCCTCCCCGCCGCAGGCCAGGGCGGCCATCTGGATGGCTTCCCGGGAGGCCCGGCGGTTGGTCTGGGCGCCCATGAAGGGCCGGTCGCAGAGGAGAAGGTTGGAGAGCATCATCTCCAGGTAGGACAGCCCCGGGGCCGCGTCCGAGGGCTCGACCATCAGGTAGCCGTTCATGTCCAGGTGGTCGGAGGTCTGGACCAGCTTGCAGAAGACGTCGTAGTCGGCCATGAGGGCCGGCCGCATCTCCCCCTGGGGGGTGATTATAAAGGGGGCCCCATAGGCCGGGACCAGGGCCATTGAGTCGCCGCCGATCTTGACCCGGCGCTGGGGGTTGCGGCCCTGGAGAAAGAACTCGGCCGGGGCGGTCTCCAGGGCTTGGGAAAGGAGCTTCTCGTCCGGAAAGACCTTGTTGCCCTCGGTCCTGGCCCCGTGCTTCCTGAAGATCTCCACCGCCTCGGGGTCGTGGAGGGCCACCCCCACCCGGCCGAAGATCTCCAGGGTGGAGGTATGGAGCCGGTCCAGCTCCTCCCGGCTGAAGGAATGCATCCGCTCGTACATGGTTTAGCCCCCTAAAATGGCTACCGGTCTTTGATCACTGCAATAACCCACCCTGTATCAGCTTCTCTTAAAAGAAGGGAAGGGGTGGGTGGATTGCCTCGAGGCCGGCCTGTCGCCCCCCGCGATCTTTGACGATGGCCGCCTATAAAATAAGTATCACGACGGCGGTAATTGATAGGTAAGAGTTACAAATTTTAATCGGTCGTAGTTGGAGGGGCGGCCGGCTCCGAAGCCGGCCCTCTCGGCAGCACCGCTCCACCATTTTTGTTATCGGTTAATCCCCTAATGCCCACTAAGGAAGCTCGACCCCTCGGCCACGATCCCCTCCTCGTAGCGGCTGGGGCGGAGCGGGTTGTCCTTATTGTCCATCCGGCCGGTGATCAGGTCGGCGGTCCACTTGCCGGCGATGGGTGAGAGCATCACCCCGGCCCAGTAGCCGCAGTTGATAAAGAGGCCCGGGACCTCCTTGACCGGCCCGATCAGGGGCTGGTTGTCCGGGGTGTAGACGTACTGGCCGGCGGTGACGCTGACGTCCTGCTTTTTGAGCCTCTCGGCCACCTCCAGCCAGAAGGGGGTCAGGCGGCTGGTCTTGTCCAGGACGATGGCCGGGAAGTCCCAGTCGCCCAGGGGGTTCTCCATGGGCTCGGTGACCGGCTCGTCCGGATCGACCCAGCCCAGGAGGGCCCCGCCGGCCTCGGGCCGCCAGTAGGAGCCGTTGACCAGGTCCACGGTAAAGGGGGCCCAGTCCGGGACCGCGGCCTGGTTGCCGACAAAGACCTTCTGCCGCCGGACCGGCTCCAGGGGGAGCTTGACCCCGGCCATCTCCCCGATCTTGCCGGCAAAGGGCCCGGCCGCGTTGACCACGGTCCGGGTGGAGATGGTCCCCCGGTCGGTGACCACCCCGGAGATACCCCGGGAATCGGTCAGGAGCCTGGTCACCCTGGTCTGGACAAAGAACCTGGCCGTGGAAGCCTTGGCGAAACCCTGGGTCAGCTCGTGGCAGGAGAGCCAGCCGTCCCGGTTACGGAAGGTGGCCCCGACCACGCTCTCGGAGATAAAGGGAAACTTCTGGTGGACCTGGGCCCGGTCTAAAAAGACCGAATCGGTCACCCCCAAGCGGTGGTGCTCCTCCACCGTGGCCTTGAGGTCGTTTAAGGAGGACTCGTCGTCGGTCATGAAGAGGTAGCCCTGCTGGCGAAGGTTGATATCGTGGTCCGGCCGGCCGATGAACTCCCCGAAGTGCTCGAAGATCTCGATGGACTCCTTGGCTACCCGGGCCATGGCCGGCTCGGTGAACTGGGCCCGGAAGCACTCGGCCGAGGCGGCCGTGGTCAGGGTGGAGAGCCCCTCGCGCATCTCCAGGAGGATGGTCTTCAACCCGGCCTTGGAGAGCCAGAAGGCGGTGGCCACCCCCACCACCCCGCCGCCGATCACCACCGCGTCGGCGGTCCGGTCCTTGGTCTCGGGAACGTAGATCTGACGCATTTGCCACACCTCTGTTGGAGTTTAACGCTCAGTGAAACCGGCTAATGATCGTTAGGCGACCAAACCATGATAAACCTCGCAGCTTGCCCAGGCCAAGCCCTTGCCGGAAGGGTTTTGGGGTTAGTTAAAATTGGCCGGACCAGTTACCCAGTTGATAACTCACTTAGCAAATATTTGAGTTGACAGTCAAGCCGAAAAAACCGGATACTTAACCCCGATATTTCGCTGGCCGGGACCAAACCGAAATGAGAAAGAATTGAGCCGACCTATGTTCAAGAAGATCAACCGGGCCACCTCCTCGGAGGTTATCGTCGAGCAGATTCTCAACGAAGCCTCCAGCGGGAGGCTCAAGCCCGGAGCCAAGCTGCCCCCGGAGAGGGAGATGGCCGAGATGTTCGGGGTCTGCCGGGCCTCGGTCCGGGAGGCCACCCGGGCCCTGACCCTGATGGGCTACCTGGAGGTCTATCAGGGCAAGGGGGCCTTTCTGAAGGCCGAGCCTCCCGGGGACGGCCGGGCGGCCGACCGGCTGGGCCGGGCCTTAGCCGCAGTGGACTCCCTGGACCTGATCGACATCCGCAACCTCTTGGAGTGCAAGGCCGCGGCCCTGGCCGCTGAGCGGGCCGATCCGGAACAGTTGGAGGCGATCCAGGAGGCGGTCGGGATAATGGCCGAGGATCGGGACCGGGAGGCCGGGTTCTACCGGGCCGACCTGGACTTCCACCAGGCCCTGGCCCAGGCCTCCAACAACCAGATCCTGATCGAGATCATGAGCCTTTTGAGGGAGAAGATAGTCCAGGACCGGGACCGGTTTCTGGGTTTCGAGGCCGGCGACCGGGGTGAGTGCCTGGCCACGGCCAGGGAGGTCCTGGAGGCGGTCAGGGCCGGGGAGGGGGAGGAGGCGGCCAGGCGGATGGACCTCCACCTTAAAACGGTGGTCTGGGAAGTGGAGAGGGTGGTCAAGGGGTAGCCCGGATATTCCATGAGGCAATCTACTGCGAGGACCATCTCCTGGCTGCGCCGCTTGAATTGGTCATTTTGGTCCTCGACATACCTTTCAAGTATGCCTCCGGGCCAAGATACCGAAATGCTGCGCGCCTGGCCGACGGATCGGGCCCCCTCGCCTGAAACACTCATGAAATATTCAGGCAGGGGCCCTGCAGTTATCCGCGCCACCCTTCCATGATCTTGAACCTGGTTTTTTTAGACGGCTTCTACAACCCCCACTAAGGGAGAAGGGGAGGCGATGATCCCGGAAAGGATGAAGGCGGTCCTGCTGACCGGGTTTGGGGGGCCGGAGAAGCTGGAGTACCGGACCGATGTTCCGGTTCCCCGGCCGGGTCCGGGCGAGGTCTTGATCAAGGTCGGGGCGGCCGGGGTCAACAACACCGACATCTGGACCAGGGAGGGGGCCTACGGCCGGGCCGACGACCCGGGGGCCGTCTCCGGCTGGCGGCAAGAGCCCATGGAGTTCCCCCGGATCCAGGGGGCGGACATCTGCGGGACGGTGGCGGCGGCCGGATCGGGGGCGAACGAGAGCCTTGTCGGGCGAAGGGTCCTGGTGGACTTTGTCCTCTACGCCGGTCCGGGCGAGGGGCTGCTGCAAGCCGGGATCATCGGCAGCGAGCGGGACGGGGGATTCGCCGAGTACGTGGCGGTCCCGGCCGAAAACACCCACCCAATTCAAAGCGGGCTGACCGATGCCGAGCTGGCCTCCTTTCCGGTGGCCTACGTGACCGCGGAGAGGATGCTCAACCGGGCCGGGCTGGAGAAGGGGGAGACCATCCTCATCACCGGGGCCACGGGCGGGGTGGGCTCGGCCCTGGTTCAGCTGGCGGGAAGGCGGGGGGCGCGGGTCATCGCCCTGGCCGGGGCCGGCAAGGAGGAGCCCCTTAGGGATCTTGGCGCCACGGTGGTCACCAGGCAGGGGGAGGGCTTGGCGGCCAGGATCAGGGAGGCGGCCGGGGGACGGCCCATCGACCTGGCGGCCGACGTGGTCGGCGGGAAATTCTTCATGACCCTCCTCGACCTGGTTAAACCCGGGGGGCGGCTGGTCACGGCCGGGGCCATCGCCGGGCCGGTGGTGGAGCTGGATCTGAGAAGGGTCTACCTCAACCACCTGACCATCATCGGCTCGACCATGGGCGCGGCCAAGGAGTTCAGGGTCATTTTGAGCTGCATCCAGGTGGGGAAGATCAAGCCGCTCCTGGCCCGGACCTACCCCTTGTCCAAGATCCGGGAGGCCCAGGAGGACTTCAAGAAAAAGGGGTTCTTCGGAAAGCTGGTTCTCGTGCCGGATTGAGCCGCGAAGTGGTTTCAAAACTTCCCCTCGGGCCCGATCTCTGCGTCAGGCTTGAAGCGCAATCCTCGAAATATTTCCATATATTACTCCGGTTGCGCTTCTTCGCCTTCCTTGACCTCGAACCCGATTGAAAGTTTTGAAACCACTTCGAGGAGACTGGTTTAGATTGCCGGGGCGACTCCGGCTCCTCATGGGGAATATTGGGTTACGCTTCGCTAACCCAACCTATAACTACGTCTTGGAATCATGGTGGTCTCCGGGTGTGACCCTGAGACCACTTTGCATGTAATTACATTTAGATATGTTGAGGCGTGGGCCGGGTTGGGCCGGGCGGCCGGGTGGCCTCAGATCCCCAGCTCCTCCCGGGCGAAGCGGATGGATTCGACCACGGCCTGGTACTCCCGCTGCCTGGCCTCGTTCATATCATCAGTTCCAGGGTCGAACTCCACCTCCAGGTTGAGCCGGTCCATGGTGGTCTCTTTGCGGATGATCTCATAGGCCCGGCGCATGTCCACGTCGCCGGTCCCGGTGGCCACCCCGGTGATCCGGCAGCCGTAGGGCTCCAGCTCGATCCGGTGGTCGGAGAAGTGGTTGCAGAAGGCCCGGGGGGCCAGCTTGGCGATGGCCTCCATGGGGTCCTCGCCGACCATGAGGGAGTTGTTGGTGTCCACGCAGACCCCCACAAAGGGGTGGGCCACCTGGTCGGCCACCCAGAGGACCTCGTCGGAGAAGGCCTCGGTGTGGTTCTCCACGGCCAGGCGGACCCCGGCTGCTTCAGCCAGGGGGGCGGCTTTCTTAAGCTTGGCCACCAGCTCCTTGAGCTGGCTCATGACCTGGGGGTGGAAGCGGCTGCCGCAGATGGGCCGGGGCCGGTGGATATCCATGGAGACCTTGCCGATGTCCGAGCCGATGGCCCGGGCGATGGCGATCCCCTCCTCGAGGGTGTTCTGGAGGCGGAGATCGTACTCCGCGCTGTTCAGGGAGAAGTTGTACTCCAGGTAGAGCCCCCGCTCTTTGGCCGCCTCCTTGACCCGGGCCAGGTGGGCCAGGTCGGTGGAGCCCAGGTCCACCGCGGTCAGGTGGAGGCCGTCCAGGCCCAGGGCCACGGCCTCGTCCATGAGCCCGAAGATGTCCCAGACCGGGTCCCAGGCCAGGTCGAAGCCGCCCCAGTTCTGGCCCATGCCGTGGAGATGGAAGGAGTAGGTGTGGAGTCCCAGAAGCATGACCCTATCCCCCTGCTTATAGGTTCGCGGCCCGGTTCCCCAGGAGCCTGATACCCATGATCCCAGGCCCGGCCGGCTCAGGTCAAGCGGTTCAGGATCTAAGCCTCTTCCCCTCCGGGTCGTGGGGGGGCTTGAGATGGACCCGGGCCGGGACCATCCGTCCCTCCACGTCGATCTCGTAGCGGCCGGAGAGGATCCAGCCCTCGTCGATCCCCTCGGGGTTGGTCAGGTAGCCCATGCCCAGGGACCGGCCCAGGAGGTGGCCGTAAGCCCCGTGGGTGTTGGCGCTGACCAGCTCCCCGTTCCTGAAGATGGGCTCGTCGTGGTAAAGGAGCGGCTCCGGGTCCTCCAGGCTGAAGAGGACCAGCTTTCTTTTCAGCCCTTCCTCCTGCTTGGCCAGGAGCGCCTCCCGGCCGATGAAATCCACCTTGTCCAGCTTGACCGCGAAGCCCAACCCGGCCTGGAAGGGGTCGTGGTCCGGGCCGATGTCCGAGCCCCAGTGCTTGTAGCCCTTCTCCAGCCGCAGCGAGTCCAGGGCGTGAAGCCCGACCGGCTTGAGATCGAGCTCCTTCCCGGCCTCAAAGAGGGCCTCGAAGACGCTTAAGGAGAACTCGGTGGGGATGTAGAGCTCCCAGCCCAGCTCACCCACGTAGGACATCCTCAAGGCCAAGGGCCGGGCGTAGGCCAGGTCGATGACCCGGGCGGTGGTGTAGGGGAAGGCCTGGTTGGACAGGTCGGCCGGGGTCAGCTTGGCCAGCAGCTCCCGGGAGCGGGGGCCCATCACCCCCAGCATGGAGTAGCCGGAGGAGAGGTTGGTCAGCCAGGCCCGGGCCCCGGCCGGGATGTGGCTCCTGATCCAGTCGAAGTCCCGGGTCTCGTTGGCCCCGGCGGTGACGATGAAGAAAAGGTCCTCCTCCAGCCTGGTCACGGTCAGGTCGGCCTCGATCCCGCCGCGCTGGTTGAGCAGCTGGGTGTAGACCACCTGGCCCTTGGGCACGGCCACGTCGTTGGCGCAGATGCGTTGGAGGACCTGCTCCGAGTCCGGGCCCTGGAGGAGGAAGACGGCCATGGAGGTCAGATCGTAGACCCCCACCCCCTCCCGGACGGCCATGTGCTCCGCGGCCGAGTAATCGAACCAGTTCTGCCGGCCCCAGGAGTAGCCGTAAGAAGCCTCCATCCCCGGCGGGGCGAACCAGTTGGCCCGCTCCCAACCGGCCACCACCCCGAAGCAGGCCCCCATCCCGGCCAGCCGGTCGTGGAAGGGCGAGCGCCTGACCCCCCGGGAGGTGACCGGCTGCTTGAAGGGCCAGTGATGGGCGTAGAGGTTGCCCACCGCCTCGGTAATCCGGTCGTGGAGATAGCGGGCGTTGACCTGCCAGGGGAAGAAGCGGCGGATGTCCACGTCCCAGAGGTCCTCGGTGGGGTGGCCCTGGTCGATCCACTCGGCCACGGCCTTGCCGGCCCCACCGGCCGAGGCGATCCCCACCGAGTTCATCCCCGCGGCCACGAAGTAGTTCCGGAGCCCCGGGGCCTGGCCCAGGATGTAGGCCGTGTCCGGGGTAAAGGACTCGGGGACCGAGGTCAGGTGCCTGACCTCGGCCGTGGCCAGGGCCGGGCAGCGCTGGATGGCGTTGTCCATGAAGATGGAGAACTGGTCCCAGTCCTCGTTGAGCTCGGTGAACTGGAACTCCTCGGGGATGCCCCTCATCCCCCAGGGCTTGGCCCGGGGCTCGAAGCCGCCCATCATCAGCCCGCCCACCTCCTCCCGGAAGTAGACGTAGCCGTCCATGTCCCGCAGCGAGGGCATGCCCTTGGAGACCCCCTCAATGGGCTTGGTGACGATGTGCATGTGCTCGGCGGCGAAAAGGGGGATGGAGAGCCCGCTCTTCAGCCCCAGCTCCCGGGCCCACATTCCCCCGCAGTTGACCACGTACTCGCAGGCGATCCGGCCCTGGTCGGTCTCCACCCCGGTCACGGTCCCGTTCTTCAGCTCCACCCCGGTGACCTTGACCCCCTCCAGGACCCGGGCCCCGTTCTGCCTGGCCCCCTTGGCCAGGGCCTGGGCCGTGTCCACCGGGTTGGTGGTCCCGTCCTTGGGCATGTAGTAGGTCGCGGTCAGGTCGTCGGTGTGGATCAGGGGCCAGAGCTTCTTGGCCTCCTGGAAGCTGATCTCCTCCATCTCGATCCCGAAGGAGCGGGCCATGGCCCGGCCCCGGTCATACTCCCGCTTCCGGGCCTTGGTCCGGGCCACCAGGATGGAGCCGTTGGCCGTGTAGCCGGTGGCCTGGCCGGTCTCCTCCTCCAAGGCGGCGTAGAGCTTGGTCCCGTACTGGGCCAGGCGGGTCAGGGCCGGGGTGGCCCGGAGCTGGCCCACCAGCCCGGCCGCGGCCCAGGTGGTGCCGCAGGTGAGGACCTTCCTCTCCAGGAGGACCACCTCCTTCCAGCCGAGCTTGGTCAGGTGGTAAGCCACGGAGCAGCCGACGATCCCGCCGCCGATGACGACCACCCGGGCTTGGGTGGGGAAGTCCTTGGCCATTTTAAAGCCTCCTTGGTTCAGGATTTGATCCGTTGGTTCTGGGGGTCGTAGAGGGGAATCGGGACCACCTGGGCCGGGTGGTCCTCCCCGAAGAGGCGGACCTTGAGCCCGGTTCCGGGCCCGGCCAGGTCGGCCTTGATGTAGGCCATGGCCAGGGAGCTTTTCACATAATGGCCGTAGCCGCCGGTGGCCACCCGGCCGACAATCTCGGAGCCCAGGAGGACCGGCTCGCTGCCGATGGCGTCCACGTCGTCGGTCTCCACGGTCAGGCAGGCCAGCCTCTCGGCCGGGCCCTGGTCCATCTGTTTGAGGAGGGCCTCCCGGCCCAGGAAGTCGCCCTTGTCCAGCTTGACGAACCGCATCAGGCCGGCCTCCAGGGGGGTCCGCTCCTTGGTCAGCTCACCGCCCCAGGTGCAGTAGCCCTTCTCCAGCCTGAGCGAGTTCATGGCCCTGAGCCCAAAGTCGGCCAGCCCGAACTCCTTCCCGGCCGCCTTCAAGGCCAGGTAGAGGGCCCGCTGGTGCTCGATCCCGTGGTGGAGCTCGAAGCCCAGCTCGCCGACGAAGTTGAGCCGGGCCGCCCGGACCGGGCTAAAATTAACCCGGATCTCTTGGGAGGTCATGAAGGGGAAGGCCTGGTTAGAAATGTCGGCCTCGGTCAGCTTGGAGAGGAGCTCCCGGGACCTGGGCCCGGCCAGGACCAGGCAGCCGAAAGCGGGGGTCACGTCCTCCACGGAGACCGAGCCGTCCCCGGGGAGGTGCTTCAGGAGCCAGTCCAGGTCGTGGACCGTGGCCGCGGCCGCGGCGATGACCAGGTACTCGTTGGCCTTGAGCCGGGTGATGGTCACGTCGGAGTTGAAGGTCCCCTTCGCGGTCAAAAGCTGGGTGACCTTGACCTCCCCGTCGGCGGCCGGGAGAAGGTTGGGGCTTAAACGATCCAGGAAGGCGGCCGCCCCCGGCCCCCGGACCAGGTACTTGGCGAAGCCGGAGAGATCCTGGAGCCCGACCCGCTCCCGAACGGCCCGGCACTCCTGGCCTACCGGGGAGTGCCAGTTGGTCCGCCTGAAGCTCTGGACGTCCCTGGGCTCGACCCCCTTAGGCGCGAACCAGTTGGGCCGCTCCCAGCCGAAGGTCTGGCCGAAGGAGGCCCCCTCCCGGACCAAAAGGTCGTGGATGGGGATGGTCTTGACCGGCCGTCCGGCCGGACGCTCCTCGGAGGGGTAGCCGATGGCGTACTCCAGGGGGTAGTTCTGCCGGATCTTGGCCAGGGTGTACTCCTTGGAGGCGAAAGGACCGAAGCGGCGGGCGTCGATCTCGGTCAGGTCGATGGAGGACTCGCCCTCCACGATCCACTCGGCCAAAAAGCGGCCCGAGCCGCCGGCCTGGGTGATGCCAAAGGAGAAGCCGGCGATGATGAAGAAGTTCTTGAGCCCCGGGGCCGGGCCGAAGAGGGGGTTGGAGTCCGGGGTGTAGGTGATGGGGCCGTTGGTGATGTGCTTGATTCCCGCCTCCTTCAAGGCCGGGACCCGCTCCACCCCGGCCATGACCCAGTTTTGGATCCGCTCCAGGTCCGGGACCAGCTCGGCCTGGGCATAGTCCCACGGCGGGCCGTCCGGCTTCCAGGGCCGGCCCGGGTTCTCGTAGGGGCCGATGAGAAGGCCGTTCATCTCCTGGCGGAGGTAGTAGGAGGCGTCCGGGTCGCGCAGCAGGGGCAGCTCCGTTCCTAAGGCCACCAGCTCCGGGAGGTCGTCGAAGAGGACGTGCTGGTGCTCCATGGCGATAATGGGCAGGTTCAGGCCGACCATCCGGCCCACGGCCGGGGCCCACAGCCCGGCCGCGTTGACCACGATCTCACAGGTGATGGTTCCCTTCTCGGTGACCACCTCCCACTCGCCGGAGGGCTTGAGGTTGATGGCCTGGACCGGGTTGAAGCGCTGGATCTCGGCCCCCCTGGCCCGGGCCCCCTTGGCCAGGGCCTGGGTGACCCCGCTGGGGTCCACGTGGCCGTCCTCGGGATGGTGGAGGCCTCCCACCAGACCCTCGGTGACGATGAGGGGGTAGAGCTCCTTGATCTCCGCCGGGGTGACCACCCGGGAGGGAACCCCCAGGAGCTTGTCCTTGCCGGCCACGTGCTTGAACTCGGTCAGCCGGTCCGGGCTGTGGGCCAGGCGGACGCTGCCGGTCTTGTGCCAGCCGGTGGGCTGGTCGGTCTCGGCCTCTAACGTCTGGTAGAGCTCCACCCCGTAGGCGTGGATCCTGGTCATGTTGAAGCTGCGGTTGTAGTGGGGGGTGTTGCCGGCCGCCAGCCAGGTGGAGCCCGAGGTCAGCTCGTTCTTCTCCACCAGGACCACGTCCGACCAGCCCAGCCTGGTCAGGTGATAGAGGGTGGAGCAGCCGACGATCCCCCCGCCGATGACCACCACCCGGGCCTGTGTCTTCATGGTGCGCTCCTTGTGCCGACAATTTAAGGTGAGACCCGCCGGCCTGAAAGACCCTCGCCGGCGGTGATGGATAACAGCTTAGCATCATCCGGGGGCGTGGGGACGGTAATTTATCGACGGCTTTTTGACGGCATGAAGCCGTCAATTCGGACAAGGAAAGGCTGGCGACGGTCTGATGAGGTGGTTATGGGAACACCCCAGGGGCCCCCTCACCCTGACCTCTCCCCCGGAGCGGGGGAGAGGGGCCGGAGGGGGAGCCATGAACCCGAGGAGGCTGGTTAAACCAGATTACCGCGCCGTTGCCTGTTCCGGGCTGCCGGGGGTGGAGCCCCATGGGCCATGGCTCCGGGAGACCGGGAACGGTGGATTACGCTTCGCTAACCCACCACGACCGGAACCCGGGCTAGGGTCGTTCAGGGTCCGGTAGAGAGTCTGGGGGTCGATCTTTGGGTTGACTTCAGGAGAGGGGCTTGGTATTAACTAAACAACGTTTAGTTTTGCGGGGGCGAATGGGCCGACCCAAGAACAGCGAGCGGGAGGACGTCCGGGCCCTGATATTGGAGCAGGCCAAGAAGCTGTTCTACGAGCAGGGTTACGGCCGGATCACCATCCGCAAGATCGCCCGGGAGATCGGCTACTCCCCGGCCACGATCTATCTCTACTTCAAGAGCAAGGACGAGATCCTCTACGAGCTCCACAACGAGGGCTTCCGGCTCCTTTACGGTTACAAGATGAAGATGGTCGAGAGCGGTCCGACCAGCGCCCTAGACCGGCTTTATCGCGGCGGCCGGATGTACGTTGATTTCGCCTTGGAGAACCCCGAGTACTACGAGCTCATGTTCAATATGCCGGAACCTCGGGACTTCATGGCCGAGCAGCAGAGAAAGGGAGGCGGGGGATCGGACCGGTTCGGCGATTACGCCATGCGGTCCTATGATTTCCTCAAGGAAAGCATTGGCAACTGCATGGCCGAGGGCTTTTTCCCGGGGGTGGACCTGGACACGGCGGCCTTTGTCTTCTGGTCCTTTGTCCACGGCCTGGTCACCCTGATCATCAGGAAGCGGATACCCTACTCCCAGGCCCCGACCAGGGAACTGGGCTACAAGGCCATCGATTTTTTCATGCGTCTCCAGGCCCCGCCCGAGATCCAGGCCGAAAGGGGTCCCTAAGGGGCCCGGTGCAGGGGTAAAGGGCGGTTTTTTTTAACTTAAAACTAAACAATGTTCAGTTAAGGAGAAGACGATGAAACATCCTAAAAGGCGGGATTTTATCAAGCAGGCCGTTTGGTTGAGCGGCGGCGGGGCCGTGCTCTCCGGGACCGGGCTATGGCCCAGGCCGGGCTGGGCGGCCGGGGTGAGCTTTCTGGAGGAGACCTGCGGACAGGTCGGCTCAAAAGGCAAACGCGTCCTGGTGGCCTATGCCAGCATGCACGGCTCCACCGGAGAGGTGGCCCAGGCCGTGGGCCGGGAATGCTGCGCCCGGGGCGGTTGGGCCGACATTCGCCTGGTGAAGAAGGTCGATGACTTGAAAGGGTATGACGCCGTGATCGTGGGCAGCGCCATCCGGAGCGAGGCCTGGCTGCCCGAGGCGGTCGACTTTGTCCGCGCCCACCGGAAGGAGCTTAAGCAGATGCCGGTGGCCTTCTTTCTGACCTGCCTGACCCTCTCCCAACCGGGCGAAGAGAGGCTCCGCCGGGCCCGGGCCTTCCTGGACCCGGTGCTCAACGAGGTCCAGGAGGTTAAACCCGTGGGCCTTGGCCTCTTCGGCGGCCTCCTGGATTACAGCCGGCTGTCCTTTGGCATGCGGGCGGTCATGAAGTACAAGATGTGGCAAAGAAACGTGGCCGAGGGGGATTACCGGGACTGGAAGGCCATCCGCTCCTGGGCCGGGGATGCGGCCGGCGGACTGATGGGGCCGGAAACGGAAAAAAAGGAGGCGGCCTCATGATTCCCTTGACGGTCAACGGAACCCTTCACCGACTGGACCTGGACCCCGACACCCCGCTTCTCTGGGTCCTCCGGGACCACCTGGGCCTGACCGGGACCTGGCCCGAATATTTCATGTCGTGAAATGTCCGGGTTGGTGAAGGCCGCCGGGGGAGACCGGGAGGGCGGGCGAGGAGGCGAGCCGCGGAATGTCGAGCTCGGTCAGTCCAACGAGCGGAGATAGGCCTTGAGGTTGATCTTTTGGTTGACCAGGCCCAGCTTGGCCCTGATGTTGCGGCGGTGGAAGGCTACAGTGGCCGGCGAGACCCGGAGCAGCTCGGCCATCTCCAGGGTGGTCTTGCCGTGGCGCAGCAGGTCGGCCACCTCCAGCTCGGCCGGGGTCAGCCGGCCGGCCAGGGAGCTGAGCCGGGCGGCCAGGGGCGAGGCGATCTCGCTCAAGTTGGCCAGGGCGATCTGGAGGTAGGTTCTCTGATCCGGCTCCAGCCTGGTCCGGGAGAGCTTCTCCAGATAGGGCAGGGCCAGTTTGTTCAGGCCGGCCAGGATGTCCCTCTCCTGCTGGATCCTCTCCTGCTCGCGGTGGTCCAGGAGGACCTTGAGGGCGGTGTTGACCTCCTGGAGGTGCTGGGCCTGGAGCTGAAGCTTCTCCCCCTGGGCCTTCACCTCCTCCTCGGCCCGCTTCTTTTCGGTCACGTCCTGGACGTGGGAGATGAAGTAGTCCGGCCGGCCCTCCTTGTCCCGGATCAGGGAGGAGGAGAGGATGACCCAGACCAACGACCCGTCCCGGTGGAGGTAGCGCTTCTCCAGCCAGGCAAAGGGCATCTTGCCGGAGAGGATCTCCCGGTCGGTCCTCAGGCTCAGCTCCCGGTCCTCGGGGTGGGTGACGTCCACGAACCTCTTGGTCTTGAGCTCGGCCTCGCTGTAACCCAGCATCCGGCAGACGTAGGGGTTGGCGGCCAGGAAGCGTCCCTCCGGGCTGAAGATGATCATCCCCAGGGCCGGGTCGTCAAAGGCCGACTTGAACCTGGTCTCGCTCTCCAGGAGCACCTCCTCGGCGCGCTTGCGGGCGGTGATGTCCCGGGCGAAGATCCAGACAAGGTCTCGCTCCTTTTCCCTGAAGGGGGCCAGGGACAGCTCCAGGGGCAGCCTCTGCCCGTCCCTGGTCAGGAGGCCGGACTCCCAGGTCCGGGAGGCTGGCCAGGGCCGGCGGGTCCCCTCCCGGGGCCGGTACGGGGCGAGGTGCTCGGGGGGCAGCTCCAGCCCCAGGCGGCTCAAGGGGACCTGGAGGAGCTCCTCTTCCGGGTAGCCGGAGGCCCGGCAGGCGGCCGGGTTGACATAGATGATCCGCTCCCGGTCCTCCACCAGAAGGACAGCCTCCGCGGCGGCCTCCAGGGCTTTGGCGGCGGCATGGGGCGGCAGGGCCGGGGGTCGAGGGCTTCCGGTTCGCGGCGCCTTGGACATCATCTCAACCCGGTTCACCTTCAGGTGTCGGTCGGACCAGGTTAATAGTTCCGGATAACCCGCCGGGCCTTGCCCATCTCGGTCCGCTGGATGGAGCCCGGGGGAGCCAGGGTCAGGACGGCCTTGAAGTTCAGCTCCTCCTTGAGCTTGGCCGCCAGCCTGTTTTTGAGCCCCTCCATCTCCTCGGGCTTCACCCCCGGTCCGTGCTCGACGGTGATGGGCAGCTCCTCGTAGGGCGAGGGGTGGTCCAGGACGATCTGGAACTCGGCCGTGACCTCCGGAACAAAAGCCTCCAGGACCCGGGCCACCCCGTTGGGGAAGACGTTGATCCCCTTGACGTGGAGCATGTCGTCGGAGCGGCCAATGACCCTGAACCTGGGGCCGGTCCGGCCGCAGGCGCAGGGGCCGGTCTCCAGAATCTCCACCAGGTCCGAGGTCCGGTAGCGGACCAGGGGCTGGGCCTCCTTGGCCAGGTGGGTCAGGACCATCTCCCCGACGGTCCCCTCCTCCAGCTCCAGATCGCGGCCGGTGGCCGGGTCGATGAGCTGGAAGAGAAGGGCCCCGGCCCCCAGGAAGTGGAGCTTGTAGTTCTGCTCACAGACCGAGGCGAAGTTGCAGAGCACGTCCGAGACGCCGTAGTTGGCGTTCATGGCCCTCATCCCCCAGGTCTCCTCGATCCGCCGCCGGTAGGCCGGGTCGTCCAACCCCGGCTCGCCGCCGAAGAGGCCCAGGGTGAGCCCCAGCTCGGCCGGCTCGATCCCCAGCTCCTCCCGGACCACCCCCTCCAGGTACTTGGGGTAGGAGGGGGTGGAGGAGAGGGCGTTTATCCCGGCCTCCTGGATGACCCGGACCAGCTGGCGGGAGGAGCCCACCCCAAAGGGGAAGACCGCCGCCCCGGTGGTCTCCAGGTTGGCGTGGTCGGTGAAGCCGCCCATCCAGAGCTGGTAGTTGAGGCAGTGGATGACCCGGTGACGGGGCCTCAACCCCGCGGCCCAGAAGGACCTGGCCCCGCAGTCGTGGGTCAGGGCCAGGTCGGCCCTGGTCAGGGCGGTGTAGACGAACCGGCCGGTGGCCCCGGAGGTCCGGTGAACCCGGTTGACCTTGTCCGGGGGGCAGGCCAGGAAGTCGCCGTAGGGGGGCTGGCGCTCCTGGGACTCCCTCAGCTCGGCCTTGGTGGTGAAGGGCAGGCCGGCCAGGTCCCGGACCTCCTTGATACCCTTGAGGCCCCCCCGGACCTTGGCCCACTTGGCCCGGTACATCGAGCTATGGGCGGCCACGTAGTCGAGCTGGGCCAGCAATCTCTCCCGCTCCAGCCGGGCCAGGTCGCCGGCCGGTAAAGACTCCATCTCCTCGTTCCAGATGGTCTTGTCCATGGCGATCTACTTCTTTCTCATTCGCTCAATCTTCCGGGAGACGAACTCCTCCTGGTTCTGGGAGGAGACGCACAGGAGGAGGTGCCCGGCCTCCAGCTCCAGGGTCTGCTCAAAGTCGGCGTCCAAGCCCTGGTCGATGGCGATCCGGGAGAGCTTGAGGGCCAGGGCCGACCGCTCGGCCAGCTGGCCGGCCAGGCCCAAGGCCTCCTCCTCCAGGTCCTTATCGGCCACCACCCGGTTGGCCAGGCCGATCCGCTCGGCCTCGGCCGCCTCCACGAAGCGGCCGGTGAAAATCAGCTCCTTGGCTTTGCCTAAGCCCACCAACTGGGTCAGGAGCTTGGTCCCGGCGGTGGTCACGGTCAGCCCCACCCCGGTCTCGGGGAAGCCGAAGACGGCGCTCTCCCCCACCAGGCGGAGGTCGCAGCTCATGGCGAACTCGCATCCCCCGCCCAGGGCGTAGCCCTTGACCGCGGCGATGAGGGGCTTGCCCAGTCTTAAGATCACCCGCTGGACGTCCTGGAGCCGCTCGGTCTCCTCCAGCCAGGTGGCGGCGTCCTTGCCGGCCGCGGTCTCCTTGAGATCCTCCCCGGCGCAGAAGGCCCGTCCGGCCCCGGTCAAAATGACCGCCCGGACCTCCTTGTCCTCCCGGGCCCGGTCCAACCCGGCCATCAGCCCCCTGAGGAGGTGGACGTTGATGGCGTTGAGGCGCTCCGGCCGGTTGAGGGTGATCAGAGCCGTGGTTCCTTGCCGCTGGTAGACAACCTCCTGGGACATGGCCGAACCTCCACTGGAAATTAGTGGTTTTAGAGCATATCAGGGACCCGGCAAAGAAACAAAAATCGTCCCAACGGCCGGAAGGTCTATCTCGGGTTAACCTTGGCGACCTTGCCCGGGACCAGCCTGACCTTGCGGGGGGCGGCCCACCAGACGGCCAGGCAGCCCAGGACCGAGGTCAGCCCGGCCACGATAAAGGCGGCCAGGTAGTCTCCGAAGAGCTCGAACAGCCGGCCGCCCAGCCAGGGGCCCAGGGCCGCCCCCAGGGCAAAGGCGAACCAGACCAGGCCGATGGTCGTGCCGGCCCGGGGGCCCTGGAAGATGTCGGTCACCACCACGGCCACCATGGGGACGCACATCCCGAAGCCCACCCCGAAGCTCAGGGCGAAGTAGTAGAGCATCCAGGGGTGCCTGGTGTCGGCCACCAGGAGGAGGACCAGGATCCCGCTGGCCTGGAGGACCGTTCCCCAGGTGATGGTCCATTCCCGGCCGATCCGGTCAGAGACCAGGCTCAGGATGCAGCCCAGGCCGAAGGCCGGTCCGCCCAGGGAGAGGACGGCCGAGGAGTAGAGCCGGGGAAAGCCCACGTCCATGGCAAAGGCGATCTGGTGGGTCACCAGGATATGGTGGCTCAGGCCCCAGATGCAGAAGGAGGCCAGGCAGCAGAGAAAGAACCGGCCGGTTCTCAGGGCCCGGGGCAGGGTCCAGTCCACCGCCGCCCAGACCCGGTCCACGATCCGGTCCTCCTCCCTGGGCGTGGCCGCGGCCTTTTCCGCCCGCTCCGGCCCTCCGTCCCTGGTCAGGCCCCGGTCGGCGGGCCGGGTGGTCATGACAAAGAGGATCAGGGGCAGGAAGACCACGGCCACCAGCCCCCCTTCCACGGCCAGGGCCTTTCTCCAGCTTAAGCGATCGATCAGCCAGACCACCACCGGGTACCAGGCGTAGGCCATGCCCTCGCCCAGGAAGAGGAGGGAGATGGCCGTGCCCCGGCGGCGTTCGAACCAGTTCCGGATGATGACCGTCAGGGGGACCGAGGCCAGCAGGCACAGCCCCACCCCGGCCAGGGCCCCGAAGGTGAGGTAGAAGTGCCAGGGGGCCGAGGCGAGAGGGGAGAGGAAGAGGCCCAGGGCCAGGAGGATGGCCCCGGTGAGCATGGTCCGCCGGGCCCCGATCCGGTCCACCAGGAAGCCGGTCAGGGGGGCGGTGGCCCCGTAGAGGAGGAGGTGGGTGGAGAGGATGGAGGCGGTCAGGTCCCGGGGCCAGTTGAACTGGGCGAGCAAGCTGGGGAAAAAGACGGAGAAGGAGTATCTGGCCCCATAACCGATGGAAAGGAAGAGGAAGCCCGCTCCGACGATGTACCAGCCGAAGAAGACCGGCCGGGCCTTGAGCCCGCGGCCGGAGGCGGTGATTGGTCCGGCGGGAGACACGGATGGGATTCTGGGTCAGCCCGGGGCTTTAGTCAACCCTCAACAAGGCAGGGGTCTGGTCCCGGGCAATCATGGTTCCAGGTGAAAACCGCCTTGCGGGAGAGGCCTGAATGCCTTTGAATAATATCCAGGGGCAGCGCCCTGGGGTCTTGCGACATCTCAAGGCCAAGAGGATGAAATCGGGGCGGCCGCAACATGAGATGTAATGAAATGGTTTGGGGATGGGAACGTCGTTGAGGGGAGTTTGAGACCTTGGAGACGAAGAAGATGGAACCGGCCGAAGGGAAATTCTACCAACTGGACGGACAACAAGCATTCGAATCCCTGGGTAGCAGCGAAAAAGGGCTCTCCGGCGCCGAAGCGGCCAGGCGGCTGGAAAAGTACGGCAGGAACGAGCTGCGGGCCAAGATTAGGACCCCCTTGTGGCTGATTTTTTTGTCCCAGTTCAAGGAGCTGTTGATCTTCATCCTGATCCTGGGTGGGTTCATCTCCTATTTCATCGGCAACTTTCGCGACGGGTCGATCATCTTCATCATCGTCATCGTCAACGCGGTGATCGGGTTTCTCCATGAACGCAAAGCCGGGAAGATCATCGAGAAGCTCAGCGGGCTCATCGAGTCCCCGGCCAAGGTCTTGCGGGATGGCGGGTTGAGTGAGATCTCCCAGGGCAACCTCGTTCCCGGGGACATCGTCCATCTGGAGGCCGGGGACAAGCTGCCGGCCGACCTGCGGCTCATCTCGGCCAGCGGGTTGAAGACCAATGACTTCGCCTTGACCGGCGAGTCCCTGCCCCAGGAGAAGCAGATCGAGCCCATCAAGGAGGAGGTCCCCTTGGGGGACAGGAACAACATGGCCTATGCCGGGACCACGGTGGCCACCGGCAGCGCCGTGGGCGTGGTCACGGCCACGGGCATGACCACCGAGACCGGTCGGATCGCCGGCCTGACCGAGGAGGCGGGCGGGGCGGACACCCCTCTCCAGAAGGAGCTGCGACGGCTGGCCAACCAGCTCTCAGTCACGGTCGGGGTTATCAGCCTGGGCCTCTTCGGGCTGGGGGTGGCCCAGGATCTGTCTTTGTACATGAGCCTGGTTTACGCCCTGGGGGTGGCCATGGCCATGGTTCCCCAGGCCCTGCCGGCCCAGGTGACGGTCGCCCTGACCACCGGCAGCAACATGTTGGCCGAGAGAAAGGCGGTGGTCAAGGACCTGCCCTCCGTGGAGACGCTGGGATCGACCACGGTGGTTTGCACCGACAAGACCGGCACCCTCACCCGGAACGAAATGACCGTCCAGTCCTTCTGGTTCAACGGAAAAAAATACACGGTCACCGGGATCGGGTACGAGCCCAAGGGGGAGGTCCTGGACGAAGCGGGAAACCCCCTCAAGGATGATCATCTCGACCAGGTGGAGGTGATCATGGACGCGGCCACCATGTCCTCCAATGCCGAGATCCACGAACCGGACCAGGAGCACGCCTCCTGGTACCCCGTGGGCGACCCCACCGAGGCCGCGCTGATCACCCTTTCCACCAAGCTCGGCACCCGCTCCCCCAGGGAGGACGAGGAGAACCCGGAGATCCAGGAGTTCTCCTTTGACTCGGAGCTCATGAGAATGAGCTCGGTGAGGGGTTTCGGCGATGAAGCCAGGCTGGTGGTCAAGGGGTCCACGGCCAGCGTTCTGGCCGTCAGCTCCTTTATTCATCAAAACGGCGAGAATGTTCCCTTGAGCGAGGAGGACAAGGAGAGGATAAACAAGCTCAACGAGGAGTACTCCCGCGACGGGATGCGCGTCCTGGCGGTGGGGTATCGGGTCCTGGGCTCTTCCCCAAAGGAGTACCAGAGGGAGGAGGCGGAGAAGGAGATCGTCTTTTTGGGGTTGATGGCGATGATAGACCCCCCCAAGGAAGGGGTCAAGGAGGCCATCGAGGAAGCTCGAAAGGCCCATATCCGGGTCTTTATCCTCACCGGCGACCACTCCGAGACCGCCCAGGCCGTGGGCCGGCAGATCGGTCTGCCGGAGCCGGGCGAGGCCACCCCGGTGATAACCGGGGCCGAGTTCAAGAAGATGGACCGGAAAGAGCTGGATAAGCTGCTGCAGGAGAACCAGTCCATCATCTTCGCCCGGGTCGATCCGGAGGACAAGCTGGAGATCGTCAAGCTCCTGGAGGAGCAGGGCGAGATCGTGGCCGTCACCGGGGACGGGGTCAACGACGCCCCGGCCCTGAGAAGGGCCCACATCGGCGTGGCCATGGGCCAGAGGGGGAACGACGTGGCCAAGGAGGCGGCCAGACTGGTCCTCCTGGACGACAACTTCTCCACCCTGGTCCAGGCCATAAGCGGTGGGAGGACCATCTACAACAACCTCAAGAAAACGGTCTTCGCCTCCCTGACAACCAACGTGGGAGAGCTGACCCTGGTCCTCCTGGGGCTGCTGGCCGCGGCGCTGTGGGACTACCCCATCCCCATTCTGGCCGGCCAGATCCTGGCCGTGGACCTGCTCGGTGAGATCGGCCCCTTGACCCTGCTGACCTTCGATCCTTCCGACAAGGACGTGATGACCAGGCGGCCCCGAAAATCCCAGGAGCATTTGCTCAACATCTGGGGCGGCACGGAGATCACCTTGCTGGGAGTACTGATCGGCGGCCTGGCCTTTCTGAACTTTTTCCTGTTCATGCACCGGGAGGGAACGATCCTTACCGCGGACAGCGTGAACACCACGGCCTACTTCAAGGCCACGGCCTTGAGCTACGCCACCATCGTCTACTGCCAGTTCTTCAACATCCTCCAAAGGAGGTCCGAGCGGATCTCCCTGTTCAACCCCAACTTCTTCTCCAACCGGATTCTCCTCTACTCCATCCTTGTTTCCATGGCGGTTGTATTCCTGGCCATATATGGACCATACATCAGTGATTTCCTCAGCTTCGGCCCCATCGACCTGATCGACTGGCTCCATGTCCTGGGCGCCGCGGTCCTGTACCTGGCCGTATTTGAGGTTCTGAAGGCGTTCAAACGAATCCGGGCCAAGTAACGCCAACCCGCCTTAAGGAATAGGTCCCCGCCGCAAGGGGGGGACCTGGGCAGCCGGCAGGCCCGGGGTCCGGGAGCCAGTCCCCCGCCAAAGGAGTGGGGGCTCGATTAAAAACACCCATTCCATGAAAAATATTCTTGACAGCCGGAAGGATTGTATGTGTATACATATACAGTCTTCAGGAACATTCAATCCTCAATCCCGATTTTTGCACGGGCGGAGCAGGGCGGCCGGGGGGTGAAGCCCGCGGTCCCAAGGACCGGGGAGAAAGGACCTTCGCGGGGAGTAATGAAGAAGATCCGGACGGTCAAGGATCTCAAGGGCGAGGTCTACAAGATTCTACGGCAGGCCATCGCCGACGGGACCCTGGCCCCGGGGGCGCGGCTCAAGGAGACCGAGCTGGTCGAGACCCTGGACGTCAGCCGGACCCCCATCCGGGAGGCCCTCAACCAGCTCTCCAAAGACGGATTCGTGGAGATAATTCCCCGGAAAGGGACCTTCGTCAAGCTCTGGACCCTGGAGGAGGCGTTGGAGATCCTGCTCCTGAGGGAGGTTTTGGAGGGGTTGGCGGCCAGGCTGGCCACCCCCCGGTTGAGCGAGGACGAGGTTGACAGGCTGGCCGGCTACCTTGATGATTACGAAGGGGGAGGTCTGGAGTACGTCGAGGCAGACCGCCGCTTCCACCAGGAGATCGTCCAGGCCTGCGGGATGAAGCGGCTGGTCGAACTGATCCAGACCCTTTCCCTGAGCTTCCAGGTCAGAACAGCCTTGACCGCCAGCTTCAACTCGCCGGAACGGATCAGGGAGTCCATAGCCGAGCACCGGAGAATCATCGAGGCCATCCGGACCCGGGACGAGGACCTGGTGGAACGGGTCACCCGGGAGAACTTCCGCCGGACCCGCGATTTCTACGCCCGTTTCGAGCAGCAGAGCCCCGCCCTGGGAGCGGTGAAGCGGGAGGGCGAGGCCAGGTAGAGGTTATCGCTCCGGGAACGACCCGGACCGGAGGGTGATTCATTCCGGCCCCGCCGGGGCGGGGCCAGGCAGAAAAGGAGAAAACCTTGGCAAACCAAAAATACGACGCGATCATCATCGGCGCCGGGGTGATCGGGGCGGCGATCGGTTTTGAGCTGGCCAAAAAGGGCTATAAGACCCTGAACCTGGATTTCAACCCCACCTCGGGTTACGGATCGACCTCCAACTCCTGCGCCATCGTCCGGGCCCACTACTCCACCGAGGACGGGGTGGCTATGGCCTACGAGGGCTTCAAGTACTGGTCCGACTGGAACAACTACCTGGAGGTGGTCGACGAGGCCGGAATGGCCATCTTCAGGAACACCGGCTCGATTCTGATCAAGAGCCAGGGACACGACTGGAGGAAGGTGGTCCGGCACTACGACGCGGTGGGGGTGGAGTACGAGGAGTGGGATCTGGACAAGCTCAAGGAGATGATGCCCATCTACTCCCACGGCGAGTTCTGGCCTCCGACCAGGCCGGAGGAGGACGATAACTTCAACGAGCCCAAGGGGACCGTCGAGGGGGCGGTCTTCTGCCCCGGCGGAGGCTACGTCAACGATCCCCAGCTCTCCACCCACAACCTCCAGGCCGCGGCCGAGGCCAAGGGGGGGACCTTCAGGTTCAAGGCCAAGGTGGTCAAGGTCAGGAGCGAGGGCGGCCGGGTCGTGGGGGTGACCTTGGAGAGCGGAGAGGAGATCGACGCCCCGGTGGTGGTCAACGCGGCCGGTCCCCACTCCTTTGTGGTCAACGCCATGGCCGAAGGGGTCCTGGAAGGGATGAACATCAAGACCAAGGCCCTGCGCCACGAGGTTCATCACGTCCCCTCGCCCGAGGGTTTTGACTTCGAGCACGACGGTTACCACACCTCCGACGGGGACAACGCCATCTACTTCCGGCCCGAGGTGGGGAACATGATCCTGGTGGGGAGCGAGGACCCGGAGTGCGACCACCAGGAGTGGATCGCCGACCCGGACAACTTCAACCGCCAGATCACCGACGCCCAGTACAAGGCCCAGGTCTACCGGTTGGCCAGGCGGATCCCCTCCCTGGGGATCCCCCGGAAGCAGCTGGGGATAGCCGACCTGTACGATTGCTCCGACGACTGGATCCCGATCTATGACAAGAGCGATCTTCCCGGGTTCTACATGGCCATCGGAACCTCCGGCAACCAGTACAAGAACGCCCCGGTGGTGGGAGCGATGATGGCCGAGCTGATCCACAAGGCGGAGAAGGAGGGGCTGGACCACGACGCCGAGCCGCTCCAGTACCAGATGCGCTACCTCAAAAGGACCTTTAACGTCGGGTTCTTCTCCCGGAAGAGGGAGATCAACCCCGACTCCTCCTTCTCGGTAAACGGTTAAGTTAAACCGCTCCGGCCGGCCTTACCGGCCGGAGCGGCGGGTCATTTCCCCTCATTCCAGCCAAGTGGCGGCCGGTCAAGGCCGCGGAACCAGGGAGGTGTTAGGGGGGCAGGATCTGGATCCGGCCCCGAGAGCAACTGTTCGGGGTTAATTCCAAACCTGAAAGGGAGGACTACATGGGTGGTAAATCGCGTCTGTTGTTAACCTTGGCGTTAATCGCCTCCTTGGCCCTGGCCGTCACCCCGGCCCTGGCCGAAACCCTCAAGGTCGGAGTCATGGGCCCCTTCACCGGCCCCTCGGCCAAGGCCGGGAACGAGTTCAAGACCTCGGTGGAGATGGTCATGGAGAAGATCGGCGGCAAGGTCGGCGACTATGAGCTGGAGGTGGTCTGGGTGGACTCCCAGTCCGATCCGGCCAAGGCCACCAGCGCCTTTGCCGAGGCCTGCGAGCGGAAAGGGATTGTGGCCGGGGCCATCAACTGGCACTCCTCGGTGGCCATCGCCTGCATGGACCTGGCCGCCCAGTACAAGGTGCCCTGGATCTTCGGCATGGGCGCGGCCCAGCCGGTGGTGACCAAGTGGCGGGAGAACCCGGAGAAGTACTCCTACTGGAGCGTCAAAGGCTGGCCGGTTCCCGGCGTCCTGGAGGCCAAGGGCATGTCCTCCTTCCTGGAGCACATCATCTCCACCGGCCAGTGGAAGCCGGCGGCCAAGAAGGCGGCCATCTTCGGCGAGGAGACCGACTGGGGCCGCGACGCCGGCGAGAACCTCAAGAAATCCCTTCAGGCCTCCGGCTGGGAGATCGTCTCCGAGGATTACTTTGA
>Ga0068714_10002058_pt1 | contig 26986 bp, 27 predicted proteins | sample MTBNYHSulfiMetaG_FD_62988 | JGI IMG/M metagenome (GOLD analysis project Ga0068714, IMG submission 62988) | Enrichment culture microbial communities from rom New York Harbor, USA that are MTBE-degrading - MTBE-NYH (New York Harbor Sulfidogenic)... | ecosystem: Environmental > Aquatic > Marine >... | reverse complement strand
TTCTTCCTCGCTCTTTTCCCGCGCTTCGGCGACCGCCCCGACGTACGTCTCGAACAAATCGCCGAGGATCGACTCCACCATCAGGCGGTGGCTCGGCGTGTAGCCCTTCTCGGTGAACATGTTGTAAGCCGTCTTGAACTCCTCGACATGTTCGACCTCGGCCTGGAGGCCGAGTTTGTCCAGGGTTCCCCTGAGAAACATTGCGGACCCGCTCAATCCGTTGACGCCCAGCCAACCCAGGGGGTGAAGGATGACGCGATCGCAGGCCGTGGCCAGAAAATATTCCTTGTCGAAATCCGGCGCTTCCTCGATGTAGGCATAGACCGGCTTGCCTGAACGGCGAAAATCGATGACCGCCTCACGGATTTCATTGACTTTGGCCCAGTCGCAGAGGAGGACATTGAGCCGCAGAAGCACGGACTGGATACGACGGTCTCCTCGGGCCTTCCTGAGATTCCACCAGATGTCGTGGACCGAGAGAGGCGTCCGGCCCAGGATCAGGGTGTCGATCCAGGTGGGCGAGGACCACTCCTCGATCTCCCCGGCGAGGGGAATGTCGAGATAGGCGCGGGCCGGAACGGACGGAGTCCGACTCAGGGAGCCGAGGAAAAAACTGGCCAAAGTGACGACACCGAGGACGATGAAAACGAGGATGATGATGAGGACGTAGCGGCTGCGTTTCATGGGCGCCTCCCGATCGGCGCTTTGAACTATAGCAAAAAAGCGGCGCCGATGAAATGCCGTCTTCTCCCGGCCGAAGCCCTTTCGCCGGTCTCCATTCTTTGTCTGAGAAGCGAACCTCAGGAAATCTTGACTGGAGCCAAGACATGCGAGCCGGCGGCCGGGGGAGGATCCCGGAACGCTTGATTTTGCCGGTGCCTTGTGGAAAAATACCGTCGCTCTTTTTGGGGCCCGGCTCCGTTCAGGAATCGAGGCCGAAGGGAAGAGTGAGGAGGTCACTTTTATGGATTCTTCGAGAAAACTGTACGTGGGCAACCTGAACTACAAAACCGAGGAGGACCAGCTGAAGGAGCTCTTCGCCCAGTACGGCGAAGTCACGTCCGTCAACATCCTCAAAGGCCGCGGTTTCGGATTCGTGGAGATGGCCGCGCCCGAAAACGCCGCCGAAGCCAGGAACAAGCTCAACGGCACGGAATTCGACGGACGCCGGTTGATCGTCAATGAAGCCAAGCCCCGGGCCGACAAACCTCAGGGGGACAGGAAGCCTTTTTCCCGCTAGTGATATCCCACTCCTTCTTTTCGTTTTGAGACGCTCCCGCCCTTTTTTCTGAGGGGGTTTCTCGGATCCGGCACGCCCCCCCCGGGGGACAGGGGGCGGAGATCCAGGCACTCAAGTCGAGTGAACCCGGAAGCGGGTTCCTTCGTAGATTCTATTGAACCCGGATGTCGAGGTCACAATGAGCATTTTCAAATCCTCTGTCAGGGCGGCGGGGCTGGCGCTTCTGGCTCTTTCAGCCGCCGCGTGTTTCCGCGTTCATGTCATTGAGGATTGCCGCGACGGCGAGGCCCGTTTTCTCCGCGCCTCTCGGGAGATCGAACGGCTCCAGGAAACGAATCCCGAGCGCCGCGGCCGGGCCCGGGAGATTTGCGTCCTTGTTCACAACCCCCGGGACGGCGAGCTGATCCAGGTCCGAACGTCCATGACCCTCTTCAAAGCGGCTCTTTCCCTGGCCGCGGACATCGCCGAGGACAATGACGATTTCGAGTTCGAGAGGAAATACGGCCTCGCTTGGCGCAAACTCCGGAACCTGGACCGGTTCGGCCCGGGGCTGCTCATCGCCGTGGAAGACGAGGAGAGCCGGGTTCTTATCTGGATGAGGTGATGGAAGAACGGGAACCGGCCCGCAACGCCGAAGAGGCGGACCTGCTCGTCCGGCGCATCCAGGACGGAGACCGGGAGGCTTTCAAGGAGCTTGTCGGGGCTTATCAGCAGCGGGTCTTCCAGATCGCCTTCGCTTTCTTCGGCAACCGGGAAGACGCGATGGATATCGTCCAGGAGACGTTCATGAGAATGCACCAGAAAATCGGCAGCTACAGGAAAGGCTACAGTCTGCAGGGCTGGATCCTGCAAATCGCCAAAAACCTGTGCGTCGACTATTTCCGGAAGCACTACCGCCGCCGCCGAGAGCACGAGGCGGGCGTGAGTCTCGACGACATCCAGGTGCCCGCGGAGGAAAGCGTCTCCGCCCGACGGGCGGGCGAGCTCAAGGATCTGTTGTCCCGCTCGATCCGCTTGCTGGCCGACCGGCAGAGGACGATTTTCATCATGCGCCATTACAACCAGTTCCAGGTTGAGGAGATCGCCCGGATGTTGAACATCTCCCCCGGGACGGTCAAATCCCTTCATTTCAAGGCGGTTCAAAACCTCAAGGGCCGCCTGAGTCCTTATCTGGGGGTGTCCCGATGACGTCCTGCGGCCGAGGCAAAGAGGAACTGGTCGCCTATCTGTTGGGCGAACTGGATCATGAGGAAGCCCGTTCCCTCGAGCGCCACCTCGAGGGTTGCCCCGCCTGCCGACGGGAGACGGCGGACTTGAAATGCGTCCTCAACGGCGCGGCCGCCGTCGGCAACGACGTCCGGCGGGCCATGGAAACGGTCGATTGGGAGGCGCTTCCGGAGAGAATCGCCCGCAAAGTCTTCGACCGCCCGGAAAACCGCACCGCACCGCGCGGGGCCCGGCGCCTCTTCGCGCCGTTCGTGCTGCGTCCCGCGGCGGCGGGACTGGCGGCCGGGATCGTTCTCGGGGCATTGGCCGCCTTCTTGGTGTTTCGGCCCCATCCTCCCCACACGGCTCCGGGCGGGGACTACTACGCCTCGAGCGAGTTCCTGGACCGCATAGAGCTCGAGCTCGCCCGCCGCGAAACGCTGAGCTACCTCGACAGGAGCCAGAATCTGATCCAGGATTTTCTCCAGCCCGCCGCCCTCGAGTCCGGCGGGCTGTGGCGAGAGGGCTCCGGTCAGCAGCGGGCCGCCTCGCTGCTTCAGAAGAAGAAATACATCAACCCCCAGCTCGAACGCCGCCAGATGGCCAAGGCCAAGGACATCTGCAATCAGATCGAGCTGCTCATCCTGGAGCTGGCCCAGATCGGTCCGGACCTCAGCGACGAGGACCGAGCCCATATCCAGGAGCGGGTGGACGACAGCCGGTTGTGGCTGAAAATCAATCTTTTGAAAGAGGAGCTGCAGGACAATGAAGTCGCCAACTTATAAAAACGCCGTTCTGGCCGGGCTGGTCATCCTGGCTCTCCTGCTTCCGGCTCATGGCCAGGCCCGGAAGGAAGAAACGCTGTTTCAAGAAGCCAAGATTCTTCTGTTCGATGAACAATGGAAACCGGCCCTGGAAAAGCTGGACGCCCTTCTAGGGATGGATCTTTCCGGCCCCTTGGCCGCCCAAGCCTCGTTCTATAAGGCCAAGTGCCTGAGCCGCATGGACGGGCGGGAGCCGGAGGCGGTGGCCGTGTTCGAAGACTACCTGAGCTCCGGAGACAAAAATCCCAACCTGGCCGAAGAGGCCGAGGTGACGGTCATCGATCTGGCCTACAAGCTTTACGCCCGGGGAAACCGTTCCTATCTTCGAGACGTGGAACGCCGGCTTGAGAGTCCGAGCCGGGTCATCCGTTACTACGCCGCATTCAAGTTGAGCTATGTTGAAGACAATGCCGTGGCGGCGAAATCCCTTCCGGTATTGAAGAACATTCTGAACACGGAGAAAGACGCGGAGCTCAGGGACCGGGCCAAGATCGCCCTTTTGCGCGTCGACCCCGAAGCTCTGAGACATGTCTCCTCCCGGGAAGGCCGGGACGCCGCCGCGCCGCGCCTTCTGCGTCTGGAGATCACCGAAGGCGGGCGATCCAAGATCAAAATCGCCATCCCCTGGACTTTGGCCGACCTGGCCATCCAGGCCATCCCGGAAAAGGAGAAACAGATTCTCCGCCGCAAGGGCTACGACCTGGAGCGCATCATGAGGGAACTGGAAAGGACCAAGTCCAGCATTATCGAGATCAGCGAAGAAGAAGAAAGGATCTTTATCAAGATATGGATCGATTAGCGCATCAAAAGGAGGAATCATGAAAAACGCAAGATTCGTCATTCCCGTCGTCCTGGCCCTTGCCCTGGCCGCGGCGGCATCCCTTCCGGCGGCGGCGCAGGAGGAGGGAGACATGCAGGCCATCAAGAAAGCCGTTAAGGAGAATCCGGCCTATGAGGCCGGCAAGCCGGCGCAGTGGTTCAAGGTGCTGATCACCGACTCGAAAACGGGCAAGGCCAAGGTCAAAATCACCTTGCCCCTTTCCCTGATGGAACTGTTCGTCAAGTGCGCCGACGAAGGCGAGGGTGTGAAGATCGATCGCGAGGGCCTGAAAGTCAACCTCGGAGAGTTGTTCGCCGAGCTCAAAAAGCTCGGGCCGATGATGTTTATCGAGGTCTACGAGGAGGACGAAACGGTCAAGATCTGGCTGGAATAATCGGCGGATTGCGACCGGCGGGCGCTTGACGGCGCCCGCCTTTTTTTTTGCTCCATGGTCGAAATCCTCCACAAAAAAATATATAATGTTTTCCCTTTGACTCGGTTTTCTGCCCCAAACGGCCGCCGCCGGCATGGAGGGACGATTTCCATGGCCAGACTGTTCGAATATCAAAGCAAGAAACTTTTAAAGGAAGCGGGCATCCCCGTTCCCGAAGGCGAGGTGGCGACGACTCCGGAAGAGGCGCGCCGCGCCGCCGAGCGGCTCGGCCGCCCGGTGGTCGTCAAGATCCAGACGTGGGTCACGGGCCGGGCGAAACTGGGGGGCATCAAATTCGCCGACACGCCGGAGCAGGCCGAGGAAGCCGCGCGCTCCCTGCTGGGAATGCAGGTCGGAAACTTCACGGTGGACAAAGTCCTGGTTGAGGAGAAGCTGACCGTGAGGAGCGAATGCTTCGCCGGTTTGGTGATCGACGACGCGAACAAAGAGCCCCTTCTTGTTTTCAGCTCGGTCGGCGGGAGCGGCGTCGAGGAGATCGCCTCGCGCCGTCCGGAAAGAATCGTCCGCCTGCCGGTCGACATCCGCGAGGGCCTGAAGGAGAACGCCGTGTATCAGGCCGTGCTCCTCACGGGGCTGCCGCCCAGGGCGTCCGGCCCCCTGGCTTCGGTCCTGGCCAAGCTTTACGCCGTCGCCCGCTATTATGACGCCCGGTCGGCGGAGATCAATCCCCTTATCCTTACCGGCGACGACCAGGCCGTGGCCGCCGACTGCCATATGGTCATCGACGATTACGCCGTATACCGCCATCCCGAGCTGGGGATCGAGATCGCCCGAGAATTCGACCGCCCGCCCACGGAGCTGGAGAAAATCGCTTATAAAGTCGAGGAAAAAGATTACCGCGGCACGTTCTATTTCCTGCAGATGGCCGAGGAATTCGGAGACGGGGATCATCACATCGGTTTCCACGGGGCAGGCGGAGGCGGTTCGATGATGTCCATGGATGCCGTCCTGGCCCGGGGCTTCAAACTGGCCAATTACTGCGACACGAGCGGGAATCCCCCGGCCTCCAAGGTGTACCGGGCGGCGAAAATCATCCTCTCCCAGCCGGGCATCCGGGGCTACTTCGCCTCGGGATCGGGAGTCGCCAGCCAGGAGCAGTACCACTCGGCGCGGGGGCTGGTCAAGGCGTTCCATGAAGAGCAGATCGACATCCCGGCCGTCATCCGGCTGGGAGGGAATTTTGAGGAGAAAGCCTGCGAGATCCTGCGCACCTATCTCGGCGACAGGGGCCTGAAGGTCGAAGGCTACGGGCGCGACGATTCTCCGGAGAAATGCGCCGCCCGTCTGGAGGACATGATGAAGGCGGCGAACGGCGCCAGCCATGCCGTCCGGCCGATAACCGAGCCGGCCTCTCCCGCCGGCGCCTACGCCTTCGAGACCATGACCGGCCGCCTGAGCATCGACCATTCCCGGTGCGCCGCCTGCCGGACCCGGGGATGCGTCGAAGCCTGCGCGCCGCGCATCCTCAAGCTTGAGGAGGACAAGCCCGTATTGGCCATCGCGGCCGAAAAGGCGAAAAAAGGAAAATGCACGGAATGCCTGGCCTGCGAGATTTATTGCCGGTTCCACGAACGGGAGGCGATCACGATCGACCTGCCCATCCCCGGCCTCAAGGAATACCGCGACAAAATCATCGCCGCCGGCCCCGGCGGCAGGAGTTGAGCCGACGATGGCCATTTTGATCGACAAGACGTCACGCGTCCTGGTCCAGGGAATCACGGGCCGCGAAGGCCAGGCCCGGACGAAGCTTATGAGAGACTACGGGACGAACGTCGCGGCCGGAGTGACGCCCGGAAAAGGAGGCCAGGAGGTCCACGGAGTGCCGGTGTTCAATACCGTCCGTGAAGCCTGGGAGAAGTCCGGGCCGTTCGACGTGAGCGCGGTTTTTGTCCCGGCCCACTTGGTGAAGGACGGCGCCGTGGAAGCGCTCGAGGCCGGCGTCAAGCTGCTCGTCCTCGTGCCCGACCGCGTTCCCATCTGGGACGTCCTGGAAATCGCCCGCCTGGCCCGGGAGAAGGGCGCGTGTTTCGTGGGCCCCAACACGCTCGGCGTCCTCAGCCCCGGCAAGGCTGTGTGCGGCATGATCGGCGGCACGGCCGAGCGGGCCCGCGAATGGTTCAAGTTCGGACCGGTGGGCGTCAGCTCCCGGAGCGGAGGAATGACGTCCTCCCTGGCCTATTACATGAGCCGGGAGGGGGTGGGGCAGAGCACGATCGTCCATGTCGGCGGAGACGCCGTGGTCGGGCTTTCCCATCCCGAAATCATGGAGCTTTTTGAAAAGGACCCGGAGACGAGAGCCGTGGCCATGTTCGGCGAGATCGGCACGAGCCAGGAGGAGCGGGTGGCCGACCTCATCGCGCAGAAGCGTTTCACCAAGCCGCTCATCGCCTTCATCGGCGGCAAGGCGGCCAAAAGCGGCACGCGATTCTCGCACGCCGGCGCGATCGTCGAGGGAACGCGGGGATCGTACGAGACCAAGGTTAGGAGGCTGCGCGAGGCGGGGGCCCACATCGTGGACTCGATTTTCGACATCCCCGGGCTGGCGCGGCGGATTCTCGGGGAAAAAAAGGAAAAAACCTCGGTCGACCTTCGGTGGAAGACGAGCCTGACCGACGTCAAGCCCAACAAAATCTTGCTGCGCGGTTACGCGGTCGACGGCCTCATGGGCAAGGCGAACTTCGCCCAGGCGGTTTACCTTCTTCTTAAGGGAGAATTCCCTTCGCCCGAGGTCGGGAAGCTCATCGACGCCGTCCTTGTGTCGTCCATCGACCACGGCGCCAGCCCCCCTTCGGCCCTCACCGCGCGAACCGCGGCTTCGACGGGCTCGGAGCTCAACGCCGCCGTGGCCGCGGGCGTGCTGGCCATCTCCCGCTGGCACGGAGGCGCTGTGGAGGAGGGCATGCGCCTCTTCCTGGACGTGGCCCGGCGCATGGAGGTCAGGAGCCTCGGCGAGCAGGCGGCCGCGGAAGAAGTCCTCCAGGAGTTGAAAACAGCGGGGAGCAAGGCCTCGGGATTCGGCCATCGCCTGCACACCAAGGACCCGCGCACGGCCAGGCTCTTCAGCCTGGCCGAGGAGCTCGGCCTCGCCGGCCGGCACGTCCGGATCGCCCGGGCCGTCGAGTCGGCCCTCGAGCGCTCGACGGGCAAAGCCCTGCCGATCAACGTCGACGGCGCGATCGCCGCCCTGCTCTGCGACCTGGGATTCCCGCCCGAACTGGGCAACGCCTTCTTCATCATCGCCCGCGTGCCGGGGCTCGTGGCCCATGTCCATGAAGAAAAGACGCGGATGAAGCCCATGCGCAAGATCCACCCGGAGAATTACGAGTACGACGGCCCGGGGGAAAGAGAGACTTGAATGAGGGACACTCTGTTGGCGCTCATGCCCGAGTTCGGAGAGGTCCGGGACGCGGACCTGAGGGAGAAGACGGCCACGGTCTGGCTCGAAGCCATGAAGGAAGCCGGCTGGACGTTCGACGACCTGAAAACGATGCCCTTCACCCTCCTCATCTCCGGCACTCCGATCAACCTGGTCGAGCACACCCTGGCCGTGACGCGCACGGCTCTGGCCATCGCCGACGAGCTCGTCAAGGCCTATCCCGGCCGCCTGGCCGTCGACCGCGACATCCTTCTCAGCGGCGCGTTGCTCCACGACGTGGGCAAGATGTTCGAGTACGCGAAGAAAGAGGGGCGGTTCGTCAAGAGCGCCTCGGGCGAGCTTCTGCGGCATCCCGTCTCGGGCGCGGCCTTCGCCTACAAGCACGGCCTGCCCGAGGGCGTGGTGCACATCATCGCCGCCCATTCCAAGGAAGGCGACGGCCTGCGCCGCACGCTCGAGGCCGTCATCGTCAACCACGCCGACTTCGTCAACTTCGACGCCTTGAAATAGGGGGATGAAATAGGGGGAAATAGGAGGATATCGGAAGTAGGGGGACATCATACCTATTCACCTTTTTCCTGCGAGGAAAATGGAGACACGTTTGGAGGGGATGCGAATAGGAATGCGGCGCGGGAATCAAGTCTTCCATGAGGTTGCCGATGGGCTTCACTTTTTCTGAAAAAATCCTGGGCGCCAAGGCCGGTCGGCCGGTCCGCGCCGGGGACGTGGTCACGGTTTCTCCGGATTATGTCCTCTCCCACGACAATTCCTCGGCCATCATCAAGGAATTCCGAAAACTGGGACTCAAACGCGTCAAGAAACCGGAGAAGATCGTCATCGTCCTGGACCACATCGTTCCAGCCTCCGAGGAAAAATACGCCCAGAATCATAAAACCATCCGCGAGTTCGTCGCTGAGCAGGGGATAGAGAATTTCTTCGACGTCCACCGGGGCGTCTGCCACCAGGTGTTCGCTGAGGAGGGGTTCGCCCGGCCCGGGCTGCTCGTCGTGGGTTCGGACTCTCACACGACCAGCTACGGCGCCCTGGGCGCTTTCAGCGCCGGGATCGGCCGGACGGAGACGGCTTCGATTTGGGCGGCGGACGAAATCTGGCTTCGCGTCCCGGAAACGATCCGCATCGAATTGCGGGGGACGTTTCCGGCCGGCGTCTCGGCCAAGGACGCCGCCCTGAAGCTTATCGGCGACGGCGGGGCGGACATGGCCGACTACCGGGCCGTGGAGTTCGGCGGGCCGGCGGCGGGCGAATTCAGCGTCGCCTCGCGCTTTGTCCTGTGCAATATGTCCGCGGAAATGGGCGCCAAGAACGGATATTTCCCCCCCGACGGCGTGACGCGGGAGTGGCTGAAGGGAAGATCGGCCGCCAGAGGCGAGGAGGTTTTCTCCGATCCCGACGCCCGCTTCGAAAAAAATTTGGCTTGCGACTTGTCCGCCCTCGTCCCCCAGGTCGCCTGCCCCCACACCGTGGACAACGTGAAGCCGGTGACCGAGGTCGAGGGAACGAAAATCCACCAGGCGCTTGTCGGCACCTGCACCAACGGCCGGCTCGAAGATTTAGAGACCGCGGCCCGCATCCTCAAGGGGCGCCGGGTTCACAAGAGCGTGCGCTGCCTCATCCTGCCCGCCTCGCAGCAGGTCTACATCGAGGCTTCGAAGCGGGGACTGCTGACCCTTTTCTCCGAGGCCGGATGCCTGATCCTCAATCCCGGATGCGGTCCCTGCCTCGGGGCCCACCAGGGACTCATGGCCGCCGGCGAATCCACGATCAGCACGGCCAACCGGAATTTCCGGGGCCGGATGGGAAGCCGCGACTCCAAAATCTACCTCGCCTCGCCGGCCACAGTCGCGGCCTCCGCCTTGGCCGGCGCGATCACCGACCCGAGAAAGGCGCTCCCATGAAAGGCAAAGTCTGGAAATACGGAGACAACGTCAACACCGACGTCATTTTCGCCGGAAAGTACACCTATGCCATCATGCCGCCCGAGGAAATGGCCAAGCACGCCCTCGAGGACCTCGATCCCGAGTTCGCCGAGAATGTGCGGCCCGGCGATGTCGTCGTCGCCGGAAAAAATTTCGGCTGCGGGTCGTCCCGCGAACAAGCGGCCGCCTGCCTGAAATACGCCGGTGTGCAGGCCGTCGTGGCCCGCTCCTTCGCCCGCATCTATTACCGCAACGCCATCAACCTCGGCCTGCCGGTCCTTCAGTCGGCCGAGGCCGCGGACGCCTTAAAGGCGGGCGACGAGGTCGAGATCGATTTCGCCGCCGGCAAGATCCGCGCCTCGGACGGACGCGAATTCGGATTCCCCCCCTTCCCGGATTCCGTTCTGGGCATCATCGAGGCCGGCGGACTGATCGAATACACGAAGAAAAAGCTGTAAGCGATCGGGAAATTCTTCGGCCGGGCGGTCAGAAACGGCCGCTGAGCCCGACATTAACGATCCCCTTGTAGCCGGCGCCGAGCTCGCCGAAGAACCCGAAATTCCCTCCCAGCCGGAAGCCGATCACGTTGACATGGAAAGTCGCTCGCAGACGGGTTGTGTTCTCGTCGGGCGAGCCCGCGACGGAGTACGTGCCGAATTTGAATATCAGGCCGGCGCCGAGGCCCGAATAGAGCTGGAGCGAGCGGCCGTTGATCCAGCGATAGGCGATTTCGCCGGCGCCGACGACGTTGGACTCCTTGAACGCTCCCTCGACCTCACCCATGAATAGGAGGTCTCCCCGGGTGGTGTACGTCCCGATGGCGATTCCGGCGCCGAAACGCCCGCGGGGCGAGTATCGATAGGTGAGAAAGGGGGCGCCGCCGAATTGGGTGATGTCCTTGTTGTAGGACCCGAGAGTGAGAACGGCGATGGTGACATTCTCCAAAATGTCGACGATCTGGTCCCAGGTGATGATGCCGTAAGACAGAGAGACTTCATGGCGGGGCGTTTGGGCCGTTCCAAGACAGGGCAGGCAAATCAAGGCGGCGATGGCGAGGAGGGCAGTGGGCTTCACGAACCGAGCGATTGTCATGCTGGGCTTTCTCCTTTTCTTGAGTTTTCCGGTTGCCCGGAGCGGCTGTCTATTCAGCGGGATTATATGCAAACCGGCATACAAAATAAAGAGAGTGATCTCCTCATGCCGCACGGCGGCGCCGCTGTGCCTCCTCCTTTTCCTGCGCCCAGGAATTCTTTCCGTCCGTCATGATGAACGAAGCGATGGCTAAGGATCGCCCCTCTTCTTAAAAATGGAAAGTGTAGACGAGACCACCGTCTTGACGACGGTCGGCGACACAAGCTATAGTTCCTCCATCGTGCGCCAAGGAGGGGATGTCTACAAGCGGCTGGCCAGACACCTCGACGACATGCCGGCCGGCTTCCCGCCTTCGAAGAGCGGAGTCGAGTTGCGCATTTTGAAAAAGCTCTTCACCGAGGACGAGGCGGCGCTGGCCGCGCACTTGTCCCTGCTTCCCGAATTCCCGGAGTCGGTGGCGCGCCGGGCGGGGTTGCCCGCGCCCGAAACCGCGCGGAAGCTCGAGGACATGGCGCGCAAGGGACTCGTCTATCGCCTCGAGGACGAGAAAAACGGCCGCCGCTACAGCGCCAACCAATTCGTCATCGGCATCTGGGAGTTCCAGGTCAACAGGCTCCGACCCGAGCTCATCCGGGACATGGAAGAATACCTTCCGACGCTGATTGCGGACAGCCCCTGGAAGAGAACCCCGCAGCTTCGGACCGTGCCCGTCATGGAGAGCCTTCCGGTGCGGCACGAGATCCTGGCCCACGAAAGGGCGGAGGACATGCTGCGCGGCCAGGAGCGTTTTCTCGTGGCGCCCTGCATCTGCCGCCGGGAACGGGCGATGATGGGCCAAGGATGCGGCAAGCTCGAAGAGGCTTGCCTCATCATGGGCCGGGCCGTGGATTACTACCAGAAAAATGGAATGGGCCGCATCATCGAACGGGAGGAAGCTCTGGCACTTGTGCGGAAGGCCGGCGAAGCCGGGCTCGTCCTCCAGCCGTCGAACGCCAAGAGAATCTCCAACATCTGCATGTGCTGCGGCTGTTGCTGCGGTGTTCTGAGGACGATCAAGTCCCATCCCCGTCCGGCCGAGTTCGTATCGTCGCCCTTTCGCGTCTCCCTGGACGCAGAGACGTGCTCGGACTGCGGGACATGTCTTGAGCGCTGCCCGATGGAAGCCCTGTCCCGACGCGACGGCGATGGGATTCTCCTTGACGCCGGCCGCTGCATCGGCTGCGGGCTGTGCGTCCTGACCTGCCCGACCGGCAGCCTGACCCTTGTCCGCAAACCGGAGGCCGAACAGCGGGACGTGCCGCCAACGCTGCGGAAGACCTACATCGACATGGCCCGTCGCCGCGGCGGCGGGAAATTTTACAAGCTTGTCCGCTCCTGGCTGCGCTCCGTGACCCGGGTCTAAGGGCCGGATCCGCGAAGTCCGGGGCGGGATCCGCCGCCTCGCCGTGCTCTCCCGAATCGGCCGGAACCGAACGTTCTGAATAGGGCCAAAGCGTTCTCCGGGCCGGAGACTTCCGGTCCCGCCGTCTCGCCGCCGGGCATCAGCATTGCGGCCGGGACACTCTGGGACCGAGAAAAAACGAACCAAAACGCCGGGACGCGAATTTCGACGGAAGCCTGTTGATTCTTCCGGAATTTGGGGCTATGATTTTTCTCAAGCGCAGGGGCGCAAAAGAATTCCGGGACGTCACAAGGAGACAACATGAAATCCAAGACGTGTATTTTGTCCATGGCGTTCTTTTTTCTTTTGGGCTTCGGCTCCCTTCTGGCCCAGACGGACGCGGAGGGGTGCCAGGACCATCCGCTGTTCACGCGGATGCCGAATCACTACATTGATGACTGCCAGACGAACGAATTCGACAGCCATGAATTCTACCTGGACGACGAGGGAAACCTCACGACCGTCGAGGGCGCCAAAACCTATATCAGTTATTCCCTCGTGGAAGGCAAACCTTTTCCCTCGGCTCTCCAGATCCTGCGAAATTACATCAACGCCGCCCAGAAAATAGGCGGCCAACTCATCTATCAGGACCGCTGGAACGCTTACATCAAAATCGCGCGCCAGGGCAGCGAATTTTGGGTCGATGTCAGGGCTTATGACGATGGAGGCGGCTACCGTCTGACGATCATCGAGAAGAAAGCCATGGTCCAGGAGGTCACGGCCAACGAGATCCTGGACGCCCTCGATTCCCAGGGCTTCATCGCCCTGGACATCCATTTCGACACCGGCCAAGCGATGATCAAGGATGAGTCGAGACCCGTCATCGAGCAAATCGCGGCCGCCCTCCGGGAAAGCGCCAATCTGAAGGTCAGCGTCGAGGGCCACACCGACAACACCGGAACCCCCGAGGGCAACAAGGCGCTCTCCCTGAAGCGGGCCGAGGCGGTCGTGGCCGCCCTTGTTCAGGCGGGAATCGGCGTCGGGCGCCTGAGCGCCGTTGGCTGGGGCCAGGAGCGGCCCGTGGCCGACAACCGCACCGAGGAAGGCCGGGCCAAGAACCGCCGCGTGGAAGTCGTCAAGAAATAGGCCGAGGAAAAGCCGGTCAGCGGCCGGTCCAGAGCAGGGCGTACGTAAAAAAGATCACCGCGTCGGGGACGAAGTGGATAATCCACGGCGCGAGCAGCCCCCGCGTCTCGAGCATGGCCTTGCCCATGAGCCAGGCCAGGAAGCCGGTCATGAGAAAGCCCGGAAGTCCCGGCGGGGAGCCGTAGATCCAATGCGCCAGGCCGAAGAAGACGGCGCTGAGAAGGAGCGTGTGATTTTTGCCTAACGACTCCGTGAGCGTCGAAAGAAATGACGCTCTAAAATAGACCTCCTCGGTGAAGGCGTTGATGGCGGCGAAGAGCAGCGCCGCGGGAAGGAGGGGGACGGCTTTCGCCAGGGCGTCCGGGGAGATCTTGACGGACAGCGCCGTAACGATGAGGACGATCGCGCCCGCGGCCAGAGCGAAGATCCACATGAACGTTCGCCATTTCTCCCCGGCCCTGATGCCCAGCCATCGAACGGGCTCGACGGGGGCCGTCAGATTTCCTTTGACCAGGAAGAAATCCTTCCGCCGTTTTTTGACGGCCCACAGGGCGGCGAGGACGGCCAGGGCGACGACGACGTCGCGATGGAACGCGCCCAGATAGCCCGTGAAGAACGAGACGTCGGGGCCGTTGAACCGGGCGCGCCACCACGCCGAGGCGCCGACTCCGGCTGACAGCCGGAGGGCCAGGAAAAAGACGAGGATGACGAAAGCGAAAGGCCGCAGGGCATGCAGCTTTTTCCATGTCAGGCACAGCCCGAGAAACAGGGCGATGAAGATGACTTGAGCCCAAGGCAGCCAGCCGGGCGCTTTGCTCCCGAGCCATCCCCAGGCGATCTCGGGCAGGTCGGAGACGAGAAGCATGAACGCCCAGGCCGAGGCGATGAGGAATCCGCGCTCCGGGCCTGCTGTTTTGGAATTGACGGAGTTCATGGGCGCATTATCTCTTAAGAATAAGGGTTTTTCAAATTCAAGCCCCCTTCGACGGGCTGCTCAAGACCGGCTCCGCCGACAAATTGCTTGATAGCCAAAAGCGGACGGCGATTCCAGCGAATTTCTCCTCGATCCTCAAAACGGCCGGAGGCGGCGACTCTGGACGCAGACAGGCGTTTATGAGTATTTTATCCCTGAAGGAACCCCGTCACCAGGAGGACGCCATGAAGAAATCATTCGCCGCTTGTGTCGGAATTCTTCTCGCCCTGACCGTCGCGGCCAGGACCGCAGGGGGCCAGAAATCTTCCCCGGAAAAGCCGGGTCTGCTCACGGCCGACATCCTCTCCGGCCTCGCCTTCCGCAACATCGGGCCGGCCGTCATGTCGGGCCGCATCAGCGACATCATGATCCACCCTCACAAGCGCCCTGTCTGGTACGTGGCCGTGGGCTCGGGCGGGGTGTGGAAGACCGAGAACGCCGGCACGACCTGGACGCCCGTTTTCGACGGCCAGGCGTCCTATTCGATCGGCTGCCTGGCCCTCGACCCCAAAAATCCGGACATCGTGTGGGTCGGAACGGGCGAGAACGTGAGCGGCCGCCACGTGGGCTACGGCGACGGCGTCTATAAAAGCCTGAACGGCGGCAAGACCTGGACGAACATGGGATTGCGCCGCTCCGAACACATCGGGCGCATCCTTGTCGATCCCCGCGACTCGGACGTCGTCTACGTCGCAGCCGAAGGACCGCTCTGGTCCCCGGGAGGGGAGCGCGGCCTCTACAAGAGCGAAGACGGGGGAAAAACCTGGAAGCTTTCGCTCGAGATCTCGAAAAACACGGGCGTTACGAGCGTCGAGCTCAATCCGTCGAATCCCGACATCCTCTACGCCGCCGCCTACCAGCGGCGCCGGACCGTGGCTGCTTTCATGGGCGGCGGCCCCGAGTCCGCCGTCTACAAATCCGAGGACGCCGGCAAGACCTGGCGCAAGCTGACCGTCGGGCTGCCCGAGGGCGACATGGGCAAGATCGGCCTGGCCGTCTCGCCCATCGATCCGGCCGTGGTCTATGCCACGATCGAGGCCGGGCCCGAGGACCGCGGCTTCTACCGCTCCGCCGACCGCGGCGAGAGCTGGGAGAAGCGCAACTCCTTCATCAGCGGCGGAACGGGACCGCACTACTACCAGGAGATCTTCGCCGACCCGAACCGTTTCGACCGCGTCTACCAGATGGCCCCGCCGCTCATGGTCACGGACGACGGCGGCCGGACGTTCCGACGGGTGAACGAGAAACACAAGCACGGCGACAACCACGCTATGGCCTTCCTCCCCGGTGAGCCGGATTATCTCCTCGTCGGAAGCGACGGCGGCGTCTATGAAACCCGGGACGGCGCCCGGACCTGGCGATTCTTCGACAATCTGCCCGTGACCCAGTTCTACAAGATCGCCCTGGACAACGCCCGTCCCTTCTACAACGTCCACGGCGGCACCCAGGACAACGGGAGCCAGCTCGGGCCCTCGCGGACGCCGAACGCCCACGGCATCGGTAACGCCGACTGGACGATCACTTACGGCGCGGACGGCTACGCCTCGGCCGTGGACCCGACGAACCCCGACATCATCTACCTCGAATGGCAGGAAGGAAACCTCCTGCGCTATGACAAAAAGAGCCACGAGGCCGTGTACATCAGCCCCCGGTCCGAGCCCGGCGATCCTCCTTTGCGGTTCAACTGGGACTCGCCGGTCATCGTCAGCCCCCATGCGCCGACGCGCATCTATTATGCCGGCCAGTTCGTGTGGCGCTCGGACGACCGGGGCGACTCTTGGACGCGCATCAGCCCGGACCTGACGCGCGACATCTTCCGCCTGGAACAGCCGATCATGGGCCGAACCTGGAGCGTGGACGCCCTGTGGGACCACGGCGCCATGTCGATGTTCTCCACGATCACGACGCTGAGCGAGTCGCCCCTCGTCGAGGGCCTCCTCTACGCCGGGACGGACGACGGATTCATTCAGATCACCGAGGACGCCGGAAAAACCTGGCGCCGCGTGGACAAGCTCCCCGGCGTTCCCGACGCATTCTTCGTCAATGAGATCAAGGCCTCGCCCGTTTCGAAAGACACGGTCTTCGCCGCCGTGGACAACCATAAAACGGGAGACTACAAACCCTATCTTCTTCGCTCGGACGACCGCGGCCGCACCTGGCTTTCGATCGCCGGCGACCTGCCCGAACGGACGCTCGTCTGGGCCGTGGCCCAAGACCACGTGAACAAGAACCTGGTCTTCGCCGGAACGGAGTTCGGCGTCTACGCCACCCTCGACGGCGGAAAGCGCTGGCACAAGCTCGGCGGCGGCGTTCCGACGATCTCCTTCCGCGACCTCGAGATCCAGGAGCGCGAGAGCGATCTCGTGGGCGGCTCGTTCGGGCGGGGCATTTTCATCCTCGACGATTACTCGCCTTTGCGGGAGATCAGCGAGCAGGCGCTGCGGTCCGAAGCGCTTCTTTTTCCCGTTAAAAAAGCGCTGTCTTACATCCCGCTCCGGCCGATCGATTCGGACGAAAAAGGATGCCTGGGCGACGGATTCTTCACCGCGCCCAACCCGCCCTTCGGCGCCGTGTTCACATATTATTTGAAAGAGCCTCTCCGATCCGCCGCCGAGGCGCGCCGCGACGAAGAGAAGAAGCTGCGCCAGGCCGGCCGGACCGTTCCCTTTCCCGGCTGGGACAGACTGCGCGTGGAAGAGGCCGACGAAAAGCCTCAAATCATCCTGACCGTCAGAGATGCGGACGGCCGGATCGTGCGGCGTCTGACGGGGTCGGTCTCGAAGGGTATCCATCGCATCGCCTGGGACCTTCGCTACCCGCCCGTCGAGCCCACCCGGCTGGAGGAAGCCCGCCGCGAATCCTGGGAGGGGCCGCCTCGAGGGCCGCTCGTCGTCCCGGGCACCTTCACCGTGACGCTTTCCAAGAGCGTGGGCGGAGTCGAGACGGAACTGGTTTCCCCCCGCGAGTTCGTCGTCGAATCTCTCGGATTGGCCACGTTGGGAGCGTCCGACCGGAAGGCCCTTCTCGAGTTCCAGAAAAAGGCGGGAGAGCTTCAGAGGGCGATGATGGGCGCCAGCGAAGCGGCCCGCGACGCTCTGAAGAGCATCGAATTCATGAAAAAGGCCCTTCTCGACACTCCCGGAGCAGCTAAAAAACTCGATGGGGAAGTCCGGGCCCTCGAAGCCCGCCTCCGCGCCGCGCTGCGCGACCTGGTTGGCGACTGGACGGTTCGGCGTCGGAGCGAGGCCGTGCTTCCTTCGCTGATGGACAGGGTGAACGCCCAGCTGACGACAACCTGTCCCGTCACCGAGACAGCCCGCCGGGATTATGAAATCGCCGCCGCTGGTTTCGGGCCTCTTCTTGAAAAAATGCGTCTGCTCATCGACGAGGATCTGCGGGAACTCGGCGCCAAGCTCGACGCGGCCGGCGCGCCCTGGACTCCCGGCCGCCCCTTGCCGAAGTGGAACGCGATCAAATAGACGCTCCTAGAATGGCGGGATATCATCCCTACGGATCTGATTTCCCGGGTGTTTTTGATGACGACAGGGAAGGGAAAACGCCCCTGCCTTTCTGAATCCCTGACGCATTTCTCATTACGACAACGTCCAGTGCGCCCTAAGCGTCTTTGGGCATCGATAACGATCGAAAATGAGGAAAATAGGTATTGTGTCCCTTTATTTCCCCCTCAATTTCCCAGAGCCGCCCCTCTTATAGAAAGAATCCGCTTTATTTAGTAAAATAACGTTTCAAAATTCATTTTTCCCAAGGAGATCGCCATGCCCAAGCATAAAATCGCCGTTCTGCCGGGAGACGGCGTCGGCGTGGACGTCGTCGCCGCCACCCTGCCCCTTCTCAAGAAGCTCGGCCTGGACGCCGAATACGTCCGCGGCGACATCGGATGGGAGTACTGGCGCGGGGAGGGGAACGCCCTTCCGGACCGGACGATCAAGCTCCTCAAGGAAACGGACGCCTGCCTCTTCGGGGCCATCACCTCCAAGCCCAAAGAGGACGCCGCCCGGGAGCTCGATCCTTCCCTCCAGGGCAAGGGCCTGTCCTATTTCAGCCCGATCGTCCGCCTGCGCCAGGAGTTCGACCTCTACACCAACATGCGGCCCTGCAAGGCTTTTCCCGGAAACCCCCTGAATTACCGCGAAGGAATCGACCTGGTCATCTTCCGTGAGAACACCGAGGGCATGTACGCCGGCGTGGAATGGCATCCTCTCCCGGTTCAAGTCCGTCAAGCCCTGGAGCTTCATCCGAAAATGAAAGCCTTCAAAGAAACGCCCGACGAAGATATCGCCGTCTCGACGCGCATCATGACCCGCCGGGGCTGCGAGCGGATCGTCCGCGCCGCCTTCGAGTTCGCCCGGAGCCACAAGCGCCGTTCGGTGACGATCGTCGAGAAGCCCAACGTCCTTCGCGAGACGGGCGGCCTGATGCTCGACGTCTCCCGCGGAATCGCCCGCGAGTTCCAGGACATCGAATTCAAGGAAGCGAATGTGGACGCCATGTGCATGTGGCTCGTCAAGAATCCCCAGGACTACGACGTCCTCGTGGCCGAGAACCTTTTCGGCGACATCATTTCCGACCTGTCCGCTCAGCTCGTGGGGGGGCTGGGGTTCGCCTCGGCCGGGAACATCGGCGCCGGCTACGGCGTTTTCGAGCCTACCCACGGTTCGGCGCCCAAATACACCGGCCAGGACAAGGTCAATCCCATCGCCACCTTCTTCGCCGCCAAGCTCATGCTCGACTGGCTGGGCGAGTCGGACAAGGCCGCCCGGCTCGAGGCCGCCGTGGCTGAGGTCATCCGCGAGGGCAAGGTCCGGACCTACGACATGGGCGGGACGTCCAAGACCTCGGAGATGGGGCGGGCCGTCGAGGCCAAGCTTTAGGAGAGGGAGGCGGACTTGGGACAGACGATACTCGAGAAAATCATCCAGGCCCATGCGACCGACGCCGTGCGGCCGGGCGCCGTGGTTTGGATGGACCTCGATGTCCGCTCGGCCCGCGATTTCGGCGGTCCGAACGTGGTCAAGCACTACGAGCGGGAGTACGGAGAGGCGCGGCCCGATCCGGAGCATACGTTTTTCACCTTCGACCTCTGTGCTCCGGCCTGCTCGCTCAAATACGCCGACAATCAGCAGCTCTGCCGCGATTTCGCCCGCAAGCACGGCCTGACAGTTTTTGACGTCGACCGGGGCGTCGGCTCGCACGTCCTCATCGAGGAAGGATTGGCCGGGGCGAACACAACCGTCGTCGGGACGGACAGCCATATGAACATCCTGGGCGCCGCGGGCAGCTTCGGCCAGGGCATGGGCGACGTGGACATCGCCTTCGCCTTCCGCACGGGCCGGACGTGGTTCGAGGTGCCCTCCACGATCAAGGTCATTTTCAAGGGCCGTCCGGCGGCGGGGACCTCGGCCAAGGACCTGGCCCTTTTCGTCCTGCAAAAGCTCGGAACCCGCGATCTGGCGAACGCGGCCGTGGAGTTCGAAGGCGAAGCCGTGCGCGGGTTGACCCTCTCCGGTCGCATCACGCTGTGCAGCATGATCACGGAGATGGCGGGCATCATCGGCTTCGCTTCCCAGCACGGCCAGGCCCTGAAGGACGAGATGAAGGCCCTCACCGGCAGGGATTTCGAGCCCTTCCAGGCCGACAAGAACGCCTCCTACGAGCGGGTCATTGAGCTCGACGCCTCGGGCCTCCCCCCGCTCATCGCCGAGCCGCCCTCGCCGTCCCACGTCCGGGAAGTCCGCGAGCTGCGCGGGACGCGCATCGACTCGGCCTTCATCGGTTCGTGCACCAACGGCCGGGCCGAGGATTTCGCCGCCGCGGCGCGCCTGCTCGACGGCCGCAAGGTCAAGCCGGGAGTCATGCTCAAGGTCGTGCCCGCCACGCGGCGCGTTTACGACGAGCTCCTCCGGCGCGGTATTCTTCAAACGCTTTTTGACGCCGGGGCGATCGTCATCAACGCCGGCTGCGGCGGCTGCGCCGAGGGCCATGCCGGCCTGACGGGCAAGGGCGAGGTCCAGGTTTCGACCGGCAACCGCAATTTCCCGGGCAAACAGGGCAAGGGGCCGACCTATCTCGCCTCGCCCGAGGTCGTGGCCGCCTCGGCCCTGGAGGGCGCGATCGCCCTTCCGGAGGACGTCCGATGAGCAAGACACGATTCGAGGGCCGAGTTTGGGTTCTCCTTGACGGGCAAGGACGCCTTATCGAGGACATTGACACCGACCAGATTTTTCACAACGCCCACCTCCACATCACCGACGTGGCCCAAATGGGCGCCTACGCCCTGGGGAACCTCGAAGGCTGGAAGGACTTCCCGTCCCGGGTCGAGCCGGGAGACATCCTCGTCGCCGGACGCAACTTCGGCGCCGGCTCGTCTCGCCAGCAGGCCGTGGACTGCTTCGCTTCCCTGGGCGTGGCGGCGATTCTCGCGCCTTCGTTCGGGGCGATTTATTTCCGCAATGCGGTCAACTCCGGCTTCCCGGTGTTCAAGGCCCGGGGTCTCGAGGATCTGGTCAGGGCGAGAAAAATCCTTTCCGGGGACGTCCTGCGCGTCGACGGATCCAAGGGCGAGGCCGCCGTTCCGAGCCGCGGCGTCGTCTTTGAGCTCGAGCCGATGAGCCGCGTCCAGACGGATATCCTCCGGGCGGGAAACCTTTTCCTCTTCGGAAAAAGCCTCCCCGGATCCTAACGAGCCGCCATGCGTCTTCTGGCCGTCGACACGACCGGGCCTTTCGGCTCGGCTGCTTTCTTTGACGGGACGCGCCTCCTGGCCGAGGAGGACTTCGAGGCCGGGCTCAACCACTCGGAGCTTCTCATGCCGGCCGTGGATCGTCTGTTCAAATCCGGCCGGTCTGACATCTCATCCGTCGAGGGATACTGTGTCGCCGCCGGACCCGGCTCGTTCACCGGTATCCGCATCGGCCTGGCCACCGTCAAAGCCCTGGCCTTCGCCGCCGGCCGCCGCGTGGCGGCCGTCTCGAGCCTCCGGGCGCTGGCCCTCAAGCTGCGAACGGGGGAAAAGGACGCCCGCCTGCTGTGCCCGATGATCGACGCCAAGAAAGGCGAAATCTACGCCGCGCTTTTCGACGCCGGAAGAGGGGAACTCGAGGAGATCGTCCCCGAGGGGGCCTACGACCCGGGCGAATTTCTCGCCCGGCTGCCCGGCGAAGGGGACATCCATTTCATCGGCACCGGAGTCGACCTCTGCCGCCGATCGATCATGAAAACGCTTGAGGGACGCGCCCGGCTCACCGACCGGCCTCTTTTCATCGCCCGGGAGGTCGGCCTGCTCGGCTTGGAGATCTTGCGCTCCGGAGGCGGCGCGGCGGCCGAGGACGTCGAGCCGATCTATTTCAGGCGCTCCCAGGCGGAGGAAAAGAATTAAATCCCCTGATCCGGCCGCCGAGCCTTTTCTTCTCAGGAGAATGCGGCCCGGGGATATCGCCGCCGTCAAAGCCATCGAGGACATATCCTTTCCCAATCCCTGGCCGGCGAGCACGTTCTTGGGAGAAATCCAGCACCGGCCTATCTCCCATCCCTATGTTGCCGTTCGCCGCGAGGGGAGAGAGGAGCGCGTCGTCGGCTACGTCGTTTTTTGGCTGATCGGTGATGAAGTCCAAATCAACAACATCGCCCTCCGGCCCGACCTGCGCGGAAAAGGCCTCGGCGAGGCGCTGTTACGGCGAACGCTCGGCCTCGTCCGGGCGATGGGCGGCGCCATGGTCATCCTCGAAGTCCGGGTCTCGAACCAGGCGGCCGTCGGGCTCTATCGCAAGCTCGGGTTCGCCGAGATCGGCCGCCGCCGGGGATACTACTTCAACCCCAGCGAGGACGCCCTGGTTATGGGCCTGGGCTTGGGGGGTGAATAAGCCACGCGCGCGAGCCACAGGCCGCGCGCGGGGACGGTCGGGCTGGAGAGCGTCCGCATTTTTCCCCTGAAGAGCGCCTCCAGTCCGCAGGGTTCGAGTCGGCCGCGGCCGACTTCGAGCAGCGTCCCGACCATGGCCCTCACCATGGACCGCAGGAAGCCGTCGGCCCCCACGGCGTAGACGAGTTCCGGTCCGCGCCGCTTGAGCTCGGATCGCACGACGCGGCGCACGGGATGGAGGAGCCTGTTCGAGGAGAAGGCCGAGAAATCCGCCCGCCGGACGAAGAGTTTCGCCGCCTGATTCATGGCTGCCTCGTCCAGGGGATAAGGCCAGTGAAGGACGAAGCGGCGGAGGTGGGGCGGGAGGACGGGGCGGCGGTAGATGCGGTAGAGGTAGATTTTCGACTGGGCGGATCGGCGGGCATGAAAATCCTCGGCGACTCGCGAAGCCGAGAGGACGCGGACGTCCCGGGGAAGAACGGCGTTCAGGGCTTTGAGTATCTCCGGGGGTTTCAATTTCAGTTCGGCCCGGAAGCTCGCGATCTGGGCCAGGGCGTGCACTCCGGCGTCGGTGCGGCCCGCTCCGTGGACCGCGACGCGGCCTCCGGCGATGCGCGCCAGCGCGTCCTCGAGCTCGCCCTGGACCGTCCGCTTCTTGGGCTGCCGCTGCCAGCCGTGGAAGTCCGTTCCGTCGTAACTGAGGGCCAGCTTGAAATTCAAGGAGGTCAGCGCTCCTTGAAGGCCGATTCCACGGCCTGCTCGGCCGAGGCCGCGGCCTCCACGCCCGAGATCTCCCAGGTGCCCAGGCCGATCACGCGCCGGCCGTAAATCAGGCCGTAGGCGATTTCGCTCAACGTGCCGTATTCGCCGTCCACGGCGACGAGCACGTCGGCGTTCATGGCCACGAGAGAATTCCGCGTGTAGCCCAGGCCCGTGGCCACGGGGAGGTCGATGTAGGGATTGGCTTCTCCGGGCCGGTTTCCGGGGAGAATTCCGAGCGTCAGCCCCCCTTCCTCCTTGGCCCCGCGCGAGGCAGCCTCCATGACGCCCGAGAGGCCGCCGCAGACGACGACGCCTCCGCGGCGGGCGACGAGACGGCCGACCTCGCGGGCCGCCCGCAGCGCCTCCTGCCCCGCCCGGCTGCCGCCGATGACGCCGATTCTTTTCCGCTGTCTTATGTCCATGGGATTCTCCCGTCCTTGTCCTATCATATTCCTGTCGACGGCCTTTTGGAAATCCAGCACTGCGTTCCCGATCAGGTCTCATTTTTTTTCCGGGCGGCGCGGCGTCTTCTCCGGCCGCCGGGGAAAGGCTTCATCGCCCTCCCGCCCCGGCCCTGTTTCCGCCGGCCCAAATTCTGGTATGATAAAAGGCCGAAAAAACGGAGGAACAGCCATGGCCGGTTTTCTCGACATCAAGTGCCTTCCCGAGGAAGAGATCCGCGCGCTCGAGGCCGAAATCGAACGGCGGATCGAGGAAAAGAAAAAGGAAGGCTTGGTCACCGAGCGGGAAATCCGGGAGATCGAGATGATGAGGCTCAAATCCTTGAGCGATATTCTGGATGTCCAAAGTCTCTGGGAGGACCACCTCTACAAGGGGTGAGAAGGCCGGGGCGGGACGCGCGGCCGCGGGCCGGCCCCGCCGGAGGGAGATCGTCATGGAAGACAAAGAACGAAGCGAAAGGCGCCTCAGCAACGTTTACAAAATCGACTACGAAAATCTGAACGTGGCCGAGATCATGGAGCAGGTCAAACTGAAAGCGGCCAAACGGGCCGCAGCGGCGGGGGGCGGGACGAGCGGACCGGAAGACACGACCGAACCGCTCGCGGCCGCGCCCGAGTCCGCGCCGCCCGTGGGCCTCAAAAAAAAGATCAAATCCAAGGTCCAGCGCTTCCTGACGCCCTTTTTCCCGATCCAGAGGCTCCTGGCCTTCCCCGTTCACGAGGACCTGATGCAAACCGTCGCCGAGCTCCACCGGACCAATGTCCGGCTCGACCGGCTCCAAGCCAAGGTCTACGAGCGGGACCTGAGTCAGGAGTACGTCAAGCTCCTCCACATTCTCGTCCACAACCTCGTGGCCGAGCTCACCAAGCTGCGCATCGAGCACGAGGCCCTCAAGATGAAAACCCGCATCCTGGAGAAGGATTTCGAGCACCTGGGCCGCCGGGAGAAGGCCCTGGAAAAACGCCTCCTCGCATGAAAGTCGTCTTCGTCGTCCAGCGCTACAGCCCCGACCTCAGCGGAGGGGCCGAGCTTCATTGCCGTTGGGTGGCCGAGCACATGAGCCGGCACTGGGACGTCGAGGTCCTGACGACCCGGGCCGCGGATTACATCACCTGGAAGAACGCCTACCCCGGCGGGGTGGAGATCGTGAACGGCGTGCCCGTCCGGCGCTTTGCCGTGCGCCGGCCCCGCGACCCGGCCCGCTTCGGCCGCATCCAGGAGCGGATCCTTTACGGCGAGCACAAGGCCGAGGACGAGCTCCGCTGGCTCGAGGATGAAGGCCCTCTCGTCCCCGCGCTCCTGGGCCACATCAGGCGCACGCGGCGCGAAGTCGACTACTACATTTTTTTCAGCTACCGATATTATCACTCCTACTGGGGCGTGAACACCGTGCCGGACCAGTCCGTTCTCGTCCCCACGGCCGAGCACGACCCGGTCATCCACCTTCGCCTGTTCAAGGACCTCTTCCGCCGTCCGCGGGCCTTCATCTACAACTCGGTCGAGGAGCGGGACATGATCCAGCGCCTGTCAGCCAATCATGCCGTTCCCGGCCTGGTGACCGGCGTGGGCACCGAGGTGCCCTCCGATTGCCGGCCCGGGCGCTTCCGGCGGAAGCACGGCCTTTCCGGTCCGTACCTGGTTTACATCGGCCGCGTGGACCGGAACAAGGGCTGCCACAAGCTGTTCGATTTTTTCCTCCGCTTCAAGAGTCTCACCGCCTCCGACGTCAAGCTCGTTCTTATCGGCGGCACCGTCCTTCCCATTCCCCACCATCCCGACATCCATTACCTGGGCATTCTCTCCGAACAGGACAAGTTCGACGGCCTGGCGGGCGCCGAGCTCCTCCTCATGCCTTCGTTCTATGAGAGCCTGTCGATGGTCACTCTCGAAGCCTGGGCCCTGGGCAAGCCCGTCCTGGCCAACGCCCACTGCGAGGTGCTGGCCGGGCAATGCCGGCGCTCGAACGGCGGATTGTACTACCGCAACTACGCGGAGTTTCACGAAGCCCTGGACCTGCTCCTGGCCGACGCTCCGCTCCGGCAGGCCCTGGGCCGCAACGGGCGGCGGTATTACGACGCCCACTACACCTGGGAGGTCATCGAGGGCAAATACCTGAGCGTCATCAGCCAGCTCGAGGAAGAGAACCGATGCCGGTCCATCAATTCGCCACGTCCCTGACCTACGGCGACGCCATCTCGGACGAGATGCTCGAGATCCGGAAGGCGCTCCGGAGGATGGGCCACGAGTCCGAGATTTTCGTCAAGTTCTTCGACCCGCGCCTGGCCCACCTCGTCCGGGATTACCGCGAGTACCGGCGCCTGAGCTCGCCCCGGAACACGGTCCTCTTTCACTTCTCGATCGGCTCCCCCGTCTCCAAGATGTTCTTCCGCATCCCCGACCGGAAGGTCATGATCTACCATAACATCACCCCCCACGAGTTCTTCCTCGATTCCCATCGCATCCTGACCCGGGAGTGCTATAAGGGCCGCCTGGAGATCCGGATGTTCAGGGACAAGGTCGACCTGGCCCTGGGCGACTCCGAATACAACCGCCGCGAGCTCGAGGAAGCGGGCTATCCGGTGACGGGCGTGCTGCCCATCGTCCTCGATTTCTCCAAGTTCGACGTCCCCGGCGATCCCTTGACCGCCGAGATCTACGGCACGGGGAAGACGACCTTGCTCTATGTCGGCCGGGTCATCCCGGCCAAGAAATTCGAGGATGTCGTCAAGACATTCTACTGGTACAAGACCCGTTTCAACCCGGACGCGCAGCTCATTCTGTGCGGGGATTACCGGGGCATGGAGCGCTATGCCGCCGGGCTGTTCGAACTCGTCGACCGCCTCGAGCTGGCCGATGTCCGTTTCACCGGCCACGTCGAATTCGAGGAGCTCGTTTCCCTCTACCGCCTGGCGGACGTCTACCTCAGCCAGAGCGAGCACGAGGGATTCGGCGTTCCGCTCCTCGAGGCGTTCCACATGAACGTGCCCGTGGCGGCCTTCGCCGCGGGCGCCGTGGAGGAAACGATGAACGGCGGGGGAGCGGTCATGAGGAGGAATGATTCCCTGCGCGCGGCCGCTCTCATCGACCGCGTCGTCTCCGACGCGGAGCTCAAGGCGCGCCTCGTCGCCTCGGGGCGACGGGCCCTCGAAAAATACTCGGCCGAGAACGTCGGCCGCGTCCTGACCGAGCACCTGCGGCGGGTGGGGGCGGCGTGAGGGGGAAGCGGTGACCGCCAGAATCGATCAGCTTCTGCCGGCCTTCCATCGCGGGGACGCCATCGGAGACACCGCCCTTCATATGAGGGATTTTTTCAGGCGGAGCGGCCGGCGGGCCGAAATTTACTGCCTGGACCGGGACGAGGAGCTGGCCGGCGAGGCGACATACTTCAAGGAATTCCCCGCCCCCGGGCCGGCCGACGCGACGATCTATCATTT
>Ga0068714_10002051_pt1 | contig 27058 bp, 27 predicted proteins | sample MTBNYHSulfiMetaG_FD_62988 | JGI IMG/M metagenome (GOLD analysis project Ga0068714, IMG submission 62988) | Enrichment culture microbial communities from rom New York Harbor, USA that are MTBE-degrading - MTBE-NYH (New York Harbor Sulfidogenic)... | ecosystem: Environmental > Aquatic > Marine >... | reverse complement strand
AACCAGGAGCCCCCCGCCCTCCATGCCCATCCGCGTCCTTGCCTCCGTCATCGAACGGGACCAGCGGTTCCTGGTGTGCCGGCGTCCGCTCCACAAGCGGCACGGGGGGCTCTGGGAGTTCCCGGGGGGGAAGGTGCGGGAGGGGGAGAGCGACCTGGAGGCGGCCCGGCGGGAGCTACGGGAGGAGCTGGGGGTGGAGGTGACGGGGGTGGGGGCGGTGGCCCTCTCGGTGCCGGACCCGGGCTCGGACTTCGTCATCGAGTTCCTGCCGGTGGAGATCCGGGGGGAGCCGGAGTGCCTGGAGCACATGGCGGTGGAGTGGAGGGCGGAGGAGGAGCTCCTCTCCCTCCCCCTGGCCCCCAGCGACCGGCGGTACCGGAGCTCCCTGGGGCGGTGCCGGACGGTGGAGGGGCGGATCCGCCTGGCGGCCCATCTGGCCAACGGGCGCCGGTTCCCCCCGGAGGAGGGGGGATTCCCGCCGGGGCCTCCCGGGAGGCGGGCCCGCTGGGAGCATCGGTGCCCGGTGTGCCAGGCCCGGCGGGTGGCGGGCCGTCCGGTGCGGAACTGGCGCTGCGTGGAGTGCCTCAGGGCCGGGCTCTCGGGGGAGTTGGTTATCACCCGGATGCCAGTGCGGGTGGGGGTGGGTGGCGCGGGGGGAACCCCCTCCCCATGACCCCCTCCCCCTGCCCCTTCTGCGCTCCGGATCCCGGCCTGGTCTTCCACAGGGGCCAGTCCGTGTTCGCCCTCTGGGACGGCTTCCCGGTGAACGCGGGCCAGGCCCTCATCATCCCCTACCGGCACGTGGGGAGCTGGTTCGACGCCACGCCGGAGGAGCAGGAGGAGATCCTCCGGGCCATCCCCCTGGTGCGGGAGCGGATCGAGGCCGACCACGCCCCGGTGGGCTACAACATCGGCGTGAACGTGGGGCCGGCGGCGGGGCAGACGGTGGATCACCTGCACGTCCACGTCATCCCCCGGTACCAATGGGACGTGCCCGACCCCACGGGGGGCGTGCGCAACGTCATCCCGTCCAGGGGGAACTACCTGAAGGAAGACGGCCTCAGCGTGCCAGAGTGAGAAGAGGCTTGGCGCCCGAAGGGAGGACCGGTGCAGGAGTCCCCGAGCCGCGAGGGGTGAGGGAAGAGGCGGCTGACATCCTCATCTATCTTGTGCGCCTTCCCGACACCCTGGGGATTGACCTTCTCGCTGCGGCCCAGGACAAGATCAAGAAGAACGGGAGATGACCTTGCCTCGAGAACTGCTGGAGCCCTTGAGGAAGATTTCGGTGTGGAAGCGGGGGTCCCGGCGGGCTCCCCACAAGCCGCTTCTTCTTCTCCTCGCCCTGGCGGAAGTCCAGAGGGGAGGCGATCGGTGGTTGCACTTCGTAGCCGTGGAGGAGCGTCTCAGGAACCTTCTCCTGGCCTTCGGCCCGCCGGCGAAATCCTACCATCCGGAATACCCCTTCTGGCGGTTGCAGAACGATGGGACGTTCTGGGAGATTCCGGAGCGAGAGGAGGCCGTGGCCCTGAGGGGGGAACGGCTTCGGACCGGGGACGTGCCGCCGTCGATCCTTCGCACCGTCGACGCCAGGGGAGGCTTCTCCGAGCCGGTCTTCGCACTCCTTCAAGCCAGACCGGACCTGGTGGCGGAACTCACGGCGGATATTCTCGAAAAGCACTTCGAGGCGTCGTTTCACGAGGATATCCTTGACGCCGTGGGGATGCCGTGGGTTCCCCAGCTCTCGGCCAGGGGTAAGAGATCCATGGAATTCCGAGAGGATCTCATTCGCCTCTACGAGCATCGGTGTGCTGTGTGCGGCTTTGATGGGATGCTCGGTACGAGCCAGCTCGCCCTGGAGGCGGCCCATGTGCAGTGGCATTGTTTCGGGGGGCCGGACCAGCCCGAGAACGGGATTCTCCTGTGCTCCCTTCATCACAAGGCCTTCGACCGGGGAGCCCTGGGCCTTTCCGAGGACCGAGTCGTCCTGGTCTCTCAGCACCTGCACGGTGGTCCCCAGGTAAGGGACACCCTGATCCGGTTCGCGGGGATGCCCCTTTCCCGGCCGTTGGAGCTGGAGAAGGTGCCTGCGCCGGTCTTCATCCGGTGGCACCGGAGGGAGGTCTTCCGGGATCCCGCCAGGGTTATGGATTGAAACGTGCTTCAGGGAGCCTTCTGGGACTCCCGGGCCATACGGGCGAGAAGCCTCAGTGCCTCGTTCACGGCCCTGGCGTCGGAGAACACCTCCGCGACGTCGGGGTCCAGCACGATCACGTTACGCCCCTCGGCGAACCGGCCGGCATACTTCCCGCGAACGCCTTGGCTGAAGTCGTATTCGGCACGCATGTCGGGCTCTCGGACCCGGTCTTCTTCATTGCTCATAGTGCTTCCGCTCGGCTCGGGTGGCCAAACGGGCGCTGATGATGCGCGGGGAGTCTCCGGCACCAGCGTGGGCCACGACGACGAGGCGACCTTGATAAGATAGCAATTCCCAGGCATCCGGGGGACGTGGAGGTGGCGACGGCACCGTAATGCGGGACGCTCATATCCGTGGCCGGAGACCCGCTCCAGGGGAGTCCTGGGCGAGGGAATCGCCTATCGTCCGGGAGAGATGAGTTCCGCGATCTCAGGCCGCAGGGCGCCGATCACCTCTTCGAAGCCCGGTAGGTTGGGCACGAGCGGGCCGAGCCACTGAGCCCAGGTCCTTGCGACGTAGTTCAGCATGCGGTCCTGGAAGAAGTCCTCGGCGCCCGCGAAGGCGACCCCCCGCACCGCGCACTTTGCGGTGAGGAAGGGGCGAAAATCCGCGAGCTCCATCCGGTCCTTGAACGCCCCGAGCACCCGCCAGAGATCGTAGTAGTCGCGGGCTCGGGAGCGGCTCCAACCCCGCTGGTCCAGCTTCTCCACGTGCTGGAGGATGGCACGCAGCTTCTCGGCGACGATCTCCTCGAGCGAGTACACCAGGATCTCCGCCTCGAAGGGCTCACCGTATTCGTGGATGACTCTACGCATCGGGGTGGGCTTGAGGATCTTCTCGTCCACTGTGGCCTCGATCATGATCCGAGCCTGCGGACGCCTGTGCCAGGGGAGGCGAGCGCGGATCGTGAAGGCCTCCTGGCCGTCGGGATGGGGCTCATTCTCCGTGTAACGTTCGCAGGAGATCTCCACGGGGCCGAAAGCCTGGAGCAATTCCGCGGCGGCCTCAGCCCCTTGGTAGATCGCCCGCTCCAACGCCTCACCTTCCGGCGCTCCCGAAGGGGCCTCATGCGCCAAGCATCCCCGGGAGGTTCTGCTGGATCATCCAGCGCCGGTTGTACGGCCCACTGCGTGGGCCCGTGGCGTCGAGCTTCCGATAGCCCTTGATGGGAAGGCCGGCGAGACGTTCGAGCGGAGAAGGCGGTGCTCCCCGGTGCTCGAGCACCCACCCCAGACGCTTGGCCGTGGCAACGTCCATTCTGAGGGCGTACCCGATGATCCGTTCCAGATCGAGATCATCGCCCCGCACCTCGAACGCGTGGAGAACCTCTCCGAAATCGCCGCAATACTGGGGCATGGAAAGGCCGTCGATCAGCGTGCGCTCCGGATCGGTCACGACCACCCGGGCCTCGCCGATCCAGATCCTCTGTGTGCCGAAGAAGCGTTCCGGCTTCATCTGGACGAACCGATAGACGGTGTCCCCGACGGGGTACCCATCCTCAGCAGGCCTTTCGCCCCGCACGCGGGGAATCGAGTTGCCTGTCGTTGTGAGGATGAAGACCTTCCTGGGGGTCTGCTCCGTGAGCCCGTGATGGTGCAAGGCCGACCAGTGGGAGATGGCGGCGGGATCGACCAGGGCCATGGCGATCTCGAACTCGTGGACGGGCGAAACCCCGGGGATGGCCGACGACAGGGCATAGAGGCCCTTGTGCAGGCGAACCACCCATCCCGACCTGGCCAGGTGGTGCAGCGCCTGCCGGAGATAACCCTCCGACAGGCCGACGGCGGGGGCGAGCTCGCGAGCCCTGGCCAGGGTGAATATCCGGACACCTTCGCCGGCCAGCCTCCTGACCAGCTCGACACCGCCGGCAGAATGGACCGGACCTCTTCTGGCCATGGTTCGCCCCATCGTCATCAATCGGTGGCTGAATTCGGCTCCTTGGCTCCATAGATATCATACACCGTTAGTTCGTCATGGTCAAACAATGACACTTCATGATATACGCCCGCGCACCTTGCCCTGGCTTGGGGTCCGGTTCCACGGTCAGCATAATCCCGCAGCGGCGCCAGGCGCATCGCCCCTGGGTCATGTCATCACCCTCCGGGAAGCCTGCCGCAGGCCTGCGGGCGCTTCCATGTCTCCCTGCGCCTCCTGGATCTCCAGGGGTCCGCGGAGATCCAGGAGACCCTCCACCCCCAGCACACTCCGGACCCCCAGCAGACCCTGGACCTCCAGCCGGCCCCCACCCTCCAGGGCTTCTTCGAGCTTCGGCTGGTCGAGCCGGCGGAGCCGCCCACGCCCCACGTCATCCAGGCCCGGGCCCTGGAGGCCCTGGAGCGGACCCGGGAGGAGGGGAACACGGCGGGGCTGGTGGTCCTGGCCACGGGCCTGGGCAAGACCTGGCTCAGCGCCTTCGACAGCAACCGTCCCCCGTTCCGGCGCGTCCTCTTCCTTGCCCACCGGGAGGAGATCCTGGGGCAGGCCTGGCGCACCTTCCGGAGGATCCGTCCCCTGGCCACCCTGGGGTACTACAACGGGAGGGAGAAGGCTCCGGAGGCGGACGTCCTCTTCGCCTCCATCCAGACCCTCAGCCGACGCCGGCACCTGCAACGCTTCGACCCCCGGCAGTTCGACTACCTGGTCCTGGACGAGTTCCACCACGCGGCGGCCCGAAGCTACCGGCGCCTCATCGGCTACTTCGAGCCCAGGTTCCTCCTGGGCCTCACGGCCACCCCGGAGCGGACCGACGGGGCGGACCTCCTCACCCTGTGCGGCGACAACCTGGTCTACCGGGCCGACATGGCGGAGGGGGTTCGCAGAAGTCTCCTCTCCCCGTTCGATTACTTCGGCGTCCCGGACGAGGTGGACTACGCCAACATCCCCTCCCTCCAGCCTCCCAGGATTCTGCCTTCGAACAGGGCGAGGGAGGTAGGGTCGATACGCTCTCTCAGTCCCGTATGGCGCGAACCATCGGGCTCCTTTGACGCTGGAATCCCCCGAACCCTCCAGGGAATCAAAAAGATCAGAAGCCGGAATTAAGTAACCCTCCTTAGTATCCTTTGCCGTATCTACGCTCCCCAGTGTCGCCGACATCTCTGGCAAGAGCGGCATAAGTCCCGTTCGGGATGTCGTTTGCATTTCCAGAACCCTCGGTTCCTCATCGGGGCACGAACCTTGAGAGCCCCCTCCATCAACCAATGCGGTACGGTAGCCACTCTCAGTGAGGAGAGAGAGGCCGCTCGGGCCCACCCGGATAATGAAGTGAATGGTGAAACCTGATCGCCGAAAACCGGGCCCTGGGTACCCGATACGAGGGGTCGATCCCCCCACTTCAGCCGAACGAGTGCCGTTAGCCTGCTCTCGTAATCCCTTCTACTTCCGCCCTCCGACGCCACTGTCAGACCCCTCAGTTAACGTGAACCAGCCGCGGACGAGACCCGCCGGCTCCTTCGTTGAGCCCGGGTACGCGTGGCCCAACGAACCCCTTACCAGGAGGTCTATATGAGAGTCGTTCCTCGAGCCGCCGGGGTCTTGGCCCGGGCAGCATCCTCCGTCCCGCTCCTCACCGCTCTGGCCCTGGTGGCCTCGGCCTGCGGCACCATCATGCAGGGGACGACCCAGCAGATGTCCGTCTCCAGCACTCCCACCGGCGCCCGGGTCACGGTGAATGGCCTGGCTCTGGGGAACACGCCTCTCGTGGCGGACCTCAAGCGGAAGGACCAGCACTTCCTGCGTATCGAAATGGAAGGTTACCAGCCCCATGAGATGGCTCTCTCCCGCTCCGTGAGCGGATGGGTCGTGGGGAACATCGTCTTCGGGGGAATCATCGGGCTGGCGGTGGACGCCATCACCGGAGGCATGTACAAGCTGAACCCGGAGCAGGTCGCTGCCGTCCTGGACCAGGTTGGGCCCCACTCGCTCGACTCCGATGGCCTGGTGTTTCTGGTAGTGCTGGCACCCCAGGAAGGCTGGGAACTCATAGCCACCCTCCAACGCCCTTAGGGAAGACATAATGACCAACCATCCCCGTTGTTTCGGCGCCCGTGTCGCAGTTTCTGCCCTGTTGACGATCCTCTTCCTCGGCCTGGGGCCCCTCTCGGCACTGGCCCAGAGCGCTCCCGCCCCCCGCTCCTCACCCACCGGCCTCTTCTTGGGGGCCCACCTGAACGGCTCCGCCCTGAGCGTGGAGGACGGTGACGAGGTGGAGTCGGGAGGTGGGATCGGCCTCCTGGTGGGATGGAGTCTCAACCGTTCCGCCACCATCTATCTGGGCATGGACGGAGCGTCCATGTCCGCTTCCGGGGAGGACGACGCGTACACCCTGGGGCACGGCGACTTGGGGGTCCGGGTCCGCTTCGGCGGCCCGGAGAAGGCTGCCCTCTTCTACCTGGACGGGGCCTTCTCGGGTCGAGTGGCCCGCTACGACTTTGACGGCTCCAACCTGGACTTCTCCGGCAGCGGCATCACCGCGGGGGGTGGTCTGGAGTACTTCTTCTCTCCCGCCTTCGCCCTCGACGTAGCTCTGAAGTTCACCTTCGGCAAGTTCGACGAGGCCAGCTACCAGGGCGACACCGAGAGCGTCGACGTCTCCGCCACCTCAACCCGCTTCAACGTGGGGGTGAGCTGGTTCCCCATGGGGTGAGGTGGGCTTCTTGTCTCAAGTGATCCTTCTCTTCTTAGCCCCCTCCGGGGCGGGCGGTGAGCCGCCCGCCCCGGAGGGGTTTTACTGTTCCTGCCGCACCTCCTGGCCCGCATGGCCGATGCCGCGCAGGTTGACCTGGGGCGGCCTTTACGCTGGACTCGGGCGCTCCCCACGAGATCCGGGCCCGGGCCGAGAACTCCTCGGAACAGCTGAACAGCTCCCGGCAGCGGACAGGGGAGCCATCGCCCCCGCGCCCTGCGTTCCAACCGTCTGACCAACCCAGTGGTCTGGATGTGGCCTACGATCACCCACCCGCGGTCGGCGTTTGGCCGCCGCTTTGGGGCTCCTCGTCTGGAGGTCCAGCGTGGGTGATGCGAGGAGGCAACCCGGCCGCCTCCAGAATAACGGCGATCTCTCGAATCTCGCTCAGCATCCTGGCCAGCGCTGCGTCACGGTCCATTCCGGCCCACAGGCCGATGGGCACTTCCAGTCCGGTTCCACGGTCATAGAACCGCAGGCGGCCAGCAGCCTGGGCAGCCGCGAAAGCTCCCCTCAATGCCTCCGACACCTGCCAGTTGCGGTCAGTGACTCGCAGCCAGATGGGAGTCATCTCGAGGCCTGCCCAGTTCTCCGCGTTCACCTGAAGAAGACACCCCGCACCGGAGAGAAGCAGGTACCGGCCGTACCAGCCGTTTCCCGCCGCGGCTCGCAGACCCCTCGTGCTGGCGAGCCCGGACTCCGCCAGACGGGCCACCGTCTCGTTGATAAGCTCCCCGAACTGGAGAAGCCGACGCGGCAGGGATGAGGTTAGCTCATGGCCCTCCAGCGGAAGAAACGCGAGGTGATCTTCGCGATCGCAAAGTGCCTGCAATTGGCCAAGGCTTTCCAGCAACTCCCGTTCCCGGGCACCCGCGAGGGCCTCCGAGATGAAGCCAAGAAGGCAGCCCCAGCTGATCACCGCCAGCTGGACCTCGCCGACAGTCGCCAACACAGCCCCGGGCAACGGGGACCGCCTGCGTCCCATGTCACGGCCCGACGCCTTGATCCTCCTGGCGAGCTCAAGCCAGAGAAGCTCAAGCCTCCGTTCCGGGGCCAGGAAGACGAGGGTGCTCCCGCCGACCGTCTCCAGGCGAGCGAGGTAGGTGACGGGTTGATGATCCGTCAGCCCGGCCCAGAACTTCGCCTCCACAAGGACACTCTCGCGTCCCGTGGGGGCGATCCCCACGAGATCGGGCGTTTCGCCGTGGGGACCCGTAACCTGGGAGCGGTAGGTGAGAGGGGAGGGCAGCTGGCATCCCAAGGACACCAGAAGACGCTTCAGTGAATTGCGAGCGACCTCGGATCTCTCCAGGATGAAGAGGAGCGCCTCGGTGGCGAGGTTCTCGCGCTGGGGGACGAAACGGTCGGCCAAGTACGCCAGCAGCTCACGGCTCACGGGGTAGTCCTCGGTCGGGGGTGGGATGCGTATGCCGTCGCAACCTACAACACCTTTGAACTCCCTGCTTGACTCAGGGATGGCTGAGTGAGGAATTTCTGCGAGCATACCGCTCTCCATCACCACCGCCCCGAATGGGCCCCACGACGATGGATTCGGAGAGGATCGGCTCCTACGAAAGAGACAGAGACCTGCCGGGGCTGTGTGACTACCGTTACCCGGCGTCGAATCCACCGAGAAGCCTTCCCTGAGCGTGTCCCGAAATCTTACCGCTGCCGAGCGGTCGGGACACGCTGCACGCGGAGGCTTCTCCTTCTGCTCCTCCCCCCCTTACCCCAACACCCCCAGCATATCCTCATGGAGCTGTTGCCAGGGCTGGGCGAGATCGATGCCCCTGGCCTGGATCCGGAACCCTTCCAGGCGCACCTCGATGGCGATGGGGTAGCCCACCACGGGATACAGGAGGATGCCATCGTGCTGGGGCCCGTCGGGCATCGCGGCTTGCCGGTTCCTGAGATACGCCAGGAGCTGGTAGAGATTCACGGAGTGCATCCGCTGGGTGCCGCCCTTTCCGCCCAAAGCCTGGGGGTAGAACTTCGTGTCGAGGACGATGCGCCGATGTGGCGAGTCCAGGAGCACGTCGGCTTCCATCCTGGGGATTCGGCTCAGGTCTGACTCCGTGGGCGCCCACGCGTCGTGCCAGGGTATGGTCCGGCCCCACCGGTTCACCGAGTACTCCGTCTGCTCCACCCGGTAGAACTCGGTGACGAAGTCCTCGAAGAGCTTCCACATGGTGGCGCGGCTTCGCCGGAAGTCCAGGAACCGGGCCTTTCCGCTCTCCCTATCGATGAGAACCTGGTTGTGGATCAACTCGCAGATGGCCAGGAGGAAGCGATAGAGGCGGCGATTGCGGTCCAGCTGGATCTGGCGGAAGGCCTGCCGGTCCACGCGGATGGTGCTGATGCCTTGCAGCTTCCGGAAGGCCAGGCCCACTTCCGTGCGGACCTCAGGGGCAAGGTCGGGTAGACAGAGAAGTCCCCCCAGGGTGGATCGGAGCACCCGGTTGTGGTGCACGTCGTGGGTGAGCTCTTCGAAGACACATGCGGCCCGGCTCCGGGCACGAAGGGCCCGCTTGGCCATCTCCGAGATGTCGAGCTTTCCCCGGACACCGGCCAGATCTTCCCGGGTTTCCATGTATCCCCGGTCGATCCCCCGGCGAACCAGGTGAAAGGTGCCCTCGGCCAGCACCTTTCCCAGGAGATCCTGGATGTGGTCGAACCGGTCCAGCTCCTTCACGTCCACCACATTCGACTCTTCCAGGTGCCGCCACGCGTAGCACAGGAGGTAGTAGACGTTGGAGATGGGGATCTTCACGCCAGGAGCTCCGCAATGAGCCCGTCCATCTTGCTCCCCTGGTCAAACCAGTACTCCCGGAGGAGGGGCGCCACCTGGGAGCGGATGACCTCCCTGTACCACTCCTTGTCCAGGGACTCCTCCTCGCCGGAGGGCACGAAGTAACTGTGCCCGATCTCGAATCCTGGCCCCAGGTTCTTGCTGTCGAGGCGGATCCTCTCGTTGAGCTGGAGCATGCGCTCGTCGATGAGCTTCACGACGGAATCCTCCACGCCGGCGTCCAGGAGGAAGGAATGGAAGCCCTCCGTGCCAAAGGCGGGCTTGAGGGAGTAGAAGGCGAAACGCCGGCGCAGGGCGTAGTCCACCATGGCAAGGGAGCGGTCGGCGGTGTTCATCATCCCCAGAATGTGGACGTTGGGGGGCACGGAAAACCCCTCGCCGGTCTGGGAATAGGTGAGAGGGATGGCGAAGTCGGGGCCCCTCTTGTCCGCCTCGATGAGCATCATGAGCTCGCCGAAGATTCGGGAGAGATTGCCCCTATTGATCTCGTCGATGATGAAGAAGTGCGGCACATCCAGAGCCTTTTCCGCCCGCCTGCAGAACTCGAAGAAGACCCCGTTCCTGAGGTTGAAGCCCCCGGACTCCGTGGGACGCCACCCCTGGATGAAGTCCTCGTAGGCATACGATTGGTGGAACTGGACCATCTGCAGCGGTGCCGATTTCTTTCGCCCAATGAGGGTCCAGGCGATGCGCTTGGCGATGAAGGTCTTCCCGACTCCGGGAGGCCCCTGGAGAATCAGGTTCTTCCAGCGGCTGATGGAATCCAGGATCTGCTGGAACTCCGTCTTCGTGAGGAAGAGGTCCTGAAGGGCGTGGTTCAGGTTGTAGATGTCATCGTCCACCGGCCCGGGCTTCTTCTCCATTAGTTCGAAGGCAAGCCGAAGCCAGGACTTGTATTGGGTGAACTCGGTCAGCGTCTTGTTGGTGATCCAATGCGCCCTGGGGAGATCCACGAGGTCACAAGGGTGCCATTCCACTTCCCGGACGTTCTGGTACTCGGCACGCTCCGGATCAAACTGGTAGTCCCCCTTGACGACGCCCCAGCCCACGAGCCCCGAGCGACCCCGCTTGGCCACCACGATGTCACCCGGGGACATCTCTTTGGCGAACTGCCAGAGCGCGTGGGTATCCATTACCGGGTTGGGCGCGCCGAACTGCTCCATGAGCGTGGCCTTGATGGCCTCCTTGGATGGGAACTCAGTCAGGTCGCCTAGCTCATCCCATCCGATGGCGGCCACACCCGCCTTTCGGAATTCGGACCAGAGCCTTGCGCCCTCGCCCGGGCTCAAGACCCATGTGCGTACCGAGCCGAATCGCTTCTTGTACCAATCCTCGGCTTCCGTTGGGTCGGGGGGTGGAGAGATAATCGGCGGGGGATCCACGACACCCTTCGGCTCCGCCCATCGCTGGAAGAAAGGAGAACCGTAGAAGTCCACCTCGATATCAGGGTGTCTTTCCTCAAGTTCCTTGCGGATTCGCAAGATGGCCTTGTCCACCGCAATCGGGTTCTTGAGGTCGATGACGTCGCTACCGTCCGATTCCCCTTCGAATGCCTTGATGATCTCACGTTTGTGCCGTCCCGTGAGCGTGCTCTCGAAGTGGTCGGGGAAGAGGAGGAAGAGGAGGGCATGCCGGAGTTGGCGGCCAGGAGCGTGCTGCCGCGACTCCAGCCATTCCGCGAAGGTCCATGGGTTCGCCAGGAGTTCCTCCCTCCGTTCCAGCGGGAGCTTCATCCAGTCGCCACCGCTTGTAACGAGGAAGAGCAGCTCCCTCCAGCGATGGGTATTGTAGGCCGTCCCGGGGTTGGAAACGCCCATCGCCAGAACCTCACCCAGGGCCCAGTGATCGGTGGGGAGAGGCTCCCCGGACCATTCCCATACCTGTTTGATGTGGAAGACCTTGGTCTTCCCGCTCATGGCCTCCGTGCTCACGATCAGATACATGACCCAGAGCAACTCTGCAGCAAGTTGCTTGGCGCCGGGCGGAGCAGCGCCGAGCTGCTTTTCGAGCTTCTGGAAGAAGGTCCCCTCCCCCAGGTCGAGGTTCTGCGCGTAGAACCGGTCCAGGGCCTGGAAGTTCTCAGTCGTCCAGAGGTGTTGATCGGAGAACATGGACCGGCCGTCGATAAGGCAGCGATTCTTCCACTCCTCCGCGGCCTTGAGGATCTCAAGTGCCTTCTGCAAACGCGCCATGGAGTGCCAACCGGTTTGAGTGTGGTCCAGTGTCTCTTCAACAACGAAGCGGAGGATACGGGGAAACCCAGATCGGCGGACACCGAAGCCGAACCGCCGGACCCAATGAGGATGGGAGCATCATACCATGCCCGACGTGGACAAAGCCAGCGGGACGAGGACCGTCGCCAGCTCGTCCACCTGGCGGCTCTTCGTCCCTCTGGTCCATTGGAAGAGAGAACCGGCCGTCCAGAGCTCGCACATTGGCGCGCGCTGGAACATGTAGGACCCCGGCGAGCCTAATACCCGAAAAATAAGAGCCCCGGAGACGAACCTGCGAGACAGGATCTCCCCCTCAGGCTTTCAACCACTGTGAGGATCTTGGCATCGGTCTTACCGCTGATGCGAATCAACCCTGGCCCTTGTTCCTCAACCGGTCGAGCAGCCGCCGGGCTTCTTCCAGCCTCTGCTGCGTCGCCACGTCATTGACCTTGGCCTCTGCCCAAAGCGGCGCCCCCGTATCGGACAAGGGCACCTCCAGGACGCTTCCCTCAGACACCAGCACCGGGAGGTCGGCCCGCTTGATGTCAAAGTGGGTGTTCTCGCCGGACAGTAGGACGGCCTGGCTTCCCTCAAATCGGTCGACGACAAGGGTAAGCGAGCCTCTCTCAGTCATGACTGTCGCTCCTCCGCTCGACCTGCACGTAGTAAGTGCCGTCCTCTTGCCCACGAATTGAAACCGTTCCGTTCAGGTCGGTCCTCAATACCTCCTCAGCCACTGCCGAGTAGTACCTTAGAGCCCAGGGGTCCGGGTGCCCGTAAGGGTTGTCCTTGCCACACGAGACAACGACGACCTCTGGGCGGGTAGCCGCGAGCCAGCCCGGAGTGACCCCGTCCCGCGCACCATGATGCGGAGCTTTGAGGACGGTGACCTTCGGCACACCGTGGCCTAGCCAGCGGTTCAATGCCAAGGGTCCTGAATCGCCCGTGAGCAGCGCTCGGAAATCACCGTATTCCACCAGGATTCCAATCGAGCTTTCATTCAGGTCGTCTGATGGCACCTCGGGTGGAGGCAATATGACAATCCTGACGGAGCCGAGTTGGATGACACCTTCCTCGTGGGCCAGGTAGGTAACCTGAGAATCCTCCAACATCCTTAGCAATGAGAGATAGTTGTTGGTCGTGTGGGGGACACCGTTGTCCATGAAGGACTTCACAGGGAAGCTGCGCAGAACCGAAGCCATGCCTCCAATGTGGTCCGCATGAGCATGCGTAGCGACGACGAGCTCCAATTCCTGCACTCCGGCCTTCTCCAGCAATTCGACAATGCGTTCGCCCGGACCCGCGTCGATCAGGGCTGCCTTGCCTTCCGGCGACCGCAGGAGGACCGCGTCGCCCTGTCCGACGTCGAGAAAGGAGATCTCGAGCGCAGGGGAATCCTGGGGTGAGGAGAAGAAGGCCAGCGAAGAGCCCACCAAACCCAAACCGCCGACTGCCGCAGCGAGGGAGAAGGCCACACGCTGGAGGCTCCGGTGTCGATGGCGAGGCCGCGCCGCTACCTCAGCGTTCGTCCTTGAGGGATGCACGAAGCTCGTGAGCGAGATTGTGGGGATAGGCCCTCTCAAGGATGTTCAAGACACCGCCTCGCTGTTTCAAACTCATACTTCCCTTGCGGCGAAACTGGACCGTCACACTCTGCAAAAACCTGACGTTGCCCTGGAGGGGGCGCCGAAGGGATCGGTTCGTGAGCAGATACTCGACCAGTGATACGAGCTCCACATCCGAGAGTTCGCGGAGGGCGTTGTCGTCCTCCAGCAGCCTATTGAGAAGGGTAACACCGAAGCCGCGCGCACCTTGCCCCCGGACGGCAGCGCTGCCGAATAGGAACTGTGTCCCCCGCTCCATGAGGTCCGCGAGCCAATGGCGCAATGCTCCTGACCTCCCTCAGGTTCCTGGCCGGAGTCGGCGAAGGGATTCCGCCCGGCCCACCAAGAAGGACACAGAGCGCCTCGCTGAAGTCTGCCACCTACGGTAGTCCTCTGCTCCAGACGCAGCAAGTTGGGCGGCACTGGCTCGGTCGACGGTAACCCCGCTCGCGTTCAGCAGCTCACTTGCCTTCTCGACGAGTAGTGCACGAAGCCTGACAACTCTTGCCTCAAGGGATGCGGGACCGTCATCGACAAAGCTCACCGACTCACCGGGCGTTAGGACGGCCATCTGCCGGGCAAGAGCTGCGAGCTCCTCCTCCTGTCGTGATACCACCTCTTCGGCTGCCCTCACCACTCTGACCCGGGCGTGTGCCACGCCTGCCACCGCTTCTCCAGAGGCGGCGCGCCGAAGCAATGACCGAATCTCGCTGGACAACTCCAGGCTCTCCCAAGAGGAAGGGATGAGAGCCGAAAAGCGCGAGCAATCCTGGAGATACAGGCCCCATTCCCGTAGCAGATCCGCCGCGGTCACTAGAAGTGGATCCCCGGGCGGGAGGTCGTCAGCGTGCTCCCGCAATTGAACAACCAACGGCTGTCCGAGGCCGGACTCCTCAAGGCGAGTCCTGAGTTCAGCGACTTCGGCAGCACTGACCTGTGACCGATGTGCCGATTCTCCTACCTGCCCCCTGGCACTCCCTCCTCCACGGAGCCATTTGAGCCAACGAAGCACCCGCCTCATCGACCGAGCGGTTCCTGGAGGGGAGGCGATGCAATCCCAGCGGCCTCTAGGGGGACGTTGCCCCTCGATCGTGACCCGTCGCCTGCTGGGTAGCACGAACCGGTCCATTCGCTGGGGTCCCCCGTGACGAAAGCAGTGGGGATGAACTGTAACTCGATGCGTCGGTTAAGCCTCTTCTGATCTTCCGTCGGTGGCGAACCGACCGCGTTGGGCTGCTGCTTCGGGTAGTACGGGCCCAGTCCAATGGCATTGACCCGGCAGGGGTCCACCCCCACCTCATCCACGAGGAATCTCGCCACCACGGCAGCCCGAGATGCCGATAGCTCCCAGTTGGAGTAGTTTGCGCCAGGAGCGTAGGCATCCTGGTCGGAGTGGCCCACAACCCTGATTTCCCGGTAAAGGGTGTCGATATCGGGCTTCCTCAACTCCTCGCCGATGCTGCGAAGGGATTCCCGCGCCTGGGAACGAAGCGAATCCCACTGGTACACTCCCTTCGGGAAGGTTGCTTCTTCCCGAAGGCTGAGCCGGACGATCAGGACGTCGGTGGTGTCCACGTCGAAGACACGCTCAAATCCGATCTCAGGTTTCTTCAAGGCCTGCTCCAACGCTGCCTTCTGCGTCTTGATCTCTCCACCCCTTCCCGCCTCGACGGCCACAAGCACGACAGCAAGAAACGCCACGAGAACCAGTGCAGTCGCGGCAAGGAGGTCGACGAATGCCGGCCAGACTGCGAGGTCGCCGTCGATCTCGTCCGACTCCCAGCCCACGGTCAGCGCCTCCAGCCGAACGGCCAGAGTCTTCGACGAGCCCGGGACGCCTCCGCCAGGGCTTGGATGGTCCTGGGGGACAACTCTACGGTTCTGAGCGCCCTCAGCGCCTGGACCGTTTCCGTCCCGAGCGCCGTGAGGGACGTCGACAGGCGCACCTCAGTTCGCTCGAACGTGGCGGCGGCATTCTCGAAGGCTTCGCGAGTGGCCTTGAGGGCCTCGGTGTTCAGGTCCGCCTGTTTGGCAGCAGCCAGCTCCATTCGCTCGAGTGATGAGGCGAACTGCGACCGGAGATCCGCTGCGAGGTCTGAAACGGTCGTGCTATAGGTCAATGATAGATCTTGGACCTCTGTTTGCGCCTGTCGAATCGCCATCGCCGTGGATCCAGCAGCACTCTCGAGCGCAAGGAGGGCTCGGTCGAACCGCTCCACGATGGGAGCTGTCGAATCGTCGAGGCCGCCGATCGCGTTCAACTGATCCCGCAGCACCCCGCCAAGCTCTTCTTGCAGTTCAGTCAACCCGTTGAGGGAATTCTCGAGCAAGGTCGCGGTGGATGTGATCCCCTGAGTTGCCTGGTCGATGCTCCTGGAAGCACTGGTGCTCGCGTCGGCAAGTTGCCGCACGTCATCACTCAACAGGGCGGCATGTCGTTCCGTTGCGGTGGAAAGCCGTTCAACGTGCTCACCGATCGAGCGGCTGGCCGAGAGCTCGGCCTCACGCAACGAGGTCGTCAGCTTATCGACACTGCTCGTGGCGGCCGCCTGAACCCCCACCAAGGTTGCGGTCGCTCCCTCGGATGCCCCCCGAAGCGCCTGGGTCCCACGCTCGATTTCCACGTTCCGCTCGCCCATGGCAGCAACCATGCCCTCGTAAGCCACGGCCGTTCCACTCACTGCGGAGGCGACCTCTCCGAAGTTGGTACTCACTTCCCTCAGGGCCCCAGCGACTTGCTCCTCGAGGCGGACCTGGATCGTGCGGTTTACGTTCGATCCGAGCCGCTCGAGGGCGTCTGCAAGTTGGCCCTGGAAAGTGTCCAGGGAGCCTCTGAGGTCGCGGATGGCTCCAGTGGTACCGGCAACGCTCTTAGCAGCATTCTCCACTGCTACGATCGCCGAGTGCAGATCATGTCCCGTCGCCTCGCGGCCAATGAGACCAGCGCTGGAGTCCAGGGCCGCGCCGATCGTCTCCAGTATCGAGCTTCGGCTGCGGGTGACCCCGAACGCCGCGAGGCCCAGAATCGCTGAGCCGGCAAGAGCGAGGAGATTGGCTCCAAATGCGTCTGCCACACCTTGAAGAGCCGTGCCCAGATCCGTTAGTGAGACCCCGCCGCCGCGCGGCGCGTCGGCAGCGCTTCCTATTGCGCCGGTGAGCCCGGGGAGCGCTTCACGCATTCCTGCGAAGGTACCCAGGACGGCGAGGAGCAGAAGCAGAGCAGCCAGGGCGCGAGTCGCGGCACCGATTGGCGCCAGCTCCAATCTGGTGCTCCGGTGCGCCGTACTCAGCCAGTCCACGGGCACGGCAACTCCGGCCTCAATTGCCTTCCTGAGACGTTCTAGCTCGACATAACGGCGTGCAGCCGAGGACCCTCCACCCGACACGAACCAGGTCCGGGACTGTTGTGGATCCTGTCCTGTCCTGAGGGCCTGGGCTCCAATGGCCTCCGCCATGACTCTCACGATATCGATCACGGCGAGGCCCATGCCAAGCAGCAGAACCCCGGCACTCAATCGCCAAACCACCGTGATGGCCGCCAGTTCACCCCCCGGAGGATCTAAGAGACCTTTAGACCTCAGGTACCACAGAAGGCCCAGACCGCCGACCAAGGGCGCAAGCAACCATAGGGCCGAGGTGAGTCGTCCGTACTGTTTTCTGAAGTTCGTCACTCAGCCCTGCCAACGTTCAAGGAGATGATCCGCGTCCACGACATGGGCGCGGTGAGGGAAACCCTGACCGTATCGTCCCGCCGGTCCAGTGCGATCACCTGCGGTGGGCTCGACTGGCTCCGACGTTCGAACTCGGCGAAGAGGTTGTCCCGTTCCTCCGACAGCCCGTGAAACCAGATTACCTTGGAGGGGTTGAGGGACTGTCCGACGAAGACTGAGAGGCGGTTGGATGTGGCCTCGAAGGTCGGAACTGCTTCCCGGAGAGCGCCTTCAATGACCGAGACTTTGGAGGCTCCGGACAATCCGAACTCCACAGCGACGGCAACCGAGCTGATCACGCGGTCAACCGAGCTGAGGCCCACCTCATCGGCGACTTCAGCTTTCTCCAGAAGTCGTCGGGCAAGCTCCAGCCAGTAGTGTTGCGGGATAGGTTCCGGACGTTGAGCAACACTGGGCAAGGCCGCAAGAACACGATCCCCATTGTCCATTATCCATGGGCTGGCGCGCTTCTCGACAGCCGGGGTTTCCATCAGCCATCGTTCCCAACTCCTACTCACCTTGCCTGCCCGGCTGAGCAGTTCCTTCCAGGCCTCTGCTGGGGAGTCGGCGGTGGCCGCATTCGTGACCGGCGTAAGTATCTCTGGTCCTCCGGGGCCGTGATGGTCCCTGCGGAATAGGGACTTGATCCAGTACCAGAAGCGGCGGAAGACGGGGAGATGGTGGAAGTCGGGCTCGTTGACACCCCCGACCGGAACGCCCAGCCCCACAGGTCTGGCTGGGTGCGCTTGAAGCTCGCGGCGGGCTACCTCGAACTCATTCCAGGGATTGGGAATCCCTGCCCTCTTCCGAGCCAAACCGCCTGCAAGAGCCCTTGAAACCCTTTCGAAGCGCTCTCTGTTTCGGCCTTCCGAGTAGGGCGAATCTCCGAGAGCGAGGTCCTGCCGGAGCTCCTCGAGCAATGCTCGAGAGGCCTGCAACGACTCGGAATCGATGGGGTCCGCGATCAGGCGATTGCGGAAGTGCGCCTCTGCGGCCGTCGCAAGATGGGCCGGAGCGTGGCGGAATCGGCATACCGAGAACCCGATCACTGTCCCAGGGTTGTCCGAATCATCAGTGTCGGTGTTGGCCAATCCGTCGACAACCGAACTCCCCGCCAACTCTGTCAGTATGATCGAACGCGCAAGGACGTGGAGCATTTCGTCGGCCTCCACCGGGTCCAATACCGCGCTGTCCTCGTTCTGCCTATCGACAAGGAAGTGGAAGTTGGAGAGGTTGGGGAGGGAAAAGTGCCCTCGAATTCGTCCTCCGTCCCCATCTTGGAACGCGCCGGCCGGTCGCACCGCGTCAGCGAGACCGATCCAAGTGAAATCGAACTCCCGGGCTGCTCCACTGCGGAATTGGACTCGGCTTCCGATGTCACAGTTCTCCTGAAGAGAAGCCCTCTCGTCGACATCGTTCTCCAACGGGGACCAGCGCTCGAGTACCAGGATTGAGTCCACCCTCAAGCCCGGGAACTGCTGCATCAGGGCAAAGGTCCTTATCTCGTCCAGCGTGTGCCTGAGTCTGCCGGGACCAGGATCCCCACTCATACATTTGAAGCCCCCCAACTCTCCGGAGAATTCTTCCGGATCCAAGCCGATCGCCCAGAACTGGAGGGGTAACTCAAAGCCATCTCCTCTGATACCCATGGCTAAGGAGGAGATTTCAGTTTGAAGACGGTCGAGCCAGACTGCGCCGCTCTTGCCGTACGCGACGGCCACGATGGGTCGTCGAGGTTGGATAGGGGTCATTGTGGCTCGAACAGTAAGGGGGCAGTCCTGCTCACAGCGGTTTGATCCTCTTGGCGTATGCGTCCATGAGGTCCACATACTCCTTCAGGGACTCTGGGTACCCGTCTGTCTTCTCCTTCTCTCGCTGCTCCCCGACCCAACTTGCGCACCGATCGAACAGTTGCGGGGTGTCCCTGTTCTCAAGCTCCCGCCTCTTCTGCTGCACCACGGACGCATATCCACCTTTGAGAAACCCGTCCGCTGCGTTCCGAATTCGTGCGTCCGGATCTGGCCCCTCGTCGAAGGCAACATCCAATTCCTGCGAACCCCCACCGTTGAACACGAACTTCGCTCCAACCTGGCGCAGCATGCCGAGGACAAAGGCAAGTGCGAACAGCTCCTTTGATTCCTGAGTGGTCTCGGGCAGGTAGCTCCACCTTCGGAACAAATCATCGGGCTCAACGAAACAAAGACTCCGCTCCTGCGGTTCCAGCGATTCGTAGTCCTTCTTCAATCCCTTGCTTTCATTGAGGGCGAACAAGGGGAAGCCATGATCCTGAACGGTCATGACCACCCTGCCCTCGTCCCCGTGTACGGTGGGATCCGTCTCGTTCCTGACTTCGACTGGGAGACGATTGAGGATCTCGTCCTTGCGTTCCCGGGAGCTCTCCGGGAGGCCTAGAATTCGCAATTTCTGGACGTCCTTGCTGGCCGGATTGCTTGGCCAAGCTTCATCGTAGACGGCGAAGGGCTGCAGCTCCTTCAGGCGCTTTGCGATCTCCTCACTCGGAATCGTCCGGCCCCGGAGGTACTCCGGCGCGAGCTCCCGGACGGCTCCCCCCGATGCGGCCCAGAACGCCTGGGATACGGATTCCACCGAGAGCGGGCTGAGTTCGGCTAGGGTCTTGAGTGCTCTTGCCGCTTCCTTCTCGAGACGCTCTGGCCTGTCGGATTCCTCGAATGCCCGGTCGATCTCTCCATCGTCCATCGTGCTGACCGAGAGCCCCTCCGGAGGGGTTGGCTCGGGCTTCTGAATGATCAGAGCGCGTGCCGCCGACAGAGAGTCGGAGATCTTCTCGAAATGCGTCCGAAGCTCCCTGACGTGGTGGAGAAGTGCCGGTAGGGCCGACTCCGACGCACGTCCCACCTCACCCTTGAGATCCTGACGCCATTCCTCATGCGCCTGCTCGACGGCGCTCAAGACTGCTCGTCCCTGTGCGTCTGCTAGACTCTTCTTTCCGGAGAAGAGCCCCGGCTTGATATCGCGGATCTCCCTTTCGAGATCCCGGAGCCAGGCTCCGGTGTCCGAGCGGGTTCCCTCCTGCCGTGCTCTCGTGATCCAACGGCCGATCGACTCCTCGGTGGAGCGGAGGAGGCCGAGCAACTGCGTGAACGTCCCCTTGCTTATTGCGTCCTCAATGGAGCGGCGCAGCTCGCCGGGGACGGCCTCCGCATGGACACGAATCGTCTCTCTGAGCTCCGGCACAACAGCTTGAATCTTACGTTCAGCAGCCTCCTGAAGCGCCTTTCCATTTGCCAAGATTACCGATGCATCACGGCCCTCGGGGCCGATGTCGGTCAATGCGTTGCTTTCCAGGGTCACCTTGGGCATGAAGTTGTTGAGTCCCCTCGCAGACCATAGATCCTCGAGTTTCTCAATAGCCTCACTCTTGTTCAGTTGGCTTTGGCCGGTCTCCGTCAGAACCTCCGCACCCTCCCATTGCCCTGGAACGAGCCTCTCGATGATCTGAAGTGCGAGCTTCTTCTGCCATCGGACACTCAGCCTTGCGCTGGGCAACTCCAGCCATTCCTCACCGAACGCTGAGTAGGCCCGATGGCGTCCCTGGACGGGTCCCTTTGCGGCCACCGCACTGAGGACGTTGTCCATTTTGGCGTCCCCCTGCTTGGATAGAGGGCTGGCGAGCTCGACCAGGACGTGGATGGCTGCGCGCTCCATGATCTCGTGGAAGGAGGTGAGCAACCTTCCGGTGGCGGTCTGATTCCCCACCAGATATACGCTGCGGAAGGGAGGATTGTCGGTTCTCTCTATCGACTCATTCCCAGGGAGCCTGAGGGCCTTCGGAGTCGTCCCAGGATGCATGACGCAATCGAGCTCTGTGAGGGCGCCGAAGGCATTCGCTCTTAACCTCCCTCCATTCTGCGATGGCACAGTATGGGTGTCCAGGAAGACGGAAGGCAGGAAGAACAGACCCCGAGCGTGCACATTGATACCAGGCCGGACGGCTTGGATGGCGTTCCGGGCGATATAGGCGAGGTCGATGAACTGCCCTGTGCCTGTGCCGCCGCACGTCGATGAGAGTATGTAGAGGTTGACGGACTTCCGGTACTCGTCTGGAAGCTCGTCAAAGACCGCCGTGTGGAAGAGGTTCTGGACCTGAGCTTTGATTCTCTGGACTACATCCTTGAAATGAACGAAGAGAGCCAGTCTCCCGACCGGTCGTTTCTGACCTGCGCCCGATCTGACCACCTTCAAGGGAAGTCTTTCATACCCACGCCACCAGTCCCGAATCTCCGGATTGAGGTCCAGGTAGTCCGGGCCGACATAGAAATCCATGCGGAATTCAGAGGCGTATAGCCACTCGTCCGGATCCAGCTCAGGTGCCTCCCGGCCGAGTATTTCCTGGGGTGCTGTGTCGATCCCGAGCATCTGGACGTAGGGGGTGTTTGGATATACCTCACGAAACCGACGTTTGAAGCGTCGCAGCACTTCAATGCCGGAGCCTCCTGTGCCGATGATCAGGGCTGGCTGGACTCGAGCGGTGCTCATGAGCGGTTCTCTCTTGTTGGCAGTTGCGATTTCAATGGCAACACTCTGCAGCGGGCTTGCCTCCGGCTCAAGGCTTTTAACCCCGACTGCTTAGTAGGCGGTATTCCACTTGCTCCCCACCCGGACCCGTCACTCTCAGCCGATCGTTGGGGCGTAGATCCCCTCGAGAGGCGTGCGGAGGCTCGAGGACGACCTCCGGGCCACGGGCCTCGACGGCGATGCGGGTCCTACCTCGATGTTTCTTCGCCAACAGCTTGAACAGCACCAGGCCATTTTCCCCGGTCGCTTCCCACGACCTCCCCGCCAACGGGATCGCCTCACCCTCCTCGGTGGATTCAAGCACAGCTCTGGCAAGCTGGTGTCCGGCGAGAGATGGCTGGTACAGCGCCCATCGTATCTGCTGCACAGTCAGGCCGACGACAATCAGGACTCCGAAGATCGACACGATGTACGCGGGCCAGCTTAGGAACCAACCGCCCGCCGCGTAGGCTACGGTCAGATCAAGGGATTCCCGTGCGTCAGGGTCGATGCCGATTCGACTCAGCTCGTCCGCAGGCTCGAGCCGGACCCGTTCGAGATAGGTCGTGTCGAGGCTCCGGGATTGCCACCCGGGGGGATTCCAAGGGGGGGATTGTAGGTCTTCGACCGTGCCTTCCAGCTCGATCTCCTCGCCGGGGTCCAGCAGGAAGCCGGGCATCCTGAACAAGACGGGCGATGATTCCAAGCGTACATCCGATTCTACGCTCGCCCCCAGCAGGATCCTGGGCGAGGCGATCGAGAAGGAGGTCTTGGCGGCACGACGCGACGCGATCCTGGGGGGCTCACTAACGCTAATTCGAGCGAACGGCTGAAGCCGGTCCCGAGCCACGGCAAGCCGGAGCTTCGAGACCTGGAACTCCCTCGTCGTGCTTGCAAACCAATCCCTCAAGGCCACGCCATCGTGGACTTCCACAACAGACGCTCCCTCGAGGATCTCTATGAGAGCCTGGGGGTCTGCGGCGGCCCCAAGGCGCACCACGGTAAACCGAAGCGGCCGCACGGCAGCCAGAGTCCGGACTTCCTGGCGGAGGCGCTCCTGCCAGGCTGCGCGGCTCGCGATCGGATAGGGACTGTCGGGCGGCGGATCATGAAGACCGTCGGTAAGAATGAAGACGAACTGCTGTCGTTCGGGTGGCTCTGCCCGGAGGATCTCCAGCGCTTTTTCCAGGCTGCGCGCGAGGTCGGTGTGCTGGCCCCGTGGTGCCGGCAACTGCTCCACCTGTCTCTGCCAGGCGGAACGAGTGCCTCGCTCGGCGGACCAAGGCATTGCCATCTCCCTGGCAGTTCCAGAGAAGAGGACGAGGCGGACCTGGTCCGAACCTGGAATCGCGTCACCAAGGCTCGCGACCGCGGCTTTCACAGCTGGCCACATTCCTTGCATGGATCCGCTCTCGTCCACCACAACGATGAACGAGGCCTGCAAGGTGTCCAGGCCGGCTCTTCGACAAAGCACCGGCGATGGGAAATCCGGATCCTCACAGACGGAGAGTGCTTCCTGGACGCTCTTGCCCTCCGCAGCGCTATTGAGACCCACAATCAGCGCCATCAGCGCCGCGGGTGTGGCGACCGCGCGAAATGAGCAAGGCGCTCTTGCCATTGAATCCTTCCGGCTCTTGTCTTTGTCCTGGCTCGGGGCCGACGTTGCTGGAACCTGCGGCGACGGAAAGGACGGTCTCACTCTCTGGTCTTGCATTCACCGCTTTGCCGGGGAACGGCCTCGGTGCTGATTCCCAAGATAAGGCCTACCAATGACAGGCGCACCAGCGGTCATCTCGCTTCCGCTTCTGATTCCTCAAGAAGCTGCCATCGACCGCCTGAGAGATCTGCCTGCTCAAGCCTTCCCCACCCCACACTCATGGGCCTACCTTGGCTCTTGATCACGAGCCGTGCGGGCTTCCCGCTTCCCGAACCAGGGGTCGGCATCGCTTCATGCGAATCCGCGTTCTCGCCTCCATGCTCTCCCGCGTCGCCACCTCCGTCCCCCACGGGCAGCGCCGCATCCTGATCCCGCTGGTGGGAGAGCCCTCGAACCGCGAGACAACCATAGGACTGGGTGTGCGACCATGACCGGAACGGATCTTTCCAGCATAGCACAGCAGCTCAGAGACTTTGCCCGCCGTCGCGACTGGGACCAGTTTCACTCTCCAAAGAACCTTGCGGCGGCCCTCATCGTCGAGGCCGGTGAACTGCTGGAGGTCTTCCAATGGATGAAGGAGGAGGACAGCCGGGAGCTCTCCCCTCAGGACCTCGGGAGGGTCCGGGAAGAGGCGGCTGACATCCTCATCTATCTTGTGCGTCTTTCCGACACCCTGGGGATTGACCTTCTCGCCGCGGTCCAGGACAAGATCAAGAAGAACGACAGGAAGTACCCTGCGGAGGTGGTGAAGGGGAGATCGGACAAGTACACCAGGTACGAGAGATGAGAGGCCCCTTGGTCTTCAGGGCCGATGCCGCTGCGGCCGGGAGGAATCAGGACAGGAACGTGATGCTTGCAGCCTGTGGAACCGATGGCTTCAGGTTGCGCCTGGACCGTTGGGAGCAAGTCCCCCCTTCGCCACACGCTGGGAGATGACCTTGTCCCAAGAGCTGCTGGAGCCCCTGAAGAAGATCTCGGTGTGGAAGAAGGGGTCCCGGCGGGCTCCCCACAAACCGCTTCTCCTTCTCCTCGCCCTGGCGGAGGTCCAGAGAGGGGGGGAGCGGTGGTTGCACTTCGCTGCCGTGGAGGAGCGTCTCAGGAACCTCCTCCTGGCCTTCGGCCCGCCGGCGAAATCCTACCATCCCGAATACCCCTTCTGGCGGCTGCAGAACGACGGGACGTTCTGGGAGATTCCGGAGCGGGAGGAAGCGGTGGCTCGGAGGGGGGAGCGGCTGCGGACCGGGGACGTTCCCCCGTCCATCCTTCGCACCGTGGGCGCCAGAGGAGGCTTTTCCGAGCCGGTGTTCGCACTCCTTCAAGCCAGGCCGGACCTGGTGGCGGAGCTCACGGCGGCCATCCTGGAGGAGCACTTCGAGGCTTCGTTTCACGAAGATATCCTCGACGCGGTTGGGATGCCGTGGGTTCCCCAGCTCTCAGCCCGGAGCAAGAGGTCCCTGGAATTCCGTGAGGATCTCATTCGCCTCTACGAGCATCGTTGTGCCGTGTGCGGCTTCGACGGGATGCTCGGTACGAATCAGTTCGCCCTGGAGGCGGCCCATGTGCAGTGGCATGCCCATGGGGGTCCGGATCTGCCTCAGAATGGCATCCTCATGTGCTCCCTGCACCACAAGGCCTTCGACCGGGGAGCCCTGGGCCTATCTGAGGATCGGGTCATCCTGGTGTCCCAGCACCTACACGGGGGCCCGCAGGTGAGGGACACCCTGATTCGGTTCGCGGGGATGCCCCTTTCTCGGCCGTTGGAGCCGGAGAAGGTGCCGGCGCCGCTGTTCATCCGGTGGCACCGGAGGCAGGTCTTCCGGGATCCCGCCAGGATCGTGGAGTGACGGTCCGTGGAGAGCCTGCCTGGGACCCGCATTGACGCCCGGTGACGACCCGTGCCACAATACGCCGTCCCCATCTCGCCGGGGTGGGTCACGGCTGAGTCGCCCGCAAGGGGGCGGCTGTGAGATGGGTCTCACACCCCCGGCCGGAGGAGTCAAGAACCCTTGTTCGACCGACGGCACGATACCCGGGTGCGGCAAGCCACCTTCGAATGGCTGCAGTCCGTCGTGGCCATCCACGGTGATGTTCTTCCGCGAGAGGTTCTGGCGGGAGGCTTCACGTTCGAGGGCAGCCGTGTTCCGCTCCTCGGGCCCCAGGGAATCTTCAAGCCCGCTGTCATGGAGGTGCCGCTCTCCATCACCACGGCGCCGAAGGGGCCGTACGGGGACGGATTCGGGCCCGATGGACTCCTGAGGTACAAGTACCGGGGTGAGGATCTGCACCACCGGGACAACCGGGGCCTCCGCTTCGCCATGGAACAGCAGCTTCCCCTGGTCTACTTCCACGGGCTGGTTCCGGGGAGGTATCTGGCCACCTGGCCGGTGTTCCTGGTGCAGGACCGGCCGGAGCTCCTGGAGTTCTCGGTAGCCGTGGATGATGCGGTCTACACGGGTCTGACCGCGGAGTCCACGTGGAAAGGGGGAGAGACTACCGAGATTCGGCGGGGTTATGTGACGACGGTGGCGCGGCGCCGGATCCATCAACAGGCCTTCCGGGAACGGGTCCTGAGAGCCTACCGGCACCAATGCGCCCTCTGCCGACTCCGCCATGATCAGCTTCTGGATGCCGCCCATATCGTCCCCGACGCGGACCCTGAAGGGGAGCCGACTGTGAGCAACGGTCTTGCCCTTTGCCATCTGCACCACCGGGCGTTTGACCGATTCTTCCTGGGAGTGCGCCCCGACTACATCATCGAGGTCAGGCCGGACATTCTGGCGGAGTCAGACGGCCCAACGCTTCGGTATGCGATCCAGGGCATTCACGGCCAAGCCATCGGGCTTCCGCAGCGGAAGGAGAATCACCCCTCCGTTCTCCTGCTGGAAAGCCGGTACGAGCGATTCCTGGAGGTGGCGACGGCGCCGTAGTGCGGGACGCAAAGTACGTCCCTCAGAACTGGCCGCCAGAGCAGACCAGGGCTGACCGGGAGCACGGAATCGGTCAGTGGGCTGCCCTATTTCCTTCCTGCTGGGCAAGGGGAGAAGACCCGAGGGGACTTCCTGTGGATGGGATGAAGAAGAACCGGTCTCAGGGCGCCTCCGAGAGGTATCCGTCCATCATCTCCCGGAATCCCGGATAGAACTCGTATTCGTGCCGCATGAGTTCCCACCCTCTGCGAAAGCACGGAGTGCGCATGGTGTCACGGATACCCGTGGCCCAGATGGACCAGGTCTTCTTATCGATCCTTCCGATCTGGTGGAGGTACATCTCTTCCGAGCAGAGGTTCGCGTACTTCCTCACCACCTTAAGAACGCCCTCGCGCTCCCGGGCCGGAAGTGAATCCAGGTCAAACAAGGCTTGGGGGTTGCGAGCGTCGAATGGCAAGTGCTCCATGATATCGGCGTAGCGCCCAGTGTACTCGTTGAAGGTGGTGAGCCAGAGCTGCTCCCGGATTCCCCTCAGGCTCATCACGATGGCAAGAGCCGCGAAGACGACTGCGAGGATTTGCGTGACTGCGAGAATGGTGTCAAAGCCCATGGAGCACCTCCATTCAGAATGATTGCCCGGGAAGGGACGCGGTCTGAAGAAGGAATTGCCAGGAAGTGGTACGCACCCTCACCCCCTGAACCTCTCCTCATTGTGCCAGCGGAGGGC
>Ga0068714_10002050_pt1 | contig 27087 bp, 14 predicted proteins | sample MTBNYHSulfiMetaG_FD_62988 | JGI IMG/M metagenome (GOLD analysis project Ga0068714, IMG submission 62988) | Enrichment culture microbial communities from rom New York Harbor, USA that are MTBE-degrading - MTBE-NYH (New York Harbor Sulfidogenic)... | ecosystem: Environmental > Aquatic > Marine >... | reverse complement strand
GGGCTCGTGGGTGCCCCCGGTGCGGCCTTAGTTTTTTGCTTGAATGAGCCCAGGGTGAGCCCAGACGAGAACGGCCGGCTCGAGGCCGGCCGTAAGTCTTTTGTTTCTGGAGCCAACGGCCGGACTTGAACCGGCGACCTAGTGATTACGAATCACTTGCTCTACCGACTGAGCTACGTTGGCTCAGGGCAAGGAAATGTACCACCGGCGGGGCCGGCTGGCAAGGGGGTGCGGTCGTCAAGGCCATTGCGATGTGGGTTCTTCGAGCGGCCGGTGCCCGAGGGGGAGACCCGCGTTCCAGGTGCCGCGCTGGCAGGGGCAGCGACAGGGTTCGGCGTCAGCGTCAGCGCCTGCAGCGTCACGACCGCGGCCGTGGAGGGGCCGCTCATCCCCTCGGATGCAGCAGGCGCCAGGTCATGGCGCGCACCTGGTCGAAGAGGTCCAGGGCCTTTCGGGCGCGTCCGGGGTCGACCGCCCCGGCAGCTACCCGTGAAGCGGCATGAACGACTTGGAGGTAACCATGCCCCCCGCCCCGCAACTGCTCTCTGCCGCTGCCGCTGCCGCTGTCGCTGTCGCGGTCGCTGTCGCTGCCGCTGCCGCTGCCGCTGTCGCTGCCGCTGTCGCTGCCGCTGTCGCTGCCGCTGCCGCTGCCGCTGCCCCGGTCGCTGCCGCTGCCGCTGACACCGCCCCTGACACGACGCCTCACCGGCGCGCCCCGGGAGTTGTCGTCCCGACACGCTGCCCGACGGCGCTGCGAGGCGACGGGGCTCGGCATCCGGGATAAACTCGAGCGGCCCGATATGCCAGCGCGACATCCCCCTGCGCCGCCAACGGACTTCGACCCGGGGAAGGCGTCGGTGGCGGCCGCGCGGGGGGCGCCGTGAGCCCGCACGGTCGCGGGGGGCGCGGGCTGGCCCTGGACCTCTGGGCCGGCGCGGTTGCGGCGGCGCTCCTCGCGGCGCTCGGCCTCGGCGCCCTCGCCAGCGTACCCCTGCGGCTGGCGGCCGCGGTGGCCGTCGCCCTGTGCGGCGCGGTGCTGGCCCGCGAGCGCCTGGCCGCATTGTGGCGCGCTCGGGGGGGACACGCTCCCGAACAGCCGGAGGAAGCCCTGCGCATCCGGGACACCGCCCTGGCGACGTGCCTGAACGGCATTGCGTTCGCCGGGGCCGACGGCCGCCTGACCTGGGTCAACGCCGCCTTCTGCCGGATGTGGCGGTGCAAGGTAAACGAGGCCCTGGGCGAGAGCGCGGAGGGGTTCTGGGCCGACCCGGAGGCGGCTGCAGAGGTGATCCGCTCCACGTTTGGAGGAGGAACGTGGAGCGGGGAGCTGGTCGCCCGGCGACAGGACCACTCCACGTTCGAGGTCGAGGTCGCCGCCTCGCTCGTGCGCGACGACGCCGGAAGTCCCCTCTGCCTCATGGGGTTCTTCGTCGACTCAAGCGCCCGCCAGCAGGCCGAGGCAGCGTTGCGCACCCGCCTGCGCTACGAGGAGGCGTTGGCGCGGTGCGCGGAGATCCTCCAGGGGAACGACGCGGCGGAGAATCACTTGGTCGAGGTGCTGGCCGAGCTGCGGGGCGCCTCCGGCGCAGCGCGGGTGCGGCTGCTCGAGAACGTCGACGACCCTCAGCAGGGCCCCTGCTTCGCGGTGGCGGCCGAGGTGAGTGCACCGGGGGTGGAGCCGCCGCCCGGCCACCCCGCGCTCCAGTTCCTGCCCCACCGGCTCGGGTTCGACCGCTGGGCGGGCTGCATGGGGCGGGGGGAGCCGGTGTCCGGGCCGGTGGGCGGTTTTCCAGCCGCTGAGCGGGAGGTGCTGGCTGCGCACGGCATCGGGAGCATGCTGGCGATCCCCGTCCCCTCTGGTCAGGGCTGGTACGGGCTGGTGGCGTTCGACGACGCCGACCCGGCGAGAGAGTGGGCCGCCGAGGACGTCAGGCTGCTGACCGCGGTGGCGCAGATGGTCGGCGCGTGGATCGAGCGTCGGCGGTCGCAGCAGGCGCTCCAGCAGAGCGAGGAGCGCTATCGGAGCCTGGCGGAGGCGGCCAACGACGTCATCTGGATCATCGATCGCGACGGGGTCGTGCGCTACGCGAACCGCTTCGCGGCCGCGCGGTTCGGGGTGCGCCCCGAGGAGCTGGTGGGCCGCCGCTCGGACTCGCTCTTTCCCACGGACGTGGCGAGCTCCCAGGCCGGGAGCCTCCAACGAGTCCTGAGCGAGGGGAAGCCCCTGTACGCCGAGCGCCGGACGCCGTTCCCGGGCGGGGACATGTGGCTCGGCACCTGGCTGGCCCCGGTCCGCGGCGCCGACGGGACCCCTCAGGCGGTGCTGGGGATCGCCCGCGACATCACCGACCGAGTCCGAGCCGAGGAGCGGCTGCGCGAGAGCGAGGCCCGCTACCGCAGCATGATGGAGGCCATGGACGACCTGGTCTACATCTGTTCGGAAGACTACAGGATCGAGTACATGAACCCGGCCATGGTCCGCCGCACCGGGCGCGACGCGACCGGGGAGCTCTGCTACCCGGCTCTCCACGACCGGGACGAGGCCTGCCCGTGGTGCCCCAGGGAGGTGTTCGAGGGGCGCCGGCCGGCGCGCTGGGAGGTCGAAAGCCCCAAGGACGGACGGACGTACTCGGTCGCCAACTCCCCCATCGTCCACGTCGACGGCTCGGTCTCCAAGATGGCGGTGATCCGGGACGTGACCGAGATCCGGCGGGCGGAGCAGGAGCGGCGGCAGCTCGAGGCGCAGGTGCAGCAGGCGCAGAAGCTCGAGAGCCTGGGCGTGATGGCGGGCGGCATCGCCCACGACTTCAACAACCTGCTGATGGCGGTGCTCGGCAACGTCGAGCTCGCCCTGCTGGAGAGCCCGGCCTGGTCGGGCGCTCGCCCACACCTCGACGAGATCGCCACCGCGGCACGGCGCGGCGCCGACCTCTGCGGCCAGATGCTCACCTACGCCGGGCGCAGGACCGCCCCGGAGCGACCGGTCGACCTCACCGGGCTGGTGGAGGGGCTGCGCCGCATGCTCGAGGTCTCGGTCTCGAAGAAGGTGCTCCTCCGCTTCGACCTCGCACCCGACCTGCCGGCGGTGGTCGGCGACCCCACGCAGCTGCGCCAGGTCCTGGTCAACCTGGTGGTCAACGCCTCCGAAGCGACGGTTGAGGGAGCCGGCGAAGTGGTGGTCCGCACCCGGGTCGCGGAGTGCCGGGAGGACGAGCTGGTGTCGCCGTGGGGCGCCGACCCGATGCCAGGCGGCCGCTACGCGGCCCTCGAGGTGGCGGACACCGGTTGCGGCATGGACGAGGAGACCCGGGCGAGGATGTTCGAGCCGTTCTTCACGACCAAGCTCACCGGCCGGGGCCTCGGTCTGGCGGCGACGCTCGGCATCGTGCGTGGCCACGGCGGCACCCTCCACGTCGACAGTGAGCCGGGCCGTGGCACCCTGGTGCGCGTGCTGCTGCCTGCCGCACGGGTCCAGGCCGTGGCCGAGGAGGAGGCAGCGCCCGCGGCGCAGGCCCTGCGCGGCCACGGGCGGGTCCTGGTGGTCGACGACGAGGAGGAGGTTCTCGCCGTCTGCGCCGCCATGGTGGAGAGGCTCGGCTTCGAGGTGGTCACCGCCGCCGACGGGAGGTCCGCGGTCGAGACTTTCAACGCGGCCTCGGAGAGCTTTGTCGCCGTCCTGCTCGACCTGACCATGCCCGGGCTCGACGGGCTCGAGGCCCTGAGGGAGATGCGCCGGACGCGCCCCGAGGTCAGGGTGGTGCTGGCCAGCGGCTTCCCGGCGGCGGAGATCGCGGAACGCCTTGCCGCCGAGCCGCCCGCCGCATTCCTGCAGAAGCCGTACACCATGGGCACCCTGGCCGCGGCGCTGGAGGCCACCGTGCGCGGGTGACCGGGAACAGAGCGTCGAGCCGTGCGTAGAAGAGGGTGTCGGCCGGTCCTTGGAGGTGCGATGTCCCGTCGAGTGCTCTCGGTCTGGGTGGTGACGTTGGTACTCGGGATCGGGGCCTTCCCCGGGTCGGGGGAGGAGCCTCGCTCGGGCCGCTGGGTCGTGCTGCCGGACAGCGGGCCGGTGCAGATCCGGGGGCTGCCGGGAGCGAAGGTGGTGGACCTGCCGGCGGCGGTGGACGCGTGCGTCGCCGCCGACATGGCCGCCACCGAGACCCCCGGCGCGGCGGTGGCGGTCCTGGTGGACGGGGAGCTGGTCTACGAGCAGGGCTACGGCGTGCGACGCCGCGGAGGGTCGGAGACCGTCGACCCCCGGACCGTCTTCCGGATCGGGTCGGTGACCAAGATGATGACCGCGGCGGCCTTGCTGCAGCAGGTGGAGGCCGGGAGGATCGGGCTCGACGACCCGGTGACCGACCACGTTCCGGAGCTCGAGCTCGCGGGACCGTGGACCGCAGACCTGATCACCGTCCGGCACCTCCTCACCCACACCTCGGAGTTCCCGGACGTGATCTGGGACCTCGGCCCCGCGAGCCCGGACGCCCTGGCGCAGTGGGCCGGTGAGCAGGGCGCGACGGAGCTCCACGCGCCACCGGGCGCGTTCTGGAACTACTCCAACCCGGGCTACGCCCTGGCCGGGCTCGTGCTGGAACGGGCCAGCGGGGAGTACTACCGGGACTACACCGAGCGGCACGTCTGGGGGCCCGCCGGGATGACCAGCGCCACCTACGACCCGTTCGAGGTGGTCCTCGGCGTGAATTGGGCGAGCGGCCACTATCGCGACCCGACCACCGGCCAATGGCAGAGCCTGAGCCCGGAGGTCGTCGACAGCTGGTGGGCGGGGCCGGCGGGGTGGGCCTTCGCCACCGCCGGGGACCTCGCGCGCTGGGCCGACCTGCTGATGTCAGGGGGCGGATCGGTCCTCCAGCCGGCTTCGGCCGCGGCGATGCAGGGGCGCCAGGTCTGGTGTCACTACACGCCGGACATGTTCTACGGCTTCGGCGTGGTCGCCGACGGGTACAACGGCCTCGACATCCGCTACCACGACGGCAGCCTGGTGGGCTGGGGCACCATGCTGCTGTGGGTGCCGGATCGGCGGTTCGCGGTGGCGGTCGTGGCCAACACCGGTGCGCCGCTCGCGAACGCCGCGTTCTGCGCCCTGGACGCGGCGCTCGGGACGACCCCGGTCGATCCCCCGAACCTGACCACGCCGCCGGAGACCTGGCGGCGCTACCAGGGCGGCTACGGTGCGATGGACTACCTCGGCTGGCACTTCACCGCCGCGGTGAGGATGGACGGCGCCGACCTGCTCCTCGACGTCGAGCCCTACTCGTTCCTTCTCGCGCCCGGGACGTACGCCATGACCCAGGCCTTCCTCGACACCTTCTTCGTCGACAGCGACGGGGATGGGGTGGTCGACACGGACATGACCTTCATCGCCGGCGGAGGATCGCCGCCGGCGACCCGCTACATGCGCAACCGCTACGCGGTGGGGAACCGGCAGGGCGGGGTACGGCCGGGCCCGCGGGGGAGAGTGGGGGGGCCGTGACGGGGAGGGCGCGACGGGGCCCCACTCTCCACCTGGACCTGGACTTGGACCTGGACCTCGCCCTGGTCCGCTAACCCGGACATCTCACCACGTCGCGTCGCGAGGCGGTCGAGATGTCTGTCAGGACGGCGATTCGCAGGGACGCGTCGCCGAGGCGTGCTTGGCGGCACGTCGCAGGCGGCGCGGCCCGAGAAGTGCCGTCATGGCGGGCAGATCGGCCGCCGCAGTAGCGAGGTGACGAGATGTCCGGGCTAACGGTCAGCCGCTCGCAGCGTGACCCGAACGATGTCGGCCGGGGCGAAGAGACGCATGGGGGGGCCCCAGAGGCCGGCGCCGCGGCTGACCACGTGGGTCATGGCCCCCACCCGGTAGACCCCTCCGACGTGAGGGTAGACGGCCCGCACGGCGTGGGTGAAGGGCCAGATCTGGCCGCCGTGGGTGTGGCCGGAGAGCATCAGGCCGACGCCGGCGCCGGCAGCGGCCTCCACCGCCTCGGGGGAGTGCTGCAGCAGGATGACCGCGGCTCCCGGTGGGACCGTTGCCAGCGCTCCGGCGAGGCTCGCCGACGGACCCCCGCCGGTTTCCCGAGCGCCGCGGGGGTCGGGGACGCCGGCGACCCACAGGCCCGGGCAGACCTCGACCGCGGCGTTGTCGAGCAGGGTGAAACCGGCGGCCCGGAGGAGCTGCCGTGAGGGGGCGGCGCCGGCGTAGAATTCGTGGTTGCCGAGCACCGCGAGCACGTCGAGGCGGGCGCGCAGGCGTGCGAGCTCGGGCAGCATCGGCGCCACCGCCGGCACGTGGCCGTCGACCACGTCGCCGGTGACCGCCACCAGGTCCGGGTCGAGGGCCAGGACCCGGTCGACGACCCGTCTCAGGCGGCCGGCGCCGACGGAGCCGCCGAGGTGGAGGTCCGAGACCTGGACCAGGGTGAGGCCGTCCGCTTCCGGTGGGAGCCCGGGAAGTGTTGCCTCCACCTCGACGATTCGAGGCTTGAGGTGGCCCCCCACCAGGGCAACGGCGGCGGCGACGACGGCGAGCCCGGCGGCGCCCGTGCGCACCCACGGCACCCACGGCTTGAAGGCCACGCCGCCGAGGGTGAGCAGGTCGGCGGCCAGGAAGGCCGCCAGGAGCAGGAACAGGGTCCCCATCCAGGAGGCGCCGAGCCAGTGCAGGGCGGCGGCGGGCCAGCCGCCGGCGGTGCGCAGCAGGACCTGGGCCAGGGGGTAGGACAGGAGGCCGGCAAGGAGGAACCCTGTCATCACGCGGCGGGGAGTGGCTTCGGCCAGCAGGGGCAAGCCCAGCAGCCGCCACCCCACGTAGAGGTGCTGGGCGGCCCACACCGTCAGTACGACAGCGAGAAAGACGGCGAAGCGGGCGGGCTGGCTCATCTCGACCCGGGCGCGAGCATCTCACGACCCCGTGGTCGAAACCAGGCAGAGTCGCGGCATGTTCCTCCGAACGTGCCGAACCCCGTGCCCGCGCGGTGTCTCGAGCCCACCCGGGGTGCCGCGTGATGGTCCTCACCCGCACCCCGGGTCACGGGCGCTACCATGGGCGGTGGGCCGGGTGTGGGGCTCCTCGTGGTGGGCCCGCGCCGGTCCGAGGTGGAGGACGGGATGAACCCAGTCAGGATCGCCGCCGCGGCCGTCGTCGCCCTGGCCGTGGGCGCCCCCGCCACGGCCGTGCAGGTCATTCACGTGCCCGGCCAGGTGGGGAGCCTGCAGAGCGCCATCGGGCAGATCGGCAACGGCGGCGTCATCGAGATGGCGGCCGGCACCTACACCGCCCCTGGCGGCGGTTGGGTCGTCAGCAACCTGGGAAAGTCATTCACCATCCGCGCCGCGGCCGGGGCGACGGTGGTGCTCGACGGCGCCAATGTGAACCCGGTGGTCACGATCATCAACGGCACCCCGTCCCTGGGGGGGCCGGTGACGTTCAAGGGGCTCACGTTCTACCGGGGCCGGTCGACCACCAACGGGCTTGCCGGCGGGGTGACCGTGATCGAGGGGGACGCCACCTTCGTCGACTGCGTGTTCTCGGCCTGCTCCTGCCAGGCGTCCTCGACCGGCGGCGGGGGCGCGGCGGTGTTCACCAACTCCAGGGCGCTGTTCGAGCGGTGCCGGTTTCTCGACAACTGGGCGACCAACGAGGGCGGGGCCTTGCGGGTGGGGGGCGGCTCCACCGCGTGGGTGGTGGAGTCGGAGCTCCTCGGCAACTCCTGCAACCCCCCCGGCCACCGCAACAGCTCCGCCGGGGGCGCCATCCACGTCGGCGACTCCACCGTGTGGGTGGCCAACACCCGCTTGGAGGCCAACGAGGCGGGGTACGTCGGCGGCGGCCTCTACCTCATCGGAACCTGGACCGACCCGGTGAGCGTGCCGCGCAGCCTGGGGGTGGTCGCCAACTGCGCCTTCGTCGACAACCGCGCGGTGCCGGACCCGTCGGTCACCCAGCCGGGCCCGACCGAGGCCGGGGCGATGCACGCGGAGGACCAGACCACGGCGCTGGTGTACAACAGCCGGTTCACCCGCAACAGCGCCGACACCGGCGGCGGGCTCAACCTGTTCCGAGCGCAGGCCACGGTGGAGGGTTGTGTGTTCCGCGGCAACCGGGCCTCCTCCGCCGTCGGCGGCTGGGGCTTCGGCGGCGCCGTCTCGGTGCTGTCCAACGACGGCACCGTCGACGGCTCGGTCAACCGGCGCTCCGGTCAGCTGACCATGGCGGACTCGCTGGTCCAGGGACGCTACGGGTCGGTGACCACGGTCGGCCAGGTCGCGGGGGGCCTGTACGTCACCGGCGACCAGGCCCGACGACACGGCCTCGGCGGGGTGACCCCCACCGCGCCGGCGTCGGAAACCCGTGCTCTGGCGACCCTGAACCGGGTGGTGTTCGCAGACTGCGACGTGCTGCAGACCACCACCGGCGGCTCGTGGGGCGGCGGCCTTGACGCCACCCTCACCGAGCTCGCCGTCACCGACGGTCTGTTCGTCGGCTCCGACGCCCTCACCGGCACCTCGAGCCCGGTCTCGGGCGGCGGCGCGGCGAGGGTCATACTCGAGTCCAACGCCAGCTTCAACGGCACCACGTTTGCCGCCAACTCCGGCTCCACGTTCGGGGGGGCGGTCAACGGCGCGGGCGCCGCCACCAGCTTCACCGACTGTCGCTTCGTCGAGAACTACACCACCGCGGGGACGTCGTACGGCCGGGCCCTGTTCACCGGACCGGTGCAGAACGCATACGGCGTGGCCATGGACGCCTCCGGGATCGTGTCCGGGACGACCTTCTCCAACAATGGGTCGGGCGGCGTGCCGGCGTTCGACAACGACGCCGAGACCGGCGCCATCAACGACGTGCGGTACAACGGCAACACCTTCTACCGTCCGGGCTCGAGCCAGATCTACGTCGACGACATCGAGGGGACGTACGACGTGCCGGGGCTGAACGCCCTGATCGTGACTCGGGCCAGCGGCCGCAACACCGACAAGTCGGCGGTCAACAACGTCGCCGCCGGCAGCGCGCAGGTGGTCGGGGCGATCCGGGCGGTGCCGCCCCGGGTGCTGCCCACGCTGGCCGCCGGCGAGCCCGGGGCCCAGGCGCCGGCCTACCTCGGCTACGCCTGGAGCGGCGCGGCGGCGACCCTGGACGGCGTCCCGGTGAGCGGCAACTGGGGGGTGGCCGAGGTCGGCGCCGGCACCTTCACCCTGTCAGTCGGCGGTACGCCGTACCAGGCCACGGTCGCCCAGGGACCGACGCCGGCAGCGGCATTCACGGCCAGCCCCTCCAGCATCTCGAGCGGCCAGTCGGCGACCCTGTCGTGGGCGACCACCGCCGGCACCTTCATCGGGATGACCGTCGACCAGGGGGTGGCGGCCGCCTCCGCCGCCTCCGGCTCGGTCGTGGTCAGCCCCTCCGCGACCACGACCTATCGCCTGGTGGTGGTGACCAAGGAGGGGGCGGCGGTGCGGGAGGCAACGGTCTTTGTCGACGAGCCGGTGATCTTCAGCGACGGTTTCAACTCCGGCACCACCGCCGCGTGGAGCGTGACGGTTCCCTGAGGGCTGCGAACCACAGGGCGGTCACCATCGCCAGCAGGGTCGCCGCCGAGATCGCGGCGCCCAGTCGAACGCTCGAGGGCCGGAAGCTGAAGACGACCACGTGCTCCCCGGCCGGCACGAGCGCGCCCCGGACCAGGATGTTGGTGAAGAGGACCGGCGTGGGCTGGCCGTCGACCCAGGCCTTCCAGCCGGGGTACATGGTGTCGGCGAGCACCAGCAGACCGGCGGTGTCGCTCGAGGTCCTGACCTCGACGCGTTCCGGCTCGTAGCTCACGATCTCGACCCGATCCGGTCGCGTCGGGTCGTCGAGCCGCACGCCGAGGCGCCCCTCGACGACGGCCTCCCGGCTGGGGTCGAAGCCCGGCCCCATCGCCGCGCCCGCGGCTTCGCGGTCCCCGGGGTCGACCTCGACCACGCGGTGGACGAGCGAGGCGCGGGGCAGGGCGTTGCGGTTCGCGTAGACGCGATTGGGGCCGTCGTGGACCAGCTCGAGCGGCGGTCGTGGGTCCCCGGCGAGGGCGCCTGCCGGGACGAGCCCCGGGTCGGCGATGACGTAGCGGACGTTGAGCGCGTCCAGCAACGGGCCGCAACAGTCGTCGAAGTACAGGAAGTTGAGCGCCAGGTTGTCGTGCGTGGTCAACCGGGCGTAGTCGTAGGCCCGGGAGAGGGCCCAGGAGGAGTAGCCGGAGGCGGTCTGGAAACCGTAGACCTGGGCGCTGTCGCCGGGGAGCATCAGGTTGGAGCGGACGTTCAGCACCCGCACCGGCCCGGGCTCGGCCGCCACCAGGGCCCGGAGGGCGTCAAGGCTCGGTGTGGTCGGGTAGAGCCGGGACCGGTCGAAGGCGGGGTTGAGGTCACCGCCCGCGGCCCAGAGGTCGAGGGCGGCGATGCCCACCAGGGCGGCGGCGAACGGGCGGCGGCTCACCCGGCGCGAGCCGCCGAGGGCGAGGACACCGGCCGCCAGAGCGGCCCAGCCGGCACCCTCGAGAAGCGCCCGGGTCCGCGCCGGGTAGACCTTCTCGGGCCGCAGGGCGTGCAGCGCGGCAGGGGCCGTGGCCAGGGCGGCGGCGAGCGCCAGGGCGGCGCCGGCGGCGAGAGCCAGGGCCCGGCGCGGTCGCCCGCGGACCAGCCAGTCGACCCCGAGGCCCGCCGCCATCGCCCAGGTGAAGACCGTCACCACGTAGATCCTGGCGGGGTGGGTGTTGAGCCACACCGGGTAGGCGAGCTGGACCAGCTGGCGGAAGGGAGGCACGGCGTAGACCGCCAGCAGGGTGGCGAGGCCGAGCCCGAACAGGGCCGCCGCGAGCCCGCGGTCTTTCGCGGCGAGTCCGAACGGGACCGCGAAAAGCGGCAGGAGCCCGAAGTAGAGCGCGAGCTCCGACGGGTTGAAGAACCCCCAGTAGAGCTCGCCGTGGACGGTGCTCCCCCAGAAACCGGGGACCGCCAGCAGGGTGAGGTACTTCAGGGGCAGCAGCCCGACTTCCCCGATGGCCTCTCCGCGCGGCGTCTGGCCGTAGAGCTCGAGGCAGGGAAGCAGCTGGACCGCTGCGAGCAGGGCGCCCGTCACCAGGGCCGCGATCGCCGACAGGGGAGCGCAGGGGAGGGGTGCGAACCGACGTGCGACAACCGCGGCCCAGGCGCCGCGAAAGGCGGACACGAGGGCGAGGCTGACCGCGCAGTAGAAGGCCTGGAGGATCGTGCCGGACAGGATCTGCAGCGCGAATGCAGCGGCGGAGAGGCCGGCCCACCGCCAGTTCCGCCGCTTCAGGGCGAGCTCGACCCCCAGGAAGACTGCCGGGAACCACATCGACGTCGACACCACCGAGGGGTCGAGGACCCAGCCGACGACCTCGAGGTTGAGGGCGAATGCGAGGCCCCCCACCACCGCCCCCGTGCGACCGCAGCCGACCACGCGCAGGAGGGTGAAGGCGCCGGCGGCGCCGATGAAGAGGCTGATCACGGGGAGCCAGCTGTAGGCACGCTCCACCGGGAGGACGAGCTCGAGGAGGAGGAAGAGAGGGTTCGAGTAGAGCTTCCCCTGAGCCAGGGCCGGCAGCCCCCCCATGAGGTGCGGGTCCCAGAGCGGGACCTGGCCGGGCCACCGGGCGGCGACGTTGGTGGCCATCGGGTAGTAGCTCCAGAGGGAGTCGGTGACCAGCCAGTTCCAGACCGGCTGCGGGGGTTCGAGGGCGAGGTCGCTGCGCCAGGGCTCGTTGACCGCCAGCATGTCGAGGGGCAGGAGCAGCTGCCCGGCGAGGACCACTCGCCAGAAGAACAACGCCACGATGACCGCCAGGAGGAGGAGACACCACAGGTCCCGGCGGTCGACGGCGGGCTCGAGACCACTCGCCAGGTTCGAGGCCGCTGGGGGCGTGACCCGGCTCACGGTGCGAGCGCGGTCCGGCCGGCGTTCTCCCCGGGCTCGGTTTCTCGGGTCCCGCGCTGCCGGTCGTAGACCCAGAGCGCCTCGGCGAGGCGGTCGCGCACCGACTCGTCGAGCATCCAGGGGGTGATCCGGAAGCGCCAGTTGCCGGTGGCCTCGGAAGGCTTGTTCATGCGGCAGTCCCCCCCCAGGCCGACGAGGTCCTGGTGCGGGATCACCGCCAGGTCGGCGACCGAGGAGAGGGCGAGGCGGATCATGTCCCAGTGGATTTCACGCCCGTCGGAGCCCGCGTAGCGCAGGAACAGCCGCCGCTCCTCGTCGCTGGCGTCCTCGAGCCACCAGCCGACGGTGGTGTTGTTGTCGTGGGTTCCGGTGTACACCACCAGCTCGCGGGTGTGGAAGTGGGGCAGGAAGAGACTGCGCGGTGAGGGGGGGAAGGCGAACTGGAGCACGGCCATCCCGGGCAGGCCGAGCTGGTCGCGCAGTGCCAACACGTCGGGGGTGATGAGCCCGAGGTCCTCGGCCACGAACGGCAGGCTGCCGAGTGCCTCCTCGACGGCGTCAAACAGGGCGCGGCCGGGCCCCGGCACCCAGTGACCGTCGACCGCCGACTCCTGGTCGGCGCCCACCTCCCAGTGGGCGGCAAAGCCGCGGAAGTGGTCGAGCCGCACGGCGTCGACCCGGGTCAGGGCGTGGCGCAGGCGGGCGACCCACCAGGCGTAGCCGTCGTCGGCGAGCCGCTCCCAGTCGTACAGGGGGTTGCCCCACAGCTGGCCGGTGGTGCTGAAGTAGTCCGGGGGCACACCGGCGACGACGGTGCGGCGCCCCTCGATGTCCAGCAGGAAGAGGTCCCGCCGGGCCCACACCTCGGCCGAGTCGTAGTCGACGAAGATGGGCACGTCGCCGAGGATCCTGAGCCCGCGCTCCGAGGCACGCCGGCGCAGCGCCTCCCACTGGCGCGCGAACAGGAGCTGGCACAGCTCCACCCGCTCGAGGTCGTCGTGGTGCTCGCGACGCCAGTCGGCGATCGCTTCGGGATCGCGCTGTGCCAGCGGCCGCGGCCAGCGGTACCAGGGCTCGCCCCCGTGCGCGGTCTTGAGGGCGGAGAAGACGGCGTAGTCCTCCAGCCACCAGCGGTTCTCCGCCCGGAAGGCCTCCAGATCGGCGGCCAGCTCCGGTGGTCGGCGTTCCCGGAAGCGGGCGTGGGCGCGCCGCAGCAGCTGCCGCTTGTACGGGATCACCGCCTCGAACTCGACCCTGAAGTCCGGGAACGGAGGGGGGTCGAGGAGGTCGTCCGGCTCGAGCAGACCCTCCTCGAGGAGCACCATGGGGCTCAACAGCATGGGGTTGCCGGCGAAGGTGGAGGTGGCGGAGTAGGGGGAGTTCCCGGGTCCGGGCGGGTTGAGCGGCAGGACCTGCCACCACGACGCCCCCGCCGAGACGAGCCAGTCCGCGTAGGCGTGGGCGCCGGGGCCGAGGTCGCCGATGCCGAACGGCGACGGCAGGGAGGTGGGGTGGAGGAGGACACCGGCCGATCGGTCGAGCTTCATGCGCCCATGGTACCTTCACCCGTTCCCGTTCCCGTTCCCGTTCCCGTTCTCCGCCGCCGGCCGCCGGCCGCCTGATCCCGGATGACGGGCGGCGGGCCGCGGGCGGCGGGGTTCGGGTGACCGGGAGCGGGGTCGGGGCCGGCGTGCTCCCGGCGCCCGCCCCCGATCCTGGTCCCGTCGCCGCTCGCCGCTCGCCGCTCGCCGTCGGCAGTCGCTGCCGCTGCCCCTGACGCTGCCGCTGTCGCTGCCGCTGCCGCTGTCGCTGCCGCTGCCGCTGTCGCTGCCGCTGTCGCTGCCGCTGCCCCTGTCGCTGTCACGGCCTGTGCCGCACTGCGGGCCGCTCCATTGGCCGTCGCCCGCTCGAGACACCCACATCGCAACGGCCTCACCACGACGAACGGGCCTCCTCCAGTCTCCCCGGAAGGTACAATCGAGTGAACTGGAGGATCCCCCCATGGTCGGACACGGACTCTGCGCACCCGTCGCCCGCGGTCTGGTCCTCACGACCCTGATGGCCCCACTCGCCTGGGGCCAGGGTGCCACCTACCACGTGCGAACCGACGGTGGCGACGCGGACCAGTGCAACGGCCTGGCCGACGCCCCCTACCCGGGCTCCGGCAGCGCCCAGGCGTGTGCCTGGGACCACCCGTTCCGCGCCCTGCCGCCCGACGGTGCGGCCCGGATCCAGGGCGGCGACACGCTGCTGATTCACACCGGCAGCTACCGGACGGGGTGGGGGGCGCCGGGCGCCTCCACCGACGGCGAGCGGTGCGGGTCCGACTACCGGTGGGGCTGTTTCATGCAGCCGGTCCCGAGTGGCAGCCCGGGAGGTCAACCGACCCGGATCCTCGGCGAGGGTTGGGACGCCGGCTGCGCGAACCCACCCGAGCTGTGGGGGGCGGAGCGGGCCGAGGCCATCCTCAACCTCACCGACGCCTCCAACGTCGAGATCGCCTGCCTGGAGATCACCGACCACCTCGGCTGCGCCGAGGGGCACAGCGGCGGCCTGCCCTGCCAGCGGGATGAGCCGCCCTTCGGCGACTGGGCGCCGGTCGGGATCCACGCCCAGGACTCCAGCACGGTCTGGCTCCGCGACCTCGACGTTCACGGTCTCGCCAGCAGCGGCGTCCACGCCGGGCGGCTGAGCGACTGGACGGTGGAGCGGGTTCGCCTTGCGGGCAACGGCGCCGCGGGCTGGGACGGCGACCTGTGGGACGACCTCGGCGACTCGAACTCGGGGACAATGACATTCCGGCACTTCACCGTGGAGTGGAACGGGTGCGTCGAGACTTGGCCCGCGGGCGAGCCGTCCGGGTGCTGGGGGCAGAGCGCCGGGGGCTACGGCGACGGCTTCGGCACCGGGGAGACCCAGGGGCAGTGGCTGTTCGAGGACTCGGCCTTCCTCCACAACACGTCGGACGGCCTCGACCTTCTCTATGCCCGCGGGGGCTCGAGCATCACCATCCGCCGCACCATCGCCGAGGGCAACGCCGGCAACCAGGTCAAGACCAACGGCCCGGCGGTCATCGAGAGCTCCATCGCGGTGGGCAACTGCGGCTTCTTCGACGGCCAGCCGTTCACCTACGACGTCGACAACTGCCGGGCGGTGGGCAACACCCTGTCGCTGACCCTGCGCCAGGGGGACCAGGTGACCCTGTTCAACAACACCATCGTCGGCCACGGCGACTGCCTGGTGCTCGGCGACTGCGACGTCGAGCGCTCGACCTGCGACGGGAGCGAGCGCATCACCCTGCGCAACAGCATCCTGGTCGGCTACGCCGAGTTCCTGTCCCCCGACGACCGCGCCTGCCTGGCGTACCAGGAGACCTTCCCCCACGGCGACGCGGTTTTCGACCTCGACTACTCGCTGATCAACGGGGTCAAGGACGACGCCTGTCTCGGGGGTCACGCGATCTGCGGCGCGCAGCCGGGGCTGGCGGGGGAGTCCCTCGACGCGTTCGACGCCCACCTCCTCCCCTCGAGCCCGGCGGTGGACGCCGGGACGCCCCAGGGGGCGCCGGCCTTCGACTTCGACGGGATGCCGCGTGATGCGCTGCCGGACCTGGGAGCGTACGAGTACCGGCCCGCGGGAAGCTGCATCCTGTCCTGCGACGCCAGCGTTCCGGTCGCGGCCGAGGCGGGCGTGCCGGTGCAGTTCTCCGGGTCGGCCACCGTCTCGGGCTGCACTGCCAGCCCGACGTGGACATGGGACTTCGGCGACGGGAGCCCCACCTCTGCCGTGGAGGACCCCACCCATGTCTACGATTCGGCCGGCACCTACACGTGGCAGCTGGCAGTCAGCGTTGACGGCGTGTTCTGCCACGAGTCGGGTCAGATCACGGTGGGGGGCGGCCCGCAGCCGACCATTCGCTACCTGGTGCCGGGAGTGGCGCACATCCCCGGCGCGGGCGGCACGCAGTGGCGCAGCGACCTGGCGGTCGTCAACCCGGGAACCACGCCGGCGACCCTCGCTCTCACCCTCCACGACCACGACACCGACGCGGTCTCGACCGCCAGCCGGACCCTGGCCGCGGGCGCCACCGAGGAGTGGACCGACGCGCTGGTCTCGGTCTTCGGGCTCGACCCGTCGTCCCAGGTCAAGGGGGTCCTCCACATCGGGGCGACGGGGCCGCTGGCGGTCAGCTGCCGCACGTTCAACCAGGAGACCGCAACCCGCACCTATGGCCAGCAGCTCCCGGCCCTCACCGAGACTGACGCCCTCGGCGGGGACGCCGTCGGCATCCTGCCCCACCTCAAGGGGAGCGCCCGCTTCCGGACCAACCTCGGGGTGGTCAATCTCGGCTCGGTCGAGGCCCAGGTCGAGGTCCGCGTCTTCGAGCAGACCGGCCAGCAGGTCGGCCGGACGGAGAGCCTCGCGGTGGCGTCCGGGCGCTGGCATCAGCAGAACGACGTTTTCGCCTGGACCGGGGCTGCCGGCGAGGAGATCGCGTACGCCCGGCTGGCGGTGAGCCCGCCCGATGCCCGGGTCTGGGCCTACGCCTCGCTGGTCGACAACGAGACCGGCGACCCGACCACGATCGCGGTGGTCGCGCTGGCGGGTCGGTAGGGTCAACGCGCGAGCAGTCGAAGCTGCCTGCGGGCCTCGTCCGCCTCGCGCGACGACGGGTTGACCGCCAGCGCGCGCTCGGCGGCGGCAAGCCCGTCGCGCACCATCTCGGCCCGCGGGGCGCTGCCTGCCGCCCACAACGGGGCTCGGCGGGCGAGGGCCGTCGCCAGCGCGGCGTGGGTGCGGGCGTCGCCGGGGTTGGCGGCGGCGGCGGCCCCGAGCGCATCGGCCGCCTCCGCGAGCGTGCGGTCGGGGGTCAGCCCCTGTTGCTGGAGCCAGTCGGCAGCCAGGAGCTCGACCCGGCCGAGGGCGAGGTGGGCGTCGCTCAGGCTGGGGTCGATCGCCAGCGCCCGACGAGCCGCGCTGCGGGCGCGCTCGATCGGCCCCCGGCCCGAGCCGCGGCGGTCGAGCGCTGCGGCAGCGGCCAGGCGGAGGGCGTTGGCCCGCTGGACGGCCGCGAAGGCATTGCGGGGGTTCAGCCCGAGGCTCGTCTCGAGGCGTGCACGTGCCCGCTCGAGGGTCGCGCGGGGGTCGTCGCCACGCTCGAGCTCCCACTGTGCCTGGAGGAGCAGGGCGTAACCGTGCCCGAACGGCGGGTAGTCGTCCCGGGGGGTGATGGCTGCGGCCCGCTCGAAGGCCCGCACCGCGGCAGCCACCGCCGGCCGCGGGTCCCGGCCTCGCGCCAGGTCCGCCTCGGCCCGGGTGAAGTGGACCGTTCCCAGCCCGGAGTGAGCGCCGGCGTCATTGGGGTTGTCGGCGATGCTGCGACGGTAGGCGTCGACCGCCGCCGCCAGGTCGCCGGAGGGGTCCCGGCCATGGCCGACCGCGTGACTGGCGCGGGTGGCGTAGACGTCGGCCAGGCTGGCGCGGACCATGGCCGACCTCGGCTCCAGCTCCAGCGCCCGCTCGTAGGCGGCCAGGGCCGACTCCCAGGAGGTCGTCGGGTCCAGACCGCGGGCCCACTCGAACCACCCCTGGAGGCGGTGGGCCGAGCCGAGCCAGTCGAAGGTGGAGGCCTGGGGGGAGGTGGCGGACGCGGCGCGTTCGAGGGCCGGTACGGCGCGCTCGAGCAGCGGCCGCGGGTCGAGGCCGCTGGAAAACTCGTGGCGCGCCTGCTCCACCAGGGCCGCTCCCAGAGCCTCGTGGGCCTCCCAGCGCGGGGGCCGTGCCGCGACGGCGACGGCTGCGGCCTCCACCGACCGCGCCAGGGTGGCGGTTGGGTCCAGGCCGCGGCCGTGCTGAAAGGCCCCGAGGAGGCGCAGGGCCACCGCCTGCTGGACCTGGACGCTCACCAGGCCAGGGTCGACGCGCCGGGCCTGGTCGCAGGCCTCGAGGGCCTCGTCGAGCGCCGCCTCGATGCCGGAGCCGGTCGAGGCCTGGCGGGTGAGCATGACGTTGATCCAGAGGTCGCAGAGGCCCTCCCAGGCCTCGGGGTCGCTCCGTCCCACGGCGACGGCTTGCCGCAGGGCGTGGTCGGCCGCGGCCGCGGCGGTCTCGGCGCCGGCGTAGTCGCCGGCGTCCCTCAGGCGGCGGGCGGCGGCGGCGTGGAGCTGTCCCTCGAGCAGGTGGGCCTCGTACAGCCACGGCTGGTGCTCCAGTGCCCGCGCGACGCCGGCGAGGCCGTCCTCGGTTCGCCCCTCGTGGAGGGCGATGAGGGCCTCGAGGAGATCGGCCGGGACGGTCGGCGAGCCTCGGCTCGCGCGCAGGGCGTCCAGGGTCGGCTCCTCGAGCTCGGCGGCGATGGCCGCCACGCGCGCCGCGCGCTGCTCGGGGTCGCGCACCGCGCGGGTCGCCTCCAGGCGCTCCAGGTAGACCCGGCTCCGGGCCAGCCCGAGCGCGTAGGCCACCTCGGGTTGGCGCTGGCCGAGCTGCCAGGCCCGCTCGAGGTGCTGGCGGGCGCGCTCGTGCTCCCCCAGGGCGAGCAGGCCGCGACCCAGGGCGGAGAGGCCGGGCGCGCGGGCCAGGGTCCCGGCGTCCTCGACCCGGGCCTCGAGGTCGGCAAGGCGGCGTCGGGCCTCCAGTCGTTCCCGACGGATGTCGTGGGGCGGGCTCATCCGGGCGACCCGCAGGAGCCACTCGACCTCGGTCGCCGACTGCCCGAAGGCGCGGGCCAGGTCGGCCTGCTGCCCGGCCCGCCAGTGTTGGACCCCCACCGCACCGGCGGCGGCGAGCAGGGAAACCGCCGTGACCGCGGCGGCGGCCACCAGCGCCCGGTGCTTCCTGAGCCTGCGGCGCAGCCGGACGAGGGCGGGCTGTGGCCGGGCCTCGATGGGCTCGCCGTCGAGGAAACGCTCGAGGTCGTCGGCCAGCGCCCGGGCGGACTGGTAGCGCGCTTCCGGGGCCTTCTCGAGGCACTTGAGGACGATCGTCTCCAGGTCCGGGGCGATTTCGGGGGCGAGGCGCCGGGGAGTCGTCGGCTCCTGCTCGAGAGTGCGGACCAGCTGGGCGACGCGGTGCACCCCGGGGAACGGCGGCCGGCCGACCAGGAGCTCGTAGAGGACCGCACCGAGGCTGTAGACATCGGTGCGGCGGTCGAGTCGGTCCAGCTCGCCCAGCACCTGCTCCGGCGCCATGTAGGCCGGCGTGCCCACGACCTCGCCGTCCCGGGTCTCGCCGGGAGCCGACTCGTCCCGGACCAGCCCGAAGTCGAGCACGTACGGGCGGAGCTCGCCGTCGGGTGTCGTCTCCACCATGACGTTGCCGGGCTTGATGTCGCGGTGGATGAGCCCGATGCGGTGGGCTGCGTGGACCGCGTCGGCCACCCGGGCGACGATCTGGACCCTCTGCTCCACGCTCATCCCCTGGGCGGCCCGGGCGAGGGACTCCCCCGCAATGTACTGCATGACGATGTATGGGGTGCGGTCGACCGTGCCCGCCTCGTAGACTGCGCACACCCCGTCGTGGCGGACCCTGGCCTGGGCCCTCGCCTCGCGAAAGAAGCGCTCGGCCAGCTCGGGGCTCCCCGCGCGCAGGAGCTTGACCGCCACCGTGCGCTCGAGGGTGCCGTCGTAGGCGCGGAACACCACCCCCATGCCGCCGCGACCGATCAGCTCGAAGCGGCGGTAGGGCCCCCACCCCGTGCTCAGGAGGGGCTCGAGGGGGGAGGTGGTCTGGCGGTCCGGGTCCGGCTCGGACCCCACCGCCGAGGTCGGCTGGAGGCTGTCGGGGTCGACGCCTGCTGTTTCGGGCGGGCCCGCGGGGGTCTCGACCATGCTCGAGACCATGCTACCGCGGTCGACCGGCTGCGGGTCGGCCGTGCGGTAGACTGGTGGGGTCGCTGGGCAGGGAGGGACGTCCGGCGGACGAGGAGGGAGGGATGACGCGCCGCAGACAGGGGCGCAGGGACCGGCGGCACCGGCGCTACGACGTCGAGGGCGTCGTCGGCAGCCTGTGCTGTTCTCGGTCGAGGTCACCATCCTCGACATCAGCGCCGGCGGCATGCAGGTCGAGACCGCTTCGCACCTCACGGTGGGCAGGCGCTACGCCTTCAGGCTGCAGCGCGAGGGCCGGACGCTCCAGATCAGAGGGAAGGTCGCCTGGAGCGTGCTCACCGGCACCGCCCGGCTCGCCGAGGTTGAGGTCGCCCCCGTCTACAAGGCCGGCATCGCCTTCGAGCGGACGCTGACCGACGAGGGGCGGGAGCTGGTGAGCTTCATCCAGGATTCCATCACGGTCCGCCCAGAGCTCCGGCTGTTCGGCCGGCTCCAGGTCACGGACGAGCGGCCGGCAACCGCCGAGCTCGGGTCGGACCTCGCGGTCAAGCGCATGAGTTTGTCCGGGATGCTGGTGGAGAGCGAGCTGCTGCCCCGCCTCGACGAGGTCCTGGTCATGGAGGTTCGCCTCGGCGAGGAGAAGATCGCCGTGAGCGGCCGGGTGGCCTACGTGTCCGAGGGGGCGGGTGACGGGGGCGGCAACCAGCTCGGCGTGGAGTTCCTCGACCTGACCGAGACCCAGCGGGCGGCCATCGCCCGGTACATCGAGCAGGAGTTCAGCGAGGAGGACTCCACCGCGGGCGACGAGGGGGAGTGACCCGATCGACCTTCGGCCTCACCGCCCCACCCCCGCTCGAGAAGGAGCGACGTCCGTCGGGGCGGGCGGGGGAAGCTGACAGCTGAGCCTCGTGCACAATTCGGCTGATTGTCGTGCGGTAACGCCCGCCCACCCGTAGGGGCGCGGCATGCCGCGCCCCTACGAAGAACAGCAGCCGCCTCGCGGCCTGTGACCTGGATTGTGCAAGAGGCTCAGCTGAGAGCTGACAGCTCCCTCACGGGCTCAGCCGGATCGGGCCGGGCTCCTCGCGGTCCACCAGCCACTCCCGCGGGTCGATGTCGGAGAGCAGTGCCAGGGCGTGGGCCACGGTGTCCCGCAGGTACCGTCCCCAGACCTTGATTGGCAACTCGGTGATGGTGACGGTCGGCGACACGGCGAGGCGCAGCAGGTACTCGATGATGTACGAGGCGTTCTGGGCGATCCGGCCGGAGTAACTGGTTCGCTCCCGCTGGTCGAGGATCCGCACCTCGTGGACGGAGCGGCCGAACTCCGACTCCACCAGGTCCTCGAAGGTGGTCAGGATCAGCTCCACGCGGAACCAGCGGGCGCCGGTGCGGACGTAGTCGCCGAACTCCGCTTCCAGGTGGTCGGTGTCGAGGCCGCGACCGGCGGCGAAGCGCCAGTCGACGCCCCTCAGGCGTTCGATGATCGCGTCGGCGGGCGGCAGCTCCAGGTCCACCAGGAGGTGGGTGCCGCAGTAGGTCCCGTCGTGGACCTCGCGGGCGCGGACCACCGTGCCGGGCCGCCGCTCGAGGTACGCCTCCGCCCGGGCCAGCTCCGAGGGGTCGCCCACCAGCTTGACCCCGATCACGTCGTCCACTCGCTGGTGCTCGGAGTCGAGGGTGGTCTCGAGCCGTCGGAGCCGTTCGGCGACGATCCGCTCGGCGGCTGCGAACTCCTCGTCCATCACCTCGGGCGGGGAGTAGAGCTGGTCGAGGCTGACCCCCGCCAGCTGGGCGCGGTGCTCGGCGAGGTCACGTCCGACGGCGCGGATCTCCCCGGCGAGCTGCTCCGCGACCCGTCGCGAGGCCTTGTCGGCGATCCGGCGCAGCCGCTTGCGGCGGACCATCGCCACCAGCCGGCCGTTCTCCCGCGTGATCAGGCTCATGTACACCGGGGTCCGGGGGAAGAACTCCTCCGGCAGCTCCCGGAAGCGGCGCACGAGCTCGAGCATCCGAGGGGTTGGGTCGGTGACGGCGGCGACGATGGCCTGCCGCACCGCGTCCTTGGTGAACACCCGCTCCAGCAGCAGCGGGTGGTAGTCGAGGGCATGGCCGAGGTCGCCGACGAAACCCCGCACGGTGGGGCCGGTGATGACCCGCTCGAACGCGAACATCTCGGTCACCACCCGCCCGTCGTCGGGGTGGAGCCGGTCCCCCAGCCACCGCGAAGCGACGTCGAACAGGCGGTCACGATGGATCAGGCCGGTCAGGTACACGAGGGCGCTCCGCGTCCGGTCCGCATGACCCCCATGATACCCGGTGTGAGCCGCTGCCTGTCGAGAGGCCGTTGCGCTGTCGCCAGGGCGTTGCTGCAGCGCAGTCTGAGCTGGGTGGTGGGGGGCTTTCACCCCAGACGGAGTCAACGGTGACGGGGAGGGCGATGCTGCCAGGGAGCCGGCTCGGGTCATTTCAGCCCAGTGGCAGCGACGGCGGGAGTCAGCGTTCGCAGACAGCGACAGGCGCAGGGTCGTCGCGACCGCGTTCGGTGAGGAGCCGCTCACGCCCGCGGATGCAGCAGCCGCCAGGTCATGGCGCGCACGTGGTCGAAGAGCTCGAGGGCTGCTCGGGCGCGCCCGAGGTCGACCGCTCCCGCCCCGACCAGGAGCCGGAGGTGGGTGTCGACCTCCTTGGCCGACGCGTAGGCGATGTGCCAGTGATGAAGGCGATCTCGACCGGACCGACCGTGCCCTTCGGAGAGGTTGGCGGCGACCGAGGTGGCGGATCGCACCACCTGGTCGGCGAGGCTCCTGAGCGGGGCCGGCACCCTCCGGGCGATCGCGAGGGCGATGCCCGCGGCTTCGAGGGCGGTGGTGAGGGCGACGAGCTGGTTCGAGGGGGCTTGGAGCATGGTCACCTCCGGGTCGTTCATGACGCGTGCTCCCCGTGCTGCCGGGGCGGTCGGGGTCAAGGGTCGCTCAAGCGACCGGGCGCAGCCCGGCTTGCCCTTGACGCCGATCGCCCCGGCAGCTACCCGTGAAGCGGCATGAACGACCCGGAGGTGACCATGCCGCGCCCCCCAACTGCTCGCTGCTCGCTGCTCGCTGCTCGCTGCTCGCTGCCCCTGCCCGCTGCCCCTGCCCCTGCTCACTGCCCCTGCCCCTGCTCGCTGCCCCTGCCCCTGTCGCTGACACGGCCTGTACAGCACTGCAGGCTGTTCCATCGACCATCGCCCGCTCGGAAGACCCACATCGCAACGGCCTCGTCGAGGCCCGCTTTCCCGATCGGGTACGGGTACGTTCGTGGATCGCTCTCAGTGCCGTGGAGCTCGAGTCAGCCCTGAAGGTGTCGCGCCCCTACCGTCCGCCCTGCCGAAAGCGGGGGTGGTCCGGGCGGTACCAGCAGGTCTCGCAGGCGCCGCCGAGCTCGCACAGCCCGAGTGGTCGCAGGCAGGTGCCGTCGTAGCCCTCGGGGCGGGCGTCGTGGACGCGCACGAGCGCCACCTCGGCGGGCGGGGTCGGGTGGCGCGGGTCGGTGAAATTGTCGGGGCAGTCGGCGTTCATCGCGGTCGGGATGGTACCACGCACGGCCGAAAAGGAACCGCCCCCGGGAAGCCGGGGGCGGTGATGAACGGGGCGGCGGGCCCGGCCCGCCGCCCGAGGCCTTGGGGTCTACTCGGCGCTGAAGCTCTGCAGCTCCACCGGGATGACCACGTCGAGGATCACCGGGACCTCGACCAGCGGTTCGTCCGGGTCGTTGCTGCGGACGCACAGCACGCCCTCGTAGAGACCGACCGCCAGGCCGGTGGAGTCGAAAGTGACCCCGAGGTTGGCGGTGCCGGCGGGCGGCACGGTGCCGGAGGTCGCGCTCACGGAAAGCCACGGCAGGTCGGCCGGGCTGGAGCAGGGGCCGCCGGACTGCCAGGCCACGTAGCCCAGCTGGGTCGTGCCGGGGGTGCCGAGCGCCCCGAGGAAGGTGGTGTTGCCGGTGTTGAGGTCCACCGACCGGAGCTCGGCCTGGAAGGTGGCGTTGTTGAACGCGGCGATGTACATGGTGCTCGACGCCGCGTCGTAGTCCATGCCCTGGCCGTAGTTGGCGTCGAAGCCGAGGGACCCGACGATGGTGCCTGCGCCGGTCGCCTTGTCGACCCGCAGGAACGAGTCGTTCACCAGGTCGAAGCTGTACAGGTTGCCGTTGTCGTCGGCGGCGAGGCCGATGGAGCAGGGGGAGTTGGAGATCGCGCCGATGCGGGTCGAGGTCGCGGTCAACACGTCGACCAGGAACAGCGACGAGGTGGTGATGTTGCAGCTCGAGGCATAGACGTTGCCCGTCGCCGGGTCGAAGGCCATGCCGGTGTAGGTCTCGCCTCCCGGGGGCGCCGCGAGGGTCCCCAGGGGGGTCTCCGCGCCGGTGACGGCGTCGACCGTCATCAGGGTGTTGTCGTCGCGGATGACGTAGGTCTTGGTCAGGTCGCTGCCGACGAAGTCGCCGGCCCAGAAGAAGCTGCTGGCCGCACCCAGGGAAACCAGCGTGCCCGGGGTGTCCGAGTCGAAGTAGACGTGGGTGCTGTTCGACGCGTCGGTGGAGAAGCCGTAGGTGCCCACCTGCCGGAGCGCGTCGAGGTCGACGGCACCCGGCATCACGGTCCGCAGCGCCTCCTCGGGGGCCGGGCCGAAGGACGGGGCCGCCTTGCCGCGCGGGAAGCTGCCGTCGCTGGCCGGGATCTCCATCGGCGGCGCCTCATCGAGGGTCCACAGCAGGTCGGCGGTGCCGACGTTGCCGATGTCGAACGGCTGGGTGATCACCTGGTCGGGCACCTGGGTGCTGACCACCGAGGCCGGGTTGACGGTGATGTCCGGGTCGGAGATGTTGACGGTGGCGGTGTCGGTGTCCTCGGCCTCGAGCGCCGGGGCCGGGGCGTAGCGGACCGCGATCGGGGTGGAGAGGGCGGCGGTGCCGAGGTAGTACTGCAGGCCGACGGTGCCGTCCTGGTTCTCGATCCCGGCCGAGTGGGTGCCGCCGTCCGACGGCGCCGCCTGGTAGTGGACCTCGATCACGCCGGTGGTCTCGAACAGCTTGTACTGCATGGTCACGTTGTTGCCACCGCCGTAGTGCGGGACAGCCGTGAACTGGACGATCGCGTACCGGTTGGGCGCCGTGCCCATGGTCTGGTAGTGGACCGTGCCGCCGCTGGACGGGTTCAGGTCCTCCCACCAGCCGGCGATGACGCCGTTCGGGGTGGTCGTGCTCGGGAGCGGCCCACCGGTGCAGCAGCCGTTGCTGCCGTTGTTGTCCAGGAGAAACCCGTTCGACGAGACGTAGAAGGTGGTGTAGGCGCCGCCGTAGTACTCGAACGTGAAGCCGACCGGGAACGAGGCCACCGCGTCGTCGCTCAGGGTCAGCGGGGTGCCGGTGGTCGAGATGTCCTCGAAGTTGAACGTGATGGTGTCGTCCGCCGAGTAGCTGGGGACCACGTCGGCCGCCGACCAGGTGCCGGTGTTGGTGACCGCACCTGCCGCGACCGAGGGGACGATCACCTCGGGGCTCATGGCTCCCGGCGCCAGGGTGTAGGCGAAGTTGTTGAGGATCACGCCGAGGTGGTCGTCCACCAGGCTGTGGTAGTTGAAGGTGACGTCACCGGTGTTGGTGGCGACGAAGCAGTAGTACACCTGGGTGCCCGTCGACACGGTGACGGAGTCCGTGACCGCGCACACGCCGGGGACCGTGCCGACCGTCTTGTTCAGCGTGATCGCCGGGGACTGCTGCCCCCATGCGACCGGAGCTGCCACCAGGCCGACGGCCACAGCGGTGGCGACCAGAACGACTCGAACCAACCCACTCCTCGACATTTCCTTCCTCCTTCTGGAGACCTGGCGGAAACTCCCGACCTTGAGTGCTCGCTCCCGCCGCCGTTTCGAGGTCGCAAGCACGCGTGCAGTTTCAGGCATACACGATCGTCCACATGACCGACCGAAAGAGGATAGCCGACCGCACAGGCGGGTGCAAGGGGAGACCGGGTCGAGGCCGTTGCGATGTCGCCAGGGCGTTGCTGCAGCGGAGTCTGCGCTGGGTGGTGGGGGGCAGTGACCCCAGACGGAGTCAACGGTGACGGGGAGGGCGATGCTGCCGGGGAGCCGGCTCGGCCGATTTCACCCCAGCGGCAGCGACAGCGACAGCGGGCAGCGGTGGGGCTGACCGTGGTGAGGGGGTGCATGGTCACCTCCGGGTCGTCCGTGCCGCTTTGCGCGTAGCTGCCGGGGCGGGAGCGGTCGACGTCGGGCGCGCCCGGGCGGCCTTTGACCTCTTCGACCAGGTGCGCGCCATGACCTGGCGACTGCTGCACCCGAGGGCGTGAGCGGCCTCCCCCCGAGCGCGGCCCCAATGACGCCGCCCCTGCCCCTGACGCTGGCGGCTGACGCTGTCGCTGATCCCTGACGCTGTCGCTGCCCCCTGCCCCTGTCGCTGTCACGGCCTGTGCTGCACTGCGGGCTGCTCCATCGGCCGTCGCCAGCTCGGAAGACCCACATCGCAACGGCCTCGGGTCATCCCCGGGCCAGCATGTGCTGCTGCCAGAGGTCGCGCTCGCTGACGCGGAACACCGGCTTCAGGGCGAGCAGGCCGGTGGGGCCGATGTTGCGCTCGAGGTAGCGCAGCTCGGCGAAGCGCTCCCCGAGCTCCAGATCGGCGGGCAGGGTGAAGCCCGCCCTGCGGGCCAGGAGGATCCCCTTGGCCCGGATCGAGAGCTCCAGCCGCAGGCGGAGCAGGCACAGCATGTCGGCCACCACGGTGGGGGGGAAGCGGTCGCGCAGCTCGTGCAGGTAGGCGCCGACCCGGCTGTCGCCCACCCGCCCGGAGGCGATGAGCTCGAGCATCTCGGTGTCGGTGTCGAAGCCCACCCCCAGCCAGTCCCGGGTCCGCCCCTCGCTGATCTCGAACACCACCACGAAGAAGACCGGCAGCAGCGCCAGGAGGACCACCGTCGACAGGTTGGGAGCGAGGTAGAAGCGGTTGAAGACCGAGTGCAGGCCGATCGCCAGCATGAAGCCGGGGGCGAACACCCAGGCCCTCGGCGCCCCCGTGCGGTCCGCCAGCTGTTTGGAGAGGATCGCCATGATCGCGCACGCGCTGCCGTGCATCAGGGCGGTGCCGAAGCCGCGGATCAGCCACAGGCCGACGCCGGTCGAGCCGAGGACCGCGAAGTAGTGCACGTTCTCCACCGCCGCGAAGCCGGCGCCCACCGCGAAGCCGGCGATCGCCGCGTCGACCAGGAACCCGACCCGTCGGCGCGCCACCAGGAACACGACCACGCTCCCCTTGAGGAGCTCCTCC
>Ga0068714_10002048_pt1 | contig 27122 bp, 25 predicted proteins | sample MTBNYHSulfiMetaG_FD_62988 | JGI IMG/M metagenome (GOLD analysis project Ga0068714, IMG submission 62988) | Enrichment culture microbial communities from rom New York Harbor, USA that are MTBE-degrading - MTBE-NYH (New York Harbor Sulfidogenic)... | ecosystem: Environmental > Aquatic > Marine >... | reverse complement strand
TTTTTTCCTCTCACCCTTAGAAAGGAGAATTTCCCGGCAGGAAAAGCAAACCCACGCCCCTGAGACAGCCCCTCATGACAGGCTAGTGATCCGACAAGCACTCGCTCATTACACTCAGAGACGCTTCGAAGGGAGGACGCGCAATGCCTCGCTCGGTGATGATCGCACTGACCCACTCCGCCGGAGTGACATCGAATGCAGGGTTGAACACCGGCACCTCGGCCGGAGCGATCAACGACCCCGCCGGGAGTGAGCGGACTTCCTCCTCACCGCGAATCTCGATCGGGATCTCCTCTCCGCTCGCCAGGGATAGATCAATCGTGGACCAAGGTGCAGCCACATAAAACTTAACTCCATGCCGGCGCGCCAGAACCGCTAACGCGTAAGTGCCCACTTTGTTGGCGACGTCGCCGTTCGCGGCGATCCGATCCGCCCCCACGAGAACAACTCGCACCCCCTGCTCGCGCATCACGACCGCCGCTGCACTGTCGCAGATCAGCGTCACATCTATTTGATTTTCAAGAAGTTCCCAAGTCGTCAATCGCGCCCCTTGCAGCAGGGGCCGGGTCTCGTCCGCAAAGACCTTCACCCGCTTGCCCTGCTCGCGGGCGGCATAGATCACGCCCAGCGCCGTGCCGTAGCCGCCGGTGGCAAGCCCCCCCGCATTGCAGTGAGTGAGGATCACTTCGCCATCCTGAAGCAACTCGGCCCCCAAGCGGCCCAGCTGCCGACTCTGCCGGATATCCTCCTCTAGAATGGCCTGCGCTTCGGCCAACAGCCGCGCTCGCACTTCAACCACGGGCTTTGAAGCGTTCGCCGTCGCACAGGCTCGCATTCGCTCCAAGGCCCAAAAGAGATTGACAGCGGTCGGCCTCGCCGTCGCCAGATAATCGCAAACCCGGTCAATCCGTCTCAGGCACTCTCCCGAATCGTCGCCGGCGTACCGCCGGGCTTCGAGAGCGACCCCGAAGGCGGCCGCAATGCCAATCGCCGGAGCGCCTCGCACCCGCAGCATCTTGATCGCCTCCCACAGCTGCTCCGGGGTCTCAATCGTGATTTCCCGGTACTCCGCGGGAAGCAGGGTCTGATCGATCAGGCGCAGGGTCCCCTCCTGCCAGTAGAGCGTTCGAATCATCCCTCTCTCCTCAGAGCTAGATCGTCTCCCGCTCGATCAGCTGGAGCAGAAAGCGGTGAAGACTGGCGGGCGCGGTCGAATGATGCACAAAGAACCGGCGTCCCAGCCGCGTGGCCGCCTCCATCAGGCTCATCGCCCCCCGCTGTGTCGCCACATTGCCCAAGACCACGATCAGATAAGCGCGGTCAACCAGGTCTTCCAGCCACCGGGCGGAAAACTCGTCCACCGAAGCGTAACGCTCAAAACGCCCTCCCAAGCCCTCGATGAGGGCCTGGTATTGCGCGCTCTGCGAGTCATACCCTCCGACAAGGACGATGGTCTCATTCTGGAAAACCGCCTCGAGCGGCGGCAGCGCTTCCACAGGTTCAGAGGAAAACCTGTCCGGCTCCCGTGGCGCTTGAGCTTCTCCCTCCACCGCTGCGGCAAGGCCTCGGCTATCCCGACCCGGCTGCTCCTCGACAGCCGCCACCGCACTCGCCTCGCCGGTGCCTTCCGGTTGCGCGAAGTCCTTGCCGGGGCGCGCCGCCTCCCTCTCTTCCCGCTCGGGTGCCTCCGGCTTTCCCGGCTGTTCTTCTTCCTCGGGGCCGCTGGTTGCCTCCTGCGCTTCGGCAGGCAACGCGGAGGGAATCCTCTGCAAACCGCTCCGGATAAGGTGGGTCTGCTCTTGAACCTCGGCCAACAGCGAAGCCGCCTGCTCGGCTTGGGCGCTCAGCAGCTGCTGCTCCTCGCTCTTGACCGTTTCGATCTCTTGCTGAAGCGCCTGGGAAAGGGCCTCCAAGCGACCCAGGCGGCCCTCAAGGCTTTCCAGCTGCCGCTCCAGGATCCTTTGAACAGCGACCACGTCATCCAGTAATGCCTTGATCTCTTCTGTGGCGTTCCTCTCCGGATCGGTGCTGGCAGACAAGGGGGCGACTTCCGCCTCAGCGGTCTCGCCGCGCTGCTCCGGTCGCGCTTCCTCCGCTTGCTCCAGGTCCGCTTCCTCCGCTTCCTCCGGGGGGGATGGCTCCTCTTCCCCGGCAAACAGAGCCACCGCCCGCCGCTCCGCTTCGAGCACGTTTTGCTCATTGATGACATGGGCTTCCGAACTCTCGGAGGGGCCTTGATCAGCTCGGTCAAGGAAATCCACCCAGATGCGCAGCAGCTCCCGGCAGGCGGGCCGAGAGCCACAGCAGAGCAGCGCCCATAAGAGTCGCCCGGGAGCCACGTCCAGCTCGGCGTTTTGAGGCGAGAACTGGCACAGCAGCGCCTCGTCGCTCAGCCCCTGGAGTCTCTCGGTCACCTCGCGATTGGCTGAATGGAGCAGTCGAGTGATCTCGGCGGCCAACTGCGGCCAGCTGCTGATGAGATTCGCCAGTCCCAGCGCCTTACGCTCCGCGGACTCACTCGGCCGGCTCTCCAGGCCACACTCCTCGACCAGCTGCTCAAACTCTTCCGGCTCGAAAGAGTCGAGCAGCACTCGGCTGAATCCCTCCAGCCCCAGCTGCTCCTGGATTCTGCCTAACATGGCCCTTGCCCCTGTTCGTCCGTCGTGGGTCGTTCCCGGGAATCGCTCGCCGGCCGAGCCTGGGTCAGACTGATAATCGAGGAGTGCGACAGGCAGACCACCAAACCGATCTCCATCAACGTGCAAAAGGCGTCGTAATAGAATAACTCGGCACTCGGCGGTTGAAACTGAATATGCCGGTAATACAGCGCTAAGCCCAGAAACAGGAACACATCCACCGCAAAAACCATCCCTAATACCCGGCGGGCGCCCTCTCGCGCCTGCGCAAGGAGAAAATACGCCGCGCCCAGGACAATCACCCCGAAAAATAGCTGGTAAACGAAAAGAACACCCAGCAGGGCCGGCGACAGCGCCGTTGTCTCCACCAGCCGATTCAAAGGCTCCGCGTCTCGGGAAAACCCCAGGAATACCAATCCCGGCAGAGCGGACATCAGGCTCTGGATACCCAGAAAAAAAGACAGAAACAGCACCACAAAAAGCAACCGGGGACGGCCCCCCAAGCGATCCTCACCGCTGTCCGGCGTCTGCTTCAGGTCCATTTTTTCTTTCCAGCCTTGAGCATAACAGAGCCTGGAAAAGCCTGCAAGAAGGTGTAGTTCAACTGCCAGGTGGCCTACACCATTGACGGCAAAAAGCGGCTTTGATACCTTGGCCGGACAAGAGGCAAGCACGGTGCTGAGCGAGAAACGCTATCGGGTACAGATGGAAATCGCAGGATGGACAATCACCCTGGCAGGAACCCGGCAAGGTATTACAGAGATCACCTTGGGTGACGACCCCGCCCAGCGGTCGCCGGAAACGCCCCCTTGGGCGGATGAAGCAAAGCGGCAACTGGCTGAGTACTTCGGCGGCCGGCGGCGCACGCTCGACCTGCCGTTCCATCCCCCTCGGGGCACGCCGTTTCAGGAGCAGGTCTGGAAGGCGTGCCGGGAGATTCCCTACGGCCGCGTCAGCAGCTACAGGGCCTTGGCGCGCCGGATTGGAAGCCCCGGCGCGGCCCGCGCGGTCGGACAAGCCTTGGGAAGAAATCCTCTGCCGCTGATCATTCCCTGCCACCGCGTGGTCAGGGCTGATGGACAACCGGGCGGATTCTCGGCAGGAACCCATTGGAAAGAGAAACTCCTGCTTCTGGAAAACGCCAAGTCGGAGCTTTGGAGTTGGAACAATGAAGTCCGGTAGGATACCCGCCCTTGGGGCAGCCATGCTCGCCTTGTTTATCGGCTTTTCGAGCCATACCGCTGCCGCGGAAGAATCGCCCGGCGCGTCCGAGGTTGTCGCCAAGGATATCGCCCGCGCCTCTCATAGCTGGGTCGGCGCGACCCGCCTCGAACAATGGATGGGGATTTACCTGCAAGGGCAGAGGGCCGGCACGACCCATCTCGCGCTGGAGCCGATCGCTGCCACCGTGCCGCTTTACGCCGAAGGGCTTCGCTACCGCTTTGTCGAATCACTCTCGGTGCAGGGACTGGCCACCGAAACGGTGGGATGGCTGCGCGAGGATTTCTCTCTGGGCCGCTTCCGGTTCGAGTTCGAAGGCCCGGATGCGGTCCGCGGACGCTTGGTCTGCTCAGGCCACGTGGAGGAAAGCCCGGCGGGCAACGCCCGGCTCAAAGTGGCGGTCGAGTCGGAAGGAACTGTCAGTGAGCGGGAGTTTGCTCTCGAGGAGCCGTGTTACCTTTCCAGCGCCTCCCATCTGCCCGCCTTGCGTCAGTCGCTGCGGCCCGGCGCCGAATTCATCTGGCTGGTGTTCGACCCGTTGTCTCAAAGCCTGGCCCCGATGTCCTTTCGAGTGGAGGAGCGAGGCCAACACAGGGCGCTGGGGCGGACCTACGACGCCGTCAAGGTCGGGATGACGTTCCAGGGCATCGAGCAGATCAGCTGGATAACCGAGCGGGGTCTCCGCCTCCGGGACGAGGCGCTGGCAAACCTGATGGTGGCGAAAATCGAATCAGCGGAGGAAGCCTCCGGGGTCGGTCCGATAGCGAATTGGGGAAGCGACCTCAGTGACTTGATGCTCAACCTCATTGACGAGCTCAAGGTCCCGCTGCAGGGCCGCATCCCTCAACCCCGCCGGTGCAAGCGCCTGCTCCTGGAGGTCTCCGGCATCCCGCCCCAGGACGTCGTTGTGGACGGTTACTGGCAGCGCCTCCTCCAGCCGAAATCCGAGGCAAGCGCCCCCCAAGAGAGCTTTCAGATCGAGATTGCGCTGACGCCCGAACACTCTCCGGACGAACCGCTGGAGCCATACCTCGAAGCCGGCTTTCTCGTCCAGTCCGGCGCCCCGGCCATCGTCGAGCAGGCGAAGCGCATCGTCCAGGACCTTGCGGACGACCGGGAGAAAGCCGCGCGGCTTTGCCAATGGGTCTTCGACGAGCTGGACCGCAGCTCGGTTCGCTTCACCATTCCTTCCGCCGTCGAGGTGCTCAACTCCCGCAAGGGGGACTGCAACGAGCACGCCACCCTCTTCGCCGCCCTGGCCCGGGCGGCCGGCCTGCCCGCGAAGATCGCCGTCGGGGCGATGTATGCCCAAGGCGCCTTCTTCTATCATGCCTGGAATGAGGTTTACTTGCCGGAGGGAGGTTGGACCCCGGTGGACACCACGCTGAACCAGATCCCCGCCGACGCCACCCACCTTAAACTCGCCGAAGGCGAACTCGACCAGCAGGTCAGCGTCCTCAGAGCCGTGGGCAAACTCCGCCTCAAGGTGGTTGAAGCCCACAGCGACAAATGAGAGGCCGCCGGGAGAATCCAGGCGAGTCGCCCGGGGAAGGAACGGAGAAAGTCGCTCTTTGCCAGGAAGCTTAAGGACTGAAACGCGGGCGGCTTTGTCATTCTCAGACCAGGAATATGCCCGGTTTTGTCATTCTGAGTCCCGATTCATCGGGACGAAGAATCTGGCTTTTGTTACTTGAATTGCTCCAGGATCCGCACGTCGTTGTCGTAGAGAAGCCGCAAGTCCTCGATGCCGTATTTCAGCATGGCAATGCGCTCGCAGCCCATGCCGAAGGCGAAGCCGGTGTACTTCTCGCTGTCGTAGTGGACATAGCGGAAGACCTCCGGGTCCACCATGCCGGAGCCGAGAATCTCCAACCAGCCGGTCCCCTTGCAGACCTTGCAGTAGGGCTGCTCGCCCCGGCAGGCCACGCACCGGATATCCACCTCCGCGCTCGGCTCGGTGAACGGGAAAAACGAAGGGCGAAAACGCAAATCGGTCTCGGGAGAAAACATCCGATGAACGAAGACTTCCAGCACCCCCTTGAGATGCCCAAAGTGGATGCCCTCGTCCACCATCAGCCCTTCGACCTGCGTGAACATCGGCACGTGCGAGGCGTCCGCCGTCTCGCACCGGTATACCCGGCCCGGGGAGACAATGCGCACCGGTGGCTGATGCACCTCCATATAGCGCACCTGCACCGGCGACGTATGTGTGCGCAGCACGATATCCTCGGCCACGTAAAAGGTGTCCTGCATATCGCGCGAGGGATGATCCTTGGGAATGTTCAAAGCTTCGAAATTGTAGTAGTCCGACTCGATCTCCGGTCCCGTCGCCACGTCGAATCCCAAGCCGGAGAAGATCTCGATGATCTCATTGATGATCTGGGTCAGCGGATGAAAGGCCCCCTGCGGCGTCCTCCGTCCGGGCAGCGTCACGTCCACCGCCTCGCTGCGCACCTTCGCTTCGCGCTCCGCCTGACGCAGAGCCGCTTGCCGGGCCTCGAAGGCCGCCTCCACCTCAGCCGAAGCGGCGTTGACCCGCTTGCCGACCTCGGGCCGCTCGGCCGGGGCAACCTGGCCCAGCCCCCGCAACAGAGCCTTAATCGCTCCCTTGCGCCCCAGGTACTTGACGTGCAGCGCCTCCAGGTCCTTCAGCCCGCGCGCCTCTTTCAAATCCGCCAAGGCCCGCGCTTTTAACTGCTCGACCTGCTCGACCAGTTCCACGAGATCCTCCCCCGCCCCTTCAAGTGGCACGGGCATCCTTGCCCGTGACCGGCAATACTCGAGGTGGCATGGGCATCCTGCCCATGACCGGCGACACTCGAGGTGGCATGGGCATCCTGCCCATGATTCAGAGACATAAAACAGGGGCGGTATCGCTCCGCCCCCTGACTCTCCGTATGCTCGCGCGAATGCTATTCCGAGCGAGCCAGGGCGACCAATCGGGAAAAGGCCGCCGGGTCCTCGATGGCCAGGTCCGAGAGAACCTTGCGGTCAATCGTCACCCCGGCGCCCTTCAAACCGTGCATCAGCCGGCTGTAGGACAACCCCTCGGCCTTGGCCGCCGCGCTGATGCGGGTGATCCACAAGCGCCGAAAATCCCGCTTGCGCCGCCGCCGGTCCCGATAAGCGAAACAGTTCGCCCGCAGCACGGCGTCCATCGCGGTCGTGATCAGATCTTTGCGTCGGCCCCGGAAACCCTTGGCCGCTTTGAGAACTCTTTTGCGCCGGCGACGGGAAGCCGGACGACTCCTTACTCTCGGCATTCGATTCTCCTCCTCAACTCCTTGCTCATACGCTCATCGCGGTCGGCCCTACACGTTGAGCATCTGCTTGACCCGTTTCTCGTCACTCGGATGGACCAGGGTCGAGTGCCGAAGCCCCCGCTTTCGCTTGCGGGACTTCGAGGTCAAGATGTGGCTCTTGTAGGCCTTGCCGCGTTTGACTTTCCCGGATTGGGTCAGCTTGAAACGCTTGGCAGCGCCCCGGTTCGACTTTGCCTTCACTTTCCCTTTGCCTGTAGTCAAAACACTGATCTCCTTTTCTCAGCGCTGTCGGCCTGCCGGCCAGATGAATCCCTCGCTGCATCCGCGCCGGGAAGCCGGCGGTCTACTCCGGTTCGGCGACGGGACTTGCTTGCTCGATCGGGCTTGGCGGGACAGCCTCGACCGGCGGCTCCGCCGCCTTCTTCTTGGCCTTCCCGCTGGGCGCCATGACCATATGCATCGTCCGCCCTTCAAAGCGCGGCTTGGCCTCGAGCACGGCGAGATCCGCCAAATCCCCTTCCACGCGCTCCAGCTTCAAGCGGCCGTGTTCCTTGTGAGCCAGCTCCCGGCCCCGGTACACCACGGTAAACTTCACCTTGTACCCTTGCTCCAAAAAGCGCCGGGCGTGACTGAGCTTGAACTGGTAGTCATGCTCGTCGGTCCGGGGGCGCATCTTGATTTCCTTGACAACGATGACTTTCTGCTTCCTCTTGGCTTCCTTCTGTCGCTTCGCCTGCTCGAACTTGTAGTGGCCGTAGTCCATAATCCGGCAGACGTGCGGCACACTGCCTGTGGCGACCTCGACTAGATCCAGACCGGCCTCTTCGGCCCGGCGCAGAGCATCCTCGCGCTTCATCACACCGAGATGCTCCCCATCCTCGCCGACAACTCGAATCTCCTTCTCCTGAATAAGCTCATTGATGCGGGTCTTGTCTTGCTGTCGAAACGGTCTTTGCGGTCTACGTCTTCTGATTCAGTATCACTCTCCCTTCTCTGGAACCCCTCAGATCCCTTCGGCCGAGGCGCGCACCGCCTCGGGCACGTCCCGGCGGATCAGCTCGATCACCTCCGCCAGGGAACAGACGCCCCGGTCCCCTTCTCCCCGGCGGCGAAGCGCCACCTCGCCCGAGTCGCGCTCCTTCTTGCCGACCACCAGCATATAGGGGATCTTCTCGGTTTCCGCCTCCCGGATCTTATATCCCACTTTCTCGGATCGGTCGTCGAGCTCGCTCCTGATACCGGCCGATCTTAACCGGTCCAGCACCTGTTGTCCATAGGCATTGATCTCGTCCGTCACCGGCAAAACCCGGGCTTGGACCGGGGCCAACCAGGTCGGAAAGGCCCCCTTGTAATGCTCGATCAGGATCCCGAAAAATCGCTCCATCGAGCCTAGCAGCGCCCGGTGGACCATCACAACTCGTTTCTTCTCGCCATCCCGGTCCACATAGTTGATATCCAGGCGCTCGGGAATGTTGAAATCCACCTGAATCGTGGACAGCTGCCACTGGCGCTCGATGGCGTCAAACAGCTTTACATCAATCTTCGGCCCGTAGAAAGCCCCGCCGCCTTCGTCCAGCTCGTACTCCAGCTCCAGGCGCTCCAGCGCCCCCTCCAAGGCCCGAGTCGCCCGCTGCCAGACCTCGTCGCCCCCGATGGCGTCGTTGGGCTTCGTCGCCAGATAAACCTTGTAGTCGAAGTCGAACGTCTTCAGCACAAAATCCACAAACCCGATCAGCTCGGCGACCTCATCGGTCAGCTGCTCCGGGGTACAAAACGAGTGCGCATCGTCCTGCGTGAAGCCCCGCACCCGCATCAGCCCGTGCAGCGTCCCGCTCGGCTCGTACCGGTAAACGGTGCCAAACTCCGCGTACCGAAGGGGCAGGTCCCGGTAGCTGCGCGTCTGGCTCTTGAAGATCAGCACGTGCCCCGGACAGTTCATCGGCTTGACAATATAGCCCTGCCCGTCCACGTCCATCGGGCTGTACATCATCTCGCTGTAACAATCAAAGTGCCCGGTCTTCTCCCACAGCTCCACCTTCGCGATATGGGGCATCGAGACAAACTGGTAGCCCCGCTTGTACAGCTCCCGGCGCAGGAAGTCCTCGATCAGGTTGCGCACCAGCATCCCCTTCGGATGCCAAAGGACCAGCCCGGGGCCGATATCCTCCTGGATGCTGAACAGGTCCAACTGCCGCCCCAGCACCCGATGATCGCGTTCCTTGACCTCCTCCAGGTGTCGCAGGTGCGCCTCGAGCGCCTTCCGGCTGAAAAACGCCGTGCCGTAGAGCCGCTGCAACTGCTCGCGCTTGGCATCCCCGCGCCAGTAGGCGCCCGCTACCGAGAGCAGCTTGAAATGCTCAATCAGCCCCGTGCGGGGGATATGCGGCCCCCGGCACAAATCGGTGAAGTCCCCCTCCCGGTAAAGGATCAGGCGCTCCCCGGCCGGCAGATCCTCGATCAGCTCCAACTTGAAGCGGTCCTCCCGCTTTCGAAACTCCTCCTCGGCCTGCGCCTTCGAGACTTCTTCCCGGCTGAAAGGCTCGTCGGCGGCGACAATCTCCTGCATTCGCTGCTCGATCCGCTCCAGATCCTCCGGGACAAACGGCGTCTCCTTGTCGAAGTCGTAGTAAAATCCTTCCTTGATAGCCGGGCCGATGGCCACCTTCGTCCCCGGAAACAGGTCAAGCACGGCGTGCGCCATCACGTGCGCCGTGCTGTGGCGCAACACCTCCAACGCCTCGGGATCTTTCGAGGTCAGCACCCGCAGAGCGCCCCCTTCGTTCAAAGGGGTCATCAAGTCCACCAGCCGGCCGTTCACCCGCAGCGCGATGGCCGCCCGGGCCAGTCCCGGGCCGATACCTTCGACCACCTCGCGGCCGGTCGCGCCCGCCGGATAAACCTTGCTCGAACCATCCGGCAGGATGAACTCGACCGTCTTCTCATTCTCAACTTCAACCGATTCACTCATACTGACCTATCCTGCGAACTCCCGACCGATCCTCATTGACCGCCGGGACCGGGCCTTGACGCTGCCCTGACTGAGAGCGCCCTTGAACAAAATCAACCCGCCAGTGGCGGGTTCGGGCACACTCGAAACTTCACCAAGCCTCAGGGGGAAAACCCAAGATTCCTTCCCGGACGCTCTCCTTCTGCGGTTCAAGTGGGCGCTACTGGACTTGAACCAGTGACCCCCTGCGTGTCGAGCAGGTACTCTAGCCAGCTGAGCTAAGCGCCCTAACAAACCTGAAATCAGGGGGTTAAGCACATTCCTTCGGAATGAATGCCACACTCCCTTCACACCTTGTAAAAGAGGAAAATATCGAACAGCACTGGAGTTGTCAAGCTGCAAACGTTTTCCGTCGTCCCTGGAGTCCGCGCCCTCCAAGCGCCGTATCGGGTCTGCTTCAGCCGCCGGCCGGCTCCCCCCGTAGAACTCGCCCGTAGCTTTCTAACAACCGCTCGAAGATATGCTCCCAAGTCTGGCTTTGAGCGTAGGTCCAAGCCGCCTCGCTCATCTGGCGGCGCAGGGCCGGCTCCCGGCACAACGTCTCCGCGTGCCTTAGAAACGCCTCTTCATCGCCCGGCTCGGCCAACAGGCCGTTGTCACCGTCGTGCACCGAATGGGGGACCCCCCCGGCCCGAAAGCCCACCACCGGCAGCCCCGAAGCCAACGCTTCGAGCACCACGTTGCCGAACGTCTCCGTCAGGGAAGGAAACCAGAAAAAGTCCGCGCTGGCAAAGTGCGTCGCCAGCTCTTCGCCCCGCTTATAGCCCACACACAAAACCCCCGGGGGCTTGCTTCGCTCCAGTTCGCCCCGGATCGGCCCGTCGCCGACGAGTAAGAGATACACGCCCGACGCCCGTTCGCGCAGCCGGGAAAACGCCCTCAACAGTTGCGGCAGGTTCTTCTCCTTCGCCAGGCGGCCGACGTAGGCGGCCAGAACGTCCCCTTCCTTCAGCCCCAGCTGTTGCCTCAGGGCCGGGCTGCGCCGCCGGGGATTGAACAGCCGGGTGTCCGCGCCCCGGGAAAAGATCTCCACGTTGCGGAAGCCCCGGTGCGTCAGCTCCTCCAGCGTCATCTGCGAAGGAGCGTAGGTGCGCAGGCACTGGTTGTGAAACCAGCGCAGATACTGCCAGATGCGCCCTTCGAGAAAACCGCCATAGTAGTGCCGGACATATTGCGAGAAATTCGTATGGTACGAGGAGACCACGGGAAAAGCGCTTTTTCGGGCTTTGAGGAGCAGGGCAAGCCCCAGCGTGGCCTCGGTCGCGATATGAATCAGCTCCGGCTGGAAGGCTACGACCCGCCGCCAGACGCGGCCGGGAATCAGCAAGGGAACCCGCACCTCGGGATAGAGCGGAAAGGGCACCGAGAAGACCCCCACCTCGTCCGGGTTGCCTTGACGTTCCCGATAGCGGGGGATGATGAGCTGAACCTGGTGCCCTCGGGCGCGGGCATAGTCCACCAGGCGGCCCAACACGTTGGAGACGCCATTCGTTTGAGGCCAGAAGGTTTCCGAAATCAGCGTCAGCCGCACAACATCCCTCGCCCTACGATTCGTTCTGCTGCGGCAGGAGCACCGTCAGGGCATCCGGAACAATGCGAAAGCGCACCGGCGTCGTGCCCCAGAAGTCCCCGTCCACCTGGACGTGCGCCTGGCCGCCCGCAGCCCGCACCTCGATCTCCTTCGCCTTGCGGTACAACACATCGGGCTGCTCCAGATGGCGGCCCCGCAAGATGTTCCAGGCATAGCGGAACATATCCGCCCGGCGTCCGCCCTGAAAGAGGCAAACGTCCAGCTCGGCCTTGTCAAAGCCGGCCCGCGGCGTGATCATAAACCGCCCTCCGAAATAGCGCGTATTGCCGACAACCACGCTGTAGCCTTCCAGCTCTTCCTGACCGTCCAGGACCACCTGAAGCCGCTCGGGAGCGTAATGCACAACATGAAGAAAGCCTTGGGAGACATACGCCAGCTTACCCAGACGCTTTTTCGAGAGCAGATTCTGTTCAATCCGGTAAACAATGTCGGCGTCAAAACCGATACCCGCCATCAGCAGGAAGTAGCTCTCGTTCGCCTGGCCCAGATGAATACGCTTGGGGCGCGCTGAGAGCAACGCCCGCGCGGCCTGGCGGGTGTTCAGGGGAATGCCGGTCTCCAGCGCAAAACAATTCGCCGTGCCTAGGGGAATAACGCCGAGCGGAATCGGCGTGCCGGCCAGCGCATGGGCCACTTCATTCAGAGTCCCGTCCCCTCCCACAGCCACAACGAGGTCAGCACGCTCCGAGACGGCCTGCCGAGCCAGCTCGGTCGCATCCCCCCGCTGCGCCGTCCAGTGGAGTCCCACGCTCCACCCGCTCCCCGCCAGGAGATCGCCGGCTTGCTCGACCTTCCGGCGGGCGCTGCGCCCGGCGGCCGGATTGGCGATGAGAAAAACCTTCATCCCTTGCTTTCGCCTCTGGATCGCCCCCGAATGGAACCAGCCCAAGGGGCCGAAAGGGTCCGGCTCGTTGGATTGACTACCCCGAGAAGTTCTTTTTACCAGGAAGTCGAGGGTGGGGCAAGCGGGGACCCGGGTTTAGGGGCTGGGGTCTCGGGTTTGGGGTCTGGCTCAGAGTATTCGATCTCATTTATCTTCCGGGGTAACTCTGCTACTCTTGGCTTATCGAGCGGCGAAGGGACCGGAGCGGGTGATTGGAATGAAAGGGTCGGGCTTGCGCTGGTGGCGGAGGATTCCACCCGCGGTGGGGGTGCCGCTGGTCCTGTTTCCTCTGTTCTGGTTTTTCCGCTCCTCGACGTTCCGGGGCGACGGCGACCAGATCAGCCGACTCATCCACGGCGGCATCTGGCTGTGGATGCGCGAGATGCTCTCCCAGGCGATTCTCCAAGCCGCCTTTCGACTCTTGCAGCCCTGGCACTGGGACGGCATGATGACGATGAACCTGGTCTCCTGTCTTTCCGGCTGCATCTTTTATGGCCTGCTCATCCAACTGGCCCGGGAGCGCTGGGGAAGATGGAAACTGCCGGTGTTCTTCTTCCTCGGCAGCGGCTTCACCATTCTGTTCTGCGGCCACACCGAGTATTACGCGATGGTGTTCGCCGCCGCCATCGGCTTTTTCTTCAGCGTCCGGCGCACCTTGGCCGGGCAAGGCTCGCTGCTGGGGCCGGCCCTCTGGTTCTCCCTGCTTTGCTGGATGCACCTGCTGGGACTGATTCTCCTCCCGGCGCTCCTGTATCTCTGGTGGGCCGCCGGACGGCCGAAAGGCAAGCCCCTTCTGTGCGGGCTGCTGGGCTTGTCGCCCCTGCCTCTGCTTTACATCTGCCTCGCTTGGCAACCCTGGCCCCTCGTGGTTCACGGCGAGCTGCTCGGCGACCGCTTCCTGCCCCCGTTCGACTTTAACTCGATGGGCCAAATCAGAAAGCTGTACGCTTTCGGCAGCTGGCACCATCTGCACGACATCCTCTACTGGATGCTGAAAGCCTCCCCCTTGATGCTGCCGATGGCCTTCGCCGTCTTATACAAGAACCGGGTGAGGGAAGCACTCCGCTATGACTCCTTCACGATCTTTCTGACTCTCTGCGGAGGGCTTTGGTTGGCGTGGACTCTCGTGTGGCACCCCGACTTCACCATTTACCAGGACTGGGACTTGTTTGCCATTGCCGGCTTGCCGCTCACGCTGCTCCTCCTCGATGCCTGGATTCGCTTCGGCTGGACGCGCAGCCGGTGGACGCTGGTCGCCATCCTGGCTCTGGGCGTGCTGCCGACCTGGCTGGACATCTCGCTGGCCGCCCGCTTCGGTCATCGGGGCCGGGGACACCTGCGCATCATCAGCCCGCAGGCCTATGAGCCGCTATACGTCAAGGTGGACCGGCACGACCGAACGCCGCCGGAAATCTACAACATTCTCGAGGGGCAGCGCCATCTCAGAGCGATCTCTTACAGCCAACGCCGCGTGATGGATCGCAACGTCCTCATCCGCCCCGGACAGTGGACCGAAGTCGAGCTCGACTGGTCGAAAGCCAGGCCGGTTGACAGGAAGGGAGTCTACTGATAGCCTCACGCCTCTACGTCGTTGTCATTCGGACGTCAAGTGCCATTCTGGCGTCAATGTCATTCCGACATCACTGTCATTCTGAGCGAAGCGAAGAATCTGACTCCCTTTAACCACGCCGTTCACCGGAGTCGGATTCCTCACCTCGATAAATCGAGGTTCGGAATGACAGGCAAGGCTCGCGCCTCCATTTTCTCCGGAGAGCACTTTCTATGTCAGAAACCGCAGCAAACGAGAAAAGCAAAGGCCTCTTTCGCAAGCTGACCCAGCGTCTGGGAGCGACCCGGCAGACGCTCTTCGGCAAGGCGGCCGATCTCCTGCGCGCCGGGCGCAAGGTGGACGAGGCTCTGCTGGAAGAGCTGGAAGAAGTGCTCATCACCGCCGACGTCGGCGTGGACACGACCGCGCACCTCATCGAGGCCCTTCGCCAAGCGGCCAAAGAGTCGCGCGAGAAGGACAAGGACGAACGCTGGCTTCACGACACGCTGAAAGGAATCCTCCTGGAAACCCTGGGGCAGGGGCGCGCCGAGCTGCGCCGGGCCTCCGAGCCGCCGACCATTCTCCTGATCGTCGGCGTCAATGGCGTCGGCAAGACAACCGCCATCGCCAAACTGGCCTACCGGTTTCGCCGGCAGGGCCAATCGGTGCTGATGGTCGCGGGCGACACCTTCCGGGCGGCGGCCATTGACCAACTGGCCATCTGGGCGCAGCGCGCCGGCGCGAGCCTCATCAAGGGGCAGGAAGGCTCCGACCCGGCCGCGGTCGTCTTCGACGCCATCCGGGCGGCGCGCTCCCGGGGTACCGACGTGGTCATCATTGACACCGCCGGGCGCATCCATACCAAGGCCAACCTGATGCAGGAGCTGGCCAAGGTCGCCCGGATCATTAAGCGGGAGCTGCCGGAAGCGCCGCACGAAACCCTGCTTGTCATTGACGCCTCGACCGGTCAGAACGGCCTGTCCCAGGCGAAGCTGTTCACCGAGGCGGTTCCCGTCACGGGCCTGATCCTCACCAAGCTCGACGGCACCGCCAAGGGCGGCGTGACCCTGGCGGTCCATCGCGAGCTGGACATGCCGGTGAAATTCGTCGGCTTGGGCGAAACGATGGAAGACCTGGAAGTGTTCGACCCTGAGCTGTTCGTCGAGGCCATCCTGCCGGGACCGAAAGCGTAAAGCGAGCAACCGCCGGTTGATCCTGTTCCCCTGCCGGTCATGATTCACGATGCAGACAAGCGTCGTCTGCTTTGGCAAAGATCTTCTGTTCAGACGAGAGCCAGCCAAGGCTGACAGCCGATGCTCGCTTGAATAGAAATTCGGGCTGTTTTCGAGCTTGCTTTTTTCAAGGAACTGGGGTACGTTGCTTCGCAGTTTTGGGGATGGAGTCCCCCGATAAACGCCCCGACCGGGCTGATGACTCCTACCGCGCAGGCCTTTGCAGCGGTAGAGTCCTTCGAGCACGACTCGCAACCCGCTGCCAAGCGGGTTTTTTTGTTCCCGCGTCCAAAATCGCAACCCCCGGAGGAAAAGGAGAACTCGACAGATGATTCGCAAACTCGCCCTGCTGGCACTGGCCGGAGCCTTGGGAACGCTGGCCCGCTATGGGCTGGCCGGACTTGTTCACCGCATCAACAGCGCATCTTTCCCCTGGGGGACTGTAACCGTCAATCTGGTGGGGTGTTTCCTAGCCGGCTTCCTGTGGCCACTCCTTGAGAACCGATGGTCTGTCCCCGGCGAAACTCGCATTCTCCTCCTGGTGGGTTTCGCGGGAGCCTTTACAACATTCTCGGCCCTGATCCTGGAGACCAGTGAACTGATACGCTCAGCCGAATGGCTGTACGCAGCAACGAATGTGGCCATGCAAAATGGCCTCGGGTTCGTCGCCTTGTTTGCGGGGATTGCGCTCGGACGAATGATTTAGACGAGGGTAGAAGAATGAAACTTCCATCTGAAGCAATGCTCTTAAGGGTTTTCATCGGCGAAAGCGACAAAGCGGACGGCAAACCCCTGTATGAACTTATCGTGGAGGAGGCACGCCAGCGGGGTATGGCCGGAGCTACGGCACTCCGGGGATTCTTAGGCTTCGGGGCCAACAGCCGTATCCACACTTCCAAGGTGCTGCGGCTGTCCGAAGATCTTCCCGTGGTGGTGGAGATCGTCGACGCCGAGGACAAGATCGAGGCATTTCTGCCGGAGCTGGAAAAGAGGATAGGCGAGGGACTGGTCACCCTGGAAAAGGTTCAGGTCATCGCGTACCGGCACAGCCCCCACCGCTGAAGGGTCACAGAATCCTCAAGAGATCTGTATGTGCAGTCTTTGACCCCCTTGGCAAGCTGCTTCTGGGGATCTGAAGCGACTCGTTCTCCGGGCTTTCCAACAGACTGATGGGGCCGCAGGCCTCGGCCGAGGGCCGCTTGCCGGATTGAACGCGAGGTCCGGGAATCCGCATCGTCGCTGTCTTCAAGCATTTGCAGGATCTCTCCGGTCTGTGTATCGAGGTATCCGGTACGCCATCCGCTGTGATCCTCAAGCAGATCGAGAAGATCTCCCTCATCAATCTTGATCTTCGCCATTTTTCCGTCCTCCCCGGTCGCTCTTGGAAATCCGTGACCGGCAAGTGCATACGCGCCGACCAGAACAAACCAACCTGCTCGTCGAGTAAGATGGACAACACCTCTCGGTAGTCGGGATTCAGCATCAGAATCTCCTGCTAATGAGTACGCCTCTTGAGTTGAATTTCACACACACGAAAGCAACTGGGAAGGAGACAACCCCGAAACAGGTTCATCGGCGCAGAGGCAGGCCCGGCCAGAAACCATCGCCCCTGCCGGCCGTCATTCATGAGCCACGCAGAAGTGCTTACGCTCCTGGAGACTCCTACAACGCGGGGTGAGGAGTGATGAGTTTGACTGTTGGAAAATACTTCCGATACCTGGCGACATCGCGAGTGATCAATTCAAGGCCAAGCACGGCGGCCTGTGCACCAACGTAAAAATCCGGCAGGGGAGAACGCTTCGACCCTTTTCCTCTCCGGTATTCAAGGAAGACTTTCCCGGCCAGGAACAGCGCTTCCTTGGGAATCGGGAGCATCTGAAATCCGCATCGTCCAATCGCCGATTCCAAGTCCTCAATACTTGCAAAACCGATCGAGATTTCAGAATAAATGATTGGATTGATACACAGCAACGCGGTGTGCGAGTGCATCTCCAAAGTGGATTCAGACCAATCTGCCCAATGGGGATCGTTCAAGAAAAGGTCGAGAATCACATTGGAGTCAACCAGAACGCCCTTCACCGGTCCCCTCGGGTTAAGGCCATGATTTCGTCGGTGCTTAGCCGAACGGTTGCGACACCCCTGAATCGGCGAAACCTGTGCGTCTGGACCTTCTTTGCCTTCCGCTTCACCAGATGGACACGCCCCTTCTCTTCGACGAAGTCCACTTCTGTGCCGGGGGTAATGCCCAGCTTCTCACGAATATCTTGGGGGATGGTCACTTGTCCCTTCGTCGTTACCCGCATCGGCACACCTCCGAGTCGTAGTAATACAAGTAATGATATTACTTGGTATCTACCCTGTCAAGGGCCGACTAAAACGCCTCCCCGCATCAGATCGACTTTCCTGAGCAGAAAGATAAAGAAACGGCTAGGAGGGTTCAGCCTCTTCATCCAAGCGAAAAACACTCCCGGGCACCCGTTGCAGAAGCTCATGGGGAAGATCTGCAGCAGGGAGCAAAGCCCTCAGAAACGTTTCATCTAAAGCAGCCTTTACGATCACGCCGGACATTGCTCAGGGTGCTACTCGATCCGGTCACGTTTCTGTATATTGTGTCTCCCACAAAGCAACTGGATATTGTCAGCGGTTGTTGATGATCCCCCTTTTGACCAGGGAATGATAGGGTCAAAGTGGAGGTCTTCCGTGGCCCCACATTTAACACACCTGCCCCAGCACCTCCACCAGTTTCGGTTCGAACTTGCGGCCGGCCATCTTGCGTAGGATGCCCAGGATCTGCCGGGGCGAGTATGGCCGGCCCAGGCGGCCCTTTTGCTCCAGCGTCACATAGGCGACCGCCAGGGCCAGCACGCGAGCACCGAGCGGAATCTGCTCGCCTCGCAAACCCTCGGGGAAGCCGGTGCCGTCGTAGTTCTCGTGGTGATAGCGAATCATATCGGCCGCCTCGGCATCCATCTGCATACTCAAGGCAATCTGGCTGGAGATGATCGGATGCTCGCGGAACAACTGCTCGGGGTCCTCTTCGCCGTTCAGCGAACGGCCCGCCCCGGGCGGCTGCCGCAAAAAGGGCTGCTGGCGTAAGGCAATCTGCCCCGCGTCGTGCAGCAGCGCGGCGTAGCGCAGATTGAGCAGCCAGCGCGAGTCCCCCGAGAGGACCCGGCCCATTCGCTGAGCGAGCTCCTCGACCCGCTCGGTCTGGCCGGGCTGATAAGGGTCCCTGGTCTCGATCACGTTGGCGATCGAACGCAGGGAAGACAGCACCCGCTGCTGGTGCTGCTCGATCAGCCGGGCGTTGCCCAGGGCGATCACCGCCTGCTCGGCCAGCGTCAGCAGTATCTCCCGGTCGGAAGGCGAGAAAGGCTCGCGCCGCCCCGAGACAGTAATGATGCCCACCACCTCTTCCTCGATCATCGGCACCGCCAGGTAGGACTTTTCCAGGTAAACCTCGTGAGGGACGTCATTAAAACGGCTGTCGCCGTAGGGATAGTGGACAATCAGAGGCTCACAGTCCCGAAGGACGTGCCCCGGAATTCCCTCCCCCATCCGCAGCGGTTGTGTTCCCAGCTCCCCCGGCTTAAGCCCCACCACAGCGACGGGTTCGAGCACCCCGCCATGGTCGCCCACCGTCATCACCGAGCATTTCTCCGCCCGGAGCACCTGGGTGGCCAGCCGGGCAATCTTCTCGACCAACTCTTGTGGGCCGAGGGCTGAGCTCATCAGCCGATGGATCGTGTGGATGGTGGACAGCGCCAGCGAGCGTTGCTGAATGCGGTCCAGATTGATGGCGTTTTCGAGCACGGCGGCGGCCCCGTCGGTCACCAGGCGCAGCATCCGCTCGTCCCATTCCGGCCGCGGCGTCTCCTTGCTCATCTGCACCACCATAATGCCCAGCAGCCGCCCTGTCCTCCAGAGCGGAATCGCCAGGTAGAGCCAATCCTTCCAGTCCAGGGGAACGCCCTCGGTGCCCGGAGGCCGCAGGTTGCGGTTCGTCCACCGGCTCAAGGGATCCTCGTCCGAAAGGTCCAGCACAAAGCTCGGCGACTGCTCAAAACGCCTCTGATACTCCCGGCTCTCCATTTCCAGATATTGATAAACAACCTGGCGGCCGGGCGCGACCGTGCTGTCCCGCGGCACCAGCTTCCCGTCCTCGTCGGTCAGGTACAGCACCCCGCGCTCCAGATTCAACGCCTTCAAGGTTTCCTCGAGAATGCGCGGCAGCAGCTCTTCCAGGGTGGCGGAGGAGACCATCTGTTGCCAGATGTCATGCACGTATTCCAGATCGTCATACTCGGTCAGCAGCGCGCCATAGAGGCGGATGTAACGTTCGAGGATGTCAATCGCGCTCTGGGCGCGTTCGCGCTCGGATTCCTTCAGATAACAGACGCCCAGGGCGCCGATCAGGCTGGAGCGGTAATAGAATGGAATCAACGCCCGCAGATAGCCTTGGCAGCAAGGCTGGACGACGCTGCCAGAGGCCGCGGCAACCGCGCTCAGGTGCGCCTCGGTGTCCGCCAGGCATTGCCTTTCGCGCTTCCTATCGCCGCGGACGATGGGGCAGAACACCGGCTTGTCCTGCAAAGGCTGGCGCCGGCCACCGGCGTCGGCGACCCACCAGACCGACTCGCCCAACAGCTCGGCTACTTCCCGCTGAATGCTCAGGAATTCCGGCGACTGAATGATTTCGTTAAAGAAGAGGTGGTTTTCCATGGAAACTGAAGGAAGTGATCTTACTCCTGTCCGGCAGCGCGTGCAACTGCAGACTGTGAGCCGATGATAGGAAAGCCCGGCAGGCGGGTCAAGCTGCCCGTCTCGCCTGCCCGATGCGAGCGTCGGGGCTTGCTTTAGCAGCCGATTTTGCTATCTTGCTGGGTGCGCAGGCGGCACTCGGCAGGCCTCTAGCGGGCCGGGCCGCTCAAAGCGCGACTCCCAAGAACGATGGCAAGAACCAAGATCGTTTGCACGATCGGGCCGGCCTCGGAGCAGCTCGAGACCCAGCGGGCCATGCTGGAGGCCGGCATGGACGCCGCCCGGCTCAATTTCTCTCACGGCACCCCCCAGTCCCATCGGGTTCTTCATCAGCGCCTGCGCCAGGTGGCCCGGGAGGCCGGGCAACCCTTGTGCCTGATCCAGGACCTGGCCGGCCCCAAGATCCGTATCGGGACTTTCTCCGAAGGCTCGGTCTTTCTGCGCCCCGGGGATCCTTTCACGCTGACGACCGAACCGCTCGAAGGTGACGAGAAGCAGGTTCACGTCCCCTTCGATAGCCTGACCGACGTCGCCCAGGCGGGACGCCGGATCCTCCTGGCCGATGGCTTAATCGAACTCCAGATTGTCCAGGTTCAGCCTCCCCGCGTGGTCACCGAAGTCCAAGTCGGGGGCTGGCTCTCCGACCGCAAAGGAATCTGTTTCCCGGGGCAGGCACTGCCGCTGGCGGCCCTAACCCCCAAGGATCGCAGGGACCTCGAAGTGGGGCTTGAGCTGGGGATGGACTATATCGCTCTTTCCTTCGTGCGCAGCCACCAGGACGTGCTCGAGCTGAAGGCTTTGATCGCCGAGCGGAACAGCCCGGCTAAGGTCATCGCCAAGCTGGAGCGACCGGAGGCCCTGGAGGATCTCGAAGCCATTCTTGAGGTTTCGGACGCGGTGATGGTGGCGCGGGGCGACCTTGGCATCGAACTGGAGCCGGAAAAGGTCCCCCTGATTCAGAAGCGCATCATCCAGGAGGCGCAGCACCGCGACGTCTATGTGATTACCGCCACCCAGATGCTGGAATCCATGATCCACAGCCCCCGGCCGACCCGGGCTGAAACCTCGGACGTCGCCAACGCGGTGCTGGATGGAACCGATGCGGTGATGCTGTCCGGGGAGACCGCCACCGGAGAATATCCGGTGCGCGCGGTGGAGATTATGGAGCGCATCGTGCGGGAGACCGAATCCGCCGGATTGAAGCAGCGCGACCGCCGGGCGCATGAAAGCATCCATCAAGGCTCTTTCCCGGGCGCGATCAGCTGGGCGGCCGGACACATCGCCGAGATTACGGGCGCTCGCGCTATCTGCGCCTTCACTCACTCGGGAGCGACCGCCAAGCTGATCTCCAAATCCCACCCTCGCGTCCCGATTGTCGGCTTGACCCCCAGCCAAGGAGTACTGACCCAACTCAATCTCGCCTGGGGCGTGACCCCGGTCGAGGCAAACCCAGTGCCGGGCCTCGACGAAATGATCGAAGAAGTCGAGCGGGTCATCCGCGCTCAGCAACTTGCCGACGTCGGAGACACCATTGTCATTGTGGCCGGTTTTCCCTTCGGACGCCCCGGGCTGACCAACTTGCTGAAGATTCATCGGGTGGGAGAGCCCGATCTCTCGAAGAGACAGTCCCCCGAAAGAACTTAACCCATGTCAGCCTCCTGCAACATCGTTCTTTGGAGTGCGAGGGCTTGCCCTCGCTTTCCCTGAAAGGACCTGACCTTTGGCGGCCTCTTCCAACAGACGCACTTTCTCCCGGGTTCTGCCCCTTCTCATTGTGCTTTTCGCATTCGGCGTTCGCTGCTACGACCTCGATCGCAACCCGCCGGGATTCTTCCGGGACGAAGCCGACAAGGCCGTGACCGCAAAGAGCCTGCTCTTGACCGGACGCGATCTGGAGGGCCGGAGGCTGCCCTACTTTGTACGCTCTCTAAACGTTTACACCAGCGGCGCTTACCAATATGCCTTGGTTCCTTTCCTCCTTCTGTTGGGCATGGGGGAGTGGGTCATTCGCTTGCCCGCCGCCCTGGCCGGCGCAGCCACGGTCACTGTCGCCTATCTCCTCGGTAAAGAGGCCTACGGTCGCTCCACAGGACTCGTTGTCTCCGCCTTACTGGCGATCAGCCCTTGGCACGTCTGCCTGAGCCGATGGGCAAACCAGGGTACCTTCCTGCCCCTGTGCCTTTCCTTGGCTGTCTATTACCTCCTGCGAGGACGAAGGAGCACGCAGGTTTCCGGCGAGTCGGCCATCCCGCCGGCCGGCAGGAATTGTCGGCCTTTTGTTATATCCGCGATTTTCCTGTCCCTGGCGCTTTATACTTACGCCCCGGCGAAGGTTCTCGTCCCCTTGTTCGTTGTGGCGATGGCGGCGATTTACAGGCGCGAGCTCTTCACGCGCCCGGCCGAGCGGCGTTGGCCCTGCTGCACCAAGTATTTCGGCATCCTCCTGCTGCTCGCCCTCCCGATGGCCCATTTCACCCTTTTCGAGGCTGAACGCAGCGGCCTGCGATATGATCGCATCTCGATCTTCTCTCAAGCCGCGAGTCCAGCCGAACTCGTGCTTCTCTTCTTCCAAGGTTATCTGTCCCACTTCAGCCCCTCTTTTCTGCTCAGCACGGGGGACGCCAACCTTCGCCATTCGGTTCCCGGAGTGGGGCAGCTCCTATGGCCCGAGGCCATCGCTGCCCTGCTGGGATTGTATTTCCTCTTGCGACGGCGCAGCCGGGAAGACCTTTTGCTCCTGGCTTGGGTCGCCTTGGGGCCGCTGCCAGCCGCCTTGACGCGGGAAGGTCTGCCCCACGCCCTGCGTTCGATCGGCGCCTTGCCTTCCGTGCAACTGCTCGGCGCAGTGGGTATTGTTCAGTCGCTGGAGTTCCTGCGCCGGCGGGAAACGAGCGGAGCGCCTCGTTCTTTCTCTCCCCGAAGGATCGTGCTCGTCGCCTGGGTCGCCGCATTCATCCTCTTCGGCGGAAGTTTTCTGGCAACCCTTTTCTGGGTCTATCCGGTCGTCTCGGCCCCGTGGTGGGAGTATGGGTACGGTGAGGCGGTCGCTTATCTGGAGCGCCATCGGGGCGACTATGAGGAGATCGTCATTACCGGTCTGATCGAGTATCCGCAAGTTCAGATCCTGTATCATACTGGTGGAGATCCGGCCGAGTACCAGCGAACGGGCCGGATCAGCGGTTATCGCTTCCTGCCCCTCGGCCGCCCCTATGTCGAGGATTATCAACGCTCCACTCGCAAGAGTCTTTACTTGCTGACCCCTTTTGAGCACGAGCGGGTCCCGCGCCCAGCTCTTCACCGGATCAAGCACCCGGACGGCAGCCCGGCCTGGCTCGTCGTCGAGCACCCGGCTGTCCCAAAGTGAAGGCAACCCCACAACAAAGTATTCTCTCCGATGTTTTTCTCAGCCCCCGTTGCTTCTCCTCAGCGGCTGCGTTGAAATCGGTAAGGAGCCGTCCCTGTGCCTCAAATCGAGAGTTTGACTCTCATCAAGCGTGTGCTATAGTTGCTATTGGGGTCGACCGGTTTTCGGTAATGGCTTATAGAAATACCACTTTCGTCCTATTGCTGGCTCTCATCGCGTCGTGCGGGGGTTGTGCGTCCACGGATCTTCACCGGAAGACCGTCTTCGATGACGCCCGGCGGGAGCAGCAACAAGGGCGACTGGAGCGGGCCATCCTCTATTACCAAAGCTACCTTCGCCAATCCCCGGCGGGGCCTCAGGCCGAGGAGGCCCGGTTCCGCCTCGGGGAGTGCTATGCCCTCAGCGGACAGCTTTCCCTCGCCTATCGGGAGCTGCAAAGCTACCTGCTGCTTTATCCCCAGGGAGCATTCGCGCAGGACGCCCAAGCCTATGTCGAGCGGATGGAAGGAGAAGTCGCTCAGATTCCCGCTTCCACCCCGCAACGGCCTATCCACGAGCGCGAGCAGGAGGTCGAACGGCTCGAACAACAAGTGCGAGAGCATCCCGAGGAGACCCTCTCACGGATCCTTCTGGCGGAGGCTTATCTGGACGTGGACGAACTGGCGCTGGCCGAAAAAACGCTGAGCGCGGTCGAGCCGCGGTTGTCCACCTATGCGGAAAGCAAGGAGTTTCGCCGCGTCCAGGAGCGGCTGTCGCAGATGCTGAACCGACAGCCCGCGTACGCCACCGACTTGTATGGGAATCCCGGCCCCTTACGGGTGGTGGAAGCCCGGGGCGAACTGCGGGGCGATTTGGCAAGCACCCACGTCCGCCGGGAAGTGGAATATGTGGTCACCGGCTATGTCGCCAATCAAAGCGGAGAGCGCTTTGACAACGTCCGGGTGCAGGTGAATCTGTACCAATTCGGCGAGCGCTTGCTGGCCGCCCGGACCATTCGGGTGGGAAGCGTCCCGGGGTGGGGACGCCGAGCCTTCAGCGCGACCATTCCCCTTTCGGTCCCCGCGGACGAGCAGGTCTGGCGCTTTGAGTGTCAACTGATCTATTAGAGTAACTTGAAGATATGATTCCCACGGGGGAGTCCGCCTCGTAGAGTGCGAAAAAGATGACGGTTGACTTAGCCCGGAAAAGCGACTTCCGAACCGCGTTGACAGCGGCCCTGATTGGCCTGCTGCTCGGCCTCGGAGGTTTCGCGCAGGCTCAGGACGGGGGCTGGCCGGGGAAAGACCTTCTGCAGGGAGAGCTGCCCAAGCAGGTCCTCATTGAGGTCCTCGTGGCCGACATCTCCCATGCGGAGGATGAGGATTACGGGGTCGAACAGGAGTACGTCAACCGGGGCGAGGGGACCGTCTCGCTTTTTAACGATTTATCCCGCGTCAGCCCTTCGCAGCCGGACTACTCAAGCCGCGACCAGAGCGGGGATCTGGCTTCGGCCATCAGCCGATTCTCCCTGACGGAACGGTCGGACGAGCTGTTCCAGGGTCTGGACATCTTCGGGAGGGTCCTCGACGTGGACTCCGGGCAGCTTTTTGTCACCGTTCAGGCGTTGGCCGAGCAAGGCAAAGGGGAGATTCTCTCCCGGCCGAGCATCGTCGCGATCGATGGCCAGGAGGCGAGAATCGAGACCGGGCAGATCGTGCCCTTCCTGACTCGGCAGATTACCGGAACCCACGAGACCATTATCAGCGATCAGAAAAGCACCGGCGTGCAACTCATCGTCACTCCCTGGGTCAAACAGAGCGATGAGGGGCAGTATTTTGTCCAGCTGAACGTCCGGCCGGAGGTCAGTTTTGTTTCCCGCCGGCGCGAGGAGAAAGGGCTTCTGCTGCCGGTTGTCGCCAGCCGGAAGACAAGCACGACGGTGATAGTCGCCTCGGGCAAGACGTTCATCATCGGCGGTCTTTACCGGGACAACGAAACGCGCATTCGGCGCGGCGTTCCGGGCCTGTCCAGCATTCCTTTGCTCGGCTCCTTGTTCAGCAGTACCAGTCACAGCACGCTGAAGAGCGAGCTGATCATTTCGATCACCCCGACGGTGCTCGAGTCCGGCCTGCCCCGGGAAAAGCGCGAGACGGCCCCGCCGCCACGAGTAGAACCGGCGGCCGAGCCAACCGAGATCGAGCCGCTCGAGGAGGAGAGCGAAGGAGAAGGGGAGGCTGTGCCTTCCCCCGAGGAAGCCTCGGCTGAGACCCCGGCGGCAACACCTTAGGAGTAGTCTGGGAGAATGCGCCAGTTGATGCAAGTGGACACTCGTTCGACGGCCGCATGGGTCATCCCGCTGGTGGGATGGTCGCTCGTCTTGGGACTGCTGGCACCCCCAGCGGCGGCCGAAGCCTTGCCGAAGCAGATTCTGATCGAGGCCCAAATCTGGGAACTGTCCAACGACGACGGCATGGACTGGGGGATCATCTGGGACTATGACAGGAAGGAGGACAGCTCCGGCGGGGACCTCAATATCTTCAGCGCCAACCTGCGCCTGCCGGTCTTTGACGAGGGCGGCGACCCGGCCAAGGGATTGTTCGCCACCGGGGACATCTTTGACCTGCGCTTTGGAATCATGACCCTGCGCATCCAGGCGGCCCTGCGCGAAGGCCGGGCGGAGCTGCTCGCCAACCCCAAGGTCGTCGTCCTCAACGGCACGGAGGCCACCATCAACTCCGGGGAAGAAGTGCCGATCATTAAGTTCGCTTATGAGAAGAACGTACAGACCTTCAAGACCGTCTTCGAGAATACCGGGATCAGCCTTTGGGTGAAACCCTATATCCACGAGGCCAGCCCGGAATTCGTTCTGCTTGATATCCGCCCCGAGGTTCGAGAGATTACCCGATACGAGAAGCTGACCTCGCCCGATGGGGAGTTCGAGCTGCCTCTGCTGACCAGTCGAAGCGCCCAGTCCAAAGTGCTCGTCCGCTCGGGGCAGATTCTCGTTATGGGAGGGCTGTACCAGGAGCAGGCTATCCAGAATGAAAAGGGTCTGCCGGGGCTGAAGGATATCCCGCTTGCCGGCCGACTGTTCCAGAGCAAGACGATGACCCGCGAGAAACGGGATCTCCTCATCGAAATTCGGCCCACCATCCTGGTTCCGGGCAGAGATTCCTTCCTGCCGGTTCCTTTAAGCCGCCCGGTGCGCGGTCAGCCGACCGAAACCAGCGAGGTACGTTCCGGAGCGCGGGCGGTCATCCCGCCCAGCGCGGAGCCTCAATCGACCGGGGAGCGCTCCGGGACCCGCCCAGCACAATCATCCGGTACTGCCTCCGGCGCCTGGTACTAGAATTGAATCCTTCTCCGCTGTTATGATCTTTTGCAGGGGCGCTGCTTGCTGCGCCCACGGCTGGAGCCGGTAGGTCCGCCGAGCCGAAGCGGACCCATTTTCCAAAGCAAGGGCCACGCTCGGCTCGCGTGGCCTACTTTGCCCGCGTCCAGCTGAGGGTGGCTGGACTACATCGGGACGCGGTGCAGATCGCCGATGTGTTAGCAACGCGGCATGAAACATGAGACAATGACAATCACCCCCGCTGATGCCAGGGCCATCCAACTGGAGCTGGCCGGACAGGTTTC
>Ga0068714_10002046_pt1 | contig 27130 bp, 29 predicted proteins | sample MTBNYHSulfiMetaG_FD_62988 | JGI IMG/M metagenome (GOLD analysis project Ga0068714, IMG submission 62988) | Enrichment culture microbial communities from rom New York Harbor, USA that are MTBE-degrading - MTBE-NYH (New York Harbor Sulfidogenic)... | ecosystem: Environmental > Aquatic > Marine >... | reverse complement strand
GACGCGTTCGGGCCTGAGGCGACGGTCATGTCGAATGTCGTGCGTTCGGAGCCGAGCTCGTGGAGGAGGAGCCCGAATTGGAACGCGATCTCCTTCTCCCACAGTCCTGCCTTGATCTTCGGTAGAAGGCGGAGCAACGCCTCCTCGGCGATGCCGATCGCCCGCTCGATGTGGGCGATCTCCGCTTCGTCCTTCGAGAGACGGAGGGTGGTCACGGGGTCGTGTTTCGCGACGAGTTCGATCCCCGCGCGACGGCGGAGCTCGCCGGCGACGTAGCCAGTCGTCCGCCAATCGGCGTACGCCAGGCGGCGGATCCCGCGGGCCCGGATCTCACGAGCGATGTCGTCGAGGTAGTCGTTCTCTGCGTGAAGGAGCGTCAGATCCGGCGCCTCCCGCTCCGCCTGCTCCAGGTACCGCGAATCCGTGAACAGCAGGGTCGCATCGGCGCTGAGCACGAGCGCCCCCTCCCCGCGGAACCCCGTGAGATAGGAGAGGCTGACGTGGTCGATCCCGGCCGGCATCGTCCGGTCGAGATCGAAGACGAGGAACGCCTCACCATCGATTCGCTCCAGCAACCGCCGCCGCCGCTCCGCATACACGTTCGCCATCGCTCCTCCTCCTCTGGGGTCAGATCTTTCTTTTTGAATTCGATCACCAGCTGTTCGCTGTCGGGTCCGCTCACGGTACGAGACCGGCGGGGTCGCGTCAAGTGACACTGAACGGGCTCGTGGATCCGAAGAACGCTGAGCTTCTCCTTGATCGGACAAATCTCTCGTTCTATACTGAGGGATCATGGATCAGGTCGGTGAGCGGATCCGCGCACTTCGTTTACAGCTTGGCTGGACGCTGAAGGATCTTGCCGACCGGTGCGATCTCTCGACGAGCTTCCTTTCGCAGGTCGAGCGCGGCCTGTCCTCAGTCTCGATTACCTCGCTGCACATCATCTGCCACGCGCTCGGGCTGACGCTGGCCGAGTTCTTTCAGGGGGCCGGCGGTGCACCCAGTCCGTCGCCGATCGGTCCCCCGCGCAGCCAGGTCCTGAAACCGAATGATCAGCCGGTCATCAACGTCTCCGATGCGGCGATCAAGTACCGATTCCTGAGCCGCGATTTCCCGGGCCGCCAGTTCGAGATCATGATCGGCGAGATCTCGCCCGGCTACTACTACCCGCCGTCGCGCCACGAGGGGGAGGAGTTCGGGTACGTGCTCGAGGGGCGGCTGCGCCTGACGATCGGTGAGGAGACCTACGCGCTCGGTCCGGGGGACAGCTACCACTTCATGGCGACGACGCCCCATGGGTACGAGGCGGAGGGAGCGGACGTCGTGAAGGTCCTCTGGGTCCAGACCCTCAAGTACTTTCAGCAGCGCGAGGGGATTCCGGCCACGGCCAGACCGGCGGAGTGAGCTGCCGGGGCTCTCCCGTGTGAGCTGTGGAGGCTGCAGGATGCAAGACACGACCCCGAGGCTGGAGGAGGCTGGAAAGGTTGCGTCTCGTTCAGTGTGACTTCACAATGAGGGCGATGAACGATCGGCTGCTGTACTTGTCGGACGGAGATGTGGCGCGAGTCGGGCCGTCGATGCCGGAGGTGATCGCCGCGCTCGAGCGGATGTTTCGCGAGAAGGCGGCGGGCTGCGTCGAGATGCCATCGAAGCTGGGCATCCATCCGAGGAACGACGCGTTCCTCCATGCGATGCCGGCGCACGTGCCGTCGGTCGGTGCGGCCGGAGTGAAGTGGGTCTCGGCCTATCCGGAGAACGCGGCGTGCGGTCTTCCGCAGATTGCCGGACTGATCATCGTCAACGATGCCGGGACCGGCCTTCCGATCGCGGTGATGGACGCGGCCTGGGTGACAGCCCAGCGAACGGCAGCGGCCTCAGCGCTTGCCGCCCGCCACTTGGCGAGACGCGATGCGTCGACGTTGGGCGTCCTGGGCTGCGGTGTCCAGGGGCGAAGCCATCTCGCGGCGATGGTGGTGGAGTTCCCGTTGCAGCACGTTCGGGCCTACGACGTCTCCCCGGCGGCGAGTCGGTGGTTCGTTGAGGAGATGTCGCGGGCGTTCGACGTGGATATCCTCGCCGTCGACCGCCCGGAAGAAGCGGTCTGCGACTGCAATATCGTTGTCACCGCCGGGCCGATTACGAAGATTCCCCACGGAACGTTGCGGGCGGGCTGGCTCGCGACCGGAGCGTGCGGAATCTCGGTCGACTTCGTCGCGTACTGGGACGCGCGCGCACTGAAGGAGGTCGACCTGATCACGACGGACGACGTCGCGCAGCTCGACCGATACCGGGAACTGGGGTACTTCACGGGGCTCCCGCCGATCCGGACGGAGCTCTCCGACCTCGTCGTCGGCGAACATCCCGGGCGCACGTCGGCGGACGAACGGACGCTGGCTTGCCATCTTGGGCTCGCGCTGGAGGACGTCGTCGTCGCTCGGATCGTCGTCGACCGAGCGATCGAGGCGAATGTCGGGAGATGGTTGCCTCGATAGGGCGGCGAGCCGGAGCCTGCCGGCCGCTCCCCATGCGGGAATCGGCGAATCGTGGGTGCGGCGAGCCCAGAGCGGAGGGCACGACCCCGAAGGAGCGAAGGGGGAGCGGATGCGGGTGAAGAATGCGGTCGAGTGGACGGCGCCGCTGAACTGGCGGCGGATCGAGACGATCGATGCCCATGCGGCGGGCGAGCCGCTGCGGGTGATCCTGTCGGGTTTCCCGGACTGCCCGGGCGGGACCGTCGTCGAGCGGCGGCGAGTCGCCCGGGAGCGCTGCGACCGCCTGCGGACGGCGCTGATGTGGGAGCCGCGCGGGCACGCTGACATGTACGGCTGCGTGATCACGCCACCGGAGCGCCCCGACGGAGACTTCGGCGTGCTCTTCCTCCACAATGAGGGGTGGAGCACGATGTGCGGGCACGGGATCATCGCGGTGACGACGGTGGCAGTCGAGACGGGGATCGTCGCTGCCCGCTCGCCAGAGACGACGGTCGCGATCGACACTCCCGCCGGCCGGGTGACGTCCGTGGCGTGCATCGACCGTGAGCGGGTGCGGAGCGTGCGTTTCCGGAACGTCCCGTCGTTCGTGCTCGCACTCGATCAGTCGGTCGACGTTCCCGGCTGGGGGCGAATTCGGTACGATCTGGCGTTCGGCGGAGCATTCTACGCGTACGTGAGCGCCGCGGACTTCGGGCTCCGCTGCACACCGGACGAACTCCGGACGCTGATCGAGGCGGGCGTCGCTGTGAAGTGCGCGGTGGCGAAAGATCGCGCCATCGAGCACCCGTTCGAACCGGAGCTCGGGTTCCTCTACGGCACGATCTTCGTCGCGCCCCCGGTCGGGGACGGAGCGGACAGCCGGAACGTCTGCGTCTTTGCCGATGGCGAGGTGGACAGGAGTCCGACGGGGACAGGCGTCAGTGGTCGGATGGCTCTTCACTTCGCCCGAGGCGAGGTCGGCCTCGGTGAGCCGAGGGTGATCGAGAGCCTGATCGGGACACGATTCACAGTCCGGGCGATCGAGGAGAGGGTCTTCGGACCGCATCCGGCGATCGTCCCGGAAGTCGAGGGGACTGCGCACATCACCGGCCGGCACACGTTCCTCGTCGACCCCGACGACCCGCTCGCCAACGGATTCCTGCTCAGATAGCAGACAGACAAAGGGGTCTACCATTGGATTTTGCGGAGACGTGGGCACCCCTGTTGATGTAGACTGACTGCGACGGGGGTGTGGCTCATGGGGTCCGTGGTCTCTGACCACTCGGCTCTGAAATGCCGCCCCCGTCTTTCGTGTCATCCAGGAGTGTCTGCCGGGATGATGCTAGGCAACTCAGCTACGCTGGATTGCTTGTGGCTCTGCGCAGTAGACGAGACGGCCTGGATGAGAACTCACGCTGCAAGGAGGCACACCGATGGAACCCCACCTCTGTGTCGGCATCGACGTGGGCTGCAAGGCCCATCGTGTCGGCATCGCCCACCCAGACGGATCGATTCTCGAGGAGTTCGACATCTCCCACAACGATGTCGGTTTCCAGGAGTTCTTTCGTCGCGTTGAAGTGCATCGACAACGGGTGAATCTTCCCGTCGCTGTCGCGATGGAAGGGTTCAACGGCTACGCGCGCCCGTTGGACCGACTCGTCCTCGACAACCACTACCGACTGTACAACGTCAACAACATGAAGCTCGCCCGCTTCAAGGAAGTCTTCCCTGGTGCCGCGAAGACCGATGTCATCGATGCACGCAAGATCCTCCAGTTGTTCATCCTCAAAGAGCACCTTCCGATGGCGAAGGATGCGCTCCAGGAAGTGGTCGCGGCTCCCGCAGTGAACGAGAAGCTCAAACGACTCAGTCGGCGCAGACGCAGGCTAGTCAACGAGAAGGTCCGCGTGGTCAACAACATGCAGGCAGATCTTCAGGCGGTGTGCCCGGAGCTTCTCGCTGCGACCCATGATGCAGACAACCTGTGGTTCCTTCGCTTCCTCACCTTTCGCGATGATCTGCCCCAGCTGGCACGTCTGCGACGAGCAACCATTCTCCAGATCCCCGGCATTGGTCAGAAGTACTCAGCGATCATCCGGGAGTGGCAACGCCAAGCGAAGTTCTCGTCCGAGGTGGAGTACGTTGGGCCGATGATCATCGAGGACGCAAGACGGATCCTCGAGCTTCACCAGCAGATCCGTGTACTGGACGAAGCGATGACGGAGCTGGCTGGGGATTCGGAGATCGCGCGTCGACTGTCCACGATTGACGGATTCGGGAAGACATCGATTGCCGAGCTGGCGGGAGAGATCGGCACACAGAGGCGATTCGCAGCCGAGGCGAGTTTGGCGCTGTATGTGGGGATGAGTCCGTTGACGCATCAGTCAGGCCAGACGTCGAGCGCAAGGAGCCCTCGCCAGGTCAATTGTCGCGCCAAGGCGGCAATGATGACCGCGGTGGCCCACCACATCCGCTGTGTACCACAGTCCAAGGCGTACTACGACCGCAAACGCGCACAGGGCAAGACCCACAACCAAGCGGTCCGTGCACTCGGACGCCACATGGTCCGTGTCATCTGGGCGATGCTGCGGGACGAACGCGATTACGAGATCCGCGAGGATACCCACCCGATGCCTTGAAAATCCAAGAGGGATGTTCAGGCCTTTATTTTCGAATAGGAATGTGCAAGAAAGGGGACAGGCTACTTTTCTCGCTCGCTGTATCGCTGATGGAAACTTGCATTGCGACATCGTCTGCGGAAAAGTAGCCTGTCCCCTTTTCGTGGGGGGCTACAGTTCGCTGTGGGCGGTGCGGGCGATGACTTCTTCTTGGAGCGCGCGGTCGAGGTGGTGGAAGAAGTCGCTGTAGCCGGCGACACGCACGATCAGATCGCGGTGCTCCTCGGGGTGGGCTTGGGCGTGTCGGAGGGTCTCGGAGTCGACGACGTTGAACTGGATGTGGTGTCCGTCGTATCGGAAGTAGGTGCGCACGAGCTGCCCGAGCTTGGCGAGCCCCGCTTCCTCGCGGAGGACGTCGGGGAGGAACCGCTGGTTGAGCAGCGTGCCGCCGGTGCGTACGTGGTCGAGCTTCCCGACCGAGCGGATGACGGCGGTCGGCCCCCGGACATCGGCGCCCTGGCTCGGCGAGATCCCGTCGGAGAGCGGCGCACCGGCGTGCCGGCCGTTGGCGGTCGCGCCGACCTGCTCGCCGAAGAAGATGTGGACGGTCGTCGGGAGCAGGTTGATCCGATAGACGCCGCCTTTGGTGTTCGGCCGCCCGTCGATCGCGTCGAAGTACGCGTTGAACAGCGCTTGCGCGATCTCATCGGCGGCATCGTCGTCGTTGCCGAATCGCGGCGAATCATCCTGCAGCGACCGGCGGAGCGGCTCGGAGTCGGCGAAGTCGGTCCGGAGGGCGTCGAGGAGCTCGCCGATCGGAAGGCTCTGGCGGGCGTAGACATGCGTCCTGATCGCGGCGAGCGCGTCGGTCGTCGTCCCGAGGCCGACGCCCTGGATGTAGGTCGTCGGGTACCGCGGGCCGGGCCCGTTGTAGTCCTGGCCGCGCTCGATGCAGTCGTCGACGAGGACGGAGAGGAACGGGGCGGGAAGGTGCTCGGCGAAGAGGCGTTCGATCCGGCTGTTCCCGTCAATCTTCAGGTCGGCGAAGTACTGAAGCTGCGCGCGATAGGCGGCGAACAGCTGGTCGTAGCCGGCGAAGTCCCGCGGGTCGCCGGTCGCCGGGCCGACCCGAGCGCCGGTCCGCGGGTCGACGCCGCCGTTCAGGGTCAACTCGAGGATTTTCGGCCAGTTCATGTAGCCGGTGAGGACGCAGCTCTCCTTGCCGAACGCGCTGATCGTCACGCAGCCGCTCGGTCCGCCGGCGCGCGCGTCTTCGATCGATTTTCCGACACGCAGAAACTCCTGTAGGATCGCGTCGGTGTTGAAGATCGACGGTTGCCCGAACCCGGCGCGGACGACCTCGAGCGCGCGAAGCAGGAACCGGTCGGGGTTCACCTTGGAGAGCTGGATGCACGACCCGGTGTAGGGGAGGCGCATCTCCTCGATGACGTCGAGGATCAGGTACGAGAGGTCGTTCACGGCGTCCTGGCCGGAGAGGGTGACGCCGCCTACGTTGATCAGCGTGAAGTCGTTGTAGGTCGCACTCTGCTCCTCCGTGACGCCGACCTTCGGCGGCGCCGGCTGGTTGCTGAATTTGATCCAGAAGCATTCGAGGAGTTCCTTCGCTTCGCCCGGGGTGAGGCGCCCGTCCCGGAGGTCGCGGGCGTAGAACGGGTAGAGGTTCACGTCGAGCCGGCCCGGGTTGAACGAGTCCCATTCGTTCAGTTCGATGATCACGCCGAGATGGACGAACCAGTACATCTGGAGCGCCTCGCGGAACGTGCGGGGGGCCTGCGCCGGCACGCGGGAGCAGACGTCGGCGATCTCGAGGAGCTCCGCCCGTCGGGCGGGATCGCTCGTTTCCTCGGCTTGCCGGCGCGCCAGCGCAGCGTGCCGCTCGGCGAAGTGGACGATCGCGTCGCAGGCGATCGTCATCGCCCTGAGCTCCTCGAGCTTCTCCCGCTTCTGCGGATCGTCGCCGGCCTCGATCTGCGCGCGCGACGCGCGAATCCTCTCCTGGAAATCGCGGAGCCCGTGCCGGTAGATCTTGTCGTCGAGAACGGCGTGTCCGGGCGATCGTTGCTCCATGAACTCGGTGAAGACGCCGGCGTCGAACGCCGCCCGCCACTGTGAGGAGACGGCGGAGAAGACTCGGTGGCGCATCGTCCGCTCGGCCCAGTACGGGATGACGGTCTCCTCGTAGAGGCGTCTCGTCGCGTCGTCGACGAGGAACCGCGTCTTCTTGCGAGTGTGCAGGACTCGCAGGTCCTCCATCGAATGGCAGCAGAGCTCCGGGTACGTCGGCGTCGCTTTCGGGGAGGGCCCCCGCTCGCCGACGATCAGCTCGTCGGGCTCGATCGTGATCGTCTGCTGCTCGAGGAGGTGCCGGAACGCGAGGGCGCGCCGAACGGGGGGCGAGGAGGCAGACGCCGCCTCGGGGCTCCGGTAGAACCGGGTCATGAGCTTCGCTCGCTCTCCGCTGACGGACGGGGCGGTGCGGAGGGACCGATCTCGCAATCGCTCTACACGCGGGGTCATCGCTCAGCCTCCTATGTGGACAGGACGGTCGGTGGTTCTCCGCAGGATCTCGGCGGCACGCTCTGCGGCATCCCGGGCGTCGGTCGCCGGGACCGAGAGGCCGCCGCTGCGCTCCAGTCGGGCGAGCTTCTCCTCGCCGGCCCGGTGGTACGGGAGGACGTGGATCGCCTCGAGATTCGCGAGCGAGTTCGCGAACTCGCCGACCGCGGCGACCTCGTCCTGCGAGTCGTTGACGCTGGGGATCAGCGGGTAGCGCAGCCAGATCCGACGGTTCAGACGATCGAGCAACCGCGCGTTCGCGAGCACGGGCGCGTTTGAGACGCCGGTCATCCGTCGGTGCTGCTCCTCGTCGATCCGTTTCACATCGTAGAGGAACAGGTCGGCCAGCGGGGCGACGGCGCGTACGGCCGATTCGTCGGCGTAGCCGCATGTGTCCACGGCGGTGTGGATCCGGCGCTCGCGCGCAGTGCGCAGCAGCGCGATTGCGAAGTCCGGTTGCGCGAGCGGTTCTCCCCCGGAGAGCGTCATCCCGCCACCCGATTGGTCGTAGAAGAGGACGTCCCGCTCGACTTCGGCGAGGATCTCCTCGACGGTTCGCCGGCGACCGATCATCTCCCGGGCCCCGGCCCGACAGACCGCGATGCACGCGCCGCACGCTGTGCAGCGGGATCTGTCAGTTCGCGCCGTGCCGTCGACGATCCGGACGGCATGGACCGGACAAGCAGTGACGCACGCAGTGCATCCGGTGCACCGGTCCTCCCAGAACAGCAGTTCCGGTTCAGCGCGCTGGCTCTCCGGATTGTGGCACCAACGGCAGGTCATCGGACATCCCTTCAAGAAGACGGTCGTCCGAATCCCCGGGCCGTCGTGAATTGCGAACCGCTTGACGTCGAAGACGATCCCGGCGTCAGTCGCCGAGGAGGGCACCCGTTGTTTAGAAATACTGAACGTCGCCACCATGTCATCCCACTGCTCGCTCTTCCCCTGGGAGGGTACAATACCGTTTTCCACTGGGTTTTTCAAGAGGGAATGGGGTGCCGAGCAGGGCGCGACATCGGGCTGGAGGGTGAAGTGTGACTGTACAAGCCGACGACGCTCCGCCCTTGCCGTCCCTCCCCCGTTCGTGCGAGGATAGGGGAATGGGCGACGGAGCGGAAGGAATCCGGACCCCGTGCCCACGGGAGAAAGGAGTCGACGGATGAGACTTCGTACGATCATTATTCTGGCGTTGCTGATCGCCTTCGCGATCGTCATCGCGCAGAATACTCAGGAGATCAACGTGCGGATCCTGGGTTGGGGGTTCGTGGTTCCGCTGATCATCCTGCTGGTGCTGACCGTCATCCTGGGAATCATCGTCGGATTCTTGCTCGGGCGGCCCTGGCGGCGTCGGCCGAGGGAGTACGCGACGGTCGATCGCGGGAAAGGCAAGGAGTAGAGCGGACGACGCCCCGCGAGGGGGGCAGGCCCGGATCCGATCGGTCGTGCTCCGGTGGAACAGGCGGATCGAGACCGACGCACGGCCGATCCTGGCCATTTGTGATGCGTCCCGTCGACGGCCGACCGAGTTCTGAGCGCCCGGGGGGTGTAATCGCCAAGAGATCGACCCGCCCGCCCTCGATGGAGGATTCGATCTTCGAAGCCGGATCACCGACGCGGACGTCGGTTGCGTTCTGGTGAGTTGCTGCCTGAGAGCGCCGAGCTCCTCGTCTCTTCCCTTTTTCGTCGCTTCGATGTACGGTGTGGCCTTGTAGGCCGGAGGCCGTCGGCAGCCGGTGGCCGCCGAACGGGAGCCGGTACCAAAGGAGAACGAATGGCGTTTCAAGAGCGAAAGATGGTGGATGTGCGGCATCTCGACCTGCACTGCGCAACGTGCGGGAAGGAGATCGAGGAGCTTCCGTTCGAGCCGATGTCCGATCGGCCCGTGTACTGCAGAGACTGCAACAAGAAGCGACAGCCGCCTCGGCCGAGAGACGGAGGCGGAGGCGGGAGGTACGGAGGATCGCGAGGAGGACGGGACTTCGACCGAGACTGACGAAGATCGCAGAACGGGGCCGGATGTCTCCGAGCAGCGGTGCGTCGGATCGAGTGAGGACATCCGGCCCCGGCCGTTTCTCCCCCCTCTTCCTCCCCGGGGCGTGTCTTCGGTCGTGTTGTCCGATGCCCGTGACCGGGGGGCGCGCAGCGCGGGAAGATGATCAGGGATTGGGAGCTGCCCGAGCGCTCTCTGATCCGGCGGCGACGGCCGACGGATCGCCCGACCGGAGCAAAGGACGCGGGACGCGACCGCGGCAAGCGCCGATGTGCGGGGAGCGGAAGGAGGCGAAATGCGGGCGTTCGTGACGGGGGGGACCGGATTCATCGGGTCGAGCGTTGTCCGGGCGCTGCTCGATCGCGGGATCGGGGTCCGGGCGCTCTGTCGGCCGAAGTCCCCACGGACGAGCCTCGACGGGCTGGACGTCGAGATCGTCGAGGGAGATCTCTCTGACGGCGAGTCGCTCCGGCGCGGAATCGACGGCTGCGAACTCGTCTTCCACGTCGCCGCCCTTTACTCGTTCTGGGTTCGGCCGGTCGACCGGATCTACGAGGTGAATGTCGAGGGGACGCGAAACGTCCTCGAAGCGGCCCTGGAAGCTCGGGTCGAACGGGTCATCCACACGAGCTCGGTCGCAGCGCTCGGTCTGCGGGACGACGGAGAGCCGGCCGACGAGGCGACGCCCGTTCGCCCCGAGGCGATTATCGGCGACTACAAGCGATCGAAGTACTTGGCGGAGCAGGTAGTGCTCGAGTACGCGGAACGACTCCCCGTTGTGATCGTCAACCCGAGTTTCCCGGTCGGCCCCCGCGACGCCAAGCCGACCCCGACCGGCCGGACGATCCTCGACTTCCTGAACCGGCGGATGCCGGCGTACATCGAGACGGGGATGAACGTTGTCGATGTCGAGGACGTCGCCCTCGGACATTGGCTCGCCGCCGAGTCGGGCCGAGTCGGGGAGCGCTACATCCTCGGCGGAGAGAACCTCACGATGAGACGGCTCCTCGAGATCCTCTCGGAGATCACAGGCCTGCCAGCGCCGCGGATGCGGGCGCCGTACGGCCCGATGCTCGCGCTCTCGTACCTGAACGCCGCGTTCTGCCGGATCGTCCCCCGCGTGACTCCGCGGATGACGCCGGAGACGATCCGGATGTCCCGGCACTACATGTTCTTCGATCCCTCGAAGGCGGTGCGGGAGCTTGGGTTCCCGCAGACCCCGGCGAAGGACGCCCTTGCCAAGGCCGTCGCGTGGTACCGCGAAAACGGCTACGTCCTCAGCGCCTAACCCCAAAAAGGGGACAGGCTACTTTTTCGCATCCCGCTTCTGCTGTCTGGTACGGACATCGCCGCGCAGAGGCAAAAAAAGTAGCCTGTCCCCCTTTTTGTTACTTTGGGACGACGCGTACGATTTCCATTCGGAATGCGTCTGTGGTGTCGGTGTCGATCACGTGCCATTCGGCGAGCATCTGGAACGGGCCGAAGTCAGCGATCGCCCAGATGAGGGTCGAGCTCTCACCGGCTGCCATGTACGGAGGGCCGCTGACGGTGACTCTGACTTCGTGGACGTCGGCGATCAGGTCGCCGTATTGCCGCTGGCCGATCTCGGTTACCGTGGTCTCCCAGCCGGGTCCGCCGTCCGCGACGACCTGGTCGACGCGATATGCTTCGACCATACTGAAGGGCCAGAAGAGCCCGGTGAGCATGGGGCCGACGACCATGCTGGTCATCTCTGCGGGAAGCATTTCGCCTTCGATCTCGGCCTGCACGACGTCACCGCGTTCGTCGAGCCAGACGTTCCACGGCGACCCGTCGACGATGAGCTCGACTTTCGTCGACTCATGCCCCTGGAGGGTCTCGCTGCCGATGAGCCGGTAGCTGACGGCGGTGGCCGGCTGTTCGACGCCGTTCTCGATGTCGATCCACACCCACTCGAGTTCGCGGAACCGGGCGAGCAGGGAACTCAGGCCGACCGGGTTCAGCCAGTTGTCGATCTCCAAGGCGATCTCCGCGTCCGGCTCGGATGGGGCGGGCTCCTCGGTGGTCACGGGAGCCGCCGGTTGCGGGCTTGCGGCCGGTGCAGCGTCGGCCACAGGCGGTGCGGCGGGCGTCGCCGGAGTGGCGGGGGCGGCCGGCGCCGATGCCACGTCACTGGTCGGCGCGGGACTGTCCGCGGTCGACTTCGATCCGCAGCCCGCCAGCACGAGCGCCAGCAACAGCGTCGCGAGCACCGCCGCAGCGCGCCTCCGTGTCTTGGTTCTGCAATTCATCAGGCCTCCTTCCCTCTGTTCGCGGCATGAGCTCGCTCGATGATACCCTCTGCCGGCACCCTCGGAATGTGATGTGCATCACGTCTGTCGGGTCCGGGGAAGCTGCTGTCCTGCATCCTCAGTAGGAAACTGTGCTGAGGGCTCGTTGCTCTTCACTCGCGTCTTCTGTGATCCTATGCGCATTCTGCGGGGAGGTGGCGGAACATGGAGGAGTTCTCCAGTCAGCGTGCGCTTGGTATCACAAAGGCAGAACGGAGCATCGCAACGGTTGCAGGGATCCCGGCGACCGAGAGTGGATGCAAACGAAAGGCGAAGAGCACGTTTTGTGGAGGTTGCTTGGCGGACCGCTTAAGGCAGCGATGCTGTGGAATGATACCCCCGCCCGGGCCAGTCAGGGCAAGTCGGGCGGGGAGCAATTCACAGTCTACCGGTCACTATCGGCTCAGCATCGACCCTTGTCAAAGAGCGTTCGAGTACATTCTCACGTGAAGCGACACGGGGGTCTATCGCCGTGGCTAGAGGTATCTCGCCCATCCACCTTCTCTCTCCCCCGACAAACGTAATGTGCATCACGTTCATGGTCTGCTCGCGCGTCCGAGATCCTCACTGGACAGGGTCTCGGCGGTCGATCGTTGAGCATCCGTTCTTCCTTCCGCTCTCGCCCCCACAGCTCTTCCCGCGGGCCGTTCCACAAGACGGGAACACTCTCCAGCCGCGGGTGTAGATGCACCGGACGGTCCACAAGGAGGACAGGCAATGCCGAAGCTGGGATGGGTCTGGTCGATGGTCGCGTTTCTCTCGTTGCTGTGTGCAGTATCCGCGGTCGGACAGAGGCTTGTCGTCGATCGGACGTTGCACGATTTCGGCCCCGTCCGCGACGGCGACGTGGTGCAGTGCGTGTTTCTCCTCAGCAACACGGGGCCGACTGCCATCGCGATCGGCAGCGTGTCGTACAACTGCAGCTGCACCAGCTACACGTTTCTGCTCGCCGACGGACGCACGCAGGGTGCCCCATACATCCTGCCCGTCGGGCAGGATGTGAAGATGCAGGTCGCTTTTCGAACCCGAGGATACGCTCGGTTCCCCCAACCGGTGTCGCAGGTGCTGACGATCTCGAGCAACGATCTCACCCGCCGGAGCTTTCAGGTGACGATCCAAGCGACGGTGCTGACGACGCTGCCGTTCTACCTCAGCTCGGCACCTTCGTTCGGCGCGGCGCACTTCTTCCTCATCGATCTGCGGTCGCCCGAGGACTACGCAGCAGGGCGTCTGTTCGGCGCGATCAACATCCCGTTTGAGGAGCTGGACGCGCGGTTGTCGCAGCTTCCTCCGGGGCGGACCTACATTCTGTATGATTACGACGGCCGTCAGGCGGAGCAAGCCGTGAGCATGATGCGCAGCCGCGGCGAGCCCGGCGCCACGTTCGTCAGCGGCGGTCTGGTGCGCTGGCACGCCGACCTCGGCGATCAGTACATCGAGTGGGCCGAGGGAATCGATCCTCTCGCGTTCCTCGGGAGCACCGTCGGGGGCGCGTATTCGCAGGCTCCGAGCGCCGTGGCCGGCAGGTACCTGGTGGTGGTGGACTTGAGCGCGCCCGAGGAGTTCGCCCGGGCGCACGTTCCCGGTTCTGTCCACCTCAGTGAAGACCAGGTGATTCCGTGGGCGGAGGGACTGATCCAGCAGCTCTCGCTCGGCTCCCGGTCCGCGATCACGATCTGGATCCTCGACGACGTGCGCGGGGCGGCGGCGTACCGAGCGGCGCAGCGGTTGGCGACCGCTGGTTTCAACGCGATATCCGTTCAGGGCGGGCGCACGGCGCTGCAGGAGGCGACGGGCGACCAGCTGCTCTGGGTCTTTGCTGGGGGGGACTGACGCGACCGCCCGGCTGGTGGGGCGAGGTGAGGTTCCCTGCTTCCTCCAGCGCTTGGACGTCAGGCGTTCCGCGCGTCGGGCCGCGGCAGGAGGTCGGCCGTGAGGGAGTTGAGCGCATCCTGCTTCGTTGTCCAGCCGCGGCGGGCGGTGAGGAGGCCGAGTTGGAGGAAGTCAAACTGCTCGGGCGAATGGGCGTCGGTCCCGATCGCGATCTTCGCGCCGGCGCCGATTGCGCGGCGGATGAGCTCGGCGCTCAGATCGAGGCGGATCGGGTTGGCGTTCACCTCCAACGCGGTCGAATGCTTCGCTGCGGCTTCGAAGACGGCTTCCCAGTCGGCCTCGTACGCCGGGCGCTCGCCGATCTTCCGCCCGGTCGGGTGAGCGAGGATGTCGACGTGCTCGTGCTCGATCGCTCGGATCAAGCGAGCTGTCATCGCGTCCTTCGGCTGCCGGAAATGGGAATGAACCGCGGCGATCACGACATCGAGCCTCGCGAGGAGCCCGTCGGGGAGGTCGAGTGATCCGTCCTCCCGGATGTTGACTTCGATCCCGGTCAGGGCGCGGAATTCGGTCAATGTCTCGTTCAGCCGCTCGATCTCGTCGATCTGACGAAGCAGGCCGTCCGGCGTCAGTCCGCCGATCACCTCGGCGAACTTGGCATGATCGGTGATCGCGATGTACGAGAGGCCCCGCTCGCGCGCTGCATCGACCATCTCTTCGAGACTCGCCTTCCCGTCGGATCGGTCGGTGTGAACGTGGAGATCCCCGCGAAGGTCGCATCGTTCGATGAGTCGAGGCAGCGTGCCCGCCTCGGCGCGCTGGATCTCGCCTTCCTCCTCGCGGAGTTCCGGGGGGATCGGCTGCAGCCCAAGTGTCTCGTAGATCTGCGCCTCGTCCGGTCCGGCGATCGCGCGGTCCTCCCCGTCGAACAGCCCGTATTCGCTCAGCTTCCAGCCGTTCGCCACCGCCCGCTTGCGAAGCGCGATGTTGTGGGCTTTGGAGCCGGTGAAGTACTGCAGGGCCGCGCCGAACGAGTCCGCGGGCACGATCCGCAGGTCGACTTGAACGCCACCGGCGAGCCGGACCGACGACTTCTTCTCCCCGAACGCGATCACCTGCTCGACGTCAGGGAGGGCGACGAACGCCTCGGCGGCGCGTGGCGCGTCCGATGCGCGCTTGGCGACCGCCAGCAGGTCGAGGTCGCCGATCGTCTCCCGGCCGCGGCGGAGCGATCCCGCCGGTTCGATCCGGGCGAAGAACCCCGTCGCATCGAGGCGGGCGATCAACCCGCGGGCGAGCGGGAGCGCCTCGCCGAGGAGGATCCGATCCTCGGTCTGCCGAGCCTCGCTCAGTCCGCGCAGGATCTTCTCCTCGGTCTTCGCGCCGAGTCCCTTGACGGCGCGGATCCGCCGCTCGCGAGCCGCCCGCTCGAGCTCCGTTCGATCGCGGATGCCGAGCTCGTCGTAGAGGAGCTTCGCTGTCTTCGGACCGACGCCATCGACCTGGGTCAGCGCGTGAAGATCGATCGGGAGCTTCGCCTTCAGCTCGTCGTGATAGGCGAGGCGGCCGGTCTCGACGATCTCAGCGATCTTCTTCGCAATCGCTTCCCCCACCCCGGGCAGCTCGGCGTGTTTCCCCTGGGCGACCCGCTCCTCGATCGGCTCGGAGAGCGATTCGACGACCTGTGCCGCGCGGCGATACGCCTGCGGCTTGAACGCGACGCCGTCGAGCGCGAGCAGATCGGCGATCTCGTAGAGGATCCGCGCTACCTGTCGGTTCTTCACTCTCGGTGGAGTTCGGCGAACCGAGCGAACGATCGATCGTACGTCCGCTCGACGTCCGCCGGGAAGCAACACGCCGGGAGCTCATTCGCGGCGAGGTGGTGCCGGAGGCAGTCGCAGCAGATCCCCTTGCGAGGGCAGCCAGGATAGGTGCACGCGCAATCTTCCAGGTGTTTCGATCGATTCCCGCAGTCGGGCATCTCCATCACTCCCGCGATTCGTCTCTCCATCCTACCCGATCCTCGCCGTCGAGGATCATGACTCGCCGGATTCCGCCGTTCGGCGATTCCGTCGGCGTCGGACGAACCGTGCCGGCCCCGCCTCCTTGCGCGTCCTCGCCCTACTTGTCCCCCACGGCGCCTCGATGGCCCGGATCATCTCGCCCGCGCGGTGGAGCCGGTTCCGAAACTTCTCCTGGGATCTGATGGACGATGCCGGTCTCTTCCGGCCGTCCAAGGTAGCGGCGGACAGAGGGGAACGAGACTCCAATCGCCTCCTTCGCCCGAGTCACCGCAAGAACGGGCGTGCCGAAGAGCCGGTCGACGACCCCGAAACGTCTCGCCGACGACGGCGCTCTCTGGAAGCGCGTTTGGCACTTCCTCGGGAGATCCTGGATTCGATCCGGGCGGCGAACCGCGTCACGCCACTGACTTTCGACTCCCGGCGAGGAAGAACAGAGTCCATTCCTTCCCTGCGCCGCGCGGGCTCACGGTCAGGAGTAGATCGTAGTGCATCTGCCGATTCGCCTCGAAATGGGCGCTCAGGTGAAGCGGCGGTTGTGGCAGCGGATCCCAGAAGCACAGGGGCATGACGATGAGGAGGCGGCCCGTACGGCCGTTCCCGTCGAGAGACGGATGCATCGCCTCGAACGGGTCGTGAATCGAGGCGACTTGCACGCACTTGTCCATCCCATCCATCGTTCGGGAATCGGTGTGTAGGGTACTGCCGGACGCCTGGTTGGGATCGCTCGCTCGTCGTGCACGTTCGTCCGGATGCGCTATCCTGTCGGCATGGCTCCGAGATCGCGGTACGGCGCTCCGGCGGTTCGGATCTACCGAGCATGGATCGACCCGCTGATCGGCCCGTTGAGGCCGCGGATCGTCCGGGTCTGTCGGGAGCTCGGCGCTGAACGGGTCCTCGATATCGCCTCGGCGACGGGCGCTCAGTGCCGGGCGCTCGCCCGGGCGGGAATCCGGGCGACCGGCCTGGACTTGTCCGAAGCGATGGTCGCGGCGGCCAAACGGCGCTCCCCAAAAGAGAATCCGGACTACGTTCAGGGGTCGGCGTACGAACTCCCGTTTCTCAGTGGCTCGTTCGACGCAGCGCTCCTGGTCCTCGCGCTCCACGAACACACGGAGGCGGAGCGGGCGGTGATGCTCGGCGAGGCGCTGCGGGTCGTCCGCCGATCGGGGCATCTGATCGTCGCGGACTACGAGCGGCCGGCGCGCGCGGGCGCGCGTCCGGTCTGGGCGGGGATCGGCCTGATCGAACACCTCGCGGGCGGAGAGCACCGGGCCGGGTTTCGTGACTTCGTCGCCCGCGGCTCGCTCGGCGGGCTGCTCGATCGCCACGGACTGCGCCCGACGCGGGTGATTCGGTCACACGCTGGGACGATTGTGCTCGCGGTCGTCCGAAAGGCCGGTGCGGGGAATGCCGGACGGGATTTGACGCCAGCGTCCCCCGTGCAGAGGATGGGGGACGAGTCCACGACGCGCCGGGCTCATGCTCCCTCGGAGTCCGTCCGGCGCCGATAAGGAGGCACGATTGATGGAGCGAATCCTACGCGTTGATCTGTCGGAGCGCACCGCGAGGTTTGAGCCGGTGCCGGACCCATATCGGCATCGCGCGGGCCGCTGGCTCACGTCGAGCATCGTCCACGACGAGGTCCCGCCCGCCTGCCACCCGCTCGGGCCGAAGAACAAGGTCGTTTTCTCGCCGGGGATCGTGACGGGGACGAACGCGCCGACGTCGGCCCGGGTGTCGGTCGGCGCGAAGTCCCCACTGACGGGCACGATCAAGGAGGCGAACGCGGGGACCGGGTGGGGGCGACGGCTCGCTCGCCTCGGGATCCGCGCGGTCGTGGTCGAGGGGCGGCCGGCGGACGACCGCTACTGGCTGCTGCGGGTCACGAAGGACCGCGCCGTCCTGGAGCCGGCCGACGCGTGGACGGGAAGACCCCTCTCGCAGGTCTACCCCGAGATCTTCGAGCGATTCGGCGGCCGCGAGAGGGTCGATGTCTGCGCGATCGGTGTCGCTGGCGAGCATCGAATGGCAGCGGCCGGCGTCTGTTTCAACGACCAGACTGGGCGCCCGAGCCGCTACGCGGGCCGGGGTGGCCTGGGGGCCGTTCTCGGGAGCAAGCGGCTGAAGGGGATCGTCGTCGACGATCACGATGCGCCGGGCGTGCCGCTCGCCGACGAGCGTCGGTTCAACGACGGTCGTGCTCGGCTCGTCGAGGCGCTCCAGACGCACGCGATCACCCGGCCGAAGGGGGCGCTCAATACGTACGGGACGGCGGTCCTGATCAACATCATCAACGAGGCCGGCGCGTTGCCGACGAACAACTTCCGGGCCGGCCGCTTCCCGGGGGCGGCGAGGATCGCCGGGGAGGCGATCTTCGAGGGGAACAAGGAGCGGACGGGCGGCGAGCTCTACAACCACGCGTGTTCGCCGGGGTGCATCATCCGCTGCTCCAACACGTGGCATCGACCGGATGGGACGGAGCACACGTCGTGCATCGAGTACGAGTCCGACTGGGCGCTCGGTGCGAACTGCGGGATTGACGACCTGGACCAGATCGCGGAGCTGAACCATCTCTGCAACGAGTACGGGCTCGACACGATCGAGATCGGCGGGGCGATCGGCGTGGCGATGGACGGCGGGCTGCTCGAGTTCGGGGACGGGGGGCGCGCGATCGAGCTGCTCCACGAGATCGGCCGGGGAACCCCGGTCGGGCGGATCCTCGGGAACGGCGCGCTGGTCACTGGGCGGGCGTTCGGCGTCGAGCGGGTGCCGCACGTGAAAGGGCAAAGCATGCCGGCGTACGAGCCTCGCGCGATCAAGGGGATCGGCATGACGTACGCTGTCTCGACGATGGGGGCCGACCACACGTCCGGCTACACGATCGCGCCGGAGATCCTCGGCGTCTCGGGGAAACTCGATCCGCTCGACCCGAACAAGGCGGAGCTCGCGCGGGCGTTCCAGCACGCGACGGCGTTCCTCGATACGACGGGCCACTGTCTGTTCATTGCGTTCGCGATCCTCGACATCGCGAGCGGGTTCGAGGGGGTCGTCGACGAATGCAACGGCGTCCTCGGGACGGAGTGGACGCTCGACGACGCGACGAAGGTCGGCGAACGGGTGATTGCGCTCGAGCGCGCGTTCAACGAGCGCGCCGGGCTCACGGCGCTCGACGATCGTCTCCCGGAGTTCATGTCGCGCGAGCCGCTCCCTCCGCACAACGCGGTCTGGGACATCGCCGCGGAAGAGATCGATCGGGTCTTCGGATCCTGACGAACTTGCGGCCGGGCGGCTCGGAGTCGCCCGGCGGTCCTGCGATGATCGAGATCCATCTCTACGGGAAGCTGCGGCGGTTCGCGCGGAACGCCGATCCGCGGGCGGAGTCGATCGTCACCGTTCCGCATTGTCGGGTCGATACCGTCGGTTCGGTGGTCGATCGGCTGTCGGTCCCGCGCTCGGATCTCGGCCGGAACCTGTTCGTGAACGGGCGCTACGCCGATCTCGAGACGCCGATTGTGGACGGCGACCGGATCGGCCTCTTTCCGGACGACATGCAGTTGCTCTACAAGTGGTACTTCCGCCCGAAGGAGGGGCGGTGATGCGTTGCGAGGTTCGCCTGTACGCGATGCTCAGCGAAGCGGCCCCGGAGCTGCGCCCCGGGGAGGCGATCTCAGTCGAGATCCCCGACGCGGACGCGACGCTCGACGGCCTGCTCGCGCGCCTCGGCGTCGAGCCGGGCGCCGTTCACCTGGCGATCGTCGACGGTCGGGCTGTCTCGGATCGGACGAGGCGGCTCCGGGACGGCGCCCGGGTCGGCCTCTTCCCGCCGGTCGGCGGAGGATAGGGGCACGGGCGCCTCAGCGAACGGCCGCGGTGTCGCTCCGCCGGAACGACCGACGCGAGAGAACGGCGCCGATCGCCACCAACGCGGCGCCCGCGAGCAATTCGACGCGGATTCCGATCCCGAGGATCCCGCTGCCGATCAGGATCGAGAGGACGGGGATTGCGTTCGAGGCCGCACCGAGCGTTGTGACGTTCCCCGACTGCATCGCTGTGTCCCAGAACCAGTAGGCGAGCGAGTTCGGGAGAAGCGCCATGTAGAGGACGGCGGCCGCGGTCGTTCCCGTCCACGCCGCCGCGGGCCAGTGTCCGACGCTCGCGGGGAGGAGCGCGACCCCGGTCACGAGCAAGAAGAGCCCCACGGCACCGCCGGGTTCCGGCTGCGGGGATCGGTGGGCGAGGACGGAGTAGAGCCCCCAGAGAACGCTCGCCGCGAGGCCGAAGAGGATCGCCGGCGAAGGCGGAAGGAGCGCGGTCGCCAGGTTTCCCCAGCCTTCGGCGTTCGTCGACACAGCGAGGACGATCCCCGCGAGACTGACGGCAATTCCGCCGGCCAACGAGCCGGCGGCCGCGCGGCGACGGAGAACGGCGACGGAGAGGATGAGGATCATCGTCGGCCAGAGGTAGTTCGCCAGGCCGGCAGCGAGCGCCTCGGTCCGGGTTCCGGCGGTTCCGACTGCGGCGTAAAGGCAGAGCATGTAGCCGACGAACAACGGGCCGCACGTCCGCACGTGCGGGAGCGACATGCGGCGGATCCAGCCGATCCCGCCCCGGCGAACGACGGTGAACGCGATGAGGAGGAGACCGGCCGTCGTCAGGACGGCCGCCGCGCCCGGCAGGACGCCGAGCGCCTCGGTGACGCGACGCGAAACAGGGACGGACGTCGACCAGATCGCGATCGAAGCGAGCCCAAGGAGTGTGCCCCGGTTGGCTCTTGGCACGCCGCCCCCGGCCGATCGCCTACGGCCCCGCGTCCGGGAAGACGGCGAACCCGCTGATGAGGTTGATCTGCCCCTGGAGGTAGCGGACGAGCTCGGGAGAGAACGCGCCGACGTCCGACTCGGTCATCACCGGAAGGACGATCGCTGCCACGAGCATCTGGCGCTCGATGATCTGGTGGCCGATCGCTTGCACCTGGAACGAGCCGTACTCCTCGCGCGAGATCGGTCGGATCAGGACGGCACGATTGACGCCGGGGAGACCGACGACGTAGAGCGTCTCCGCCGTCGGCAACTCCATCATCGCTGCGCGGGGATACGCGATCAGCTCCCCGACGGTGGCGAGCGGGAGAGCGGTCTCCGCGGCGCCCGCCGGACATGACCAAGCAAGGATCATCGCTCCGAGAACCACCACCGTCGAGATCGAGTATCGGTTCATTCGTTCCTCCTCTGTTCGTTGCGATCGTCGCTGGCGTGAGCAATCCATCCTATCCGACCGCCGAACCGGAGAGAAGCGCTCCGGCTGGATGCGCTCGTGGCGTTCGGCTAGCCTCGGAGCATGCGCCCCGGAGACCCCGCCCGCCGATCCCCGCTGACTCCGACGCTGGACGCTGTCCGGAACGGGTGCCGCTTCGTCGCCGAGCGCGCACGATCGGTGCGGGTCGACCTCGATCGGATCCCAGCGTACGCCGACGCGCTGGCGTCCGCCGATCTCTGGGCGCCGACCTACGATACCGAGCACCATTTCGTCGGCCCTGCAGAGGAGACGGTCGCTTACGTGATCGCGCTCGACGCGGTGAACTTCGGATCGGGGTTCTTCCCCCGCCTCGCGAAGCGTCCGGGGATGTCGGGGTACTTCACCCTCGCTGCCTCGCTCGCGGATCGCTTCCGGAGTTCCGGGCCGTTGACGGCGGCGGCTCTCGTCGAGATCCGGCCCGAGGACTGTGCCGACCTGTTCGGGCAGTCGATCGTCGATCCGGCGATCGACGGACTGATGACGCTGTTCGCTCGAGCGTGGAACGACCTCGGCCGGGATCTCCTCCGGCGGTTCGACGGGTCGTTCGTCGCGCTGGTCGAAGCGGCAGAGCGCTCCGCAGATCGGTTGGTGCGGCTCCTGAGCGAGCAGGCGCTCTTTCGCGACACGGCGCGATACGAAGGGCATCTCGTTCCGTTCTACAAGCGCGCACAGATCACGGCCTCCGATCTCTCGCTCGCCCTCTCGGGAGCCGGCCTCGGCGCGTTTGACGATCTCGATCGGCTGACGGTCTTCGCCGACAACCTTGTCCCGCACGTCCTCCGCATCGACGGGGTGCTGCGGTACGCACCGGGCCTGCTCCAGCGGATCGACCGGGGAGACCTCATACCCGCAGGGTCGAACGAGGAGGTCGAAATCCGCGCGTGCGCCGTCGATGCGGTCGAGCGGATCTCCGAGCGCTTGCATGGGATCGGCCGCCCGGTCCCGCCCCGGACGCTCGACCTCGTGCTGTGGACCCGCGGGCAGGGCCCCGAGTACAAGGCGCACCCGCGCCACCGGACACGCTGCCCCTATTACTGATTCCCGGCGATGGCGTGCTCTCGGAGTCCATCGACGGTCCGGGGCCCGATCCCGCTGACGGCGGTCAGCGCGTCGAGCGTCCGGAACGGACCGTGCTCCGAGCGATGCGCGACGATCCGCTCGGCGAGCGCGGGACCGATCCCGGGGAGCTCCGTCAGTTCGTCGATGCCGGCCCGGTTGACATCGATCAGCGAAGGGGCGTCGAGGAAGACCGGGGAGACGACGCGAACACCGTCCAGCCGGATCGGCGTCGCTTCGAACGCGACCGGCGGGCGGCCCGGTCGCCGCACGGTATACACGAATCCGATCGCAACGAGGCCGATCGCGATCAGGATCAACAGGCCGCGCTCTTGCGTCGTGAGCGGATTCCGGTTCACGAGAAGAGGGCGCGGATCCTCTCCATTCCCCACTTCTCCCGCTGCAGTCTCATCCGCTCGGGGAGGCGCTCGTACCGCCGCCGGCCGAACTTGTCGGAGAAGGCGCGGGAGAAGAGCGTCCGAAGCTGCTCCCTCACCTCCGGGTGGCTGGCGAGGAACTCCGCGCGTCTCGCGGCCAGCCGCTCGAGGTCGGGGATGTAGACGTCGATTCCGGCGGCGCGCCGAAACCGCTCCAGCGCGGCGACCGGATCGTCGGGAAGCCGCGCGGTCGCTTCCGCGAACAGGTCACGCCGGATGATCTCGTCCTTCGCCGTCCGCCGCATGACCCGCTGCTGCTCGCGGAAGAACGACAGCTCATCGCGCGGGAATTCGAGAATCCGGCGGGCGCAGCCGTCTCGGGCCTCGGGGAATCGGCCCGGATCGGTCCGGATCTCGCCGTGCCGGGCGAGACAGTCCGGGCAGGCGAGGTAGTTCACGTTCGTGTAGTACTGGTAGTACGTCCGTCGAAACATGCGTCTCCCTCCCGGCCCCAGTGTAGTCACCGGCCGGGGAAGGAACAATGGTTGATTGTCGATTCGTCGGCGCGGTCCTACAATCTCGCCCGCTCGGGAGGCGATCCGAATGTGGAGAATCGCGCTAACGACGTTCTGGTTGATCTTCGTTGCGGAGCTCGGCGACAAGACGCAGCTTGCCGTCCTCGCCCTCGCGAGTCGATCGGAGTCCCCTTGGGCTGTCTTCCTCGGGGCGGGGAGCGCCCTGGTCCTCTCCGCGCTCCTCGCGGTCGGCCTCGGCTACGCTCTTGCGCGGATCGTTCCGGAGTCCGCGACGCGGGTCCTCCACTACGGCGCCGGCGCGCTGTTCATCGTCGTGGGGGCGTGGACGATCTGGAAGGCCTGAAGACCCCGCTCACCCGCTCAGACGTCCCTCCCACTCTCGGAGGCGTTCGACGAGGGAGTGCTCGGTCATGTCGAGGTGGATCGGCGTGATCGAGACGTAGCCGTGGGCGACCGCGGCGATGTCCGTCTCCTCCTGTTCCGGCCCGGCGTGGGGCAACGGGTCGCCGGTGATCCAGTAGTAGCTTCGCCCCTGGGGGTCCTTGCCGCTCACCAGGTAGTTGCTGTAGGCCTCTCCGCCCAGCCGGGTGATTCGGGCTTCGACCCGCCGCCCCGGATGCAGGAACGGGATGTTGACGTTCAAGAGGATCCCTGCGGGAAACCGCTCCTCTGCGAGGAGAAACCCTGCGAGCGAGGCGGCGAACTCGGCCGCCCGGGAGTAGTCCGGGCTCTCGCTCGCCTTCGCTTGCGTGTCAAACGACACGGCCACCGCCGGGACGCCGGCCCGCACGCCCTCCATCGCCGCTGCGACCGTTCCCGAGTAGCTGACGTCCCGCCCGAGGTTCAGGCCGTCGTTGATCCCCGAGACGATCAGGTCCGGCGTCCCGTCGAGGAGGCCGAGGAGCGCGAGGCTGATGCAGTCGGACGGGGTTCCGCTCGTCGCGTGGCCGACGCTCCCGTCGAGCAGCCGCACCTCGTCGACGCGGAGCGGCTTGTGGAACGTGCGCGTCCGGCTCGCCGCCGACCAGTTTCGGTCCGGAGCGAACACCTCGACCTGCCCGATCGGCTGCAGCGCGCTCTTCAGCGCGAGGAGCCCGCGTGCATTGACACCGTCGTCGTTGGTGATCAGAATCAACTTCTCGGCCATTGTCCTCTCCCTTTCTTCGTCATTCCGCCTCGCGCCGCCGGTAGAAGACCAAACGATTGTCGCCGTAGGTTCGGGCGTCCACGCGCTCGAGCACGCCGAACCGGCTCGCCAGCTCCTCGTCGTGCCGGACCTCCGTCACCACGACGGGATCGGCGCTGAGCAGCGCGCCCTGCGCAAGGGCCGAGAGCGCGGTCGGCGCGAGCTCGCGGCCGTACGGCGGGCCGATGAAGACGATATCGTACTGTCGGCCCCGCCGCTGCAGCTCGTCGACCGCCGCGGTGGTCTCCCCTTCGATCACTTCGCCGCTCGGGAGCAGGTCGAGCGCGCTCAGATTCCGGCGGACGATCCCGCACGCGATCGGGGATCGATCGACGAACGTGCACGTCCGCGCCCCGCGAGACAGGGCTTCCAACCCGACGCTGCCGGTGCCGCAGAAGAGGTCGAGGAAGCGTGCGCCGGGCACGAAGTCGACGAGGATGTTGAACAGGGCCGTGCGGACGAAGTCCCGCATCGGCCGAATCCCGCTCTCCTCCCAGTCCACCAGGCGACGTCCCTTGCGGCTGCCGGCGATGATGCGCACGATCTCTCCTTGCGGCGCGAGTCCGAGCCCCGGTAAGATCCTCGCGCGCGGGTACGATAGCGTTCGGCGAGAGGATACGGGAACCGGGAAGCAGCGTTCAACCATGCACTCAGGGAAACTCACCGCGATCGGGTTCGACCTCGACCACACCCTCTGTCGCTATGCGCTCTCGACGGCGGAAGTGATCCACGAAGCGCTGCGGCGGTCGGACTGTCCGGCGGACCTCGCGGGCGACCCCGATGCCGCGGCCGCCGAGTACGACCGGCGATGGCTCGAGAACGAGCGGGCGGCGGCGTCGCTCGCGGAACTGCGCACGATGATCTGGCGGGGGATCCTCTCCGATCGCGGTTGCGGAGACGACGACCTGGCCGCGCGGATCGCCACTGCGTACGACACCGTGCGGCGCGAGAGCGGCGTTCTCCTGCACGACGGCGTCCGGGAGCTGCTGGCTAACCTCCGTTCGCACTACCGTCTCGGACTCCTGACGAACGGCCCGAGCGAGATGCAGCGCGAGAAGATTCGGTCGCTCGGGCTCGAGTCCTCGTTCGACGCGATCATCATTGCCGGCGAGATCGGGATCTACAAGCCGGATCCCGGTGCGTTTAGCGCGCTGCTCGACCGGTTGGAGTCGCCCGCCGAGCAGACCCTCTTCGTGGGGGATTCCTACGAAGCGGACGTCGAGGGAGCACGGGGCGCCGGACTCTTGGTCGTCTGGATCACCGACGACGGCTCGTCGGCCGGGACGATCGCTGATCCGGCTGGACTGGTACGGCTCGCGCGGGTGGCGGAGCTCCCGGAGATCCTATGAAGACCGCCCGCCGGGCGCGCCCGCCCTCGCCGTACCGGCTGTGGGCCGCGCTCGGGGTCCTCCTCGCTTTGAGCGTCAGTGCGAGCGCCGAGGAGATCCGCCTGCCGGCGGTCGTTCCGTCGTTCAGCCAAGCCTATCGGATCGGGCCGGGCGCTTGGGCGGACTGCCGGCTCGGGACCGGCGGCTGCCCGGATCGAATCGGGGAGACAGGATGCTTGATCGCCGCGTTTGCCTCCGTCCTCGGCTACTACGGCGTCTCCCTCGACGTCCCGGCCGCGTTCTCGTGCACCGGCGCGGCGCGCAGCGGCATCGATCCGGGGATTCTGAACGATTGGCTCCGGTCCCGGGGCGGGTACGGACGGTGCGCGGAGGATCCGGTCGGCAATTGCTGCCTCGAGTGGTCCCGCCTCCCGAGCGAGATCCGTCTGACGTTCCACGTGAATCGTAGCGAGACCGGCGTCTCCGCGGTCGCAGCGGTCATCATCGATCGCGCGCTCCGACAGGGGCACCCGGTCGTCGCCGGGGTCCATTGGGGTCCGTTCTGTCACGGGAACACCGGGAAGTCCGAGGATTGCCACTGGGTCGTGATCACCGGACGGTCCGGGTCGGGCTACTGGATTGTCGATCCTTACAACGCGGACGAACGGAGCCCGCGGGGGATCCGAACGACGCTCGAGGCGGGCGTCCACGGTCGCTACATCATCGACCGGTTCATCGTGGTCGCCGGTCCCCTCCCGGGCGGACCGACCCTCGCTGCTGCGCTCCGCCCCGCGCAGGCGACCGTCCGCGCCGGCGAGTCGATCCGTTGGTCGCTCGGTCTGGACGGCTGGAGTCAGCCGGTCCTCGTCTACGCAGTCGTCACCGACCCGAGCGGCTCCGCCCGTTACGCCTACTACGACGTCCCGAACCCCGGACCGGGGGACGCGATCCGCTTCACAGCGACGCGGACGAGTCTTCTCCCTTCTCCGCAGCCACTCGCCGCCGGTTGGCAGTCGCCGGCGATCGGCAGTGCAACCGATACCAGAGGGGACTGGATGTGGGAGTTCTGGATCGAAGACCCGTCCGTCCCGCAGGTGCGGGTCGCCGAGGACCGCGTTCGGTATGCAGTTGACGGCATGAGCTCCGCGTCTCCGTTCGCTGCAGTGCTCGCGGCGCTGGCGATCCTCGCCATCGCCGCGGCCGCCTACATCGCCTTCCTGGGCCGGGACTGACCGGCGACGATTGACCCTGTACTACGCAACTGCAGGGAACCAGGGCAGGGTCGGCGGGGATCCGCGTTTGCTCGCGGTTCGGCAGCGTTGTGGCTTGCAGCTGTCGGCTGAGAGCTCACAGCTCACAGCTCACAGCTCAGAGCTCACAGCTCACAGCTCTCGCCCCGACACCGAGCTGGCAGAGAGCGGCAACGCCTCTTCCTGTCGGTGGGAAAAGTAGCCTGTCCCCTTTTTGGGCAGCTGTCGGCTGAGAGCTCACAGCTCACAGCTCACAGCTCAGAGCTCACAGCTCACAGCTCTC
>Ga0068714_10002045_pt1 | contig 27149 bp, 22 predicted proteins | sample MTBNYHSulfiMetaG_FD_62988 | JGI IMG/M metagenome (GOLD analysis project Ga0068714, IMG submission 62988) | Enrichment culture microbial communities from rom New York Harbor, USA that are MTBE-degrading - MTBE-NYH (New York Harbor Sulfidogenic)... | ecosystem: Environmental > Aquatic > Marine >... | reverse complement strand
AGAGCAGATATCTGTAACAGGAGACAAGTTGGACCTCGTCGGAGATACCGCAGGTCTTCCGAGAAGGGATATCCTGTTTTCAGCCGTTAATATCTCAATCCGTAGAGGAAAAGCTGCCCATGTTTACGCAACCTCTGATAGCAAAGCCCTTCTCTCTTCATCAACCACGGACTCTCTGGCCCGATTTCGATATCGAGAGGCTGCCCGGAGGGTAAGATCCGTTTTGTTCCTCTTGGGAGACCCTCCCGCTCGGTCGAGATCGGCCTTTTCTCTCTGTCAACACGGCCAGCGCGGATAGCAGGGATGCAAACCTTCCCGGCGCTCAGCGGCATCCCCAAGATGGGCGCGCTCGATATAAACTTGACACACAAGGACCAAGCCCACAATACTCCTCCCCACAGAAAGCGAGTTCTTATCATCTGACATAAACCGACCAGGAATATGTGGCTCCCAGGCAGATCTGCATGGTAACAGCACAACACAGAACCAGATATCGATACATGACAGAATCGCTTGTTTTTAACTTCTGCAGGGTAAAAATATGCTGACAGGGATGTGGCTTCCGCTTCCCGGCAACATGCTACGTCCTGAAAATCAGGCGGGCAGTCGTTCCCTTCCCAGGGGTACTTTCGATTTCCAGTCGCCAGTCGAACCGGTCGCAAAGCCGGCTGACGATATCGAGCCCGAATCCGAAGCCCTGGCTCTCCTTTCCCCGGAATGCCGGCTGCCGGACCCTGTCCAGATCGTCAGGCGCAATGCCCGTTCCGGTATCCGTGATTTCCACGCCGGTGTCTGACAGGTGAACCCGAATTTCCCCATCGCGGGTGAACTGAAAGGCGTTGCGAATCAGGTTGGATATCGTGATGCGGACTACCGCCGGCGGAGCCTTGATTTTCAGATCACCCGCCGCTTCCATATCCGTTCGGTTCCCTTTTTCCCGGTACTGCTCCTGATACTGTCGCATGATATCCTCCACAATGGGAGCAACTTCACACATCTGGCTGGAGACTTCAGACAATCCCTCCCGGGACAGCCAGAGCAGCGCCTCAATAATGGATTCCATTTCCGATACGGACCGGTCCATCCGCTTTGCCAGGCGGTCCACCTTTTCCTCCTCACAGGCGGGCAGCTGTTGCAGCAGTTCAACAGCACCCTTCATGGCGGTTATCGGTGTTCTCAGTTCATGGCTGGCATCCCGAGTAAATTGATGTTCACGGGTCAAGAAGGCTTTTGTGCGCTCCATGGATTTTTCGAGTGCCCTGGCCAGCGCGCCCACCTCGTCATCGTGATATGAATCGGAAAAACCGCCGGGCAGGTTATCAGGATTGGCGTTGTTCACCAGGGTGACCAGGCGCCGCAGTGGACAGGTTACGCGTTTGGCTACGAAAATGCTGGTCGGAAAAATGAAAAGCAGCAGTATGAAAAAACCGACCACAGAATGATGTTGCAATGTAAGGGTGTCAAATCCCCTGAAGTACGGAAAGAAAAACATGAAAACCTTTTCCTCCGTTCCGGGCAGCGGCTGTATGGCCACATGAAAATGCCCGGGCCCCTTGACCCCGCCATGGATGCCGGTCTCATAATATCCGGGCTTCAGGTCAGCCACACTTTTTCGTTTATCCTCGGGAACACTGTCGATTCCGACATAGAATTTCATGTACTCAGTCTGCGGAAGCGGGACAGAAGCATTGTGGCGATACTCCTCAATAAACCGCTCATACTCCGTTTTCAGAATTCGGTCGAAACTTTCCTCGGATTGCAGATGCTCCAACAGGATCACCGTACCTACGAAAATGGAGGACATGAGAATGCCGAAGACGATGAAAAATACGATGATGCGGGTAGAGATACCGGCGTTAAGCGGTGTCTTTTTCATCTGTCAGTTTATAGCCAAGGCCGTGAACGGTATGGAGCAGTGGCGATGAAAAGGGTTTGTCGATCTTATTCCGCAGGGTATACATGTGGCTGCGAAGCGCATCGCTGCCCGGCGGCTCGTCACCCCATAGCGCTGTTTCCAGCTGGCTTTTGCTCAGCAGGTTGGGGGAATGCTGCATCAGCAGCGTCAGAATCTGGAGACAAATGCGATTGAGGTCGATCGTCCTGCCGGAACGCCTGACTACCATGGTCCCCAGATCCAGCTCCAGGTCACCAACTGTCAGGACATTCTGCCGGTTCGGCGTCGCCCGTTTCGACAGGGCAATGATTCGCGCCATCAGCTCTTCCAGGGCAAACGGCTTTACCAGATAATCGTCCGCCCCGGATTCGAACCCCTGGAGTTTGTCGGTCAGGGTGTCTCTAGCAGTCAGCATCAATACCGGGACCTGTCGACCAGCCTCCGTTCTCAGCTTGCGGCAGAGCGTCAGGCCGTCCATACCGGGAATGGACAGGTCTAGGACGATCACGTCATAATCCCTCGTGACAGCCAGATGCAGGCCCACCAGTCCATCCATGGCAAAATCGAGGACATGCCCCTTCGATTCCAGATAATCTCCGATATTTTCGGCAACTCCCTGGTGATCTTCAATAATCAGTACGTTCAATTTTGCAGAATGTTCCGTCATGGAGAGCTTTTAAAAACGGTTCAGGTCTTCTGCTGCATTTTAGCCGGATATCTCTTAATACTGTGCTGCGTCCCCTTTGTAAACCGGAATATCCGGCGCCAGCGCCTGATAATATGAACCGACATTCCGACCAGATACAGGAGTCCGGCCTGATTATGAATGTCGATCCAAAGGTCATAGCGCTCCATCTGAATGGTTGCACCCGGCATGGCAATCCAGGGATAAAATCCGGTCGTCAAGACAACAACCGTTACCAGCAGAAACAGATTCTGCATGCGGATTTTTGACCGGGTCTTTTTGGGCAGGTTGCTGCTCCAGCGCCTGATCACGGTTTTCAGATATTTCCAGTGCAGCTGTATATGCAGGATCAATCCGATGAAGAACGCGATGGCTGAGAGCTGATGGATGACCAGCCATATGCTTTTTTCCAGACCATGCCATTCGGTCGGGTAAGGGTTTTCAACCACATGAAACTGGGTAAACAGAATCAGCCCGGTACCGAAAACAAGAATGGATGACAGCAGATTGATTCTGTTGAGAGCGCGCTGGCGGGCAGCCTTTTGATTGGTGTTTGTTTCTTTGGTCATGGTATTCTCCTCAATATTTCAGCTCAGCGCCTGGCACCGCATCTGTGACCGTTCGATTCGAACAAAAGCACCTTCCGGGCAGACCTCGACACAGGGTCCGCAACCGCGACAGCTCTCGGCATTGATAACGACCACATGCTTGTGAAACCAGAAATTCACTTTCCCAAGCGTACCGGTCCTGCAGGTATCAACGCACTTCCAGCAGGCTTCACATTTGTGTGTATCGACAGAAACATAGGGTGTTGTTTTGGATTTTGATCTCATGGTATCTCCGTGGTTTTTGGATTTCCTGAGTCATCCCGGCTGCCGGTTCCGGCTGTTGTCCCGGGATTTTATGATCAGTGATGATCTGATTCCATGATGGGATATCGGTCGTGAAAAACAGGTGAACGGCTTGTGAAAAATTCCTGAAAACGGATCAAAGGTTTTTGAGCGCTGATAATGCCCGTCGGTAAGAAATATGACTTCAAATGTGGCCAGTCACCCTGGCTTTCCAGACCAGCAAAATTGAGGTATAAGTGAAATACACCGAAGGAAACAGAAGGTTTTTTAACCTTTTGGGGACAAATGGAGCAAACAGATGTAACTCCTGATCGGCATGGATCATTTCAGGAAAGGCGACAATTCTGGCTGTATGCCGAAGGATGGCTGTCAATTCTCCTGAATGTCACGCTGTTTATCGTCAAAACGAGCGCTTCAGTGCCAAGTACGGCTTCTTCCGTCCCTATGTGCATCGGGTTATCTACCGCTATCTTGACTGCGGTATCCTCCACAATGGTTTCGCCCGCGATGACTGGCGCGATATCTCGCTGGACGAGGCGGTCGATGCGGTGCATAAGGCGGAAAGCCATGGCATTTGTCAAAGGAAGGCTGTTGGGATACGACGCAGAAATTACAGCCTAGCCGGATTCACTCACATGCGTGGGATACACAATCGAAATTATACCTCTCGAAACCTGACTGATCTTGCCATCGGTAGTACCGCGACCAAGCCGATTGGAGTACTGGATATCGATCCCGACCCACAGGATATCATCGCTCTCAAGAATTCCAGATGTCTGACATAGTCCCACTTGGCCGCAGTTGAGTACAGTTGCTCTCGTTCCAAACGCCACCTCAGTCATGAGGACCTGCACATCCCCGCGTAATGCTTCCCGGACCCTCACTGTTCCTGATTCACAAGTAGCGGTTGTCGATCCACCGGATCGCTTCCGTGCTGGTCACTGTTCCAGGATATAACCTTCATTTCGACTTATTGACAACCTTGGTTCCGTCCATAGGCAAAGCGATGATGAAGGTCGATCCTCTTCCAAGGGTACTTTTGGCCGTGATCGTCCCGCCATGTCGTTCTACGATCTTCTTGCAGATAGCCAGACCGATGCCTGTTCCCGGATACTCATGCTTCCCGTGGAGACGTTGAAAGGGCTGGAAGATCTTGTCCAGGTACTTCTCGTCAAAGCCGATGCCATTGTCCTCCACGAAGATGTGAGCCGCGTCGCTGTTTTCCTCTCCGTAGACACTAACGACCGTATTAACCTCGGAGCGGTAGTACTTTACGGCGTTAGCGATGAGATTCTGGAAGACTTGGCGCCATTGATATGGGTCACCGTTGATGACCGGTAGCGCGCCGATTTCCACGTGTGCTCCTATCGTTTTTATGGCAACCTCCAGGTCTGTCTTCACTGTCTGAACAATGTCTTCCAGTTTCACCGGTACAAAATCATTCGCTTGCGTCTCTATGCGGGAATACCTGAGAAGCGCATCGAGAAGTCCCTGCATACGATGTGCGGCACCGGTCATTCGTGAGACATAGTCTCTCTCCTGCTCACCTAAACGACCTGCGCTCTTTGCCTTCAGCATATCTCCAAAAGTTTGAATCTTTCGCAGAGGCTCGCTTAAATCGTGGGAGGCGACAAAGGCGAACTCCTGAAGCTCGCGGGTCTTGTGCTCCAGCTCGGCTGTGCGCTCCTGTACCCTCAGCTCCAGTTGATCGTGCGCCTTCCGGAGCGCCTCCTCTGCTCTGATCCGCTCAGTCACCTCCGTTAACGTGAAAACCAGATTAGAAACCCTCCCTCCGGCATCCTTCACAGGGACCAGGCTCCAGTCCCAGTAGGCCTTGCCGCGCTCTCGTTGGTCCGGATGCTCGAAGGACTTTGCAGCAACGAAAAATGGCTCTCCCGTGTCCACCACTCGCTGAAAAATCCACTTGTTCTCTTCGTTCGGGTAGAGATCAAAGTGATTCTTGCCCGGGAAGAAGGAGGGATCGTGCCGGCATGCGGCAGCGTAGGCGCGATTAACCCAGACAAAGTTGAACCGCGCGTCAAGGAGAACAGCCAGCATGTGGGTGTGCTCCAGAATTCCCGCCATGATCTGGTTCACCCTTGCAAGCTGTGCCTCACTATTGCGCAGTATCTCTTCGGCCTTCTTGCGCTCGGTGACGTCATAAGCTACCACCAGAGCCCCCGTAGCTCTCCCTTCATGGTAAGTGAAGGCGACGTTCAGGACAGTCCAGAACTTACGCCCATCTTTAGTGATGATTTGGTATTCTACGGTCTCGTCTACTTTCTCACCCGCCAGGCTCTTTCTTATCCTTTCTGCGAACGTCTCCGTTCCGTGCTCATCAAGAAAAACGGACGGATCCATACGAAGTAACTCTTCCTCGGTATAGCCGAGGACCTGGCACATCACTTGGTTGACGCTTATAAACTTTTTGTTTACAAAATCGATTTGGTAGATGCCGGTTGGCGCATATTTAAGAAGGTGGCGGTATCTTTCCTCACTTGCTTTACGCTCTTCCTCGGCACGCCTGCGTTCGGTAATATCCCTGAAGTAGACCGACAACCCCTCTTGTGACGGATAGCCGTGACATTCAAACCAACGGTTCAGGGGTTCGGGGTAGAATTCCTCGAAGTGGACGGGGGTGTTGGTGGCAACCGCACGGTGGTATTCAGTAAAATATTTCGTTTTCACGGCACGAGGAAAAATATCCCACAGCATTTTGTCAGTGATTTCCTCCCGCTTCATGCCGACCATCATGGCTCCGGTTTTATTGAAATAGGTGCAGCGCCACTCTCTATCCAGAGAAAGAAACCCGTCCGTAATACTTTCCAAAGATCCATAGAGTTTTTCATGTGCCTTTCGCAGCTCCACTTCGGCCCTCTTTCGCGCGGTGATGTCAAGCACGAAGGCAATGCCATCCTTTGGGTTGTCTTTGAGCATCGCCGCGCCTACGATGACCGGAATACGGCTTCCATCCTTTCGGACAAACTCCTTCTCATAAGCCGTATCGATTCCTGTTGTAGCAAGCTCATGGAGGGCGTACTCATCGTGCTTATGGTACTCTGGCGGGGTCATTTCACTCCATTTAACTCGGCCTCCCTCAAGCTCCTCGCGCGTGTAGCCGACCATGTCCAGAAATCTGTCGTTGGCGTCGGTAACACTGCCCTCCAAGTCCCAATAGACAACGCCTACCACCCCCGAATCGAAGAAGCGGCGAAGCCGTCCCTCGCTCTTCCTCAGGGCCTCCTCCATGCGCTTTCGCTCGGTGATGTCCTGCGCGGTTCCCCGGAGCTTTATTGTGCGTCCGGAACTATCCTGAATCGCTTCACCCTTGGCTATAAGCCAGCGGTGAGTACTGTCTCCGTAAATATGTTCCAGTTCAAGCGCGTAAGGCTCGTCTTTTTCCAATGCTCTCTTTACGGAGCTTTCAAGCTGTTCCCAGCTTTCTGGAGTAAAGTGCGTGGGGTACTCATGGTAACGGGGGGGCGGGAGGTTCGGGTTTCTGCCGAAAATTTCATACATTTCTCTTGACCAGGAGACTTCGTCCTTAGTGACATTCCAAACCCAGTTCCCCACCCGGGCCAACCGTTGAGCGTCGATGAGCCGAACCTCGCTCTCGCGCAGCTCCTCCTGCGCACGCACGATGCCTCTACTTGACAGGAAATAAATAGCGCCATTTGTGATGGCCAGGATGATGATAAGGACGATAACAGTGGCGCCGGCTTTTTCTCCGGCTGATTTAATCTTCGTCAGGCTGATATTCATTAACTCGTTGGTGTCGTCTGAGATGAATTGGACCTTCATCCAGATTTGTGTGGCGAGGGTGTTTAGTCGCGCCCTTTCAATACCGCTGACAACCTGGCCTGATACGGAAATTTGATCGATGAGAGGCCGGAGTTCCTGATGGCTCTGCTGCAGTTGCTCGATGAGAGCCTTCTCTCGAGGGGCCTTTGAGGATATTCCTTTCAAGCGGCTGTCCAGAGACAGGAGGATGTCTTTGACCTGACGGACATCGCTCCGGCCCGACTCGACTTTGAACGATGCTGTAAGGATACTCAGGGCATGAGTCTTATGGATGATATCTTTGATCTCCCTAATTCGTTTGTGCTCGGTATTCATGCCCCGCTGGATGGAAAAGGCAATGAAGGCAACAACGATCGAAACCACGACTGAACAGACGACACTGAGCAGGATCCTGGATTGTGTCTTCATACATGTCTACCTGTAAATTGTAACCAATTTCGGGTCGATTTCATCCAGAGCGCCGGTGTAGAGGTAGGATAGAATATCGGGAAAGTCCCCGGTTTTTCCCTGCCTACCCATCTGCCATCTCGTATAGTTCTGAAGAGAGGTGATTATGGATTGATTGAACGAGACAAACAGCCGCGTCTGACTCCATGCATGGCGTATGTATTCATGACGGTAATCCCATTTCCGGGCAATTATGGACTTTGCTTCATCCTCATTTGTCAGCATAAAATCTTCAGCCTTTATCAGAGCTTTCAGGAGACGCTTTATCGCTTCCGGAGATTCAGTGGAGCTTTCCCTTGCAGCCAGAAGCCATTGATAGTCAATGTTGTTCTCACTATCCCAGGACACGGCGTTCTCTCCCAAACCCGTGCTTGCGACAAAGGCATATCTATCAAAAACGGATACGGCATCTACTTCCCCGGCCACGACAGCCTCCGCTTGCTTTGCTGGAGGAACGGCAACTGGAGTTATTTCGTTTCGTGGAATCTGGTTGACCAACTTCTCATCGGCTACGGCGATGAGCCCGGAGGACAGCCCATTTTGCATGGCCAAGGTTAATTCGAGCGGCGGAGTTTGCGCCTGCTGCTCCGCTTTTTGCCGGCATCCCGGTCCCCCCAGGATAATTCCCAGTATCAGCACCATGCACAAGGCGACTTTTCGCGCGGCTATGATGGTTTTCATTGCTTCGTCCTCTCATTTGCTGATTTCAGGGGTGCGGAACACTTTATGCTAATATCCCCAGAAAACCTAAGCAAGAACAACGATGGTTGATTTCTCAAATGAGAAAGAGAATTAAAGACTTATGATCTTCCTAATCCGTCAGGATTTGGTGGAATTGGTGAGCAAGAGCTGTAATCTGGGGGGTTTGCGGCCGGCGACAGGTGAGTTTAGTCGGGCCGAACGATCAGTCCTGATCCTCAAGACTTCATGGGACACGACACCAGTGCGGTGTGGTCAGGAGTCCATTAACAAACTGGATTTGTCGATTTGTTTCCGGTCCGGGGTACTCTTCTCCGAGAATGACGCTGCTATTTGATCAGATTTGCGGTCAAGGTGAACTCCGTTCCGGCCAGCGCTTTGGACACAGGGCACTCTTTCTTGGCCTTTTCGGCATAGCTCTTGAATTCAGTTTCATCGATCCCGGATATGTCCGCATCGCAGCGGATTTCGATCTTGGTGATGGAAAACCCGGAGTCGACCTTTTCGATATGCACCTTGTCTTCGGCTTTTACCGAATTGACCGTGAACCCTGCACCGGCCAGCATGTTTGAGAGCGCCATGGAATAGCATGCAGCATGTGCCGCACCGATCAATTCCTCGGGATTTGTCTGGACCGCCTTTTCAAATCTCGATGCGAAACTGTAGGCGGCATTCTTCAGCACGCCGGATTCGGTGCTGATGTTGCCGCTTCCCTTTTTCAAGTCGCCACGCCATTCGGTGTTCGCTTTTCTTACAGGCATATTTCGTCTCCTCTCTTGAACAAATCACGGTCGGTTTCATGCAGCATCAAAGACGGCACTCGCCCGCTTCGCTCGAGACTGCAGAGTCATACCTGCCCGCTCTCCGAAGCTGCACATGGAAACAAATCTAGAGGAACCGATCTCTTCATCCAATAGAATGATGAGAGTATTTTTTCGGAGAAAAGGCTGTATACGGCTGTTGAATCCGCCACGCGGCGATCAGCGTTGTTTCATCGATACATCCAGGATCCTCACCGGACTGCCGAAGGTTTTCCACCCATGGCGTTCGCCGGAAGGGATGAAATAGCATTCATTTGTGCTTAGCACTTGACGCTCCTGGCCTATAAACATCTCCATTCGGCCTTCCAGCACAATACCGCACTGGTCAAAGGAATGCTCGTGTCCGGTATCTTCTTTCCAGGGCCCTATTTGCATGCATGCCATGATCAGGTTGTCCCCAATCTCCGCCCTGCTCATAATGCCCGGTCTGAACTCTTCCAGATCCAGGGTACCCAGGTTCCAAAAGGCCATATGTTCTCCTTTCAGTTTGGATTGGTTCTGCGGAGGCGTCCGGCTTCGATCTTTGCAATCTCACGCATGAGCACATAGCCTACTCGCGGCTGCTTCTCCATAAGGCGGTTGAGAGCTGCAGAGTCCAACTCGATGAGGTCGGCCTCTTCGAGAAGAACTACGTCGGCGCTCGCCGGAAGAGTGTCAAGAAATTCGATCTCCCCCACGAGGGACTGTCCCGAAAGGGACACCACAAGCTTTCCGCTTATGCGGACCTCGGCTTTGCCTTGTAGAATGATAACCATCCTGCCCATCTCTTTCCCCTGCTGAACAATGAGCTCTCCAGCCTGCCCATGCCGCAGCGTTGCCGCGGTTTTCAACGATTCACGCTCCGCCTCGGTCAGCCCCGCCGCTATTTTAATTTGGGCCAGCGCTTTGGACAGCTCCAGGTCCCTGACCTTGTCGGCAGCAAACGCGCTTGACCCCAAGAGCCCGAACAGCAGTATTGCAACGGCCAAAAACCCACCTATCGCTGTTCTTCTGCACATATGGTCATCTCCTTTGCACAAGTCCGGCAGAGGATTTCCAGGAGCTGTTCGAGAAGGCCGATCTGACCTTTCAGAATCTTCTCCTTTGCCTGATCGACCGAAAACCAGGCCGCGCGGTCGACCTCCGGGAAGGATGCCACCTTCCCGGAGCGCGGCGGCCATTCCATGCTGAAGGTATTGCTTTGGATGGAAGAAGGGTCACAGTCCCCCTTGAAGGCCCAGGCGCTGACGAGCTTTCCTCCCTTCTGCTTTACCGGCTCGATAGGGATAAATGGCCCTTCGCCCGGATCCATGCCGGTTTCTTCCCTGAATTCTCGCTTCGCTCCTGCAAGAGGATCCTCATCTTCGGCGTATTCCCCCTTCGGGATGGACCACGCGCCAACATCTTTCTTTGCCCAGAAAGGTCCTCCGGGATGAACCAGAAAGACCTCGGGTCTGCCCTCACGTATCCTGTACATCAGCAACCCGGCACTTCTTTTTGAGGACATTTTTTATTCTCCCGCAGATCCTTAGATCCCGTGCGATGTTTCGCGGGAGGCGCAGAGCCGCAGAGTGGATAAAAGAGGTTAGAACCGCCAAGACGCCAAGTGCGCCAGGAAAGCATTTATTTTTCACTTGCCGGAAGTCTCTCCGGCAGGTGAAAAATAAATCTTTGCGTTTTTCTTCGCGTCCTTCGCGCCTTTGCGGTTCAATACATTCAGTTCACTGCCGCTCTGCGCCGGGAAATAATCAACTCAGCGGCTCCACGTTCCATATCTCCTTGGCATACTCCAGCACCGCCCTGTCGCTCGAGAAGTACCCCATTCGGGCGGTGTTCAGGATGCTGCGTTTCGTCCATTCTTCCGCATCCAGGTAACTGCGGCTGACCTGGTCCTGACACTCGACATAGGACCTGTAGTCGGCGAGCACCATGAAGGATTCGGACTGTCTGAAGAGGCTGTCCACCAATGGTTTGAAAAGGAACGGGTCACCGGGAGAGAAAAACCCTGAGGCGATCATATCCACCGCAGCGCGTAGCTCGGGATCTCCATCATAATAAGCCTGTGGCCGATATCCTTCTTTTTTCTTCTTGAGAACCTCTTCCTCGGTAAGACCGAAAAGGAAGAAGTTCTCTTTCCCGACTTCCTCCATGATCTCGATATTCGCACCGTCAAGTGTGCCGATTATCAGTGCCCCGTTCATGGCGAATTTCATGTTGCCTGTCCCGGATGCCTCCATCCCGGCGGTAGAGATCTGCTGGGAGAGATCGGCCCCTGCAATCACCTTCTCGGCCTGGGAGACGCAATAGTTGGGGAGAAAAGCAACCTTGAGCTTCCCTTCCATGGAAGGATCGCTGTTCACCGCAGCACCCACGGAGTTGATGAGCCGGATGATCAATTTGGCCATGTAATAGCCCGGCGCCGCCTTCCCTGCAAAGATCACGGTGCGTGGTACGACCAGCTTCTCGGGATCGAACTTGATCCGGTTGTACATGGTGATCACGTGGAGCAGGTTCAGGACCTGGCGCTTGTATTCATGGATTCGCTTGATGTGGACATCGAAGAGGGAGTCCGGATTCACCTGGGTGCTCAGCTTTCTCAGGATATAGCGGGCCAGCCGCTCCTTGTTCTGCTTCTTCACCTTCCTCCACTCGGCTCGAAACGGCTCATCCTCTGCAAGCGGCTCCAGTTCGGCCAAACGCGAGAGATCGGTGATCCAACCGTCTCCAATGGTGCGGGTGATCAATTCGGAGAGCTGAGGGTTGGCCGTCACCATCCATCGCCTGGGTGTGACGCCGTTCGTCTTGTTGTTGAAGCGGTCAGGATAGATCTCGTGAAAATCGCGGAACACCTGTTCTTTGAGGATAAGGCTGTGCAGCTTTGAAACGCCGTTCGTGGAATGGCTTCCCACAATGCCGAGATGCGCCATCCTGACCCGTCTTGGCTCTTCCTGAATGAGGGACATTCTTCGAACCCGCTCATTATCCCCGGGAAAGCGTTTTCGGATATCGTTCAGAAACCGGCGATTGATCTCGTAGATGATCTGCATGTGTCTGGGGAGGACCTTTTCCATCGTCTCTACCGGCCAGGTTTCCAGAGCCTCAGGCAGGATCGTATGGTTGGTGTATCCGAAAGTCTTCACGCAGATCCCCCACGCCTCTTCCCAGGGCAGCCGCTCTTCATCCAGCAGGATGCGCATCAGTTCAGGGATGGCAATGGTGGGATGGGTGTCATTGAGCTGGACGGCCACCATTTCCGGGAACCTGGAATACTCCACCTTCCGTTTTCTGAAGCGGCGCATGATGTCCTGGAAGGTGGCGGAGACGAAGAAATACTGCTGCTTCAGCCGGAGTTCCCTCCCCTCCTGAACCTCTTCGCTCGGATAGAGCACGCGCGATATGTTTTCGCTCAGCACCTTATCCTGCATTGCCTGGATGTATTTCCCGGTATTGAAAAGCTCCAGGTTGAACTCCCGTGTCGATTTGGCCGCCCACAAGCGCATGTTGATGACGTTGTCGTTTCCATACCCGGGGATGAGGGTGTCGCATGCCATGGCCATGATGTTCTCGGTGTCCTCCCAGCTATGGCAGAAGCGGCCGGTCTCGTCCGTATACTCCCTCACCCTGCCGCAAAAGCGAACCTCATACATGTGCTCAGGCCTCTCGAACACCCAGGGATCGCCCTTCCGGAGCCAGTTGTCGCACTTCTCCACCTGGCGCCCGTTTTCAATCGTCTGGTAGAAAATGCCATAGTCATATCGGATCCCGTAACCGTAAGCAGGGAGCCTGATTGTGGCAAAGGAATCAAGGAAGCATGAGGCGAGTCTGCCCAGCCCGCCGTTTCCGAGCCCGGCGTCGAATTCCAGCTCTTCGACTTCATCCAGCCGCTGGCCGTGTTGCTCCAGGGCCTCTTGGCATTGATTGTCGATTTGCATGTTGATGAGGTTGTTTCTGAGAAAACGTCCGGGCAGAAACTCCATGGAGAGATAATAGACCCTCTTGGCTTCCCTGCTGTAATAGGAGCGCTGCGTGGTGATCCAGCGATCCACCAGACGGTCTCTCACGGCATGCGCCGCAGCCTTGAAGTAATAGTAGGGCGCCGCGAACGAAGGATCATGGCCGAGGGTGGAGGCAAGGTGTTTGACCATATCCTTTCCCAGATCCTCTGCTGTATCGGATCGAGAGATCTTTTGGTAAGGGCGGGGTTTGTCTTTCATGTCTCCTCCTTCCGTTCCAACAGAATGGTGGCATCAAGAACTTCACGCAATCCCTGTACCTGGAAATCCGGCCCATTATAGTCTTAACCATCGAAAGGGCAAGTCGGCAAAGCAGTTTTCCGGGGTGGCATCAGGAGAATTGGTGCAAGCGCCGGGGACTTGTTCTAATTCTTAGGATCGGTATAATGCACAGGTAAAGATTCGGCTCCGGAGGGGCCGGCTTTGATGCACCTCAGAGAAGTGGAGTTTGCCGCATAGGAATAATGGAATGATGGAATTGTGGAATGGTGGGGAAGAACAACCGGAGACAGGGAGAGTGCTCATACCCCAAGATGTGGCTTTGAAACCCATTATTCCACTACTCCATTATTCCGTCATTCCAAAGGACGCTTTTACGGCCAAGCCGTTTGTCTCTGAACTGGCCCAGAGGGCCAGGCTTTCCGCGATGCAATAACATCCCTCATTTCTCGTGAAAGGAGAAGCCGAAATGTTCCTGGAACTGGTTCGGAAGAGAAGAAGCATCCGGCGATATTCGGACCGCCCGGTTGAACCCGAGAAGCTGGATACCCTCATCGAGGCTGCGCTGCGATCTCCATCCTCAATTGCGAGAAAGCCTTGGGAGTTCATTCTGGTAAGAGACCCTGCTCTCCTGGATCAGCTTTCCCGGGCCAAGCAGCACGGCTCTTCATTCCTTCGATACGCATCCGCCGGCATTGTGGTGTGTGCCGATCCCATGAAGAGCGACGTATGGGTGGAGGATGCTTCCATAGCCTGCATCATGATTCTCCTTGCCGCCGAATCCCTGGGTCTCGGCGGCTGCTGGGTCCAGATGCGCGAGAGAATTCACAGTGACTCCAAGACAGCAGAGGCCTACGTCCGTGAAGTGCTGAGTATCCCCGAACGGCTGAAGGTGCAGGCCATTATGTCCATCGGTTATCCGGCCGATTCCAAGGAACCCCACCCCAGGGAGGAACTCCTCTTCGAACGGGTTTACAAGGATCAGTATGGCACAGCTTACAGGTGAGTATCCGGAAAGGAACCAAAAGGTCCCCAAGACCGAAATCGAACGGCGCATCGCCCTTTTTCGATCCTACTTGATGGAAAAGCAGTTGGACGGGGCCTTCCTCCTGCAGAACGTGGACATCTTCTATTTCTCCGGGACCATTCAGGGCTCTGTTCTCTTCATCCCCTGCAAAGGGGACCCCATCCTGATGGTGCAAAAGAGTCTGCAGAGGGCGAAAGAGGAAAGCCCTCTGGAACGGATTGTTCCGCTTGGGGCCAAAGGAGAAATTGCAGCCTTGCTGCAGAAGGCCGGAATATCCCCTCCATTGAGTGCCGGTCTGGAAATGGATGTGGTGCCCGCCTCAATATACTTCGAGTATGCCGGCATGTTTCCAAATTGCCGGTTTTCGGACATCTCCGGGGGTATCCGCCGTCTTCGAATGATCAAGACACCTTATGAAGTGGATCAGATCCGGAAGGCCGCCCGTATCCTGGACAAGGGGTTCAGTGAGGTCAAAACCATTATCAGGGAGGGAATGACCGAACTGGAAGTGGACGGTCACCTGTCGCTCATTGCACGCCGCGAAGGTCACATGGGCGTTCTCAGGATGAGGGGCTGGAACCAGGAAATGACTTATGCCCACGTGCTTTCGGGCGAGAGTGGATCGGTCACCTCTTTTCTGAACAGCGCACACGGCGGGTCCGGCAACACCCCTGCAATGGCCCAGGGCGCAGGGTTTCGCAAGATCGGGCGGAACGAACCGATAGGAATCGATTACGGTGTAGGTGTGAACGGGTATGTGGGGGATGAATTCCGCACGCTCGTCATTGGAGATCTTTCAGGAGAATTGAAGGAGGCTCACCATTGCGCCGTCGAGATTCTCCAGGCGCTTGCCCACGCTGCAAAGCCCGGGATTCTCTGCTCCGACCTTTACCACCTGGCGGAGAGTATGGCTGAAAAAGGGGGATATAGACCCTTCTTCGAAGGGCACGGCGAAGGGCAGGTGAACTTCCTGGGTCATGGGATTGGACTGGAAATAGACGAGTTGCCCGTGATCTCGCCCTGGTCCAAGGCATCACTTCAGGAGGGAATGGTGATTGCCATCGAGCCTAAGTTCGTCTTTCCCGGCAAAGGTCTTGTCGGCATTGAGGATGACTATCTTGTCACCTCCTCGGGGCTCGAGAGACTTACCCTCACGGATCAGCTCCTCATCAAGATCTGAAGAAATCTCTTACAGAGTACACAGAGAAACAGAGTCTTCTTGTTTTTTAATTCTCTGCGGCTCTGCGTCTCCGCGCGAGATATTCTTCTACTCTTTCTTGAACAATCTTGCCGGGCCGATACCTTTTTTCCCGAATCGCTCCTGAATGGAATCCATGGCGGTGTTCAACTCGGTCTTTTTGGAATGTTTCTTCTCGTCCTGAAAAAGGAACTGATCCTCATGGCCGCGAGGGACGAGGTGAGAAACGGAAACGCCGAGAAGACGAACCGGCCTTCTGCCCGCTTCTGTTTTGGGGAGAAGAGCCGATACTGCCGAGAAGATCTCGAAACCGTCGTCGGTCGGTGATCTCAGGGTGACGGAACGCGTGACGAGCACAAAATCACTGTACTTCACCTTCAAGGTCACGGTCCTGCCTTTCAGGCTTTCGGCCCGAAGCCGTTTTCCAACCCTGTGTGACAGGGAGAGGAGCTCTTCTCCGGCGAGATCCAGGTCCATGATGTCCTGATCATAGGTATCCTCATGGCCGATGGACTTGGTTTCATGTTCGACCTCCACCTCTCTTTCGTCTATCCCCATGGCCAGGAAGTGCATCTTGACCCCATGTTTCCCGAACGCACGGTCGAGGACCTCGACATCCAACTGGCGCAAATCGCGGAACGTGCGGACATTCAGTCTTGCCAGCGCCTCCTGAGTCACCTTGCCCACGCCCCACATCCTTCCGACCGGAAGGGGATCCAGGAAGGTTCCCACCATTTCAGCCGTCACAACGGTCAACCCATCCGGCTTTTCCATGTCCGAGGCGATCTTGGCCACGAACTTGGATGGCGCCACCCCTGCGGACACGGTGAGCCCTGTCTCTCCAAGCACCTTATCCTTGATCTTTCGGGCGATTTCCACCGGAGTCCCGAACAACCGGGTGGACCCGGTCACATCCAAAAAGGCTTCATCGATTGAAAGCGGCTCCACAAGAGGTGTGAAGCGGTGGAAAATCCCGAACACCTGTTCAGAGATTTCGGCGTACCGATGCATTCTTACCGGCAGAAAGATTCCGTGCGGGCAGAGCCGAAGAGCCTTGGCAATCGGTTGTGCGGAATGAACGCCGAATTTTCTGGCTTCGTAAGAGGCGGACGAGACGACTCCCCTCTTTCTGCTCCCGCCCACGATGACGGGCTTCCCTTTCAAATCAGGATTGTCCAGCACCTCGACTGCCGGATAAAAGGCATCCATGTCCAGATGGATGATCCATCTTTCTTTCTTAGGCGGATTTTCCATGGAGTTGTGTCTTCTTCAAAATATCTTCTCCCGCAGATCCTTAGATCCCGTGTGATGTTTAGCGGGAGACGCTGAGATGCCGGCTTTGTGTCTCTACTCGTGACTGTCCTGCTGCTTTGGTTTCATCAGGTTCCAGGATGCAGGATACAGGATAGAGGATGCAGGATGCAAGAGGGAGAAGGTTGTCTTTGCGCCTTTGCATGAGGAGAATTATCCGTGTTTATCAGTGTGAATCCGCGCATAAGGATTTGTGATTTTCCGATTGTGGTTCTTCCGAAACCTCTGACATAATGCTAAAGAGATCTAGGATGCAAGATGCAGGATCCAGGAAAAAGGAGCAGGGGCGAGCCGAAATGAGCGAGGCAGGAAAGGAAATACTGGAACGAGTCCGGCAACTCCGGGATTTGATCAGTTTTCACAATCACCGCTACTATGTCCTGGACGACCCTGAAATTTCGGATGCCGAATATGACCGGTTTTTTGATGAGTTGCTTCGGCTGGAGCAGGAGCACCCCGAGCTCGTCACCCCCGACTCCCCTACCCGGCGCGTGGGTGCTCAACCTCTTGCCCAGTTCCGAACCGTTCGCCACTCCACTCCCATGCTCAGTCTGAACAAGGCTACCACTGACGCGGAATTTCTGGATTTTCACAGGAGGGTCCTGGATCTCTCCAGGGTTAAGGAAGACGAGATCGGTTATACGGTTGAACCGAAGTTCGACGGCCTTGCGGTCGAGCTGGTTTACCGAAAAGGAGTTTATGCGCTTGGCGCAACCAGGGGCGACGGCATGATGGGGGAAGACGTCACGCAGAACCTGAAAACGGTGAAGTCAATCCCACTCAAGCTGATGAGCGACTCGGTTCCCGATCTCGTCGAGGCGAGAGGCGAGATCATCATGAACAAAGAGGATTTCACCAGGTTGAATCGTGAACGGGAGAAGGCGGGCGAACCCCTTTTCGCCAACCCCAGAAATGCGGCAGCCGGTTCCGTGCGACAACTGGATCCCAAGGTTACCGACTCTCGTCCACTCATGTTTTACGCGCACGGAGTCGGCAATGTGGAGGGAGCAGCGATAGAGAACCACTGGCAGAGTCTTCATTTTCTCAAAAAGCTCGGATTCAGGATCAGCGAATATGCAAAACAGTGCAGGACCGTTGAAGAGGTCAGGACCTATTACCGGGAGATGCTTGAGCGTAGAAACGAAATAGCCTACGAGATCGACGGCATTGTGATCAAGGTGAACGAGTTCGCTCTTCAGGAGAGGCTTGGCGTGCTTTCACGAAGCCCCCGCTGGGCAGTGGCATGGAAGTTCCCGCCCCAGCAGGAGCACACCAGGATCAGGGATATCCAGGTGAGCGTGGGGAGAACGGGCGTTCTTACACCCGTGGCGATCCTGGAACCGGTCAGGGTCGGGGGCGTGGAGGTGAGCCGGGCGACATTGCATAATGAAGACGAGGTGAGGAAAAAGGATGTGCGGATCGGGGATACCGTCGTCATCCAAAGGGCCGGCGACGTGATCCCGGAGGTGGTGAAGGTGATTGAATCCATGCGCACAGGAGACGAGAAATCCTTTGTCATGCCCGACCGCTGCCCGGTCTGCGGTTCCAAGGTGGAGCGGCTTGAAGGAGAATCCGCCCACCGCTGCACCGGCATCTCCTGCCCGGCACAGGTGAAGGAGAACCTCTTCCATTTTGCATCCAGAGCAGCTATGGATATGGAAGGGTTGGGGAAGAAATACCTGGAACAGATGCTGGACAAGGGACTCATCAAGGACCCTGCAGACCTCTATTTTCTAAAGAAGGAAGACCTGATGAAGATGGAGCGCATGGGGGACAAACTTGCCGAAAACCTGATAAATGCCATTGATCGGAGCCGGAATCCCAGCCTGGCCAATCTCATCTACGCCTTTGGGATCAGGAATGTGGGTTCTCATCTCGCTGGGGTTCTCGCAAGAGAGTTCGGCTCCATAGATGGACTTGCAGAGCAGTCCATTGACGAGCTGACCGAGGTGCACGAAATCGGACCTATCGTGGCTGAGAGCATAGTTAATTTTTTTCACAGCGAGAAAAATCAGGAAGTTCTGGAAAAGCTCAGAAGGGAGGGTGGCATCCACTTCCCGGTGGAGAAAAAAAGGGAAGAAGAGACGCCACTGAAAGGCAAGACCTTTGTTCTCACCGGCGCGCTGGATGACCTGTCCAGGGAACAGGCCCGGAAGACTATAGAGGAAATGGGCGGCCGGGTCGCTTCCTCGGTAAGCAGGAAGACCGATTTCGTTGTCGTGGGAAAGGACCCTGGCTCCAAATATGACAATGCCGTCAAACTGGGTATCAGGATCTTGAACGAGAACGAGTTCAAGAAGATGATTTCTGAATGATGAATACACGTATACAACGTACTCCGGTGACCCGAAACTAGAGTTCTCTCGACTTCTAAATACCTCTCCCCACCACCTCAAACTACTGCCTCACCCCCATATCTCCTGACGCAAAACAATCATTAAGATAAGCAGGCGTTCTCTCTCTAGTCCCGGCGCCCTGCAACTCTGTTGGTTTGTCTGTCGGAGTTCGGGCCCGAAGGGGGGCAATAAATGTTTTCCATAGCAACAGAATTACCCGATGTCGATATCCCCACAAGAATCCAGAACGAAGTGGGACGTGTGATCAGGGGGCTCCCGGAAATCACCCGGTTGGTGACAATCGCCCTTTTTGCCCAGGGCCACATTCTTCTGCGGGGTTTGCCCGGGGTGGCCAAAACCACGCTCCTTCGCGCGTTGAGCAAGACCATCGGCGGCGGTTTTTCCCGAATTTCAGGCACACCGGATCTCATGCCCACGGAATTCCTCTTTTCCATGTGGCCGACTCTGGAAGGGCTCGATGAACGGCTGCCGACGAAGTCCATCAAGGTCGGCGAACTCGCTTACCACCTGGGGCCTCTCTTGATGCATGGCGAGACCCTGGCCATTGTCCTGCTGGATGAGATCAACCGAATCCAGTCCAAGACACAGAGCGCCTTCCTGGAAATCATGCAGGAAAGAGGGATTACATTCGGTACTCAGCGACTCAGAATCCCGCACGCCCTTTTCGTCGCCACACGCAATCCGCTGGAGACTGAAGAGACGTTCGAACTGCCGGAGGCCCAGAGGGACCGGTTCATGTTTGAAGGCAACGTGCTGAAGCCGGAGGAAAGCGTCAGGATGGAGCTCATGATCAACCCTCTTTTTCAGGACGTGGATGAGATGATCAGCCAGGTGGAGCAGGTGATCGGACTCAATGAGCTTCACAGCATACGCAGGCGGATTCAGGAAAGCGTCGTGATTTCCCCGGAACTTGCCCGGTACATTACCGATCTCTCGGAAGCCACATGGCACCCCGGCGACTTCGTCTCAATCCCCGACCTGGAAGGCAAGGAGCTGGACGACATGGTTCGCGCAGGCCTGTCTCCCCGGGCGGAAATCGTCCTTGCCCAGGCAGGACGGGTTGTCGCCTGGATGAACGGCCGCAGCTATGTTGTTCCCGGCGATATTCAGGAGATATTTCTGGATGCTTCCTCCCATCGCTTTTTCCTGAGCCGACTGTCCATGAGGCGAAGGACCGATCTGGCCAGGGAAATCCTTGCAGGCATCCTCAAGAGGGTCCCGGCCCCGAGGGAAGCGAATGGAAAAAACCGGTAGACCCGACCTTTCAGGTATGATCGAGGAGTTGAACTACCGGGTGGATTTCAAGGTAAAGAGTCTCCATCCGGGGAAATGGCGGTCCATGGGCCGGCAGGGAGGGGGATACTCTTTCGATCGATTCGAACGGCTTTCGAATTTTCCCGATTTCCGGAAAATCGATTTCCTGGCAACCAGCCGAAATCCTCTGGCCAATGAACCGCTCGTGCGAGTCAACAAGCCTGTCGCCAGGATCGACCTGGTCATGCTGGCCGATCTCTCCTTGTCCCTTTCCTGCGGGTTCTCCGAACCGAAGCTGTTCCAGATCGCAAAACTGGCCACACTTTTCGGGCATACTGCCTATCGATTCGGGGACCGTTTCGGCTTTATCGCATTTGATAACAAACTCCTGAGAGAGTTCTACTACCCCCCTGTCCGATCCGCCAACATAGGGTTGCAGATCGGCCGGGCGCTGCTGGAATTCCAGCCCAACGCCCCCTCCACGAAACTCTCTATCAAGGATCTGGAACAATTCCTCCCGCTCAGGAAATCATTTGTTCTTCTTGTCTCGGATTTCTATCTGGACCCGCAGTCTCTGGGCACGATCCTGGAGCGGGTGGCTCGCCACAGGGTTGTACCGATAATCCTGAGACATGAACGGGAAAGAGAGTGGCCGCGAGGACTTTTCGGCGCCTTGAGACTGAAGGACTCTGAAAACGCGGCATCCAGAACGGTGTTCTTCTCTTCCGGAATCATCAACGATTTTGAAAGAAAGTCGAAACAAAACGAGGAAGAAATAAGGCAAGTCTTTCATTCTCATTCGGTCGAGCCCATCATCCTCGATGAGGTCACACCCGACCGCCTTCTGGAAGCGCTTGACAGGAGTTACGGGTGACCAGATTCTTCGTCTGCTTATTATCGGTTCTGGCCATCGTCTCATGGAACGGTACACTGGAAACCGTCCGGGCGAAAGCCGCTCCCCCTGTGTCTGTAGAGTATTCCCTGGAAAAGGAGCTCGGGTATTTCATCGGGGATACCGTCAAGGTCGGTTACAGGCTCACCATGCCTCCGGACATGTACCTGAGGGAAGACTCCCTGCCGGGCAAGGGTTCAGAGGGTGAATGGCTCGACGTGAGAGAGAGAAGCATAAAGGAAAGTGCGACCCGTAATGTTCGAACCTATGATCTTGAAATCGTGTACCAGCTTTTTTCGGCCGCAGTCAATGCGCAGATATATCGGATCCCCCCCTTCGAGTTCTCATACGGACCCAGGGAGAAAACAACAGCGTTCGTCTCCCGATTGCCTGCCGTTTCGCTCACTATTTCGCCTCTGACCTCTCTGGGAGATTCCTTCAAACCGGACGTGCTCTGGTCATGGACTTCTCCCTCTTCCAGGATCGTCCGATTTGCCGGTGCGGCACTGACGCTGACCGGCGGAGCTCTTGCCGCTTTCATGTTTTCCAGGAGAGGCCGAAAACGTTCTTATTTCAAGAGTGCCTTGAAGAGGATATCCCGCGAGCAGGATCCGGCGGCTGCTCTGGTCATCTTCAGAAACGTGCTGAATGAAAAAGCGGGAAGGGCGATCTTTCCCGGCAACCTCGGCGATCTCCTGAATGTCTTTCCTGAAGCAAAAGTATATGAAAAGGAATTGCTGAACCTGGTGCTCCTTTCAGATCAGATGAGCTTCAATCCCAACAGCGTCATGCAGGGCAACGGCTTGCTTGGAAGAATCTCGGAAACCATGAAAAAGCTCAAGAGGTTGGAGACATGGGCGTAGAAAGGACATGGATCCTCCTCCTGCTCCCGCCGGCACTGCTGATCCTCTTTCTTTGGAGAGCCCGGTCATTCTATGTTTTTCCCAGCCTGGATCCCGTTCCCGAGTCTCTCCCAAGCAGGCTCTTTTTCACGGTTTCCGGAACGAGCTATTTTCTGCTGATCCTGCTGCTCATCCTCCTGGCTGCGGGGATTCAATTCTCAGGAGGAGAACGTCTCCAGTACGGGTATGGCGCCGACATCATTTTCCTCCTGGACGAATCGCGAAGCATGAGAGACCCTTTCAACGCTCTTCCTGCAACTGAGGAAGCAAAAGCACAAAATGAGACAAGCAAGTTTCATGCTGCAAAGAGCGCCATCCAGCGTTTCATGGAGATGAGAAAAACCGGACATGATCGATATGGATTGATCGCATTCGGGTCATCTGCCGTCAAAATCCTCCCCTTGACCATGAACCATGAGCTGTTCCTCAGTTGTCTTGATGCCCAGGATTGCGTCCTCGCTTCCACCTTCCTGTACTTTCCAATGGCCTCCGGTATCGTTGAGTTGATGCGCTCCAGGTCCCGCAGCCGGATTCTTGTCCTCGTGTCGGACGGCGGAGGACCCCTGGACGATGACAAGTACGGTTTCAGCAACATTGTAAAGCAGCACGGGATACGGTTTTACTGGGTCTCTCTGGGTACGGACTGGCTCAACGAGCTGCCTCGTTTCCTGGAGCAGATAGGCCCGCTCGGCAACCGTATGGATGTCTCGAATGTTCCCGAGTTGGAAAAGGGGTTCGAGGAAATCCATCGGATTGAACGATCCCTCATCATCTACAGATCATCCTCACCAGGAGTTTCCTCCGGACCTTTTGTCTACCTTGCGCTGCTCCTCATGACGGTGACATGGCTGTCGCACTCGCTGTTTGTCTACCGTAGAAAGGCGTCGGGGCCATGAAAGAGATTGCCGCCTTTTTGCTGGTCGCTTTGCTCGGACTGATTCTGTTTCTGCTGAACGGACCGCTCGGCAGATGGGCGGACAACCTGCTTTTCAATCAGGAAGTCCGCCTCTCAAAAGCATACGAATATCTCGAGCAGGGTGATCAGGAGGCTCACGAGAAGGGTCTGGCAGAGTACATCCTTGCCGGCGGAGGCTCCAGATCCGGCCGGGCCCTTGCGCTGTACAATCTCGGCAACAGCGCCTTGTCAAAGGCTCGCCGGGGGGACCCGGCTGCTGCAAAGGACGGTGTATTCTACTTCAAGGAAGCCCTCAGGAACGATTCCCTCCTCTTTCCGGCCAAACACAACCTGGAGATCCTGGTGAGGATGAACGAGGAGAAAAGAGCGGCAGAGGGACGGGACACGGTCAAAGACCAGGATGGCAGGAAAGAAGTCAACAGTGAAGAAAAGATGGACGAAGAACTCGCCTTTCCTCCGCCTTTTCTCGGAAGCACACCGTGAGGTGAGCCGTGATTTCCATAGGGTTTGCCGATCCCCGTCACCTGCACCTGCTTCTCCCGCTTCTGATACTGATAGCCGCCGGGTTTTCGCTGAAATGGTATCTGAGCTTGAGATTTGAAGAATTTTTCAAAGGGGAGAATATCTCGGTTCCCGGTCTTTCCTCCAGGAGATCCTGGCTCAAAGGGTCTGCTTTATCCATTGCATTCGCTTCCATGGTTCTCGCTTCCGGGGGTCCATACCTGGGTACCAGCATTCGAGTCCACAGCTTCATGGCGCTTGTGGATATCTCCCAGAGCATGTGGTGCGAGGATCACCTCGAAAATGGGACTTCCCGCAGCAGGCTGGAGACGGCCAAAAAGAACCTGCTTTTGCTCCTCGATGAGCTGCCTGCCGAGAGCCGTTTCGGACTGGGTGTTTTCGCAGGCAGAAGCGACCCGGTCATGATCCTGACGCCTCCGCAGCAGGTCGGGAAATCCCGCTCCGATCTCAAGTCCATGGTCCAATCCATTCATTACTATTGGACATGGGAAGATGGATCGAACCTCAAGCAGGCTCTGGCCCACGTTGGCGCCATTCTCAAGGAGAACGAAGAGCGTTATGGAACAGGGTTGACCATGGCCATTCTAACGGACGGGGAAGAGCTCAGCGGGTACGCGGTGAGGCAGACTGATGTGGAAACCGATCACTTGCAGAACGTTCACTTCTATTTTGCGGGATACGGTACAGCGGAAGGAGCCCCGGTTCCTGAATTTGACGAGAACTGGAAGTTCAGGCAATACAGACAGTCATATGACGGCACCCCCATCGTCTCCAGATTGGATGAAGAGAATCTATCGAATCTGGCAGGTTTGCTCAACGGCGTCTATAAGCATGTCGAGAACGATTCCACGCTGTCCGATATGGTCCGGGACGACAGGTTCAAATCCGCAGCGTACGAGAGTAAAGTCGACGTGAGCTGGGCGCTCTGGCTGGGGAGTTTTGTTCTGCTGGTATTCTCTTTCCTGATCTGAGCGGTTCAAAGAAAGTTCGAGGTTCGAGGATCGTCGTTCCGATCCATCCCTTTCCTGGAACGCTAAACGCTGAACACTTCCACTGCTTCAGGGAATTTCTCCTTTCAGCAGAAAAGTCCTGGTCTCCGCCCCTTCATCACACAACGGCAGGATCTTGCGGTATTCGTTCGAGGTAAGACAACGTCTCAGGCTGACTTCGGACGGGAACTCCAGAATGATAAACAGCCCCGGCTGCCTCCTTTCCGGCTTTAACCCTTCGTTCAGCGGTATGGTCCGACCGCCGCGCACCAGATAGCGTCCGCCGTAATCGGCTAAAATAGTTGAAAGCCCTTCGACGTACCTGGTGTACGTGGTCTGATTCCTGACCCTTGCCTCCATAAGCATATATACCGGCATGGTCTTGTTTCCTTTCTGCTTGACCTCATTAGCGAAGTTCATTGCGGAAGCATGTTTGCCGGCCCCCGGACCGCTCTTCAATCCACATATTTCTATTACCACACTCTTCCAAAATCTTAAACTTTGATATATAGGACGCACATCTCATTTCGGAAGGATACCATGAATCCTCAGAATCGACCCACCCCCTCCCTTCCCATTCGACTCGCCGGCCCTGCAGGTCTCAGCATACAGGTAAACGGCAACGGAACCATCCGCCGCATGGATCACCAGGACATCCTCCTCAACCTCTACCTCGGCACCGAGATGGAGGGGGGGGTTGCCAATCTTTATCTGCGCCGGCACGGCTCATCGGTTGAATCTGTGCCTCTGCTCGGGCCATGCAGTCCCGCCTCCTTTCACGGCGATGAGCAGGCCGTGACCGCAACAGGCGAATGGCGCGGGATAGGATTTCACCTTTCGCTGTGTCTCTCGCAATCTTCCCCGGCCTGGTTCTGGCATGTGATGCTGGAGAACAGGGGCAGCAAGGTTGAGACTCTGGATCTCATCTATGTACAGGATCTGGCACTTGCCCACTATGGCCTTGTCAGACTGAATGAGTATTACGTCTGCCATTATGTGGATCACACACCGCTTGTGCACCCGGAACGAGGTTTTGTAGTGGCCTCCCGTCAGAACTTGTCCATGGGGAGCCGGAACCCGTGGGCAGTGATCGGCTCTCTTGGCCGATCGGTGGGGTATGCCACCGATGCAATGCAGTTTCACGGGCTTCAAAACCGTGCCGGCAGATCGCCTGCAGGATTGTGCCGGGGACTGCCGAGCGCCCGTCTTCAGCACGAGCACTCCATGGTTGCCCTCCAGAATGCTCCGGTGGTCCTTGACGTCGGCGGAACTGCCGAATGCGGCTTTTTCGGCCTGTACGAACCGGATCACCCTGAAGCCACCTCTCCATCGGATCTCGTTTCAGTCGACAAAGCCCTGCGATTGCCGGAAGCAGCGTCAATACGAGCACGGACGAGACATGCCGGCGCCAAACCGGCAGGAACCTTGTTCACCGATGGACCATTGCTGAATGGAGTCGATCTGACGGAGTGCGAACTGCCCGCTCTTTTCGGCGCCGAGTTCCGCGAAGAGGAGCGTGTGGATGGACAACTCCTCTCTTTCTTTGCGGGGGAACGCCGGCACGTTGCGCTGAAGGCCAAGGAGCTGAAGGTTTTGCGGCCTCATGTGCATATCCTGCGCACCGGCAGCAGATTGATGCCGGAAGAGAGCTCGCTTACCTCCACCACATGGATGGGAGGAGTGTTCCATTCCATGGTCACTCAGGGGCATGTCAGCATTAACCGTTTCCTCTCCACGGTTCACAGTTACCTGGGTCTCCTGCGCGAATACGGTCAAAGGATCTTTGTTGAAATAGACGGCGGTTGGCGCCTCCTGGATATCCCTTCCGCCTTTGAAATGGCCCCCCAGCACTGCCGATGGATCTACAAGCACGAGAAAGGATCGATTGAAATATGGAGCAGGGCTCTCACCGAGAGACACGAGCTCACGCTCTCGGCCCGGGTGATTTCCGGATCTCCCGTCCGCTTTCTTGTCTCCCACCATGTAGCGATCAATGGGGACGATGGAAGCGACGCCATACCGGTTCAATATGTTCGTGAACAGGAAGGGGTCTTCGTCAGCGCTCCGCCGGACTCGGACGTGGGACGCCGTTTTCCGGGCGGCGGGTTCCTTATCGCGCCCCTTCCGGGAACAGTGCTTGAGAAGATCGGAGGAGACGAGCTGCTGTTCTCCGACGGCCGATCCCGAAATCAGCCTTTTCTCTGCATGGAGACCGGCCCCACAGCATCGGCCGATTTCCGCATCATTGGACGGCTCATTTCCGAGACCCCTGCGGAATCGCAGGTGCTGGATGAAAGGTCCTACACGGAATACGTCACCTCCGGACTCCGCATCCACCCGCCCCTCGCCGGTCCGCTTAAGACCCACGCAGC
>Ga0068714_10002044_pt1 | contig 27152 bp, 22 predicted proteins | sample MTBNYHSulfiMetaG_FD_62988 | JGI IMG/M metagenome (GOLD analysis project Ga0068714, IMG submission 62988) | Enrichment culture microbial communities from rom New York Harbor, USA that are MTBE-degrading - MTBE-NYH (New York Harbor Sulfidogenic)... | ecosystem: Environmental > Aquatic > Marine >... | reverse complement strand
CGCAGCGCCTCCATCGAGCGGGTGGCCTTGAGCTCGGTGGCGAAGCCCACGGCGGCGTTGATCGCGATGGCCACCGCGATTGCCCCCCCATCCACCCACTGGCCGAACACGAAGGACAGCCCCGCGGCGACCGCCAGCAGGCCCATGATCACGCTCTTGAACTGGGCGGCCAGGATGGTCCAGGGAGAGGCGGCCTCTGCGGAGCGCAGGCGGTTGGGGCCGAAGCGGCCCCGGCGGCGGGCCTCGGTGGCCGAAAGGCCGTTCCCGGCGTCGACCTCGAGGGCGCCGAGGACTTCGTCGACGGATCGGCTCCATGGATGACGCGGCGGCTCCAGGCTCACGCCTCCGCGCCCTCTCGCATGTCCCGGTACAGCCTCTCTGCATCCTCCCGGCGGCAGAGCTCCGTGCCCGGGGTCATCACCGCTGCGGCTCCGGCAGCCACGCCGAAGCGCACCGCCTCCTCGATCGGCTCTCCCGCCGCCAGGCGCAGGACGATCCCGGCCAGCATGCTGTCCCCAGCCCCTACCCGGCTGCGGATCCTGACCGACGGCGAGCGGTAGCGCACCTCGGTGCCCCGGGTGACCAGGAGGGCCCCCGAGGCGCCGAGGGAGAGAACCACCACGTCGGTCTTTCCGCCCTCCACGATCGCCCGGGCCGCGGCCTTCTGCTCGTCCTCGTGCTCGATCTCCCGCCCCGAGATGTCCCGCAGCTCCCGGAGGTTGGGCTTGACCAGGTACACCCCCTCGGTGACCGCCCGGCGCAGCCACTTCCCGCTGGTGTCGACCACCAGGCGTGCCTTCCGCTTGCCGGCGATCGCGGCCAGGCGGGCGTAGAAGTCCTCCGGCACCCCCGGGGGAAGGCTGCCGCTGGCCACCAGGAAGTCGTCCTGCCCCAGCAGCCCGTACAGCTCCTCGAGGACCCCCTGCCACTCTTCACCGGAAAGCGCCGGTCCGGGAAGGTTGAAGCGGTACTGCCGCGACGTGCCGCGCTCCATGATCATGATGTTCTGCCGGGTGAGCCCTCGAATGGGGAATGCCCGGTGTTCCAGCCCTTCGCCGTCCAGGAGCTCCCGCAGCAGCTCGCCGTAGGGCCCGCCGGAGGTGTACAGGGTCCGGGAGGTTCCCCCCAGGCGGGCCGTCGCCCGGGAGACGTTGATTCCCCCGCCGCCGGGCTCCTGCCGGGGGTCATGGCAGCGCAGCTTGTCCCCCTCGATCACCTGCTCCACGGCGGCGCTGAGGTCCACCGCCGGGTTCATGGTCAGGGTCAGGATGGCGCTCCCCTGGCCGGCGCCTCCGGCTGCCACGGTGCTACTCCTCCAGCTCCGTGATCGGGCCGTCGGAGAAGAGATAGCTCTTCAGCTCCTCGTGCCAGCCCTCCATGTTCCGGCGCAGCCACTCCAGGGCCATGCAGGCGTGCTCGATCTCCTCGTCCCGGTTGTGGGCCAGCACCTCGCGCAGCCCCTCGTCCTTGCAGACCGCAGCCCGCTGGTGGTACCAGTCGATGGCCTCGATCTCCTCCCTGAGAGAATGAAGAGCCCGGATGAGGTTCCGGTCCTTTTCCGGAAGATCCTGGTAGGATTCGTGATAGTCGCTCATGGTTCCTCCTTCGAGCCGCGTTCGCGCTGGCCCCCTTCGGGCCGGGGGCGGTAGATGCTCGTGGCGGTGCCCTCGAAGACCTCGGCGGCCTCCATCAGGGTCTCGCTCAGGGTCGGGTGCGGATGGATGGTCAGGGCCAGGTCCGAGGCCACCGCCCCCATCTCCACGGCCAGCATCCCTTCGGAGATCAGCTCGCCGGCCGAAGGGCCCACGATGCCGACCCCGAGCACCCGACCGCTGCCCGGCTCCAGCAGAAGCTTGGTGAGGCCGTTTCTCCGGCCCAGGGTCAGGCAGCGGCCGGAGGCGGCCCAGGGAAAGCGGGCCACCTCGACCGTCAGGCCTTGCTCCGCCGCCTGGAGCTCGTTGAGCCCGCACCAGGCGATCTCGGGGTCGATGTACTCCACCGCCGGGACGCCGCGAGGCTCGTAGGCGGTCTTGCGCCCGGCGGCCGCTTCCGCGGCCACCCGCCCCTCGTGGGTGGCCTTGTGGGCGAAGAGGGGGTTTCCGGTCACGTCGCCCACCGCGAAGATCGACGCCTCCGCAGTCCGGCGCTGCTCATCGACCTTCACGAAGCCCCGCTCGTCCAGCTCCACGGCGGTGCTCTCCAGGCCGAGGTCCCCGGTGACCGGCTTTCGCCCCACCGCCAGGAGCACCCGGTCGAAGCGCGCCTCCTCCGGCTCTCCCGCCTCGGGCTTGAGGGCGGCCTGGACTCCGTCCTCCCGCACGTCCAGCTCCGCGGTGGTGCTCAGGCGGATCGAGTCGAAGAGCTCTCCGGCCTCCTTGAGGTACACCTTGACCAGGTCCTCGTCCGTGCCCGCCAGGATCCGGGGCAGCATCTCCACGATGGTGACCTTGCTTCCCAGGGTAGCGTACACGGTGGCCAGCTCGAGGCCGATGTAGCCGCCCCCCACGACCAGCAGGCGCTCGGGCAGCTCCTCCAGGCGCAGGGCCGCCGCGGAGTCCATGACCCGGGGGGAGTCGTAGCTCACCGAGGGCAGGCCCCCGGGCCGTGCCCCGGTGGCCAGGACGGCCTGCTCAAAGGGCAGCTTCCGCGCCTTGGATCCGTTGCCCTCCACCTCCACGGTATGGGGATCGAGGAAGCGGGCGCGGCCGCGGACGTGCTCGATCTTGCGCCGCCGGGCCAGCTGGCCCATGCCGCCGGTGAGCCCGGCCACCACCTCGTCCTTCCAGCGCCGCAGCTCCTTCAGCTCGACGTGCACCTTGCCGGTCTTGAGGCCCCATTGGGCGCCCCGGCGGACCTCCCCGAGCACGGCGGCGGCGTGCAGCAGGGCCTTGGTCGGGATGCACCCCCGGTACAGGCACACCCCTCCGGGGTTCTCCTCCGGGTCGACCAGGGTGACCTGGAGCCCGAGATCCGCGGCCATGAAGGCCGCGCCGTAGCCGCCCGGCCCACCCCCCACGACCACGAGCTGCTTCCTGTCCTCAGCCATCAGGCCTCTCCTTCCAGCATCATCCGCAGGGGATCCTCCAGGGCTTCCACGATCCAGCGCAGAAACCGTGCCCCGTCGGCGCCGTCGATGAGGCGGTGGTCGTAGGACAGGGAGAGCGGCAGGATCGTCCGCTCTCGCGGGGCCCCGTCTTCCAGGACCACCTCGGGCCGGGCCCGGGCCACCCCGAGGATGGCCGCCTGGGGGTGGTAGACGATCGGCGTGAAGGCGGTGCCCCCGATCCCGCCCAGGTTGGAGAGGGTGAAGGTGGCCCCCTCCAGCTCGTCGGGCTTGATCTTCTTGCCCCGCGCCCGCTCGGCCAGCTCGCCGAGCTCCACCGCCAGCTCGGTGACGCCCTTGCGGTCCACGTCCCGCACCACCGGCACCAGCAGGCCCCGGTCCGTGTCCACCGCCACCCCGATGTGGACGTACTCCTTGTAGATTATCTCCTCCGCCTGCAGGTCCAGGCTGGCGTTGACCTGCGGGAAGGCCCGCAGGGCGGAGGCCGCCACCTTCAGCAGGACCGAAGTCACCGTGAGCTTGCCCCCCGCTGCGGCCACGGCGTCGCCGTAGCGGCGCCGGAAGCGCTCCACCCCGGTGGCGTCGGCCTGGTCAAACTGGGTCACGTGCGGGACCGCCCGCCAGGCGGCGCCGGTGCTCCGGGCGGTGATGCGCCGCACCCGGCTCATGGGCTCCCGCCGGATCTCGCCCCACCGGGAGAAGTCCGGCAGCTCCAGGGCCGCCGCTCCGGGCCCGGCCGCACCGCCGGCCTCGCCCCCCGGGCCAGCACCGCCCCGCCTCTCCATGGCCCGGCGTGTGAAGGCCTTGAGGTCCTCCTCCAGGATGCGGTCGGCCGGGCCGCTGCCCTGGACGCGGCGGATGTCCACCCCCAGCTCCCGGGCCAGGCGGCGCACGGAGGGGGAGGCCGGAGGGGGTTCGCCCTCCGCACGCTCCTCCGGCGGCTGCTCCTCCTCGGCGGGCTTCTCGTCCGCGGGCTCCTCCTTCTGCTCCCCGGCCCCTTTCTTCGCTTCCTCCTCCCCTGCGGCTTTCTCCGGCGGCTGCTCCGCCTCCGCGGGCTCCTCCTTCTGCTCCCCGGCCCGCTTCTCCGCCGTCTCCTGTTCCGCCCCGCTTTCAGCGGCCCCTGCAGGGCCCTCGGAGGGCTCTTCCTTCTTCCGGGCGCCCTCGGTCTCCAGCCGGATCAGCACCTGGCCCACGTTGACCACGTCCCCCTTCTTCACGGAGACTTCGGCGACGGTGCCGGCGGACGGGGAAGGCACCTCGAAGGCGGCCTTGTCGGTCTCCAGCTCCACGATGCCCTGGTCGGCCTCGATGTGATCCCCTTCGGACACCAGGACCTGGATGACCTCCCCGGAGTCCACGTTCTCGGAAATTTCCGGCAGGCGTACCTCTTCTGCCATTGCGTCCTCCCTTGCTTCTTGCTGCCCGCTATACCGTCACCGGGTCGGGGCGGTCGGGATCGATGTCGAGCTCGTTCAGCGCCCGCTGGACGGTCTTCTCCTCCACGGCTCCCAGGGCGGCGAGCTCCGCCAGAGCCGCCACCGTGATGTGCCGCGCGTCGACCTCGAAGAAATCCCGCAGAGCCCCGCGATTGTCGCTGCGCCCGTAGCCGTCGGTGCCGAGGGCAACCAGGGGGCCCGGCAGCCAGCGGGCGATCGAGCCCTGCAGGACCTTGAGGTAGTCCGAGACCGCCACGAACACCCCTTCCTCTCCATCGATGGTCTGCTCGAGGTAGGAGCGGCGTTTCTTCTCCCCCGGGTGGAGCCGGTTCCAGCGCTCCGCCGCGAGGGCGTCCCGCTCCAGCTCCTTGTAGCTGGTGACGCTCCACACGTCCGCCGGCACGTCAAAGCGCTCCTCCAGGAGCTTCTGGGCCCCCAGGGCCTCGTGCAGGATGGCCCCGCTGCCGAGCAGGTGGGCCTTTCGGGGCACGTTACCGGGGCCGCCCCGGTCCTGGCCGGAGCCGCCGGAGCCCGACCTGGCGGAGCCCCCGGACTTGCCCTTGCCGCCCCCGGGCTTGCCCTTGCCGCCCTTCGCCGCCCGGTAGCGGTACAGCCCCCGAAGGATCCCTTCCTCCACCCCCTCGGGCATGGCCGGCTGGAGGTAGAGCTCGTTCATGACGGTGAGGTAGTAGAACAGGCTCTCCTGCTCGACGTACATGCGCCTCAGGCCCTCCCGCACGATCACGGCCATCTCGTAGGCAAAGGTTGGGTCGTAGCACTTCAGGTTGGGCACGGACAGGGCCAGCACGTGGCTCTGCCCGTCCTGGTGCTGGAGGCCCTCGCCGGGCAGGGTGGTGCGCCCCGAGGTCGCCCCGACCAGGAAGCCCCTGGCCCGGGCGTCGCCCGCCGCCCAGATCAGGTCCCCGACCCGCTGGAAGCCGAACATGGAGTAGAACATGAAGATCGGGATCATGTTGATGCCGTGGGTGGCATAGGCGGTGCCGGCCGCGATGAAGGAGCTCATGGACCCGGCCTCGGTGATCCCTTCCTCCAGGATCGCTCCGTCCCGGGCCTCCTTGTAGTACAGGAGGCTCGCCCGGTCCACGGGCTCGTAGTCCTGTCCCACGTGGGAGTAGATGCCCACCTTGCGGAACAGGGCCTCCAGGCCGAAGGTCCGGGCCTCGTCCGGGATGATGGGCACGATCTGCCGCCCCACCTTCTCGTCCTCCAGGAGCTTGCCCAGCAGCCGGACCAGGGCCATGGTGGTCGCCACCTCCCGATCGCCGGATCCCTGGAGGAACTCGTCGAAGAGCTCGCCGCCGGGAAGCTCGATGGGCTCGACCTGGACCGACCGCTTGGGCAGCCAACCGCCCAGCGCCTCCCGGCGCTCCCTCAGGTAGCGGAACTCCTCGCTCTCCTCGGGGAAGCGGTAGAAGGGGGCCTCGGCCAGCTGGTCGTCCGAGATCGGGATGGCGAAGCGCCCGCGGAAGTAGCGCAGCTCCTCCTCGTTGAGCTTCTTCTGCTGGTGGGTGACGTTGCGCCCCTCCCCCGCCTCGCCCAGGCCGTAGCCCTTGATGGTCTGGGCCAGGATCACCGTGGGCTGGCCGCGGTGCTGGACCGCCGCCCGGTAGGCGTTGTAGACCTTGACCGGGTCATGCCCGCCCCGGCGCAGGCGCTCCAGCTCCTCGTCCGAGAGATTCTCCACCAGCGCGACCAGGCGCTCGTCCTGGCCGAAGAAGTGTTCCCGGATGTAGGCACCGTCGGATGTGGCGTACTTCTGGGCCCAGCCGTCCTTCAGCTGGTTCAGGTGCCGGACCAGCACCCCTTCCTCATCCTTGCCCAGGAGGGGGTCCCAGTCGCTCCCCCAGACCACCTTGATCACGTTCCAGCCGGCCCCGCGAAAGGCGGATTCCAGCTCCTGGACCACCTGCCCGTTGCCCCGCACGGGACCGTCCAGGCGCTGGAGGTTGCAGTTGATCACGAAGATCAGGTTGTCCAGCTCCTCCCGGGGTGCCAGGGTGATGGCCCCCATGGACTCCGGCTCGTCCATCTCCCCGTCCCCGAGGAAGGCCCAGACCTTGCGCTTGTCCGTCTGCGCCAGCCCACGGTCCTGCAGGTAGTGGTTGAAGCGGGCCTGGTAGATGGCCATGATCGGGGCCAGGCCCATGGAGACCGTGGGGTACTCCCAGAACTGCGGCATCAGCCAGGGGTGGGGGTAGGAGGCCAGGCCGCCGCCGGGGCGAAGCTCCTGGCGGAAGTTGACCAGCTGCTTCTCGGACAACCGCCCCTCGACGTACGCCCGGGCGTAGACGCCCGGCGAGGCGTGACCCTGGAAGAACACGATGTCTCCCCCCTGCTCGGCGCCCTTTCCGCGCAGGAAGTGGTTGAAGGCCACCTCCCACAGCGTGGCCAGGGAGGCATAGGTGGAGATGTGACCCCCGATTCCGGAGGACTGGCGGTTGGCCCGCACGACCATGGCCATGGCGTTCCAGCGGATCACGCTCTTGATGCGCCGCTCGATCTCCCGGCTGCCCGGGTAGGGAACCTCGTCCTGAGCCTGGATGGTGTTGATGTACGGAGTCGTGCCGGGGCAGATGAAGGTGACCCCATGCTCCTGGGCCCGGAGCTGCAGCAGCTGCAGCAGCTCCTCGACCCGCTCGGAGCCTCCGCGGCTGAAGACGTATTCCAGCGACTCGAGCCACTCCCGGGTCTCCAGGCGGCGCTCTTCGCTCGTGTATTCCTGGGGGTATTCCTCTTCCATGCATTCTACCCTGTACAATCCGGCGGGCTGTTCCCATAACCTGTATGGCCTATGCCTTCAGGATTTTCTGGCTACCCGGATTCCCCCCGGAAGCCAAACCGCTGGGAGACGGCTTGCCGGAGGACAGCTAGACGAGGCTAATCCTCATTGGCCCGGCGTCTACACCGATCTGCCTATGGGCCGCGCGAAGTCGCCGCGGTACGTTGAAGAGGAAACGAGAAACCCTATGCAAGGAGGTTCGAAGGAACAATGGCTATTCACAAGATCATCGAGGTCAGCAGCCAGTCCTCTCAGGGCTGGGAGGACGCGGCGCGCAAGGCAGTCTCCGAGGCGTCCGAGAGCGTGAACAACATCAAGTCCTTCTACGTCAAGGACATGATCGCCGACGTGAACGACAACAAGCTGGAGAACTTCCGGCTGATTGGCAAGGTCACCTTCGAAGTCGAGAAGTAGGCCGAGGAAAGGAGCTCACCATGCCCAATCGAACCGCCAACGCGACCTGGGAGGGAACCCTCAAGGAGGGCAAGGGTACCGTGGGGGTCGGAAGCGGGCTCTGGGAAGGCCCGTATTCCTTCGCTTCCCGCTTCGTGGACGAGAAGCCCCAGGCCACCAACCCCGAGGAGCTCCTCGGGGCGGCCCTGGCGGCCTGCTTTTCCCAGGCCTTCTCCCTGGCCCTGGAGGAGGCGGGGTATCCGCCCAAGCGGATCCAGACCCGGGCCTCGGTGCGCCTGGAGAAGCGCGGCGAGGGCTTCGCCATCCCCTCGATCGAGCTCTCCACCGAGGCGATCGTACCGGACATATCGGAAGAGGACTTCCGGTCCCTGGCCGAAGGCACCAAGAACGACTGCCCGGTCTCCCAGGCCCTGGCCGGCCCGGCCAAGAGCATCTCGGCCAAGCTGATCCGCTGAGACCGGAGGCTCACCTGCAGCCCGGGAGCGACCATGATCACGGAAACCGAAAAGCGGTACCTGGAGAACCAGGCCAACACCCTGCGCATGCACAGCCTGCGCATGACCACCCGGGCAGGCTCCGGGCACCCTACCTCCTGCCTGTCCGCCGCCGAGATCATGAGCGTGCTGTTCTTCCGCACCATGCGCTACGACCCGCAGGCCCTGGAGCGCCCGGAGAACGACGAGCTGGTGCTGTCCAAGGGTCACGCGGCCCCAATCCTCTACGCCGCCCTGGCCGAGGCGGGGGCGATGCCTCTGGACAGCCTGGAGGGACTGCGGGCCTTCGACAGCCCCCTGGAGGGCCACCCAGTGCCCCGGGTGCCCGGGGTGCGGATCGCCACTGGCTCCCTCGGCCAGGGTCTGTCCGGGGCCGTCGGCCTGGCCCTCGCCGCCCGCTGGCAGGACGGCGCTGGGGCCGACGACGGCGCCGGAAACCGCCTCCCGAGGATCTACGCCCTCCTCGGGGACGGGGAGCTTGCCGAAGGCCAGGTCGCGGAGGCCCTGGACATGGCGCCCCGCCTGGGGCTGTCCAACCTGTGCGCGATCGTGGACGTGAACCGACTGGGCCAAAGCGGTCCCACCCGGGACGGCTGGGATCTCGAGCTCTACGCCGCGCGAGGACGGGCCTCGGGCTGGCAGGTCATCACCGTGGATGGCCACAGCGTCTCCGAGCTCGCCGAAGCATTCTTCCGGGCCTCCGGGACCCGGCGGCCGACCCTGGTGCTGGCCCGAACCACCAAGGGCAAGGGGGTGGGCTTCCTGGAGGACCGGGACGGGCACCACGGCAAGGCCCTCGCAGAGGAGGACCTGGGCCCGGCCCTGGAGGCCATCGAGTCCCGGATGCACCCGCAGGCGCAGTGCGTTCCCGCGAATCTCCTGCACCTGGAAGCGGAGCCCGGCGAACGGGCCGAGCCCGAGGCGGCCGTTGCCGCGGTCTCGGTGTCCCCCCGGTACCGCCCGGGCGAGCGGGTCGCCACCCGGGATGCCTACGGGGAGGCACTGGCCTCCCTGGCCCGGCAGGATCCCCGCATCGTGGTCCTCGACGGGGACGTCAGGAACTCTACCCGAGTCCAGAGGGCCTTCGACGCCGCCCCCCAGGCGGCCCTGGAGTGCTACATCGCCGAGCAGAACATGATCGGCGTGGCCCTGGGGCTCCAGGCCCGGGGCCGGCGGGTGTTTGCGGCGACCTTCGCCGCCTTCCTGACCCGGGCGTTCGACCAGATCCGCATGGCCGCCTACTCCCGGGCCGATCTCAAGCTGGCGGGCTCTCACGCCGGGGTGGGTATCGGCCGCGACGGCCCCTCCCAGATGGGCCTGGAGGACGTGGCCATGATGCGGACGGTCCCGGGCAGCCTGGTGGTGTCCCCCGCCGACGCAGTGGCCGCCCGGCGGCTCACTGCCGTCTGCGCCGGATACCAAGGGATCTCGTACCTCCGCCTGGCCCGTCAGAAGACCCCGGTCCTCTACGGCAACGACGAGGAGTTTCCGCCGGGGGGCAGCAAGGTCCTCCGGGCCTCCGCCGGGGACCGGGCCACCATCGTGGCGGCGGGTGCCACCGTGCCCGAAGCCCTGGCCGCCGCCGACGAGCTGGCCGCCCAGGGCATCGCGGTACGGGTGATCGACTGCTACAGCCTCAAGCCTCTCGACGGGGCCACCCTGAGCTCCGCGGCCCGGGAGACCGGCCGGATCATCACGGTGGAGGACCACGTGCCCGAAGGCGGCCTGGGCGAGGCAGTGTCCGCGGCTGTGGCCGGCCTTGCCCCGGTGGAGATCCTGGCGGTCAAGAAGCTGCCCCACTCCGGGAGCGGCGAGGAGCTGTATCGAGAGCAGGGAATCGACGCGGCGGCCATCCGGCGGCGGCTTGCCGGCTGAGCGGGCGCCCGGGTCTAGGCGACCGCTACGTCCTTGCTGGATTCCCAGACCCCGTGGATGTTGCAGAAGGACAGGGCGTGGAGGGTCCCGCTCCTGGCGATCTTGCAGGAGGCGGTGACCGAGTGATTCGTGTACACCGGCCCGGTGTTCGGCCCTTCCGCGGACTCGCCGTGGGCGGTGAACTCGAAGTGACCGACCTGATACGTGAACTTGTCGCCCTCGGGGTGGAAGTACAGGCTGACCCAGCGAATGTGGTGCTCGGTGGTGTTGGGGTGCGCCACCTCCTTGCCCAGGCTCACCTTGACCTGGAAGGTTTCGTCCTTTCTGACCTGGTCGGGACACTCGATCACCGGCACGTGCTTCTCCGACTTCCAGTCCGCGGTCTGCAGCCTCTCTCCAAACTTGGCCATGAGCTTCCTCCTCGCTGGGTGATGGTTGGCATGGCTCGCCGCCGGGGCTCAGGCCCCCGCCCGGGGGTTCCTGCCTCGAGCTGCCCCGAGAGGGTTGAGTGACGCCCTCGTCCCCGGCGCCGGCACAAGGCAAGCTTAGGCGCCAAGCCGTCGCTCGCGGAATAACCGGAAAGGATTATCCGGGACCGTGGTTCGGGTTAGGGTCGCCGCCGGCCGCGGGCGGTTCGAGCGGGAGGGTGGCGCTGATCCGGGTGCCCCGCCGGGGGGCGCTCTCCACGCTCAACCTTCCCCCGGCCAGGCGTGCCCGCTCGCGCATACCCCGGATCCCGACCGCCTCGGCCGAGACCGTCGCCGGGTCGAAGCCGGCCCCGCGGTCCTCGACCTCGAGGGTCAGCACCGCGCCGTCCGCCGCGGCCCGCACCTCCAGGGAGCGGGCCCCGGAGTAGCGGGCGGCGTTGGCCAGGGCCTCCTGGACGATGCGGAACCCCACCACCTCGGTCAGCCGCGGGATCCGCCGCTGGAGTCCCCGGGCCCTGAAGCGGATCTGCAGGCCCGTGTTGCGCTCGAAGCGGTGGAAGTGGTTCTCGAGAGCCTCCTGGAGGCTCCAGCCCCTGCCTGTCGTGGGGCGCAGGGAGTGGGACAGCTCCCGCACCACGTCGACCATGTCGTCGATCAGCAAACCGACCTCCCCCAGGCCGATCTGGCGGTCCTGCTCCTGCAGCTCCCGGAAGCGCTGCAGGGCCAGCTTGAGCCCGACCAGAGGCTGGCCGATGGCGTCGTGGATTTCCTTGCCCAGCCTGTTTTGCAGAGTCTCGTAGACCTCCAGGAGCTCCCGTCCCAGGATCACGGTCTTTTCTTCGGCCTGTTTCCGACCCGTGACGTCCCGGAAGGTGGCGAGGGTCAGGCGCTCGCCATCCCACTCCACCTCCACCGCCCGGATCTCGGCCACGGCCATGCCCTCGCCCTGCCGGGGAATCTCCACCTCCGCCGTCCCCTCCAGCACCGGGCAGCCCAGCGTGCAACCGACCATCGAGCCCGGCTCGCAGGCGAACAGCCGCTCCGCCGCGGGGTTGGCGAAGCGGACGCTCCCGTTCCGGTCCAGGAGCAGCACCCCATCGGGAAGCGCCAGGAGGAGGCGACGAAGTCCGTTCCCGGTGCGAGGAACGTCGTTGCTGGGCGATCCCGTCACCGCCTCACCCCCTCGGTTCTTCGACCGGCTCGGCCGCGGGGCTTCCGGGGACGCCCGGGCTCGGACCGGGGAGCTCGAGCCCGGCCACGACCTGCTCTGTCCGGGACAGATCGCCGATGACCCGACGCTCCGGAAGGGGGGTCCTGCGGATGGCGGTCGGCGAAGCCAGGATCTGGTTGCCTCGCCAGGCCCCGGGATGCTCCCGCAGGTCGGTCACCTCGATCGTGTACCGTCCGTCCCCCAGCCTGGCGGCGCAAACCGCCTGGAGGTTGCGGAGAGCCGCTCTGGAGCGCGGCGTGTCCCCCACCACGAAAAGCTCGATGAGCCAGGGCTCCGGGCACGGACCGTCAGGGGGAGCCATCACTCCGCCTCCGAAGGGCTGGAGCCTCTGCGGGCCGCGGCCTCCGCTTCCGCCAGGCGGGCCTCGTCTTCGGCCATCGTGCCCGTGCGATCCTCCTCGAGGTCCTGCTCCGCGTTGCGCAGCTCGGCTTCCAGGGAGTCGATCTGGGCCCTGAGCCTCGTCCGCTCGAGCTCGAGCTCCCGGCGCCGGGCGTCGTTCAGGCGCTGCCGTCGCGCGGCCTCCGCCCCCTGCCGGGCCTGGAAGGCGGCCCTGGCGCTGCCGGTCAGGACGCCCGTGGGGCCGACGATCACGTCCACCACGTCCACGCCGCGGTCTGTGATCAGGAACTCCCGAACCTGGTTGGAGTGATTGATGCCCCGGGCCTTGCGGACGCTGATGAGACGGGTCTGCTCGCCGTCACTCTCCCGGTTGCTCAGGGTGATCCAGCAGTCCATCAGGGACGACACCCCCACCTCCGCCCGGGAAACCTCCGTCCCCGAGTGCGCCCCTTCCCCCTCGCGCAGCAGGGTGAACAGCGGGGTGATCCCCCGGGATTTCAGGTGGTCCAGCAGCCGGGAGGTCATGGACTTGACCTCGGAGAGGGAGCCGGCCCCGACCAGATTGGAGATCGGGTCGAAGAGGGCCACCTGGGGCTCGAACTCCCGCACCGCATCCTCGATGCGCACCAGGTGCATCTCCAGCCCGAAGGCGCTGGCCCGGGAAACCGCGAAGCGCAGCAGCCCGCGCTCCAGCCACTCGGTCAGCTCGAAGCCGATCGAGCGCATGTTGCGCAGCACCTCCTCCTGGGATTCCTCGAACAGGTAGTACAGGCACCGCTCCCCCCGTGCGCAGGCCGCGGCGGCGACGTGCACGGCCAGGCTGGACTTGCCCGTGCCGGCTTCGCCGGAGACCAGGATGCTCGAGCCCCGGTAGAAGCCCCCGTCGAGCATGGCGTCGAGCTCCGGGACGCCCGTGGAGATGCGCTCGGAGGAGGCGCCGTAGCTCTGCACCACCGAGGTCACCGGCAGCACCGACACCCCGCCGTCGGTGATCAGGAAGGGGAACTCGTCCAGGTGGTGGCCGGCGCCGCGGTACTTGATCACCCGGAGGTAGCGGGTGGTCTGCCGGTCCCGCACCCGGGTGGACAGGTGGATGACGCAGTCCGACAGGGAGCGCCCCAGCCCCTGGCGCATCAGCTCCGACTCGCTCTCGGCGCTGACCAGGGTGGTGATCCCCCTGCCCTTGAGCCAGTCGAAGAGCCGGGCCAGGGCGACCCGCACCGCCGTGCTGTCGCCGAATCCCTGGAACAGGGTGGGCACGGCGTCCAGCACCACCCGGCGGGCCCCGATCGAGTCGATGGCCTGCTCCAGCCGCACCAGCAGGCCCTCCAGGTCGTAGGAGCCGGCCTCCCGCTCCAACCCGGGGGTCAGGGCGATGTGGTCGACGAGGAGCTGCTTTCCTTTGATCAGTCCGGGGAGGTCGAGGCCCAGGGAGGCGAAGTTCTCCGCCAGCTCCTGCTCGCTCTCCTCGAAGCCCACGAGCACCCCCGGCTCTCCGAACTGAAGGGCCCCCCGGGCCAGGAACTCCACGCCCAGGATCGTCTTGCCGCTTCCCGAGGGGCCGACCAGCAGCGTGATCCGGCCCCGGGGCAGACCGCCGCGGGTGATGGTGTCGAAGCCTTCCACCCCAAGGGGGGCCTTGCTGAGTCCCGGAAGCTCCGTCTGCTCCATTCTCGTCCTCCTCACCCGGATGGCCGTTCACACTGCGCCCCGGGCGCTCACCGCCCTGGGCATCCGCCGGCGAACACAGCCGCGACGGGGCCTGTCGAATTGTACCCCCTGGCAGGGGCCAACAGAATAACCTGAATCGGTTAGCCCTGCACCCTTCTGCCGGAGACCAGCGGCAGGCTAACCCGTTCTTTCCCGGCCGTTAGGCCCCACGGCGTCTTGGTGAGACGCAGCCCGCGCGGGTAGGTTCGAGATGAGCCCGCGGCGCACTGGCCGCTTGCGAGGAGGCGCACATGGCATTTCTGGTTGGATTGATCGTAGTGGCCGCCGCGGTCACGCCCCTGGTCGTGGTCCGCATCCGCAAGGACCGCCTGCCCGAGGCAGCCTTTCGCCGCCGCCAGCGGGGCGCCGTGGCCGGGCTGATCGCCGCGGTGCTGTTCCTGATCGGCTTCTTCGTCTTCGTCAACCTGTACACGGACTACCTGTGGTTCCGGAGCCTGGGCTTCGCGCAGCGGTTTCTGAGGGTGCTGCGCTTCGAGGTGGCGCTGTACTTCTCCGGGTTCGCCGCCGCCTTCGTGTTCCTGTTCCTGATCTTCCGGCACGCCTTCGGGTGGGTCAACGGGCGCCTGCGGCGCTACGGCTCCCTGCCCCTGGCCCTGGGGCTCTCCCTGCTGCTGGGCGTCTGGACCTCCGGGCTGTGGCCCAAGGTCCTGCTGTACCTGAACCAGGTGCGCTCCGAGGCGACCGAGCCGATCTTCTTGCGCTCGGTGAGCTACTACCTGTTCTCCCTGCCCCTGTACTCCTCCCTGGTGGGCTGGCTGATCCTGCTGTTCGTGCTGGCCCTCGGGGTCACCGGGATCTGCCTCTACGCCCTGGCCGCCCGCGGCCCCTCCCCGCAGGGTGGCGTCCCGGGGAGCGCCGGCGCTTCCGCCTCCGACGCGGACCGCACGGCCGCCGGGCTGAAGGCCCTGTCGGCCCAGCTCATGGTCCTGATCGCCCTCCCGCTCTTTGCCCTGGCCTGGAACGCCGTGCTCAACATCTGGCGCCTCATGTACTCCAGCTGGGGGGTCGTGTTCGGCCCCGGGTACGTGGACGTGAACTTCCGGGTCCTGGGCTTCGCGGTCACCGCCGGGGCCCTGGCCGTGACCGGGATCCTGCTCCTGATCGCGGCCGCCAGCCCGCCGTTGCGCCGCAAGCTCCTGGGGATCCTGCGGCGCCGGGAGGACGGCAGCCTGCGGCTCACGGCGCGGATTTTCGTCCTGCCGGCGGCCCTGATCGGCACCGTGGTGGTGTTCACCAGCCTGGTGCCGGGGGTCGTGGACGCCCTGGTGGTCCGGCCCAACGAGATCAGCCTCGAGCGGCCCTACCTCCAGCACAACATCGCCCTGACCCGCCGGGGTTTCGGCCTGACCGAGGAGCGCATCGAGGAGCGCCAGTACGCCGTGGGCAGGGACATCTCCCCCCGGGTCATCGACCAGAACGAGAGCACCCTGATGAACGTCCGGCTGTGGGACCCCCGGGCCCTGCGGGACAACCTCAAGCAGCAGCAGGAGATCCGGCTGTACTACGAGTTCTTCGACGTGGACATCGACCGCTACCACCTCAACGGCGACTACCGCCAGGTCATGCTGTCGGTGCGGGAGCTGGAGAAGTCCGAGCTGGACCCGGCCTCCCAGACCTGGGTCAGCCGGCACTTCAAGTACACCCACGGCTACGGCCTGGTGCTGCTGCCGGCCCACGACTTTCTGCCCCAGGGACGACCGAACCTGCTGGTCCGGGGGATCCCGCCGGAGGAGAGCATCGTCTCTCTGGAGGTGAAGCGCCCGGAGATCTACTACGGGGAGCGCACCCGGGACCACGTGTACGTGCGCACCTCCCAGCGGGAGTTCGACTACCCCTCGGGGGAGAAGAACGTGTACGCCAGCTACGGGGGCGCCGGGGGGGTTCCCATCGACACGGCCTTCAAGCGCTTCGTCTTCGCCCTGCGCAATGACGGCTTCCGCCTGATCTTCTCGACCTACATCAACCAGGAGTCGCGGATCATGTTCCGCCGGGAGATCCGCAGGCGCGTAGCCTCCCTGGCCCCCTTCCTCCGCTACGACCGGGACCCCTACGCGGTGGTCACCGACGCCGGCCGGGTCAAGTACGTGATCGACGCCTACACGGCTTCCGCCGACTACCCCTACTCCGAGCGCTACGCCGGCCGCCTGCGCCAGTTCGCGGGGCTGAACTACCTGCGCAACTCCGTCAAGGCGGTGGTGGACGCCTACGACGGCTCGGTGAGCTTCTACATCGTCGACCCGGACGACGTGCTCATCCAGACCTACCGGCGGATCTTCCCGGAGCTCTTCGAGAGCTTCGAGGACATGCCCGCGGACCTGCGCCGGCACATCCGCTACCCCGAGGACTTCCTGACCGTCCAGGCCGAGATGTACAGCACCTACCACATGACCGACGTGGACGTGTTCTACCAGCGGGAGGACGTGTGGGAGTTCGCCACGGAGCGCTATCGGGAAAGCTTCCAGGCCGTGGAGCCCTACTACGTGATGCTCAATTTCCCGGACGAGGAGGACATCGAGTTCGTCCTGATCATCCCCTTCACCCCCCGGAACAAAAACGTGATCAACGCCTGGATGGCCGGGCGCTGCGACGCACCCAACTACGGCAAGATCGTCGTGTACTCCCTGCCCAAGGGGGTCGAGATGCTGGGCCCCCGGCAGATCGAGGCCCGCATCGACCAGGACACCGAGATGTCCCGGGCCCTGAGCCTCTGGGGGCAGCGGGGCTCGGAGGTCATCCGGGGCAACCTCCTGGCCATCCCGCTCTTCACCCCCGAGGAGCTGTACCTGCTCTACGTGGAACCGATCTTCCTCCAGGCCGAGAACGCCCAGCTTCCCGAGATCAAGCGGGTGGCCATGGCGGACAGCGAGCGGGTGGTGTGGGCCGAGGAGTTCGACGCGGCCCTGGAGCTGCTGGCCGGGGAGGCCGAGCGGCGCCTGGCCGCGGCCCAGGTGGCCGCGGCGGGTCAACCTACGGCCGCCGGCCCGGAAGGCACCGCCCCGCCGGCTGCGCCGGAAGCGGTGCAGTCGACCCTCCAGAGGGCTCTCGACGCCTTTCGGGGCTACAAGGACGCTCTGGCTCGGGAGGACTTCGCCGCCGCGGGACGACGCCTGGAGGAGGTGAACCGCCTCCTCGGGGAGCTTTCGGATCGGCTGGGGCGGGAGTAGCCGTTGCTCCGGACAGGAAGAGGGCCTTTAGGGCCGCACCTCCCCTGTTGCCCGGCGGAACCCCCCGTGCTATCATGGGCGTCGGTTCGTGATGCAGCCTGTCCTTGGGTTCGGTTTCCGGCTGTCGGCCTGTCGGTACTTTCCCCGGCACGAGGAGCATTACCGTGGGGAAGAGCAAGAGCGCGAAAAGGAAGCCTGACGAGTTCCTCATCGTCGGTATCGGGGCTTCCGCCGGGGGAATGAAGCCCCTGCTGACCTTCTTCGACAACCTGCCCTCGGACTGCAACTTGAGCTTCGTCGTAATCCAGCACTTCGACCCCAAGCACCACAGCTACATGGACAAGATCCTGAGCCAGCACACCTCTTTGGAGGTGCGCAACGTCGTGGACGGCGAAAGGGTGGAGCCGCAGCGGGTGTACCTCAAGCCCACGGACAAGGACGTGGTGCTCGAGGGCGATCGCCTCGTGCTGCTCGATCCCCCTCACGACGGGCCCGCCCACCTGCCCATCGACGCCTTTTTCCGCTCCCTGGCGCAGCACAGGGGGGAACTGGGGGCCTGCGTAGTCCTCTCGGGTACGGGCCGGGACGGCACCCTGGGCCTCAAGGCGGTCAAAGGGGCCGGAGGCCTGGCCGTCGTCCAGGAGCAGGGGCAGGCGGAGTACAAGGGCATGCCTGGAAGCGCGATCGGCACCGGACTGGCGGATCTGGTCCTGCCGGTGGAGAAGATTCCGGAGGCGCTGCTGCGCTACACCCGGCACCCCTACCTGACCAAGCAGGAAGCAGCGGAGAACGAGGGGGCACTGGTCGAGAAAGACATCCGCTCGATCCTCGGGATGGTCCACGCTCACACCGGGCACGACTTCAGCCGCTACAAGCGCAGCACGATCCGCCGGCGCATCGACCGCCGCCTGGTGCTGCACCAGATCGAGAGCCTGTCCGACTACTCTGCCTACCTGCGCGAGAGCCCCAGCGAAATCCAGCAGCTCTTCCAGGACCTGACCGTGACCGTCACCGGCTTTTTCCGGGACCCCGAGGCCTTCGAGGCCCTGGACCGGGCCCTGCGGGAGCGAGTGCTGAGGCGCAAGAGAGACGGAGACGACCTGCGGGCCTGGGTGGTGGGCTGCTCCACGGGCGAAGAGGCCTATTCCGTGGCCATGCTCATGGCCGAAGCGGCCGAAGAGGAGGAGCTGCACCTCAACATCAAGCTCTTCGCCACCGACATCAATCCGGCGGCCGTGAACACGGCCCGCTCGGGCACCTACCCTGACACGATCCGCTCCGACGTGTCCGAGGAGCGCCTGACGCGCAACTTCATCAAGACGGATTCCAGCTATCGAGTTTCCGACCGGATCCGGGAGAGGGTGATCTTCGCCCCGCACGACGTCACCCGCGACGCGCCCTTCTCCCAACTGGACCTGGTTTGCTGCCGGAACCTTCTGATCTACATGAATCCTGCCCTGCAGCACAAGATCGTGCCCCTCCTGCACTACGCCCTGAACCCCGGGGGCCTGCTCTTCCTCGGCAGCGCCGAGGGGGTGGGGGACTTTTCCGACCTGTTCGCTTCGGTGGACAGCAAGCTGCGCATCTACTCCGCCCTGGAGTCCGGGCGGGACCGGCACTATGACCTGGAGCCGTTCACGGCCGAGGCCAGGCGGTCCGACGCAGAAAGGGCAGAGGGCGGGCCGGCGGCGGACCGGCAGGGCAGACGCCGGCCCGCTCCTCCCGCCCGCCGGCTGGTAGAGCGCATGGCCCTGGAACGGTACGCCCCTCCGGCGATCCTGCTCGACAACGAGCTGCGGGTCCTGTACCTGCACGGGGACGCGGACAAGTACCTGCGTCCTCCCCAGGGGGAGCCGGACTGGAGCATTCTCAAGCTGGCCCGAAAGGAGCTGCACTTCAAGCTGCACCGCTGCCTGCACCAGGCCCGAGCCGGGGGTCAGCCGGTGACGGAGAAGGAGTTGGAGATCCGCTACGGCAACTCCTTGCTGAAAGCGCAGATGACCGTCACTCCCTTTCGCGAGGAGGGCGCCCAGTATCTGCTGGTGTCCTTCGAGGAGCAGACGGAGGAGCCGCTGCTCGTGGTCACGGAGGCAAGCGCGAGGCTGCCGAGCGACGATGCCCGCGTCCAGGCCCTGGAGCGGGAGCTGTACACCGTGAAGCAGGACCTGCAGGCGACCATCGAGGAGCTGGAAACCGCCAACGAGGAGCTCAAGTCCGCCAACGAGGAGCTCCAGGCCAACAACGAAGAGCTGCAGAGCACCAACGAGGAGCTGGAGACATCGCGGGAAGAGCTGCAGAGCACCAACGAGGAGCTGGAGACGGTCAACGCGGAGCTTCAGGAGAAGAACCGGGAACTGCTGCGTGTGAACGACGACGTCGAGAACCTCTTCGCCTCCGCCTCCACGGGCTCCGTGTTCCTCGATGAGCACCTGCAGGTCAGGCGCTGCACCCCGGCCGTACGCAGGATCTTCAAGCTCATCGACACCGACGCGGGGCGACCTCTGCGGGATATCTCGTCCACTATCCGGGAGGTGGACGTCCTGTCCGAGGCCGCCGAGGTGCTCGAGAACCTCAATCAGAAGCAGATGGAAATCCAGACCGTGGACGGGAGCTACTTCGAGGTGGACATCCATCCCTACCGCTCCGGCGAGAACATCATCGAGGGCGTGGTGATCACCTTCACCGACGTCAGCCGCTACAAGCAGCTGGAGCTGGAGGCCAGGGACGCCCAACGATACGCGGAGAGCATTACGGCGACCGTCCGCGAGCCCCTGGTCGTTCTGGACGGTGAGTTCAGCGTGCGCTCGGCCAACCCGGCCTTCTACTACACGTTCCACACCAGCCCGAGCGAGACCGAGGGCCGCAAGCTGTACAACCTTGGGCAGGGCGAGTGGGACATTCCTGAGCTGCGGGCGCTGCTGAGCAGGATCGCCGCCGAGGGCGGAGAGTTCGAGGACTACAGGGTGGAGCTCGAGTTCCCCCGCATCGGCAGGCGTGTGATGCTTCTCAACGGCCGCCGAATTCCGTCGGCCGGGAATCGCCCGGAGCTGATCCTCCTGGCCTTCGAGGACGTCAGCGGCCGGGAGGCCGGGAAGAGCGCGGGGTGACGGGGGACAGACGCGGCACCGGAAAGCGGCCCGAAACCGCTCGACGCCTCCACGAGCTGCGGGTTCGGGAGATCGAGCTGGAGATGCAGAACGAGGAGCTCCGGGAGGCCAACCGCCGGCTCGAGGAGGCCACCCGCCGCTACCGGGAGCTCTACGATCTGGCCCCCGTGGCCTACTTTGCCCTCGATTCCAGAGGGACGATTCTCGAAGCCAACCTGGCCGGCGCGGAGGTGCTGGGTCAGCCCCGCGCCCGCCTGCTCGGGCAAAGCCTGTTCCTCCTGCTGCCCCGGGAGGAGCGGGATGTCCTCCACCGGCACCTGCGGGGGGCGCTGAGGGGCGGCGGCACGCACGCCTGCCTGCTTCGCCTCCGCCCGCCGGGGCAGGGAGAGCGTTTCCTCCGGGTTCAGAGCCTCGGCCACGCCAGGGGCGGCGGTCGGGCGATCTGCCGCAGCGCCGCAGTGGACATCACCGCAGCCAAGAGGGTCCAGGAGGAGCTGGCCGCCGCCAACGACCTCAACCACAGCATCGTGCAGTCAGTCGAGGAGTCCCTGGTGGTTCTGGATCGCCGCCTGCGGGTGATCTCCGCCAACGCCTCCTTCTGCCGTGTGTTTCGGGCGGACCCTGCGTCAGTTGCCGGCGCGTCGCTCTGGCGGCCCGTGCGGACCCGGTGGCACGACCCGGAGCTCCAGGCCTGCCTGGAGCGCATGAGCCGCGGGGGCCCGCCCTTCACCGGCCTGGAAATCAGGGTCGCGCTCCCGGGGCTGGGGCTGCGCGAGCTGGAAGCCACCGCCCAGAAGCTGGGGCCCGACCCTGCAGGGACGCAGCGCTTCCTGCTGTCGATCCGCGACCTCACGGAACGCAAAGAGGCCCAGCGCCGCCTGCAGTCGGCCATCCGCCGGCTGGAGGAAGCCAACCGCCAGCTGTCCCAGTTCGCCTCGGTGGTCTCCCACGACCTCAAGAGCCCCCTGCGGGTCATCCGCAGCTACGCCGAGTTCCTCAGCCAGGACGTGGCCGCCGATCTTCCGGCCAAGCAGCAGCAGTATCTCGACGGGATCGGGGCGGCGGCCCGGCTGGCCGAGGAGCAGGTGACGGGGCTGCTGACGCTGGCCGGGATCCGGCGATCGTCCGTTGCTCCCAAGCGCACGCGCCTCGGGCCGCTCGTGCGCAGGCTGGCGGGCACGATCGGGACTGCGGCGGAGGTGCGCATCGAGAGCGACGACGCCTGGCCTACCGTCGTGACGGAGCCCGTCCTGCTCCGGCAGGTGCTGGGCAACCTGCTGGACAACGCCATCAAGTACAATCCCTCCACCAGGCGGCGGGTGTGGCTGCGCTGCGAGCGGCTCCCGGGGCGCGAGGTGGAGATCTTCGTCCGCGACAACGGCCCCGGCATCCCGGAGCAGCACCGGGCGAAGATCTTCGAGCCCTTTCGGCGGCTGCATGCCCATGCGACCGTCGGGGGCAGCGGGCTGGGACTGTCGATCGCGAGAACGGCCGTGGATCGGCTGGGCGGCTCCATCCACCTGGACTCCGAGATGGGGAAAGGCAGCACCTTCTGCGTTCGGTTGCCCATGGACGGACCGGAACCCGTCGACGGTCCCGGCCAGGCGAGCGCCGGGGCCCGGTGAGCGTCCGGACGGCCCATCGGGGCTGCCGCTGCCCGACACTCCCCGCCTTCCCTCTCCCTCAGCCGCCTGTCTTCGCGACCACGGGCACCCCGCTCTCCAGCATCTTGCGGATCGAGCAGAGGCCAGCCACCCGCTCGAGGGTGTCGCGCTCCTCCCCGTCCAGGCTGCCTTCGAAGCGCACCTCCTCCAGGATGGCCTCCTCGTAGTCTTCGATCTCCTCGCAGTGCTCGCAGTCCTCCTGGAAGTCCCGGGTGTACTCCACCACCACCTCCACCCGCTCCAGGGAAACGTCGTGGCTCCGAGCGTAGGTGTGGACCACCACGGCCGTGCAGGTCCCCAGGCCGGCCAGCAGCAGGCCGTAGGGCGTCAGCTCGTGAATGCTGCCCACCGCCCGCATCTCGCCGGCGCGCTCCCCTTCGGTCTCCGCCGCCAGGATCTCCACCTCCAGGCGCCGGTTCTGCCGGACGATGATCCGTTCGCTCATGTTCGCCTCCTTCCCTTCCCAGAGCATCCTCCCGCAGCCCCGGCCGCGGCCATAGGCCGTTCCGGTCAAAGACTCGGAAAAAGCGGAGCAGGGCCTAATCCCCATTGCGGACCAGAATAGCCCGTCCGGGTGAGCCGCATCCCGCACCGCCGGCGAGTACATTGGAGCCCGAGCCCATGGATGCCATCATCGAAGCCCGGCAGCTGAACAAATGCTTCGGCGAGATCACGGCCGTGGACGGGATCTCCTTCCAGGTCCACCCAGGAGAGAGCTTCGGTCTCCTGGGGCCCAACGGGGCCGGCAAGACCACGACCGTGCGCATGATCTACGGCTTCTCCCCTATGGACGCCGGGAGCCTGCAGGTCTTCGGCCTGGACATCCGCAGGCAGTGGCGGGAGGTCCGGGGGCAGATCGGGGTCTGCCAGCAGGACAACAGCCTGGACCCCGATCTGACCGTCCGGGAGAACCTCGAGGTGTTCGCGGGCTACTTCGACATCCCCCGGCGCCGAGCCCGGGAGAGGACCCGGGAGCTCCTGGAGTTCGTGGCCCTCGAGCATCGCGGCGCGGCCAAGGTGGAGGAGCTGTCCGGGGGCATGATGCGGCGCCTGGTCCTGGCCCGGGCCCTGATCAATCAGCCCCGGCTGCTGATCCTGGACGAGCCGACCACCGGCCTGGACCCCCAGGCCCGGCACCAGGTGTGGCAGCGCCTGGAGGAGCTCAAGGCCCGGGGCCTGACCGTCCTGATCACGACCCACTACATGGACGAAGCCTCCCGGCTGTGCGACCGGCTCCTGATCCTGGACCACGGCCGCATCCTGGTCGAAGGGCGCCCCCTGGAGCTCATCCACCGCTTCGTGGGCAAGGAGGTGGTGGAGGTGGCCTTCCCCGAAGAGAAGCTGCGGCGCTTCGTGCGGGAGCGGCAGTGGGAGCACGAGGACCTGGGCAACCGCCTGATCATCTACAGCAGGAACGGCGAGGACCTCTATCGCCTGATCAGCCGGGACTACTGCGAGGAGGGCTGCCACCTGCGCATGGCCTCCCTGGAGGACGTGTTCCTCAGGCTGACCGGCCGGGACCTGCGGGAGTGAGGAGGCGAAGGCGATGAGGGCTTCCTTCCACGTATCCCGCCGCTTTCTCCACGTCTGGCGGCGGAATCTGAAGGTGTACAGCAAGACCTGGAAGATCAGCTTCCTGCCCCCGCTCCTGGAGCCGTTGTTCTACCTCTTCGCCTTCGGCGCCGGCCTGGGCGTCCTGGTCGGGGCGCTGAGCTATCGGGGGGTCGACGTTCCCTACATCGCCTATCTGGCCCCGGCCCTGATTGCCATCAACGTCATGTACAACGCCTTCTTCGAGACCACCTACTCCTCCTTCGTGCGCATGTACTATCAGAAGACCTACGACGCTATCGTGGCCACGCCCCTGTCCCTGGAGGAGGTGGTGACCGGCGAGATCGTGTGGGGCGCGACCAAGGCCGTCATCGCCACGGCCGTGATGATGAGCGTGATCACCCTGCTCGGGGTGTCCGTGTTCCCCGCAGCTCGCCTCGCCTACCCTTCGAGCCTGCTGCTGCTGCCCGTGGCCTTCCTCGGCGGAGCGGCCTTCTCGGCGCTGGGCATGCTCTTCACCGGCATCATGCCCAACATCGAGACCTTCAACCTCCCGATCTTCCTGCTCATCACCCCCATGTTTCTGTTCAGCGGGACCTTCTTCCCCCTGGAAAACCTGCCCCGGTGGATCAGGGTCGTGGCTCAGGCGCTCCCCCTCACCCACCTTGTGCGCCTGTGCCGCTCCCTGGCCTACGGGCTCTGGCACCCGGAGCTGGCCTGGAGCGCCCTGTTCCTGCTCGGTTTCGCCGCGCTCTTCTTCCCCGCCGCGGTCGTGGCGATGCAGAGGCGGATCATCAAGTGAAATGAGGCGAGGTCGGACAGCCCCGAGCCTTCGGGCGGTGCAGCTAACCGCAAGTCGAGAGCCCGGATAACCTGTTCAGGCTATGGGGTCCGGAGCGCCCCCCGGCTATCATAGTCCAGCCGTGGAGGTAGTGATGGAAGTGATGCCGAGACGCACGTTCCAGGCGTCAGTGGAGGGGAAGCTGCAGCACTGGGACCGAGCTCTATACGAGCTCGAGCTCGAGCTGGGCGGCAGCACCCGGGAGCGACGCAGAGAGATCTTGATCCAGATGGAGAAGCTCGGCTCCAAGCGCCGGGCCGCCATGCTCAAGCTCCGGGAGATCAAGCTTCGGGAGCACCGTCTGGGCGACGAGCGCCACCCGGGCGCGGCCCCATAGCTCGGCCGCGGTATCCGGGCATAGAAGGAGAGCCAAGCTCATGCCCCCCTACGCGGAGACGATCGAGGAACGGACGGCGGTCATCGTGCTCAACCGCTGTCTGGAGTTCCGAGAGCGCAACGCCCTGATCCAGGCGTGCCTGGGATGGTCTCAGCCTCCCCCCGGCACCGTGATCCTCGATCTCTCGAGGCTCGAGCGCGTCAACGTGGTGACCATCAGTGCGATCCTGCGCCTGCGGCAGCTCCTGGCAGGCATGGGGCGCAGCTGCAGTCTGCGGGGTTGCAGCTTGGCGGTGCACGAGGCCCTGGAGTACCTGGGGCTCCAGCGCCTGATTCCCATCGAGGGATAAGGTGCCCGCGGCCGCGGACGGGCCGATGCCCGGAGCGGGGCTTGCGTCCGCCCGGCGGAGGCAGGTAGAATGGAAGGGACTCTCATGAGCATGCAGCAGACCATACGAGTGCTCCTGGCGGACGACCACGCCGTGGTGCGGGACGGGCTCAAGTCGATCATCGAGCGCGCGGGGGACCACATCCGGGTGGTGGCCGAGGCGGACACGGGGCGGGAAGTCCTGCGCCTGGCCCGTACCGCCCCGATCGACGTCTTTGTCCTGGACCTGGAGATGCCCGAGTACGACGGGATCGAGGCCGCAAACCGCCTGCAGGCCGACCACGGTCCGGTCAAGGTCGTCTTCCTCAGCATGTACGACGAGAAGATCCTGGTGGAGCGCGCCGTTCGGGGCGGGGCAAAGGGCTACCTGCTCAAGGATTCTGCGGGGGAGGAGATCGTCCGGGCCATTGAAGAGGTCTACCACGGCAACTACTACTTCAGCCCCAAGGTATCCGGCTACCTCGCGGAGGACCTGTTCCGCTCGAAGGAGGAATCCCCCTCGGAAAACCTCCACACTCAGCTGACCGACCGGCAGGTGGAGATCCTCAAGCGGATCTGCAACGGGATGACCGAAAAGGAGATCGCCTACCACCTCAACATCTCCCCGAACACCGTGCACGTCCACGTGAACAACATCATGAAGAAGATCTCGATCCACAACAAGGCCGGGTTGATCAAGTATGCTATCAAGATGGGGATCGTTCGGCTGTAGAGCCCGGAAGGGCCCGCGCTGAGCTAACCCGATTCCTCGATCGCCGTAGGCCGTAGAGCCTATTCGCCTCGCCTCTCCTTCGGGTTAGCCTAGTAGACGATGAACATCGAAAACCACTATCTGTCCCACCTGAGCACCGGGAGCCGGGCCATGCGGGAGGCCGTGGAGCTGCTCGACCGGGCCGCCGGCACCGAGATCCCGGTGCTGGTCACGGGTGAAAGCGGCACCGGCAAGGAGCTGGCGGCCCGAGCCATCCATGAAGGCAGCCCCCGGGCCGGGGGACCCTACGTGCCCCTGCACACCGGAGCGGTCCCGAGGGAGCTGATCGCCAGCGAGCTCTTCGGGCACGAGCGCGGCGCCTTCACCGGGGCCACCCGCAGCAGGCCCGGCTGCTTCGAGGCGGCCCGGGGCGGGACCATGTTCCTGGACGAGATCGCCACGATGGACGCCCAGACCCAGGTCAGCCTGCTCCGGGTGTTGGAGACCCGGAGGTGCCAGCGGGTCGGCGGCACGGATTTCGTGGAGCTGGACTTCCGCCTGGTGGCGGCCACCAACGTGGATCTCCAGCAGGCCGTCGAGGAGGGCTCGTTTCGCCTGGATCTGTTTCACCGCCTCAGCGTCTACGAGGTACGCCTGCCGCCGCTTCGGGAGCGCGTGGAGGACATCCCGGTGCTCGCTCAGCGGTTTCTCGACCACTACGCCCGGCTCTTCGACAAGAAAGCCCCGTCCCTCCCCGGCGACTCCCTCGACCTCCTGTGCTCCTATTCCTGGCCGGGGAACGTGCGGGAGCTGGAGAACGTCATTCAGCAGGCACTGATCCTGGCCGCCGGGAACGAGCTGACCCCGGAGTGCCTGTCCCTGGGATCGACCCTGGCGGGGTCGGATGAGCCGATCGTCCTGCCCATAGGCACAAGTCTGGGGGAGGTGGAGCGGCTGCTGATCGACCGGACCCTCCAACGGGTCCGCGGCAACAAACGGCGGGCCGCGGAGATCCTCGGGATCAGCCGCAAGGGGATCTACAACAAGCTGCTGCGCTACGGCATCGGGGCGTAGCGGGAAGCGCCTACCGGGGCGCCTCACTCCTGTCTTCGAGGGTCTCCGAATTCCTTGAGCACCCGGGAGAAATCCTGCAGCCGGTGCCGGACCCGGCCGTTGACGCTGTCCTGCGGGAACTGTCCTGCCTCGTCCGGCCGCCCGGCAGGGTGGCCGGCCAGCAGGTCCACGGCCTCGTCCACCGTGCTCACGGTCCAGACCCGGAAGCTCCCGTTTCTGCAGGCCTCCACGACCCGCTCCTGGAGCATCAGGTTGCGGACGTTGCTCCCGGGGATGATCACCCCCGGGGCGGCCCCGGCGCGGATCGCGCCGACGGCCCGGCACACGTCGTAGAACCCTTCGACCTTCTCGTTGATGCCTCCCACGGGCTGGACGGCCCCGTGCTGGTTCACCGAGCCTGTGACGGCGAGCCCCTGGCGCAGGGGGACCCCGGCCAGGGCCGAAAGCAGCGCGCACACCTCCGCCAGAGAGGCGCTGTCGCCTTCCACGCCCTCGTAGCTCTGCTCGAACACCAGGCGGGCGGC
>Ga0068714_10002042_pt1 | contig 27164 bp, 23 predicted proteins | sample MTBNYHSulfiMetaG_FD_62988 | JGI IMG/M metagenome (GOLD analysis project Ga0068714, IMG submission 62988) | Enrichment culture microbial communities from rom New York Harbor, USA that are MTBE-degrading - MTBE-NYH (New York Harbor Sulfidogenic)... | ecosystem: Environmental > Aquatic > Marine >... | reverse complement strand
GGCCCGGAGGGCTGACCCGGGCCCGCCCGGGCCCGCAGGACTGCCCGGGCTCGGCGAGGGCCGTCGCGGCCGGGGGGCAGACCTATGGCTGCGGACGCGCCGACTCTCCTCCCTGGAAGAAGCGCCGGATGCTCCGGGCGAGCAGCGGCGGAATGGCGATCACCCCCGAAGCGGCGAAGGCCAGGCTGATCACCAGGCGCAGGGGAAGGAACTCCCCCAGAAGCCCGCCCACGGCCATGCCGATGGGCATGAGCCCTCCGGTCAGGGCCTCGAGGAAGCCCATGACCTTGCCGCGCATGGCCTGGGGTGTGGAGAGCTGGACGATGCTCTGGATCAGGACGTTGACGATGGCATTGAAGAACCCTCCCACGGCGGCAAGGGCGATCATCAGGGGAAACACGGCCCACACAGGCACCAGGGCGAAGGCCAGGCTGGTCACGGCCATGCCCAGGAGAAACATCGGGTAGCGCCACCGGTCGGAGATCTTGACGGCGGCGGTGAAGGCCATGCCCAGGAGCATGGCCCCGGTGAACACGGCCATGATGATCCCGAAGCGCACGGGCCCCAGCCCTTCGGTGCGCTGGAACAGGGGCAGGATCAGGACGATCCCGATCATGGCGAAGAAGTTCAGCACCGCCGCCACCAGCATCAGGGAGCGCAGACCCGTCGAAGCCCACACGAAGCGCACCCCCGCCTTGAAATCCCCGAAGAAGTTCGCCCGGGGGCCGGCGTGCTCGACCCTCGGCACACGGATGAAAAGCTCCGTGCCTGCGGAGAACAGGTAGGACAGGCCGTTGGCCAGGAACATCAGCGGCGCCCCCAGGAGAGCGTACAGCAGGCCCCCGAGGGAGTTGCCCAGAATCCCGGAACCGGCCCGGATCATGGAGAAAAAGGAGTTGCCCTGGACCAGGCGCTCCCGGGGCACGATGTCCGGGATGATCGACAGGATCGTGGGATTGAAGAAGGCCGCGGCCAGCCCGATGACGATCCCGGCGGCGAAGACCATCCACACCTGGATCCAGCCGGTCAGCGCGGCCACGGCGACCAGCACGACCGCGACCCCGCGCATTGTGTCCATCCCGACCATCAGAGCCTTGCGGTTGCCTCGGTCGACCCACACCCCGGCCAGCGGGGTCACCAGCACCCGGGGAATCATCGAGGAGGCCATCAGGGCGCCCATGAGCCCCGTGGAGCCGGTGACGGCCAGGATCCAGAAGCCCAGGGCGATCTCGTAGGCCACGTCGCCGATTGCCGAGACCAGCTGACCCTGCCACAGGAGGACGAAGTTCGCGTTCCAAAGGCGCGGGGAGGCGCCGGGAGAGCCCGCGGGTGGCTGCGTCGGGGCCCGGGCTTCCCCAAGGGGCTCGTGAGGCATCTCTGGAGTGCTCGCGTGCAAGAACCGACCCGGCCGCTAGAACAGGTACTCGTCCCCCGCCAGCTTGGCGTGGGCGATCTTCAGCTTCCGGTCCACGTCGATTCCGTAGGGGCACAGCGCGTTCAGGGCCGAATAGTCGCCCTGCGGATCGACCTTCCGGTCGAGCTTGCGGTACTCCTCCCGGGCCCAATCGGTCTGGAGGAACCAGTGTTTGAGGCGTTCCTGCAGGGCGTACCGGTCCGGAGGCGGGACCGTGTAGTCGCTCATCTGCCGGTCGAACAACCCTTCGGCCAGGAAGACCTCCCATGGCGCGAGCCCGTCGGGGGCCCTGCACTTGCCGCACTGGCGGCAGACGTAGCTGCCCAGCTCCGGGGCGGTACGGTACAGCTCCTCCTTCTCCTCATCGCCCATGGGCTCGAAGCTCTCGGCGAGGGCCAGATCCTGCTCCAGGTAGTCCAGGGTGTTGATTCCGAGAACCAACGAGGCGATGGGGAGTCCCAGGGTGTAGCGGATCGCCGCCACAGGGTTCTGGTACAGGTAGCCGTCGGCCAGGGCTTTCATCCCCAGGACCCCCACCCCCTTCTCGAGGCACAGGGGGAGGAGCTCCCCTTCGGCCTGGGGGAAGTTGAAACGGTCGTAGTAGTTGAACCCGGTCATGAGCACGTCGAAAGGGTGGTGCTCCACGCAGTACTGGATGCCTGCGGGGCGGCCGTGGCCGGAGACGGCCAGAAACCGGGCCTTGCCGGCCTTCTTGGCTTCGGCGAACCCCTCGGCCGCACCCCCCGGGCCCAGGAGCGCCTTGGCGTCCTCGACGCTCTGGGGCTCGTGCATGAAGAACAGGTCCACGTGGTCGGTCCGCAGGCGCTTCAGGCTCTGCTCCAGGGCGGACAGTGCGCCCCGGCGCGTGCGGTCTTTGGTCTTCGTGGCCAGGATGAACTCGCTCCGGCGGTGGGAGAGCGCTTCCCCGACCTTGCGCTCCGAGACGCCGTCGCCGTAGCTCTCTGCGGTTTCGACGTAGTTCCCTCCCCGGTCGAGGTAGGTGTTCAGCAGGACGGAGGCTTCCCTGCGGGGCGTTTCGACGAGATGAAAGCCGCCGAAACCTATGATCGACAGCTGGAGTCCGGTGTTGCCGAGAGCTCGCTTTTCCATATAGACCTCCCGCGGTGAACCAGTGATCTGAGGGTTGCGCCTCCGATTCTAGGCCTCGCAGGACATCGAGTCAATCGCCCGGCGGCCGGATGTCGGGCGGCGGCAGTGTCGAGCTTGAGTATCGAGGCGGGTTTGCGATATGGTAGGGGGCGATGAAGACTTACGAGGAGATCAACGCACGCATCGAGTCCGGGAAGGCGGTGGTGCTGACCGCCGACGAGATCATCGAGTACGTGGACCGAAAGGGCCTGGAAGCCGCAGCCGAAGAGGTGGACGTCGTGACCACCGCCACCTTCGGCCCCATGTGCTCTTCCGGGTGTTTTCTCAACTTCGGCCATGCCGTGCCCCGCATGCGCATCAGCGAGGCCTGGCTCGACGACGTGCCGGCCTACTGCGGGATCGCCGCCGTGGACGTGTACCTGGGGGCCACGGAGCTGCGCCAGGGAGACCCGGCCAACACCTACTATCCCGGGGAGTTCCGCTTCGGTGGCGGGCACGTGATCGAGAAGCTCGTGGCCGGGGAAAAGGTTCAGCTCTTCGGCCTGTCCTACGGCACCGACGACTACCCCCGCCGGGAGATCCGCACCTGGCTGACCATCCACGATCTCAACCAGGCGGTCATGGTGAACCCCCGCAACTGCTACCAGAACTACAACGTCGGGGTCAACGCCTCCGAGCGACCGATCCACACCTACCTCGGTCTGCTCAAGCCCAATCTCGGCAACATCTCCTACTGCTCCGCCGGGCAGCTGTCCCCGCTGCTGAACGATCCCCTCTACCGGACGATCGGTGTGGGCACCCGGGTCTGGCTGGCCGGAGCCCAGGGGCACGTGTACGCCGAGGGCACCCAGCACAGCCCCACCTGCGACCGGGGGGAGAACGATGTGCCTCGCGAGGGGGCCGGCACCCTGGCCCTCACCGGCGACATGAAGGAGATGAACCCGAAGTTCGTCCGAGGGGTGAGCCTCATGGGCTACGGCGTGTCCCTGGCCCTGGGGGTCGGCGTCCCGATCCCGATTCTGAGCCCGGAGATTCTGAAGGCGGCGGCGGTCCGGGACCGGGACATCTACGCCCCGGTGATCGACTACTCCGGCGACTACCCGCAGCGCACGGGCAAGGTCCTGGCCCACCTGAGCTACGAGGAGCTCAAGCGTGGAGAGGTGACCCTCCAGGGCAAGAGCGTACCGGTCAGCTCGATGAGCTCCTACGCCTGGGCCCTGGAGATCGCCCATCTGCTCAAGGACGAGATCAGGCGCGGGGAGTTCCTGCTGTCCCGCCCCCTCCGGCCCCTGCCGACCAGGCAGTCCATGGCCAGCCTGAAGATCCGGGACAAGAACCGCCGGGAGGTTACCCGATGAGCGCCCGCCTTTCCGAGCCGTCCACCGGGGCGGTGACCAAGAAGCTCACCCTCTATTTCCCCAGGAGCGAGACCGAGAAGCCGATCGTCTACCACCTGGTCAAGGACTACAACCTCGTGATCAACATCTTTCGGGCCAAGGTGACCCCGGAGGAGTACGGCTACCTGGTCCTGGACGTCACGGGTACCGAAGAGGACATCCGCCGGGGCATGGATTTCGTCAGGACCTTCGACGTTCGGATCGACGAGTCCCACAAGGGCGTGCGCTGGGACCGGGACACCTGCGTCATGTGCGGCAACTGCGTCAGCCACTGTCCCACCGGGGCCCTGCACGTCGAGGACCGCCGCAGCATGGCGGTGGCCTTCGACAGCGACCTGTGCGTCGAGTGCCTGGCCTGCCTGGCCAACTGCCCGTACGGGGCCTGCACTTCGGTGTTCTAGGCAGCGGAGAAATGCGCAAGCCCCGAATCGGCATCCTGTTCGTGACCTCCGGCTGGTTCCGGGAGGTGGGGCTCCAGGATCCCTCGGGCGACACCTCGGCCAGGGTCGAGGCGCTGGCGCGGGAGACCGTGGAGCGCCTGTCCGAATCGCTGGACCCGGTGTATCCCGGCGTCCTGTTCTCGGCGGAGGAGGCCCGCAAGGCCGGGCGCGCCCTGCGAGGCGAAGCCCTCGACGGCCTGCTCCTGGCCCCCCTGATGTGGTGCGAGGATCAGATCGTCCGGGCGGCTCTGGGGGAGCTTCCGGCCCTGCCGCTCCTGCTGTGGACCTATTCGCCCGAGGCCGCCCTTCCGGAGTTCGTGCCCTTCCAGCGGATGATCCAGGGCAGCGGGGCCGTGTGCACGCTCCAGCTGAGCGGCATGCTGCGCCGGGAAGGGTACCGGTACCGCTCGGTGGTGGGTCCCCGGGAGGACCCGGAGGTGTATCGGGAAATCGCTCTCCTGACACGCGCCATGGCGCTCGCCGCGGACCTCAGGGGCTTGAGGGTCGGGCTCCTGCCCTTTCCCTGCGGGCAGATGTCAACCACCTACGTGGACGAGTTCGCCCTGCGCCGGCGCTACGGCGTCGAGCTGCGCTACCTGGAGCTCGAGCGGGTGCGCGCGGCGGCACAGGGGATTCCCGAGGGCGAGGTCGCCGCTTTCCGCAGGGACATCGAAGCCTCGGGACACGAGCTGAGGGTCGAGGAGGGCAACCTGGCCGAGGGGATCCGCTACGCCCTGGCTCTGGAAGCGGTGCTGGCACAGGAAGGACTGCAGGTCCTGGCCATGAACGACGTGATCGAGGAGATGCACGCCAGCTTCGGCCTGCGCCCCTGCCTGGCCAATCCCCGCATGTCCGACTCGGGGGTCGTCATCTCCATGGAGGGGGACGTGGCGGCCGGTGTCTGCATGTACCTCCTCCGCCGGGCCCTCGAGCAGTCCCCGATGTACACCGAGACCTTCAGCGTCGACTACGAGGCCAACGCCCTGCTCCTGGGGCACGCCGGCTATCACGACACCGCCAATGCGGATCCGGACCACCCGGTGGAGATCGTGCCCGACGTGGAGTACGAGAACACCGACCGCTTCTCCGGGGCTGTGAGCTTCTTCAAGTACCGCCCGGGCCCGGTGACCGTGGTCAACTCCGTGTGGGACGGCGAGGGGCTCAAGTGGGTGGCCTTCCAGGGGGCCTCGCTGGCCGGGCCGCCCAAGATGGACGGCAACAGTCACCTGCTTTGCCGCCTCGAGCCGCCGGTCAGGGAGTTCTTCCGCCGAAGCGTCGAGAGCGGCGTCAGCCAGCACTGGATCGTGGTCTCCGGGCGCCATCTGCAGGTTCTCGCCATCCTGTGCGAGGGGCTGGGGATCCGCTTCCTGGCGCTGGAATAGGTGGTGCGGGCCTGGCAAGGTTATGTGTGTTCTATGTGTAAACGGGTCGAATTATCCCGTTCGTGTGCTGGGATAAGTATGAATTTGACGTAATTCCCCATAGAACGAGGGCTGTGATTCGTCATAGTAATAAGTTTGACAGTTCGCCCGACGCAGCCTATAATGGGGCAATCAATCCAGAAAGACGGCGGCATCTGTCGTCGAGAACAAGGAGACGTGTATGACAGGTAAGAGAGCACTCGTTTTCCTGATCCTGCTCCTGGCGGCCGGCATGGCCCTCTGGGCCGGCGGGGGCAAGGAGGCGGCGAAACCCACGATGAGCCTGATCTGCTTCCAGGGCTACGCCGAAGACAAGTGGGTTCTGCCCTTCGAGGCGCAGTACAACTGCGACGTCAAGGTCAACTACGCCGGCACGGTGGAGGAGCACTTCACCAAGGTCAAGGCCGCGCCTGGGGACTACAACATCGTGTCCATCGACTCCGGCCGGGTCCTCCTGTACCGGGACGCCGGGCTCATCCAGCCGATCGACACCTCCAAGCTGACGAACTACAACAAGATCGGCGAGTATTTCCGCGAGCACCCCTACGGCAAGATGCCCGACGGCAGCAAGCTCCACGTGCCCATCGTCTGGGGGACCCAGACCATCACCATCAACACCGGCAAGGTGCCGCGTGACATGCTGGCCAAGTTCCTGACCCGGACCAAGGACGGCAAGCACGAGACCGTGTCCCTGGACATCCTGACCGCGCCGGAGTCCAAGGGTTACACCGCCTTCTTCGACGAGTCCTCCAACGTGGTGAGCATCGCGGCCATCCACGTCGGGATCAAGACCCCCTTCCAGTTCAGCGGCAACGACTGGGACCGGGTGGCCGAGCGGCTGTACCAGTGGAAGAAGAACGCCCGGACCTTCACCACCGGGTTGGACTCCGAGTTCGGGGTGCTGACCGCCGAAGACGCCATGATCGTTCTCGGGGGCAACGACGCCCTGCTGAACCTCCGCCTCGAGGAGGCCGGGGTGCGGGACAGCTTCACCCAGTATGCCATGACCGAGGGGACGATCTGCTGGATCGACGGTTGGGTGATCACCAAGCCGACCTCCGGGGCCTCCCTGGACCTGGCTCACAAGTACATGGACTACATGATCGGCGACAAGGGGCAGGAAGAGCTGGCCGATCTGGTGGGCTTCGGGATCGTGAACCCCGCCGGCGCCTCGGGCTTCAACCCGGTGGTGCTGGATTCCACCTTCTGGTACGGCGAGGACATCGGGAACTTCCCGGCCCCCCTGTACATCATGGTTCCCGAGGAAGACCCGGGCAAACGGGTCGAGCTCTGGAACAAGGTCAAGGCCCGACCGTAGCGGGACAGGCCAGAACAACCGGCAGGCTCTCGGCTCACGGACGGGCCGAAAGCCTGCCTTTTTCATCTCGAGGAGCGAGTAGACCAGCCATGAGCAAGGACAACGCCATCGAGCTCCGCGGAGTGACCAAGCGGTTCGACGAGGTCACGGCGGTCGCGGAGTTCAACGTCGAGATCAGGAAGGGGGAGTTCTTCTCCCTGCTCGGCCCTTCCGGGTGCGGCAAGACCACCACCCTGCGCATGATCGCCGGGCTCGAGCAGCCCACCGAGGGCAGCATCCTGCTGGAGGGGGCGGACGTGAGCGCGACCCCGGCCTTCCGGCGCAACGTCAACACCGTGTTCCAGGACTACGCCCTGTTCCCGCACATGACGGTCAAGAAGAACATCTACTTCCCCCTCAAGATGAAAAAGGTGCCCCTGGGCGAGGCGGAGCCGCGGATCGATCGGGTGCTGCGCCTGGTGAACATGGAGGGCTTCGGAGGCCGCTTGCCCCAGCAGCTCTCCGGGGGACAGCGGCAGCGCATTGCTCTGGCCCGGTCCCTGGTCAACGAACCGGCGGCCCTGCTGCTCGACGAGCCCCTGGGGGCCCTGGACTTCAAGCTCCGGGTGGCCATGCAGAAGGTGCTCAAGGACATCCAGCGCGATGTGGGCATCACCTTCATCTACGTGACTCACGACCAGTCCGAGGCCATGACCATGAGCGACCGCATTGCGGTCATGAAGGACGGCTTCACCCACCAGATCGGGACTCCCGACGAGATCTACAACAGCCCGGCCACCGCCTTCGTGGCCTCCTTCATCGGAGACATGAACTTCCTCCGGGGCGCCCTGGTCGAGAGCGGCACCGGGGGCTGCCTCGTCGAGGTCGCGGGCCGGAAGGTCAGGGCCTCCCGCCCCGCGGGCCTTAAGCCCGGGGAGGCGGCGCTGGTTTGCATCCGTACCGAGCGGGTGCTGGTCAACCCCTCCAGGGAGATCGCCAACACCGTCGCGGCGCGCCTCGAGCGCATCGTGTACCGCGGCACCGACTACGAGGCCACCTGCACCTTCGATGGCGCGGAAGTGCGGGCCATCGTGCAGGCGGTGGCCTGGAACCCGAATCTCCAGGTGGGCGACACGGTCCAGGTGGCCTGGAGCGACGCCGACGTGATCGTGTTTCCCGCCTCCGAGGAGAAGGACGTGATCAAGTACAGCGTAGAGGCGCTGTGATGGCCCGCCGGGTTTCCTCTCCCCGGGAGTTCCTGAAAGGTGTCCCGATCACGGTCTGGATGCTCGCTCTGGTGGTGGTTCCCCTGGCCTTCACCTTCGTCATGAGCTTCTACACCTCCAGCGGCCTGATGATCGATCAGACCCTGTCTCTGGCCAACTACAAGCTTTTCTTTACCGACCCGCTGTACAGCAGGATTCTCTTCAAGAGCATGCGCCTGGCCCTGGCCATTTCGGTCCTGTCCATCGGCGCCGCCTTTCCCCTGGCCTACCTGGTGTCGTTCAAGATCCAGCGGGGGCGAAACCTGCTGTTCATGCTCTGCATCATTCCCCTGTGGGTCAGCTACCTGGTGCGGATCATCGCCTGGCGCACGATCCTGGGCAACCGGGGGGTCATCAACTCCGCGCTCCTGGCCCTGGGGATCATCCGTGAGCCCATCACGGTGTTCCTGTACAACCAGTTCGCCATCGCCATCACCCTGACCTACATCTGCATCCCCTTCGTGTTCATCCCGGTGTACACCGCCCTGGAGAAGATCCCCAGGAACCTGATCGACGCCTCCAACGACCTGGGGGCCAACGAGGTGCGCACCTTCGTGAACGTGATCCTGCCCCTGGCGCTGCCGGGGCTGGTGACGGGGTTCATCTTCTCCTTCATCATCGCCCTCGGGGACTACATCATCCCGCTGCAGCTGGGGGGCACGGAAGGGATCATGTTCGGCAACCTGGTCTGGAGCCAGTTCGGCTTTGCCTTCAACTGGCCCTTCGGGGCGGCCCTGGGGTTCATCCTCTTCATCATCGCCGTGGTGATCCTTGGGGTGACCGCCCGCTTCGGCACCACGGAGGGAGGGTTTCTCGGTGAGTAGCCCCCGGACCGGCCGGCGCGGGCGGGCGCCGGTGCTCAAGGCCTACGGGATCCTGGTGTTCCTGTTCCTGTACTTCCCCATGGTCATCGTGGTGCTGTTCTCCTTCAGCCCCACCCGGACGATCGTCGGGCTCTCCGGGCTGACTCTCAAGTGGTACCAGGAGCTGTTCCGGGACCCGGCGCTCCTGACCGCCTTCTGGCACACGATCCTGATCGGCCTGGCCGCGGTGGCCATCGCCACCGTGTTCGGCACCGCGGGGGCCTTTTTCATCAGCCGGGTGGAGTTCCCGGGCAAAGGGGTGTTCCGGGCCCTGGTCATGCTGCCGTTCCTGCTGCCCGGGATCATCATGGGGCTGACCCTGCTGATCTTTTTCCGCAACCTGGGGGTGCAGCTGTCGGCCTTCACCATCCTGATGGGCCACGTGTCCTTCACCACCCCCCTGGTCATGTTCCAGGTGACCAGCCGTCTGAGCCGGATGGGTCCCACCTATCGGTGGGCGGCCATGGATCTGGGGGCCACCCCGTTTCAGACCCTGATCCACGTGACCCTGCCGATGATCCGCACGGCCCTGATCGGCGCAGGGCTTCTGGCCTTCACCGTGTCCTTCGACGAGATCGTGATCTCGTACTTCCTGACCGGCACCTGGATGACTCTGCCGGTGTACATCTACGGGATGCTGCGCTTCGGGCTGTCCCCCAAGGTGTATGCCATCTCGACGATCATCGTGATCCTGTCCCTGGTGCTGATCATCTTCATGGCCAAGTACACGGGCCGCTCCGCCGAGACCTACAGGGTTCGAAAAAAGCAAGGGTGAGGCCGCAGATGAACTGCAGAGAACGCCTGCTCGCCGCCTGGAGCGGCACGTCGCCGGACCACGTGCCGCTGACCACCTGGTGCTTCGGCTTCGCTCCCCCGGCGCAGCTGCGCTGGCGCAAGGAGGACAGGGAGGTCCCCTTCTGGTACTCCCTGCGCATGGAGCACATCCACACCCTGCCGCAAGGCTGGGAGCTGGAGGACGACATCCGGCGCGCCGAGGCCTGGCTGTCCCTGGGCCTCGACGACGTGCTGGAAGTGTCCGTGCCCTGGGGCGTGGACCCCGGGGTGCGCTACACGGACTCGCGCAGCGGGGGCGACAGGCCGGTCCTGGTGCGCACCTACCAGACGCCCGCCGGCAGCCTGCGCCACGCGGTGCGCCAGACCGGGGAGGAGCACCTCCCGGGCTGGGTCGTCCAGCCGGACCACGTGCCGCTGTTCGAGGACTACAACATACCCCGGGCGGAGGAGCACGCGGTGAGCTCCCCCGAGGACGTGGCAAAGATCCGTCACCTGTACCGCGCTCCGGATGACCGGGCCGTGTCCTGGTTCCGGGAGCGGATGGCCGCCCTGCGTCCGGCGGCGGAGGAGCTCGGGGTGCCGATCCAGGCCTGGTCGGCCTTCGGCATGGACGCGGCGGTGTGGCTGACCGGCACCGAGAAAGCCATCCTGATGGCCATGGATCACCCGTCGGCCTTCGGCGAGCTGCTGGACATCATCGCCGAGGCGGACCTGGGCCGCACGGAGCTGGCGGCGGCCACGGACGGGGTGGACCTGGTGGTCGAGAGGGGCTGGTACTCGTCCATCGACTTCTGGTCTCCGGATCTGTTCGAAGCCTACGTGTATCCTCACGTGGCCGAGCTGGCCGCCGCGGCCCACCGGCACGGCAAGAAGCTCGGCTACGTGATGACCACGGGCGTGGAGGTCCTGGGGCCCCGCCTCGCCGATGCGGGGGTCGACGTGCTGTACTTCGTGGATCCCGGCGATCCGATCGGCGGGGGATTGTCTCTTCCTCGGGTCAGGGAGCTCCTGGGGGATCGGATGACCCTGGTCGGGGGCATCAGCTCCCTGAGCCTGGCCGGGGGCGACGGCGAACGCATCCAGCGGGAGGTGGCCGAGGCGATGCAGACTCTCGGCCCCACGGGGCGCTTCGTCCTGCACCCCGTAGACGCCATCTTCCCGGACACCCCCTGGGAGGGAGTCCAGATGCTCATTGATGCCTGGAGGAAACACCGCTAGTGCCGGCTCGAGGGCGACCCGGACGCGGCAGCTGATGCGCGCCTATGAGCGCTTCACATACAAGGATGCCGCGCTGCGCTTCTCTTCCTCTCGGGGGGACCTGATCCGCCGGGAGCTGGTCCGGCAGCGCACCCTCCTTGAGGAGTACATCCGGCTGCAGCCGGAGTTCGCTTCGACCCTGGAGCCGCTGGAGCTGCTGAGCGAAGCCCCGGAGATCGCCCGGGCCATGGCCCGGGCGGCCCTGCTGACCGGGGTGGGCCCGATGGCGGCCGTGGCCGGCGCCATGGCCCAGGCCTGCGCCCAGGCTGCCCTGGCCGGGGGGGCGCCGGAGGCGATCGTGGAAAACGGCGGCGATCTGTTCCTGGCTTCCCCCGAAGAAGTGATTGTCGGCCTGTTCGCCGGGGATCACCCCCTGTCGGGCAAGCTGGCCCTGCGAGTGCTGCCCGCCCAGATGCCCGTGTCGATCTGCTCCTCCTCCAGCTTCCTCGGCCACTCCCTGAGCCTCGGGGACTGCGACCTGGCCACCGTGGTGGCGGCCGATGCCGCCCTGGCAGATGCCGCCGCCACCCTGACGGGCAACCTGGTCAAGAGCGCCGACGACGTGGAGCCGGTCCTGGAGCGGGTGCGGGGGATCCCCGGGGTCCGGGGCGTGCTGATCGTCAAGGATCGCCGGGTGGGAGTGGCGGGGGACTTTCCGGAGCTGACCCGGGTCCGGGACCCCGGGTTTCTGGACAAGATCACCGGGGATTTCCGCCGGCCGGAGGTGCCGGGGGAAGGCCGGCCCGGGGGACCCAAGGGCGGGCGGGACCTCCTGGAACCCCGAGGTGGATTCCGGCTATCCGGGTAGCAGGCCGTGGCGCGGCCAAGGCCGGTACCCCGGCGGCGGCCTACTGTTCCTTCACGAATCCGTCGAATTTCTGCCGGGCCAGCTCCGCGAGCAGCCGGTCCCTGAGGATCAGGCGCCCGTAGCGGCGAAGGTATCCCCGGACAAAGGCATCCTTCCGGGGGTTCTCGGCCCTCAGGCGCTGAAAGCGCGGGTACAGGCGCCGCGCCAGCACGGGATGCCGCTGCCGCAGGCGCTCGGACAGCCTCGGGCTGTGGAAGACGAAGAGCAGGAACATCTCCCGGTCCCCAGCGATGATGCGCAGGCCCCGTCGGGCCCGGGTCAGCGCCTCGTAGAGCTCGGGATTCTCCCGTTGCAGCCCGTACAGGCGATTGTTGATCTCCAGGTTCTGCTGCCGCAGGAGGCTTTCCCGGTAGGCCGCGCTGAGCTTGGAGGAGAGCGCGGCGGCATCCGGCCGCAGGACCACCGGTGGAGGGCCGGGCACCCCGGCGGCCGTTCCCGCCGCGGCTCTGCCCGCGGCTCCGTCTGCGGCTCCGTCCGCGGCGCCGTCTGCGGCATAGTCCTCCGGCCTGAGCTCGCGCTGAGGGTCGTAGTCCCCACCCACCGCAGGGTCCTCCGCGAAGTCCCGGAAGCTCCGGGCGTAGAGGATCCTGGCGGTCTCGACCTCCGTCACCCGCACGAACAGCTCCGTGCCTTCGGCGAGCTCTGCGATCGTCAGGGTGAGCAGGGCCTGAGCCCCGAGCATGCGCCCCACCTCGAGCTGCAGGCCGTCGGAGGAGAGGTCGCTCTGGGACAGCTCGATTTCCACCAGCAGCTCGTCGAGGTTTTCCCGCTCCAGGATGACGTAGCGGGTGTGCCGGCGCAGGTCCGTGGTCAGGCGTGCCCGATACAACCGGCAGACGTCGTTTTCTTCTCCGGAGATGAGCGACACCGAGGCGACGGCCAGCCGTTCCACCGCCAGGGATTGCTCCTCGAGGCTCAAGGCCACGGCCTCGGTGAAGTAGTCCGCGTGGACCGACCCCGCGGCCGCCACGATCAGCATCACGGCGACGCTCAAGATTTTCACTGCCCTTGCCTCCCTCTCGCCTCAGTATCCGCCGGACACCACCAGGACCTGGCCGGTCGTGTACCCGGCCTCCTCCAGGGCAAAGTAGGCCACCGCCTCGGCGATCTCCTCGGGGCGGCCGAGCCGCCCGACCGGGATCCTGCGCAGGGTAGCCTGCCGCTCGGACTCGTCGCCCGCCGCCCGGAACATGTCGGTATCGATCTTGCTGGGAGCCACCACGTTGACCGTGATCCCGAGGCCGGCCGTCTCCCGGGCCAGGGCCTTGCTCAGGGCGATGACCCCGCCCTTGGAGGCGGCGTAGTGGACCCCAGAGGTGCCGCCGGAGATCCCCGAAGTGGAGGCGATGTTGATGATCCGGCCCCAGCCGCGGTCCTTCATCCGCCGGAGCGCGGCGGCGCAGCAGTGGAAGACCCCGTCGAGATTCACCGCCAGCATGCGCTGCCACGACCGCAGGCTGAGCTCCCAGGCCCGGGTGTAGGCCGGGTCGGCGATCGCGGCGTTGTTCACGAGGATGTCCGGCGACCCCAGCCGCTTGGAGACGTCGGCGAAGGCGGCCTCGACCTGCTGCATGTCGGCCACGTCGGCGCGGCAGGCGTGCCCGCGCACCCCCAGTCCTTCCAGCTCCCGGAGCACCTCGGCACCATCGCTTCTCAGGCTGACCACCGCAACGTCCGCGCCCTCCCGGGCCAAGCGCACGGCGGTGGCCCTGCCGATGCCCCGGGTTCCCCCGGTAACCAGAGCCACCCGGCCGGACAGCCTTCCCCCTGCGACCTCCCCCCTCGGGCTGCGCATGCTTCGCACCGCTCCCGCTACCCCTACAGCTTCAGGGTGTACGAGAAGGCGACCCGGCGAAAATCCCAGTAGGTGCCGGCGTACTCGCGGGTGGCGTAGTACTCATCGAAGATGGTGTCCGGGGTGTACAGCCTCTCGCGGCGGAACTGGACCAGGACCGCCAGGGAGCTCTTCTCCGAGAGGGCGAAGCTCATGACGCTCCCGATGGTGATGATGACAAAGTCCGAGCCCCAGCCGCCATCCAGAGCCGGCGACAGCTCCGCCACGTAGCCCAGGTGCTGTTCGGTCTCAAGGAGCACGCCGACGGTGTCGAGGACCAGGGGCATCTGGTAGCCGAGGAAGTAGCTGCCGAGGAGCTTCCAGCCGTTGAAGTTCTCGCCGATGTCTGCTTCCCACATCCAGGCTTCCCCCTTACGGGCATCCGAAAACCAGGCGTACTGGAGCCTGGGGCTGAGGAGCGTGACCACGTGGTTCCAGTCCCCGGGGAGCAGGGCGGCCAGGTCGAACTGGAAGGTGCCTCCGATCCAGGACTTGATGACCGCACCCTCGAATGAGTCCGGATCGGGCATCCCCAGGCGCACGAGCTCCGGATCGGCGCTGTCCGGACCCTCCAGGATCTTGCCGAGGCCGTCGAACAGCCCGATGTTCCAGCCGGTGCCGAGCATTGCTCCCCCGTAGAGGTTCAGGAACGCGATCGGGGTCAGGGTGGCGCCGAGCTCCAGGCGCGCGGACACCGGGGTCAGGGCGCCGGTCACCGAGAGAGCCAGGTTGTTGCCGGCGGTCAGGGGGCCGGGCCCGGCAAGAAGCGGGATCTCGACCGTGTGGCGGATCTTGGCCTGAATCTCCGCGGGGCCCCACGAGGAGCCCAGGGCCCGGCCATAGTCGCGCACGTCCGGATACAGGGGATCCGGCGCGTCCTTCGGATAGTCGTCCGCCGAGGGGTCCACCGGCCCATAGCGGACCGGCGCAAACCCGCCGCTTTCCAGCTCGTAGCCCTTGTGGTCGGGGAGATAGTAGGCGCCCTCCACCGAGAAGGTGGTGGAGCGCTCGACTGCTTCGGCCGCGGCCGGGTGCGGCAGCACCAGCACCGGGCCGAGTATCGTGGCCACAACCAGGATTGCCAGCGTTCCTGCCTGCCGGGTCTTCATGTCCGTGAGCCCTCCCGAGTCCACTGAGTTCTCGAAGCCGTGACGGCCCCGAGTCTTAGTCATAGCACAGGGCACGGGCGCGGGCAAGACGTACCGGGCGCTGGAACCCGGCCCCTGCCGCTTGGCGATTCCAGGGGATATGTGTATCTTCAACTGTGTTGGCCGGGGCGGGCGCCGGTATCGGGCCCGGTCCAGGCACGGCCGCCTCGTACGAGGGGCCGACAATACGCTTCTTCTCGATGGAGGTATTGCGATGACCGAAAAGAACTTCAGCTTCGACCTGGGCAAGATCATGGACGAGGCCTTCAAGGTAGCCCAGGAGTTCGGGGAAACCTTCGGCGAGCGGATGTCCGAATGCTGCCCCGACCCCGAAGAGATGCGGGAGCATTTCCGCGACAAGTTCCGCTGGCACGGCCACGCGGATTTCTACCCCTACTACTCGTACCCCCCAATGAACATCTACCTGGCCACGGACAAGAGCCTGGTCTTCGAGATCGCCCTGGCGGGCTTCGAGGAAAAGGACGTCGAGCTGCAATACCGGGGGGACTACCTGGTGTTCTCCGCCAAGGTTCCCGAGGGCGGAGAGGACGACGAGGGGGTGCAGTACTTCAAGCGGCGGCTCAAGCTCAAGGCCGTGGAAGAGCAGCGCTACTACGTCCCGGAGGACAGATTCGATCGCGAGAAGACCGAAGCCCGCTTCAGGAGCGGACTCCTCAGGGTCGTGGTGCCCCCGCGCCAGGGCGGCGCGGATCAGGACGCGATCAAGGTGCGCATCGTGAGCGAAGAGGAAGGCTCCGGAGGAAAGCCGGGAGCGAAGCCCGGCAAGAACCAGGGGGAAGCGTCGTGAGCGGGCGCGGGAGAGGAGCTCTTGCGCTCCTGGCGGCCGTGCTGGTGATACTCCCGGCCGCAGCGCTGAGCGCCCAGGACCGGGAGGTCATCCGGGTCGAGGAGGCCCGGGTGGTGTTCCAGGAGGTCACGGCGCTCCCGGAGAAGACGATCCCGGAGTTCCTGATGCAGGACGCCCAGGCCCTCGCCATCATCCCCCGGGTGCTCAAGGTCGGGATCTTCGTGGGCGGGGAGTACGGTCAGGGGGTACTGGTTCTGCGGGACGACAAGGGCGGCTGGGGCAATCCGCTGTTCGTCAGCCTCTCCGGGGGAAGCATCGGCTGGCAGATCGGGGCGCAGTCGTCGGACGTGGTTCTCGTGTTCAAGACCCCGGGAAGCGTCGACGACATGCTCCGGGGCAAGTTCACGATCGGCGTGGACGCCGCGGCCGCGGCGGGGCCGGTGGGCCGGCGGGCCAGGGCGAGCACGGACATGGAGCTCAGGGCCGAGATCTTTTCCTACTCCCGCAGCAAGGGATTCTTCGCAGGCCTGAGCCTCGACGGCGCCGTGCTGCAGATCGACGACGAGGCCAACGCCGCCTACTACGGCAAGGAGCAGGTCAGCCCCCGGGAGATTCGTGACGGGGTCGTACGGCTTCCGTCTTCCGGACGGGAGCTGCGGAGGGTGCTGGAGGAGTACACCCGGGCCTTGCCGCCGGGGAAGATCAAGCTCTAGGCTCGAGGGGTCCGGCGTTTTGCCCCCCCCCGGCTGACTCCGCCGGGCGGGGCTACTGTCCCAGGTCGGTGGTGAAGCCCCGACGAAGCTGGCGGTTCACCAGCAGCGACAGGACCACGATGGGGGCCACGATCGCGATCGACCAGGCCGAAAGCATCCCCCAGCGTACAGCGGTCTCCATTCCCCCCAGAAAGCGGGTCAGCCCCACGGTCAGGGTCTGGGCGTACCGGCCCGAGAGGAACAGGGCGAAGAGGTACTCGTTCCAGGCGAAGATCAGCGACAGGATGGTCACCGTCGTCACCCCGGGCAGGGCGCAGGGCAGGACAACGCGGAAGAAGATCAGCCCCTGGGAGGCCCCATCGATGGCCGCCGCCTCGTCAATGTCCCGGGGGATATCGTCGAAGAAGGCGCGCATCAGCCAGATGATCACCGGCAGGTTGATGATGATGTAGACGAACACCAGGCCTCCGAGGGTCCCGATGACGCCCAACCGCACCATGAGCAGGAACAGCGGCAGGGCGAAGACGATGTACGGCATGAAGCGCACCGACAGTATGGCCATCATGATCGTCTTTCTCCCGGGAATGGCGAAGCGCGACAGCCCGAACGCCGCCGGAATGCCCAGCCCCACGGAAAGGGCCACGGAGGCCAGGGTCACGATGGCGCTGTTGCGCAGGTAGGTGAAGAACCCCTCCCGGGCCACGCCCAGGTAGTTGGACAGGGTGGGGCGGAACACGACCACCGGGGGCAGGCGCATCAGGTCCCCGGCGCTCTTGAACGACGCCAACAGGACCCACAACAGGGGAAACACCGCCGCGCCAACCGCCAGGACGATGGCGATGGCGCGCAGAGCCCGCAGTGTCCTCCGGCGAGCCCTGCGTCTGCCCTGGCGGACCCGGGCCGTGCCTATCGCGACCACAGTCGCCCCTCGGACTTGCGCGCCGCCAGGAGCAGGATCCCCAGGCACAGCGCTCCGACAACGAGCATCATGACCGTGGCCCCGGCATTGGCGTACCCGACCTCGAAGGTCCGCAGGGCCACGTTGTAGACCCAGATGCTCAGCACCTGGGTGTCGAAGGCCGGGCCCCCCCCGGTCATGGTGTACACGATGTCGAACGTCCGGTAGTCGATCGTGATGCGGAAGATCAGCGTGAACAGGATGGTCCCCCGGATCATGGGGATCACCACGTAGCGAACCCGCTGCCAGTAGCCCGCGCCGTCCAGGATGGCCGCTTCAAGCGGCTCCTTGGGGATGCTCGACAGCGAGGCTTCCATGATGAGCATCACGAAGGGGGTCATGAACCAGACGTTCACGATGATCACGGAGATGAAGGCCCAGGGCGAGGAGGCCACCCAGGCTGGTCCTCTGACCCCCAGTAGGCCCAGGAACCAGTTGACCAGGCCCACGCTGGGCTCGAAGAAGAAGAACCTCCACATCAGGGCGGACACCACGGGGGTCATGATCATCGGCAGTGTCAGCAGGGCCAGGGCCAGGTTCTTGCCCCTGAAGGGCTTCTGCACGAGCAACGCCAGGAGAAAACCGAGCACCATGGTGCCGCCCACGGAGAACAGGGTGAACAGGAAGGTCAGGCCCAGGGAGCTCAGGTAGCGCCGGTCGCCGAACAGCTCGAGGTAGTTGCCCAGGCCGACCAGCGCCCGGGCCGACGTGCGATGCAGGTGCCAGCTCCACAAGCTGGTGCGCACGGCATAGAATACGGGCAGAAAGGCGATCAGGAGCAGCACGACGACGCTCGGTCCGATGTACAGGGCCGCCCTTGCCCAGGGGTATCTCTGCCGGCTGTGTCGCATCGGCTACACCTTCCTCACCTCATCGTACACCGGAGTACCGAAGAAGGGCCAGAGTAACAGGGGAAAGAGGGCGGGCCCCGTCGCGGACCCGCCCCTGTCACGGCTCGGCTCTCTCTCTACTGCTGCCGCCACCTGTCGAGGATGGCCTGCATCTCGGCTGCGGCCCGCCGCAGGGCGGCCTCCGGGGTCTCCCGATCCAGGGCGACGTTGTGCCAGGCCCCCGACATGACCTCGAACAGGGAGTGGGACACCCCCACGGTCGGGCGCTGCTTGGCGATATGCGCGAGGGAGTAGTTGGCCACCGGGAAGAACTCCTTGGCCCACGGGAACTTGGCATGCACCTCCGGGGACTCGTAGGTGGCCTTCAGGGTGGCGCTGCCCCCGTTCAGGTACCAGTCCAGGGCCCGGCGCTGATTGCCGAACATCCAGTTCAGGTACGTGAAGGCTGCTTCGGGGTTGCGGGAGTGTCTGGCGATGGCCAGGGAGCCCCCGCCCAGGACCGCCTTGCCGGATCTGAGGCCGCTGTCCGGGTGCACGGGCATGACCGCGTAGCCCACCTTGCCGGCCACCGCGCTCTTGGCCGGATCGTTGGCGTCCAGACCGATGTGGAACCAGCCGGCGGTCATGGCCAGCTTGCCCTCGTAGAACCAGGGGATGTGGTCTCCGTAGTCCCAGCCCAGGACCCCCGGCGGCTGGTAGCGCTGCAGCTCCTTGGCGTACTTCATGGCCGCCACACCCCTGGGACTGTTCACGGTGACGCGATAGTCGGCGTCGAAGTACTCCTCGCCGAAGGTCCAGATCCAGGGCATGATGTACAGGTTGCCGTAGGCAACCCCGACCTGCGGGTAGCCGAAACCGTAGATGTCGATGTTGCCGTCGTTGTTGGTGTCCCGGGTGAAGAACTGGGACAGGTCCAGGAACTGCTGCGTGGTCAGGGGCCGCTCGACCGTCGGCACGGGCAGGTCGTAGCCGTAACGGCTGCGGAACGCCGCCTGCTCCTGCGGGTCCTCGAAGAGGTCCTTCCGGTACAGCAGTATGCTCGTGTCGGCCAGGTACGGGAACCCCCAGATTTCCTGCCCCGTACCGTAGCGGCTGATCTCGATGGCCGCGGGCAGGAAGTCATCCCTCCGGAAGCCCAACCTCTCCATGTAGGGGTTGAGGTCGAGGATGTAGTCGTTCTCCACCAGCTCACCGAGGTAGCCGGGGGACAGGTAGATGATGTCGAAGTAGCCGGACTTGGCCGCGAACTCGAGCATCATCTTGTCGCGCAGCGCGTCGAAGGCGTGCTGCTCGATGTTGGCCCGGATGCCGGTCTCGGCGGTGAAGTCGTCCAGGTAGGGCTTCAGCGCGTCCGAAAGGGTTCGGGCCAGCAAGCCCAGGTTCACGGTGACTCCTTCGTACGGCCTGGCGGCGGCTTTCGCTTCGGCCTCGCCGCCGGCGAACACGGCTGCAGGCACCAGCAGGGCAAGCGCCAGCGCCAGTGCGATGAGGATCTTGGTTTTCATCGCTCGTTCCTCCTTACACCTTTTTTGGTTTCTTCGCTTTCGGGATCCATGTTCCCCCTGGCTCACGAGCCTCGGAACACCGACAGCGCCTCGTACAGCAGGACGGTCTTCTGTTCGGTCATCTCCAGGAGGGTGTCGTGAATGCTTTCCCGGCCGTGGCCGCTCATCTTCAGGCCCCCGAAGGGCAGGTTCTCCACCCGGACCGCCGAGGACCAATTCACGATGACGCCTCCCACCTCGAGGCGATGGGCCACGTCCAGGGCGGTGGACAGGTCGTGGGTGAAGACCGCAGCCTGCAGGCCGTAGGGGCTGTCGTTGGCCATGGCTACCGCTCGCTCCAGGGTGCCGAAGGACACGACCGGAGCCACCGGTCCGAAGCTCTCCTCCCGCAGCAGGCGGGCGTGCGGCGGCACTGCGGTCAGAACCGTGGGCGCCACGAAGCACCCGCTGCGGGATCCGCCGGCGCGGATTGTCGCACCCTGCCGGGCAGCTTCCTGGATGTCCTCCTCCACGCGCCGGGCCGCCTGCTCGTTGATCAACGGGCCTACGTCCGTGTCTTCTTCCAGGGGATTGCCCAGCTTGAGGCTGCCGGTCCTCGCCGCCAGGAGATCCGTGAACTCATCGTACACCTCGGAGGCCACGAGCACCCGCTTGACGGCGCAGCAGATCTGGCCGTTGCCCCGGGCCAGGCGTCCCAGGACGACGGCCTCCGCTGCCTTGTCCAGGTCGGCGTCCGCGCAGACGATCGTGGCGTCGTTGCCCCCCAGCTCGAGGTGAACCTTCTTGAGGGACTGGGCGGCCAGGGTCGCGATGCGCACTCCTGCAGCGGCGCTTCCGGTCAGGGAGATCAGCTGGACCTCCGGAGCGGCGGCCAGCGCCTCGCCCACGGTAGCCCCGGGACCGGTGATCACCTGGTGGGCAGCCCGCGGCAACCCCGCCTCTTCCAGGTATCCGGCAATTCGCAGGAGGGCCAGTGGGCAGTCACTCGGGGGCTTCAGGATCACGGCGTTCCCGGCGGCCAGGGCCGCCGCACCCTTGTGGGCATACAGCTCTACGGGGTAGTTGAAGGGCACGATGGCCGCGACCACGCCAACCGGCTGCCGGAGCGTGAAGGCGAAGTGCCGCTCCATGCCGGGAACCATGTCCAGGGACATGCTCCTGCCGAACAGCCGCCGGGATTCCTCGGCGAAGCCCCGGAAGATGCGCACCGCCGCGCTCACCTCCTCACGGGTCTGGCGGATCGGCTTGCCGTTCTCCCGAGCCAAGAGGCGGGCGAGCTCCTCGCCCTCGGCCTCCATGGATGCGGCCGCCCGAAGCAGGATGGCGGCCCGTTCATGGGCGGGCAGGGCGCGCATGCGCTGCGCGCCGGTTCGCGCGGCCTGGAGCGCCTGGCGGATGTCCTGCTCGGTGGCCCGCGGGACCGTATCCAGCGTTTCGCCGGTGGCCGGATCCTGTACCGGCAGGGTCGCGCCGTCGGAGGCTTCGACCCACCGGCTGTCGATGAGCATCTTCACCGCTTACCCCCTCATCGCCGGCACTACCCGCGCCGCCCGGGGCGGGTAGAAAGCCCTTCATTGTAGGCATCCCAGGTAAGCATAGATCATTAGTTGATCTGTGTCAACAAATATTAACCAAAAAACCGCGAGTATGATTGTGCTATCGTAATAGTGAACGCTACGGCCCGGGACCGCTTCAGTCCTTCCAGGGCATGCCGCCAAGCTGCCGGGATAGCTTCCTGGAGGCCTTCAGAAGGAACTCCCGAAGCTCATCGATCCGCTCGGGGGTCATTCGGTAGTCCGGGGTGGATATGCTGAATCCGCTGCTCACGTGTCCGCCTCCCTCGAACAGGGGAACCGCGATGCAGCGCATGGTCTCCGAGAACTCGTGGTCGTCGACGGCGTACCCCATGGACCGGACGCGGCTGAGCTCCCGGCGCAACTCCTCCGCGTCCGTAATCGTCCGGTCGGTCCTCTTGGGCAGGCCGGCGGCGATTACTTCCTCGACGAAAAGCACGCTTTGGAAGGCCAGGATCGCCTTGCCGATGGCGGTACAGTGAAGGGGCGACCGATCGCCGATCTGGAAGTCCACGCTCACCAGCTGCGTGCCCTTGACGCGCTGCACGAGAACGGTCTCCCTTCCGTCCAGCACCGCGTAGTGCAGCGTCTCCTGGGTCACCGCCGCCAGCGCCCGCAGCTCCTGGTGTATCAACCTGGACACCTCGTTCTCGGCCAGGAGGTTCCTGCTCAGCGAAACGACCTTGTAGCTCAGGCCGAAGCGCTTCGTATCGTCCTCCCGCACCACGTACCCGGCTCTGAACAGGGTCATCAGCATCCTGTAGGCGGTCGACCTGTCCGATCCGAGCCGCTCGGCGACCTGCTGCACCGAAAGCGGCGCGGGGGTACTAGCCACGATCTCCAGGGCCCGCAAGGCCTTGATCGCAGTGGCGCTCGTGCCGTCGGCTCCCGGAGCAACCGGCTCGGTGTCCATGCTCATGCGCTTCTCCGAATGAGGTGTTTTCTATAGTTGAACTGCATGTTCAGAAAAGATACCAGAAGCAACATAGTGAATCAATCCCACACCGGAGGACCAGACCGAGGCACCGCTGCTGCGGTGCCCGACGGGCGGCTGGGAATGGTCCCGAGGCTGAGGTATACTTGCTAGGGCGCCATGGGCAAGTACGACGGTCTCTCGGACCAGGAACGAAGAAAGCTCTACCGCGATCTGACCCGGGCGGCCAAGGAGATCCGGGTCGGCGACGGCCATCCGGCCGGCTCAGGCGGCAGCCCGGCTGAGGGCGAGAGAGGCGACGCCGAGCGACGGGGCGAGCGGGATTCCCGGCAGCCGCGTTTCCGGCGGCCCCGCTACGGCCTTCGGCTTCGCATCGACAGCTACGCCTATGCCGAGGGGTTCGCGATCAGCGGGCTGCGCCAGTACCTGGCCAGCCTGTTCGCCTTCCTCTGGCCGCGGCGAGATCGGGTGAATCCCGGCTTCGTCCGGGAGCTGGTGCTGGACAATCCCTATCGCGGGGACCCCTCCGGGTACAGCCTCGTCAAGACTCTCTGGGAGCTGGGGCGCACCGCAGAAGCGCTGCTGGGTGGTGGAACCCTGTTCAGGCGCGACAGCGATCGAAGGGCCAACCTCCGGGGGGAGCTGACCCGGGACCTGCTGAGCTGGGCCCCGGCGGGCTATCGTCTGCTCAAGGCCGTGCAGCCTCTGTCGCGCAAGGCCGCGGAGCCCCTGGACTACATCCGTGCCCGCTTCGATGCCCAACGGGAGGTGGACGTGTCCGAGCTGGCCGCCACTGCCCGGGGCGTGTACCGGATTGCGCTCCTGACCCAGGCGCCGGCGCAGGTGGTCCGGGAGCACGTCGGCACGGTCGGCGAGCTGAGCAAGGGCCTGTTCAGGCGCCTGACGACCCACGAAGACACCGTTCGCCAGGTCTGCCTCCGAATCGACCACCAGGTGCAGGAATTCTCGGCACTCTACGAGCGCCTGCAGTGGTTCGCCCGGGAGCTGTTCCCGGTGGTGCTGAAACTGCTCGGGGTGTTCTGCCGCCACGAGGAGATCGAGACGATTCGACCCCGAATCTGCGAGCTGATCGGTCTGAGCAGGGACGAATGGATCCCCATGGAGTCCCTGTCGGGCCCGGGCCGCAGCCTCCCCTTCGCGGCCGCCGGCTCGGGAGGCGGCCAGGCGGGGGCCGCTCAGGACGAGGCGGCCGAGGCCGCGGCCCCGACGGCCGGCGAGGCGGAGACCGCGGCGCAGAGCGCAGGAGAGCAGGGCGCCGAGGGGCAGGAGGAAGGGGAGGCGGAAGGCGAGGCAGCGGAGCTCGAGCCCGCCGGCACGCAAGAAGCCGAGGATGAAGAAGGGGGCGGCGAGCTGCATCTCGCCTACCGGGGGATCCTGACCATCCTGGAGCATGCCTTCCCGGGCTCACGGGTGGAAAAGATCCCCGAGGGGGACTTCTCCTCGCTGTTCTGGTTCCACGCCCGGGTGTTCGCCCGAAGGGAGACCCGCAGCCCCCTGATTGCCCGCCGCCAGGACTTCACCGACCTGCTTTCGAAGGTGAGTCGTTGGGACCCCCTGGCTCCCGTGTTCGTCCTCTACGAGATCGTACGCCAGATGCTCGAGTCCCTGAACGCTGAGGCCGTGGCCCAGATGGAGGACCCGATCAAGGTGGACGCGGGGAGAGCCGCTGCGGGCAAGCTCCAGGAGCGCTTCGTGACCCTGCGCAGCCAGTGGAACATCGTGCGCGAGGAGCTGTTCGTCCGCTACCTCAAGGAGCTGGACTACTTCGAGCGGGAAGCCGCGGTGCGGGAGCGGGAGCCCGCCGCGCCGTTTCCGGAGACTCCGGCGGGACGCCGCAGCGTGGAGACCATCAACCAGATCCGCAATCACGTGATCCGCGGCTACGGGTACATCGCCACGCTGATGGACCGCAACGAGGTCTTTCGCTGCCCGCCGCTGTACAGCCTGGCCCAGGAGCTGTACCGCCTGTTCGATGCCGTCACGCCGCAGCGCAGCCAGCTGACCGAGGGCAACCCCATAGCGCTTCGGCGCCTGGAACGGGAGGATCTGGTGTCCCCGCGGCCGGGGCTGATCCTCAGCCAGGTGGAGAGCTACATCAAGGCGCTCCCGGAGGAGAAGCGCGTGCTGGAGCACCCGGCGGCGGAGCGCAACCGCCTGTTCCTGGAAATCCTGCTCGGGGCCGTGGATCTGCTCCGGACCCTGCTCACCGGGGAGGAGAGCCCGCTGAGGCGCCTGGGCGGAGAGGTCGTGTACGCCGCCCGGGAGGACCGGGCTTTGCGAGACGAGATCGCCCGGGACAAGACGCCCCTGCGCGTGGAGCTGCGCCGGGACTTCGAGGAGGTCGACCAGCTCACCGGCCTGATCTCCAAGAGCGAGTACCTGCGCCTGGCCCCGGGGCTGTTCCGGGAAGCCCGGCAGGCGGGCGACGCCCTCACCTTTCTGGTCATGGACCTCGACCACTTCAAGGCGGTCAACGACACCCTCGGGCACGCCGTCGGGGACGAGGTGCTCCGCGCCGCGGCTCACGCAGTGCTGTCCACCGGCCGGGAAGGGGACCCGGCGGTTCGCTTCGGCGGGGACGAGCTCATCGTCGTGGTCCGGGGAGACTACGCGGCGGGCTTCCGCCGGGCCGCGAGGATCCGCCAGCGCTACGCCGAGTCGGTCCAGCAGGGCGTGTTGGCGGAGAAGCTGAGCCGGGTTCCCGCGCTGATGGCCCAGAAGGAGCTGGTCGAGAAGAAGCGCCAGGACTCCCTGTATCGGGGAGGGCTCGAGGAGCTGGCCGCCCGCTGGAAGAGCCTGCCCGTGGGGACGCTTTCGATCGGGGTCGCCCAGGGCCTCGGAATGCAGCTCCGGCATCCCTGCGGGGACGTGGACGAGCTGTTCCGCAGGGCGGATACCATGCTGTATCTGTCGAAGGAAAACGGCGGCAATGGCACCGTAGTCATGGCGGACGCCATCGAGATGCCCCTGACGGGCGACGAGTTCCTGGAGTTCCTGGAGTTCTCCACCGGCAAGGACAGGCCCCTGGCCACCCTGGAGGGCTACGCGGACTACCGCCTTTCCACCGGCCGCCCGACGACCTTCGGCGGCTACCCCTACGACCGGTACCTCAACCCCGGCTGAGCCCGTAGACTCTGCGACGCGGCGCCCATTATGATGGGGGCCGTCAGCCATGATCCACCGCATCGTGTTGCTCGAGCCCATCCAGAAGCGGGTGCACCTGTTCTCCCGCTACCGCATCCCCCGCCTGGGGAGCCTGCTGCTGGCCACCCTGATGCGGGATCGGGGTTTCGACACCCGGGTCCTGTTCCTGAGCGAGCGGGAAATCCTGGCACGGCGCCTGGACGGGGGGCAGGCGGACCTGGTGGCCATCTCCACGATCACGCCGACGGTGCCCGAGGCCTACCGCCTGGGCGACCACTTCCGGGCCCGGGGTATTCCGGTCGTGATCGGAGGACCACACGTGAGCTTTCTTCCCGAGGAGGGGCTGGAGCACGCGGATTTCGTGGTGTGCGGGGAGGGGGAAGCCTCCTTCCCCCGGCTGGTGGAGGCCCTGAACGGCGAGGCTGATCTGGCCGAGGTGCCGGGCCTGGTCTGGCGGGCCAACGGGGAGGTGCGCCGCAACCCTCTGCCCGAGCTGATCGAGGATTTAAACAGCCTGCCGGTTCCGGATTTCCGCCTCCTGGACACGGGGGGGCACAAGATGGGCGGCCCCTTCGGCCGGGAGATCGTTCCCGTCCAGACCTCCCGGGGCTGCCCCTTCGACTGTACTTTCTGCTCAGTGACCTGCATGTTCGGACGGCGCTACCGTTACCGCTCAACCGACAGCGTGATCACCGAGCTCGAGCGCTACGACCGGCGGCGGCACTTTCCGTTCTTCTACGACGACAACTTCGCCTCGAACCCCCGGCGGGCCAAGCAGCTGCTGCGGAGGATGATCGAGCGGGGTTTTCGCTTCAGCTGGATGACCCAGGTGCGGGCCGACGTGGCCCGGGACGGCGAGCTTCTGGATCTGATGGCGGAGGCCGGGTGCACCTACCTGTTCATCGGCTTCGAGTCGGTGGACCCCCGGGCACTCCTGGAGATGCGCAAGGGCCAGTCGGTGGCCGAGATGCAGCGGGCGATCGAGGAAATCCGCCGCCGGGGGATCCACGTCCACGGCATGTTCGTCCTGGGCTTCGACAGCGACACCCCGGAGACGGTGCGGGCCACGGTCGAGTTCGCGGTTGCCCGGCGGATCGACACGGTGCAGTTCCTGGCCCTGACGCCGATCCCGGGCACCGAGCTCTTCCGGAAGCTCGAGGGGGAGGGGCGGATCCTCGACCGGGAGTGGGGCGGCTTCGACGGGCTGCACGTCAAGCACCGCCCCCGGGGGTTCACCCCCGAGGAGCTCCAGGGGGCCCTGATCGAGGCCCACCGGCGCTTCTACACCCTGGGCCGGGTGTTGCAGCGGCTGCTCTCCCGGCGCCTGCGAGCGGTCTACCTGAGCCTGTTCGCCCGCTGGGAGATCCGGAGGTGGCTGCGCAGGGAGCGGCCCCACCTGGAGGGGCTGGAGCGGCTGCAGGGGCGGCGGCTGCAGGGGCGGCGGCTGCAGGGGCTGCAGGAGCCGCGATGACGCCCCGGGAGAACTTCCTGCGGGCGATCGAGCTCCGCCGCCCGGCCTGGGTTCCGATCCTCTTCGAGCTCCTCCC